>Ga0209487_1000150_pt1 | contig 64036 bp, 57 predicted proteins | sample Poulit2012_FD_187524 | JGI IMG/M metagenome (GOLD analysis project Ga0209487, IMG submission 187524) | Agricultural soil microbial communities from Georgia to study Nitrogen management - Poultry litter 2012 (SPAdes) (version 2) | ecosystem: Environmental > Terrestrial > Soil > Agricultural land...
TGGCGACCGGGTGCGCGGCGTGCTGCTGTGGAACGTGTGGGGGCAGGTTGATGCTGCCCGCCAGTTGATTGCCAGCCCCGGGCCGGTGGACGAGGAGTCCCTGCGCCACAAAATCATGTTCTGAAAACCAGGCGTGGGCATTTGCTGTCGGCGGTATTGATTTTTGCTGCCTGGCTGAGCAGTGAAAACAGCGGCTGCACACGCGGCTGTCGACAGCATCCCGGCCACTTTCAGTATTGAGTTTTCGTTCTCCCGGGAAGCTGTCCTGGCCGAGCTGTCAGAATAAATGCGGGGGTTTTGCGTATTTGGTTAATTGATGCAGCTGTGCTACATTGATTCATGAAGGAATTCAGATGGTTCTGATCACATCAGGATTGTCTGCATTTTTTTATCTGGCTTACGGACATCGTTGACAGGGGCCAGCACGGCTATTGTTGCGACTGGCGTGGAGCCGGAGTTTGCAATCTTGGCCAATCGCTGGAGTGCGCAATGACACACGATGACCGCGGCGGCAAGAGGCTTTCCCTCTGGGGCAGGGCGGCAGCAACCATTGTGGTGCCTGCAGCGGCCTATGTAGCCCTCATTTCATTGCCGGTCCTGACCGTGGAAAAGGCAGACAGCGGGCGTCATGCAGCAGACAGCTCGCTGCAGCAGTCCCGCACCGACCCGCCTTCTGCAAAGATGCAGCCCGACAGCGCCGCAAATCTGACAGGCAATGCCACAGATGCCGAAACATCTGCTGGTCAAATGGATCTTGCAGCAGGAAAGGCCTTGTATAAACAGGCCTGCATCGCCTGCCATGAAACCGGAGTGGCCGATGCGCCCAGGCTGGGTGATGCCGCAGCGTGGCGCGGCCGTATAGCTTCAGGCATGGATGCAATGATGGAAATCGTCATCAACGGCAAGGGTGCCATGCCGCCGCGTGGCGCCTCCAGCGCCAGCGACGACGAATTGCAAGACGCCGTTTTGTACATGATCAGCAAGGTTGATGAGGACTTTGTCGAAAAACGGAGGCGCAGATGATCATGCTCTGCAACCGCGGCCCTGGCTGGTGTACCCGGCAGCAGCCGCTTCGTTCATGTGAGAGGGCCTGACATGACACAGCAGTCAATTATCTGGTTGATCTCCCTGGTGCTCATGCTTGGGGTTCTGATCGTTTTTTCATACATTTATCTGAAGTCCGGCGGTCACAGGGACGACTACACCCCACTGCAGGTTCGGGCATACGCCATTCGCACCGTCTTTTTTCTGGTGCTGCTTTTCGTGCTGGTGCCAACAGGCCTCTATCTGCTGACGGATCTTCCCTATCCGGATATCGATGCCCTTGAATCCGCCGACCGGGTGGTTGACGTTACCGGCCATCAGTGGCGATGGGAAATCAGCGAAACCGAGTTCAAGACCGGCCAGACGGTGTTGTTTCGCGTTGGCAGTGCCGATGTCAATCACGGGTTTGGCATTTACGACAACAACTTGAGGCTGGTTGGGCAAACCCAGGCCATGCCTGGATTCATCAACACCATGCAGCACACGTTTGATCGTCCCGGCACTTACAAGGTGCTGTGCATGGAGTACTGCGGCACGGCCCATCACGGCATGATCAGCGAGCTGGTCGTCAGTGACTGAGGGCATGAAACAGGAAGGTCAGCCATGGAGGATCAGCCATGAGTGAACAAGTCGGCAACACAATGGGGCCGGATGAGGGCGCCAGCCCGTGGGTTGTTGCCTACCTGGCAACAAGCGGGCTGGTGTTTGTCCTGCTGATGCTGTTCGGGTCAGCGATGCGGGCGGGGCAGGCCGGCATGCACGACATGGACGCCGCGCTGTTTTATGAAATCATGACCGCCCACGGCATAGGAATGATTGGCATCAGCGCTGTGGCCGGCGCTGCCATCATGTGGCATTTTCTCAGCCGCGTGGTGAATTTGTCTGTGGGCATTTTCAAGGCCAACCTGATTCTGTTCCTGGCAGGCGTGGCCATGATTCTGGGCAGCATATTTTTGGGCAAGTACCACAGCGCCTGGACATTTCTCTATCCGCTGCCGGGTCAGTCCATGGGCATGTGGACCAATGGCGCGGCCGCGCTGTTTCTTTCCGGCGTTCTGGTCATAGGCGTTGGGTTTCTGCTGCTGCATCTGGACATAGGGCGTGCCCTGATTGCCCACTACGGCAGCGTCGGGCGTGCCATGGGCTGGCCGCAGCTGTTTGCCGGCGACAAAAGCGAGCTGCCGCCGCCGGTGGTGGTGGCGTCGGGCATGGCCACCATTGCCAACATTGTGGGGCTGGTGGCTGGCGCGACCATTCTGATCATGCTGCTCATCAACCTCTATCAGCCCGGCTTTGTCATCAATGCCCTGTTTGCCAAAAACCTCACCTATTTTTTCGGGCATGTCTTTGCCAATGTCACGATTTACATGGCTGTTATTGCCGTCTATGAGCTGCTGCCGCGCTATACGCAAAGGCCCTGGAAGACGAGCAAGACCTTTTTGCTGTCATGGACGGCCTCAACCGTGCTGGTGCTCATCATTTATCCGCATCATCTGCTCATGGACATGGTGACGCCAACCTGGATGCTGGCGGTGGGCCACATCGTCGGGTATTTCAACACCTTTCCCATTCTGGTGGTGACCGCATTCGGCAGCCTCATGATCGTTTACAAATCGGGCATCAAATGGGATGTGCCTTCACGGCTGCTGTTTTTTTCACTGTGCGGCTGGGCAGCCGGCACCATGCCGGCATTCATCGACGGCACCATCAGCGTCAATTACGTCATGCACAACACCTTGTGGGTGCCGGGCCATTTTCATACCTACATGATGCTGGGGCTGGTGGCCATGGTGTTCGGTTTCATGAGCTATTTGGGCAAGGAAAGCCCTGACGAGGCTGACAGCTGGCTCGACCGGCTGGCATTCGGGCTGTTCATGATTGGCGGTGCCGGCCTGGTATTGATCTTTCTGTATTCGGGGAAAATGAGCGTTGTGCGCCGCTTTGCCGGCTATCAGCCGGAGTGGCAGGGCATTACCGGACTGGCCGTGTGGTTTGCGCTGCTGACCGTTGCCGGCAGCGCCATTTTTGTTGTCAAGTTTTTGACTCGCCTGGGTGCATCCACCCGGGATGCGCCACGCGTCACGCAGCCAAAAGCGGTGGCGGTGTGACATGAACCTGCGCAGCCTGTCGGCTACGCTGGTGGTAATGCTGGCTGCCGCGGCTGTTTTTTACTGGGGCACCGACGGCTTCAGGGCATTTACCGCCGAAACGGCCCGACGGGTGGAGGTTGTGGACAAGCCGCGTGCCATGCCCCATGTTCAGTTGCTGGATCAGATGGGCCGCATGTTCACGCTTCAGGATCTGGCCGGTGATCCGGTCATTGTGGAATTCATTTTTACCCGTTGCCAGACTGTGTGCCTCAGCCTGGGCGCCCTGTTTTACCAGCTTCAGAACTCGCTGCCGGATCATGGCCCTGCCAGCCGGCTGCAGCTGGTTACCATCAGTTTCGATCTGGACAATGACGACCGGGCGGCGCTGCATGAGTGGGCTGGACGCTTTGATGCCGATCCGCAACGCTGGCGGGTTGCCCGTCCGGTTGATGAACAGGGGCTGCAGGCGCTGCTCGAGGCTTTTGGCGTTATTGTCATCCCCGATGCGGTGCATGGTTTTGAGCACAACGTGGCCGTTCACCTGCTGGACAGCCACGGTCGTCTGGCGCACATCGATGATATCCAGCCCCCCGAGCGTCTGATTTCACTGGTTGACAGGCTGCAGTGAAGGCGCGGCAGGGTACACATCACGGCATGCGCTGGCGTTTCACTGCATCATTGGTGCTTGTACTGGCGCTCGCTCTGCCGTGGCCCAGAGGCGCCATGGAAGCCTCCATGGCCGTGCACATGCTGGTTCAGATACCGCTGCTGGTTGCTGCCGGCTGGCTGCTTGCGCACGGACTGCCGCCCCAGTGGCAACAGCGTTTGCGTAATCTTGCCGGCGGACCTGTTGCGCCGGTCATGGTCGCCATTCTGGCCTCGCTTTACTGGATGATGCCGCGTGCCCTGGACGCCGCCATGACCGACATGCGGGCCGAAATACTGAAATTCACGACGCTGCCGCTGCTGGTTGGCCTGCCGCTGGCGCTGTCATGGGCGCATCTGTCGCCGGTGGCACGCGGTTTTGTGTGGACCAATTTTGTCAGCATGCTGGCGGTGCTGGGCTGGCTGTACATGAGCGCACCCATGCGGGTGTGCAACGTATATCTGGAAAACGCACAGCAGCATGCCGGTCGCTGGATGATCATCATCGCCGTTGGTGGCTTTGCCGGCTGGTTGTTTGGCTGGCTGGCCGGGGCTTTTCATGCGGACGATCCGGACTGAACGCGCTGCCCGGGCAGGGCCTGAAAGTGATGCCTGTCACGCTTGCATATCGGCGATAATAGCCGGCTGTGTCAATTCCCGGAGATATGAATGTCAACGCCAAAGATCATTTACACCCTCACTGATGAGGCGCCGTTTCTGGCCACGCAATCCCTGCTGCCCGTCATCGACGCTTTTACCGATGCGGCCGGCGTTGCCATGGAAACCCGGGATATTTCCCTGGCCGGGCGCATTCTGGCGCAGTTTTCCGATCGGCTCGATGACGATCAGAAAGTGTCCGATGACCTGGCCGAGCTGGGCAAGCTGGTTTTCGATGCCTCGGCCAATATCATGAAGCTGCCAAACATCAGCGCCTCGCTGCCGCAGCTCAAGGCCGCTGTCAGGGAGCTGCAGGACAAGGGCTATGACCTGCCCGACTACCCCGACGAGCCGCAAAATGATGACGAGCGCGATATAAGGGCGCGCTACGCCAGGGCCATGGGCAGTGCCGTCAACCCGGTGCTGCGACAGGGCAACTCCGACCGCCGCGCGCCGCGCGCGGTCAAGAACTTTGCCAGAAAACACCCGCATCGCATGGGCAAGTGGAGCAGCGATTCCAAAACGCACGTGGCCCATATGAACAGCCATGATTTTTACGGCAGCGAAAAATCGGCCACCCTCGACCGGGCGGGCAGCCTGGACATCATCCTGCACCAGGCCGACGGCAAAACCGTTGCGCTGCGCGAGCCGCTGGCGGTGCAGAAAAATGAAATCGTCGATGCCGCCGTCATGAGCCGCTCGGCGCTGGCCGAATTCATTCGCGCCCAGATTGCCGACGCAAAAGAGCAGGGCGTGCTGTTTTCAGCTCATTTCAAGGCCACCATGATGAAGGTGTCCGATCCCATCATGTTTGGCGTGGTGGTCAGCGAGTTTTACGCCGACGTGCTGGAAAAGCATGCCGATGCGCTGGCCGAGGCCGGCTTCAACCCCAACAACGGCCTGGGCGACCTGTACGCCAGCCTGGAAAAGCTGCCGACCGACAAGCGCCGGGAGATCGAGGCAGACATCGAAAGCCAGTACGCCAGCCGCCCGCGCCTGGCCATGGTCGATTCCGATCGCGGCATCACCAACCTGCACGTGCCGTCCGACGTCATCATCGACGCCTCCATGCCGGCCATGATTCGCGACTCGGGCAAGATGTGGAATTCAGACGGCGAGCGCCAGGACTGCAAGGCAATTATTCCCGACCGCAGCTACGCGCGCATTTACCAGATGACCATAGAGGACTGCCAGACCCACGGTGCGTTTGATCCGGCCACCATGGGCACGGTGCCCAATGTGGGCCTGATGGCCGACAAGGCCGAAGAATACGGCTCTCACGACAAGACCTTCCAGATTCCCGCCGCCGGCGTGGTGAAAGTGACCGACCTGGACGGCCGCGTCATTTTCGAGCATGAAGTTGAAAAGGGCGACATCTGGCGCATGTGCCAGACCAGGGACGAACCGATTCGCGACTGGGTCAGGCTGGGCGTTGAGCGCGCCCGCCTGTCCGGCATGCCGGCAGTGTTCTGGCTCGACGACCAGCGCGGCCATGATGTGCAGGTGCGTGCCCGCGTCGAGCACTATCTGAAGGATCACGACACCGAAGGCCTGGACATTCGCATCATGACGCCCGAGGCGGCCATGAAGCACACTCTCGAGCGCATCCGTCGCGGCGAGGACACCATTGCGGTGACCGGCAACGTGCTGCGCGATTACCTGACCGATCTTTTTCCCATTCTGGAGCTGGGCACCAGCGCCAAGATGCTGTCCATTGTGCCGCTGATTGCCGGCGGGGGGCTGTTTGAAACCGGTGCCGGCGGCAGTGCGCCCAGGCACGTGCAGCAGGTGATTGAGGAAAACCACCTGCGCTGGGATTCGCTGGGCGAGTTTCTGGCCTTTGGCGCGTCGCTTGAGCATCTGGCCCAGCGCTATGACAACCCCCGGGCCGGCGTTTTGGCCAGCACTCTGGATACAGCGGTTGGCAAGCTGCTTGACAGCGGCAATTCGCCCAAGCGCAAGGTGGGCGAGCTTGACAACCGCGGCAGCCATTTTTATCTGGCCATGTACTGGGCCGAAGCGCTGGCCGAACAGGACGATGATGCCGATCTGAAAAAGACGTTTTCCGGCATTGCTGCCCGCCTGCGCGACAATGAAAAAACCATTGTTGACGAGCTCAACAGCGTGCAGGGACAAAAGGTTGACCTGGGCGGCTACTACAAGCCCGATGCGGAAAAGGTGGCGGCCATCATGCGCCCCAGCAGCACGTTCAACCGCATTCTCGACGAGCTGTCGGCCAGCGTTTGAATGGCCGAATCAGGCCGCCTGTCCGGTCATCAGGATTGCGTACGGGGTGGGCGGCCCACCCCGTACGCCACAAGCGAATTCAGGGGCCTGAAATTCAGCCTTCGGTCGGCTTCCTGAAGCGATAAATGAACTGATCGGTGCGGCCGCGCACCGATTCATCAAACACCCCCACATCAAGCGGATCATCGGCATTGCGCAGGGCATCGCTTTCGGCGTCGAATTCAAAGCCCGCCGCTTCCATTTCACTTTTTACCGCCGCGCCCTCAATGCGGTGCAGGGTGTCGGTGGCATCCGCGCCGGTGCCTTCCGGGGCGGCATGATCGATAATGACCAGCGCGCCGCCGGGCTTCAGGGCATCAAACAGGCTGGCGGCAAATGCGGCCGTATCCATGTCCAGATTGTAATAATCATGATAATTCTGCGATGTGAAAATCACATCGGCCGGCGCGGGCACGAAGAGCTCTGCCGCCGGCTGGGCCAGGATCTCGACGTTGGAATAATCACTGTCGGCAAGCTCGCGCCATTTGGCCATGCTTTCGGCCGAATATTTGGCCATTTCTTCAGGCCAGATGGTGTACACATGCCCGTTTTCACCGACCAGCCTGCTGAACACCCGCGTCCAGTAACCGCCGCCGGGTGACAGTTCAATCACGGCATCGCCCGGTTTGATTTCGGCAAACCGCACCACGGCTTCCAGCTGGCGGCGCTCGTCAGCGCCCCGGTCATCGGCGCGTTGCGGGTCGGCCACGGCGGCTGTCAGGGCGTCCTGTGCCTTTTCCGAATCGCCCGGGTCGGCGGCTGCTGCCCAGGGCACCAGCGCACAAAAAATGACTGCAACAAAAAAACGCATGGGTCTTTCCAGGTTGAGGTTCGGGTTCATTGTGCGCCAGCGCGGCCGGTTTTGCATTCCACGCAGACCGGCCAGACGGGAATCAGAACCCGACATCCATATTGATGCTCCACCAGCGGCCGGCAATGGGCGCAAAGCCGGCTTCCACAATTTTTTCATTGAGCAGGTTTTGAACCTGCACGCCGACCGTCCAGCGCGGAGTTTTCCAGCGCAGCGCGGCGTCGGCGAGAGTGGCGGTGGCCTGGCCCCGATAATGCGGACGGCGCGCCGTGACGGTCATGCGGGCATGGCGACCGGCCGCCAGCCGAGCCTGGGCCTGCCATGTTTGCCGGGGCACGGGCAGGCCGCTGCCGTCCAGCTCGCTGCTGCGCACCACGTGCAGGCGGCTGTGGCCCAGGCGAACTTCTTCCAGCCAGCGCTGCTGCGGCTGCCAGCGCCAGTCGGCGGTGGCGGCGTCAATTGTGTAGCGGCCATAGTTGCGGGCGGTAAAGGTGGTTTCTCCGGGTCCGCGCCCAAAGCCGATGTAGTCTGAAATTCGCCGCTGGTGGGCCGAAATGTCCAGCCGGCTGCGCGCGAATACACCCTGCAGGCCGATTTCACTGCTGGCGGCCCGCTCAATGCCCAAATCCGGATTGCCCCGGTTGGCCACGGTATCGTGGTACAGCTCGGTGTAGCCGGGTGCCCGAGCCGACCGCGCCCATGAGGCAAATGTGCGCCAGCGCGGACTTGCCTGCCACGAAAGCCCGATTGAAGGGAGCGCAAACCCGCCCTGGTCGCTGTAGTCCGAATAATTGACGCCGGCTTCGAGAAACAGGGCATGGGCCAGCCGCTGCCGACGGTACAGCCAGGCCGTGTCCAGATCGCGCCCGTGCCTGCCCAGGTTGTTGGAGTCGATGCTTTCGTGCTTGTGCCCGGCGCCGGCCACAAAGGCGCCGTGGTCATCGTCGCGCTGAATGTTTACATCGCCGCCGGTGGTTTTCATGTGGTGTCGGTTGGCAAACCCGTCCTCGCCAATCCAGGTGGTAAACCTGTCCCTGCGTTCAAGCCGATAGAGGCGGCTGCGCCAGCCCCAATTGCCGAAGCTGCCCGCGGCATTCAGCCAGCCCATGCGTGTAGCTGTCCGCTCGCGGGCGTCGGGATACACATCGCTGTAAAAGCCCCAGGCACCCAGCGCTTCGCGCGCGGCCCCGAGGCCGTATTCAAGGTCCACAGCGCCGAGCCGGGCATCACCGGCCAGCAAAACCTTTTCAATATCGGCGTCGTTGGGTCTGCTTTCATCCTCGGCATCCGAGCGCCACTTGCCGGCTGTCAGCCGCGCCGATGCTCCGTGGCCGGCCCACCCGGCCCGGGCTTCCCCGCTGCGCGTATTGTTGGCGCCGACCCCGGCGCCGGCACCCGCCCCGGTGCTGTCGGCCGTGCGGGTAATGATGTTGATGACGCCGCCGGTGCCGCTGCCGCCGTGCTGAACCGAACCTGCAGTCTTGACAATTTCAATGCGTTCAATGGCCGACAGCGGAACGGGCAGGCTGGTGTCCAGGTGACCGCTTTGCGGGTTGCTGACCGGTACCCCGTTGACCAGCAGCAAAACCTGCTCAAAGCTGCTGCCATTGATGCTGATGTCACCCTGGGCGCCCGGCGCGCCGCGACGCTGAACGGTCACTCCGCTGACCTGGGCCAGCAAATCCTCCAGGTGGGTAACGGGCGCATGCTCAATGTCTTCCCTGGTCAGCACCGTCATGGAGCGCATGGCCCGGGAATGACGGCCGCTGACCGGACTGGCCGTGACCACCAGCGGATCAAGATGGGCCTGTGCCGGCGGCGGGCCGCTTTCGGCGCCGGCGTTGGCCGATACCAGCAGGGCAGCGAACAGCAGCGTTTTATTCTTCATGTTCAAGACTCCCGAGAATTCAGCAAATATCAAGGCCTGCCCGTAAACCAAAAAAATGATTGGAGGTTGACGGGGCGAAAGCGGGCAATCCTAGCGGGTCTTTTGGCGGCATGTCAACTACAGTTTTCAATAAAGGTTGACGGGCTGGCGCGAACTGAAGGACGGGCAGTCGTTATCATCAGCGCAGGTTAATGATTGAAACTTGTGGCAGAGGTTAAACAGGTGCTGATCGCTTTCAACAAGCCCTATGGCGTGCTGTGCCAGTTTGTCGATCGCAGCGAAAACCCGCGCCCGACGCTGGCCGGCTTTGGGCTGCCGCCGCGCGTTTACCCCGCCGGCCGGCTCGATATGGACAGCGAAGGACTGTTGCTGCTGACCGACGACGGCCGCCTGGCCCATCGCATTGCCCACCCGCGCCACAACCAGCCCAAAACCTATCTGGCCCAGGTGGAAGGCGTTGTTGACGAGAACGCGCTGCAGCAGCTGCGAGAGGGGCTGCTGCTCAACGACGGCAAGACCCGGCCGGCGCAGGCCCGGGCAGCAGACGAGCCCGACTGGCTGTGGCCGCGCGACCCTCCGGTTCGCTACCGCAAAACCGTGCCCGACAGCTGGCTGGAGCTGACCCTGCGCGAAGGGCGCAACCGCCAGGTGCGACGCATGACCGCCGCAGTGGGCTTGCCAACGCTGCGGCTGGTGCGCATTGCGGCAGCCGGCTATCGTCTCGGCAGGCTTCAGCCCGGGGAATGGCTCAGAATCAGGGAGTGATGGTCTGCGGCTCGAAGCGGTCTTCGAAAATATCGGCGTCTTCATCGCCGTTGCCGTCAAGGACTTGTAGAGCCTGCGGGATGTTCAACAGGGCAAGCGGCAAATCATGGGCCGTGATTTGGCCGTTTTCGTCAACGTCCAGGTAAAGCGAGATCAGCACATCGTAGCTGCCCGGTGATGCCGTGGCCGGGATCTCAAACGGCCGGCCGACAGAATGGGTGCCCGACGGCAGGGCAAACGGCTTGTCGTTGGCTGAATCGTCGATATAGCCGGTGCCGCTGCGGTACAGGCTGGCGCCGATGAGCAGGTGCGCGTGTTCGGTTGTGCTCATGTTGTTGGCCAGGGCAGAGAGTTCTACCGCTGTGCCGGGCGCCGCGGTGGATGGCGTGGCAGCGCCTGCCGACAACTCCACAGGCGAGGTCATGGTGGCGGTTCGCAAGCCGCTGCCGCTGCCATTGTCGTTGTAGTAGTGGTCGACAATCCACGTCCACAACGGCGCATCGGGTTGTGTTGCCCAGCGCTGGGTGCCCCATTGCGACATGCCGCGCCCGTGCCCGAAACAGCTTTGTCCCAGGCTGACCGGATCATTCAGGCAGGGCCAGTCGGCTGCGGGCGAGCCGGCAAAGCCATCCCCGCAGGACAGGTCGCTATTGCTGCATGACAGGCTGGAGTTCGGGTCCACCCAGCTGTTGTTGTCGGCCGAATATTCGGCCCGGAAGGGCGTGGCGCCATCGCGCGAGAGCATGACGCCCGCTGTTCTTGCCGTGGCGCTGTCGGTGCTGGAGTGGGTGGTGTGGCCGTTAACCTGGCAGCAGGCGCTGGAGCAGATGTCATAATTTGCGCTGCGCGGATTGTCCACATGCCAGGCGCCATAACTGCGATAGGCCACGCTGCCGGCGCGCAGGCTGCCCGGGTTCCAGGAGGCAATCCACTCCCTGTGCAGCCCGTTGCGAACATAGGTTTCCAGCGACTTGATGCAGGTGTGGCCGCATGAGCCGGTGCAGCATTCCTGGGTGCAGGCGGCATCGGCAAAGCCAATGCGTATGGAGGCCGGCGGCTGAATGCCGGCTGCCAACTGTATCGCGCCAGCATCTTCAAGCGGACTCATCAATGGTTCAACCAGTGGGGCAGAGTGGGCAGGCGGGCGTGGCACATGACCGCCACTATTGCCATTGTCGACAGCGCCGACTGTATCGCTGGTGCGCTCGGTAATATTTTCGCCCACGGCGAGAATGCGCCGTTCGATCCCGGGCGAACACAGAATGTTGTCAATGGTCAGTTCACCCTGCGCGCCGGCCTGCACCCTGAGCGTTGAGCGCTCCGTGCCGGATGCTTCGCAGGGCTGCAAAAAAAGCTGAAAATAACCTTCGGCATCGCTGACTGTGTCTGTGCCCTCAAATTCGACCCTGACGCCGGCGACAGCCCGCCCCGATTCAGCGTGACGAATATAGCCCTGCAATGCCCGGGCTTCAGTGCCTGCAATTTGTGTCTCCAGGCGCGCAAATTTTTCCGGCCGCTCCAAAGGATCAAGCAGCAGGGTCATGGGCTGATCATTTTTCTTGGCATGAAACTCCAGGGACCGGTAGCCAGCGGCCTGCGCCGTTATCGTGGTCACATGGTCGGGAAGCTCAACTGCCCGAAGCCGGCCGTCTATCCTTGCGGTCCTGCCGGTGTCGTGGTCGAGTTTCAGAATGGCCTGAACCGGCGCCCCGGTCAGCGCATCACGCGCGGCGATCTGCGCGGCCGGAGCAGGCACGCTTGCGAGCACGCAAATGGCCAGGGCAGGCAGCGCCGCAATTCTTGTCATTACCCTGCCTCCCTGGAACGTCCAGGCCCGGGATTCCCATCGGTCAAAAAGGCGAACCAGCGGCGCTGATGATTGCGGGCAAGGCTTGCGCTGTCGACCAGCACGGCATGCAGTGTCGCCAGGCTGTCGGGGTCATGACTTGCCAGATCGTCCAGGCCGCCAAAAATCAGCATCGGGGCAGGGCGCCCAAGCCACGACAAGTCGGCAAGGCAGTCGCCCAGCGCATCCCAGTTGTGCCCAAAATAATCGGGAAACTCAAGCGCCCGGGCAATGCCGGCCAGCAGCCCCGGCTTGTCCGAACAGCCGTGCAAGTCAATTCTGACAGGTGAAATGCCGAGCTTTTCAGCGCTTTTGAGCAGCGCAGACAGTTCGCTGCCTGAAACCGAATAAACTCCGCTGTGGCTGGCGCGGCTCAAGTCCGGCATCAGGGGCAGATTAGTCATCTGCAACCTCAAAGCGCCTGAAACTCTTGTAGTGATCGGCGGTGTAGTAATACACCTCGGGCGGGTGACCCCCGGTAACGATGCGCCGCGCCCCGCGCGTTCTGGCGCCGGGCGTGGGCACGGTGAATTCCCGGTAATAGCCCTGCGGTCTGCTGGGCAAAAGCCGCTCGCGATTGTAAAACGTGCTGCCATCCTGCGTATGCGGCCAAGGCCCGCCGGCCCGAATCCTGTCAATGACGGGGCCGGCCTCCGGCGGCAGAAAGCCCGGCAGGCCCTCATCCGAATAAACCTGCACCCGCCCCGGAACACCATCGGTCAGCCCCGACGGCAGCCACCCCGCCTGCCAGGCCAGAAGAAGACCGACGACTGCGATCAGTGCAATGGTGAATTTAAGTCTGCGAAACCTTTTGCTCACAAGATCTTGAACGGACGAAAGTCTGAAGTTTCATGATATTCAACTTCCTTGAGTTTCGCACGTGCTGTGAAAAGCGTTGCAGAAACAAAAACAGCCGCCTGCTGGTGCAAGCGGCTGTTTTGCCGGGTTATTTGGTGGAGGCGGCGGGAGTCGAACCCGCGTCCGCAAACCATCTGATCCTGGTTCTACATGCTTAGCCCGCTCGATTCTTTCTCGTCATGTCGCCGCCCGAGGGGCAGGGCATACGCCATGACCAGTCAACGGTTTGGTTTAACTTCAGTGCCCCGTGACGCAGCGTGAAGCGATCCTGCTAAATGATCTCCGGTCGGAAGCGCAGGCTCAACCGGTGGAGAGCAGGCTGGTTTTTAGGCAGCCAGTGCGTAGTTGTCGTCGTTGGCAACTAACAAGTTTTCAGCTGGTTTTACGAGGTTAGCCGAGACCTCGGCATGCCCCAGGGTACGTCCGATCCACGTCGAATCCAGAGCGCCCCCATGGGTTACAGCATGTAAGACTAGCATAATTCCCTTTGGTTCAACAAACCTTTGCTTTTTCGGGCGGGCTGGACGGCAGGATGCGCTGCGGCCTGGATCGGCTCGTATCGCAAGACGTTCAGGGCTACAATTCGCGACCTGGTTTGTGTCGCCCCGTTTGTCCTTGTGCGCTGCAAAGGATGCCTGGTGGGCAGCGGTCAAACCGTATAGCAATGGTTCACTTCATGTTTGAGCCTTAATGACTTGTTTTAACTGACCTTGATTCGTTTGGAGAGTTTTCATGGAACGCACCCTGTCCATTATCAAGCCCGATGCCGTGGCCAAAAATGTCATTGGTGAAATTTATTCGCGTTTTGAAAAGGCTGGCCTCAAGGTTGTGGCCGCGCGCATGGAGCACTTGAGCCGCGAGCAGGCGGAGGGTTTTTATGCGGTTCACCGCGAGCGGCCCTTTTTTGCCGACCTGGTTGAATTCATGACTTCGGGACCGGTGATGATTCAGGTGCTGGAGGGCGAAAATGCCATTGCGCGAAACCGCGAGCTGATGGGGGCAACCGATCCGGCCCAGGCGGCGCCGGGCACAATTCGCGCCGATTTTGCGTCCAGCATTGACGCCAACGCAGTGCACGGCTCGGACGCCGAGGAGACCGCGCGCGAGGAAATTAACTTCTTTTTCAAGCCTGATGCGATATACTCGCGTTGAATCCTTCGAGATAGTACAGGCAAATGCCCGCAGGGCTTGATAAAAAAACCAACCTGCTCGGCTTGGACCGGGCAGGTCTTGAGCGGTTTTTCGTCGAACTTGGCGAAAAACCGTTTCGTGCGCGTCAGCTTTTGCAGTGGATCCATCAACGTGGAATCAGCGATTTCAGCCAGATGACGGATCTGTCGCTGGCCCTGCGTGACAGGCTGGCTTCCATTGCGAAAGTTGCTGCACCCGAGGTGGTGCGCGAGCAGCGCTCCGGGGACGGCACCATCAAATGGCTGATTTCCATTGCCGGGGGCAGCGCGGTCGAAGCTGTATACATTCCGGAGGCCGGCCGCGGCACGCTGTGCATTTCGTCGCAGGTGGGCTGCATGCTCAACTGCACTTTTTGTTCTACGGCCACCCAGGGCTTCAAGCGCAACCTGTCGGCCACCGAAATTGTCGGCCAGGTGTGGCGTGCGGTTGGTCGCCTGCGTGAAATGCACGGCAGCGACCGGCAGCATGTCACCAATATTGTTTTTATGGGCATGGGCGAGCCCATGCTCAACCTTGACGCCGTAAGGCCCACGCTGTCCCTGCTGCGTGACGACCTGGCCTACGGCCTTGGCGCACGCCGGGTGACTGTGTCAACCGCAGGCGTCATTCCCGGCATTGATGCCCTGGCCGAGGGCGTCGAGTTTGCGCTGGCGGTGTCGCTGCATGCCGCCGAAAACGATGTTCGCAGCCGCCTGGTGCCGCTCAATCGCAAATATCCGGTTGAAGAACTGATCGCGGCCTGCAGGCGCTTTGTGGATGCTGGCCACAGGCGCAATATCACTTTCGAATACACCATGATCGATGGTGTCAACGACCAGCCCGAGCATGCCCGCGCCCTCGTGCGCCGGGTCAGCGTGCTGCCGTGCAAGATCAACCTGATTCCGTTCAACCCGTTTCCGGGCACGCCATTCAAGTGCTCGTCCGATGAGGCCATAGACCGTTTCAGGGAAATTACCCGTGCGGCCGGCCTGGTGACCACCGTTCGCAAAACCCGCGGCCAGGACATTGACGCCGCTTGCGGCCAGCTGGTGGGCAAACTGCTGTCTCCAAGCCAGCGGCGGCTGACCATGCAGCAGCAGCTGGCCAGACAGGCACTCTCTCCGCCATGATCAAGACTCTGCGTGCCACCGTGTTGTTTCTTGCTGTTTGCCTGCTTGTGGCAGGCTGCGTTTCAACCGGCGGCGGTCGCGGACATCCTGGTGAACACGGGCGACTGGGAATGGACCGGGTAAGCCCGGTGCGCAGCGCAGACTTGAACACCCGCCTGGGTGTGGGTTACTTTGAGAGGGGTGATTTGAAAATCGCCATCGAAAAGCTCGAGCGCGCGATTAGTCTGGATCCGGCCCATGTGCCGGCCTATATCACGCTGGCCCTGGTTCAGGAGAAGCTGGGTCGCGATGCAGTGGCCCGCAGGCATTACAGAAAGGCGGCCGGCCTGGCGCCCGACGATGGTGCCACCCTTAACACCTACGCTGCATTTTTGTGCCGTCAGGGTGAATACAGGGAAGCCGATGAGCTGTTTCGCCGCGCAGTGCGCGATCCGTTTTACGAAACCCGTGAAGTGGTGCTGACCAACGCGGGCTCGTGTGCGCGGCGTGACGGGCGATGGGACGATGCCCAGGACTATTTGCGCTCGGCGCTGGACTACAACCCGGAATATCCGGCCGCGCTGTATCAGCTGACGCGACTTTATCTGCTGCAGGATGACGCCTTTCGTGCCCGCGCCTTCCTGCAGCGTTATGAAGCAGTGGCAGAAGCCGATCCTTCCGCCATGCTTTTGGGCATGCAGATAGAACAAAGGCTCGGGAACAGGCAGCAGGCCGACCATTATTTCAGCCTGCTTGAAAGGGAGTTTCCCGATTCGGAGGAAGCCAAAAGGGCTCGACAACGATCGGAAAATTATGACTGATCAAAAACTTGCCGGCGCGAACGGGGAGGGGCGGCAACCCGCCGGGCAGAAAAAATACTTTGAAGTTGGCGAAATCTTGCGCAGGCGGCGACTGGAGCGTTCGCTCAAACAGTCGGATGTGGCCCGCAGCCTGCGGCTGCCCGGCATGATCATCAATGATCTGGAAACCGGTCGGGTAGGCCATCTTTCCAGTCTTTATCTGCGTGGCTATATTCGCAACTATGCCCGGCTGCTCGATCTCGATGCCGATGAGCTGCTGTCTCGGGTGGAATCCGAAAAGCTGCCGGAACTGGGGCAGGTGCTGCCGGTGACGCGCCGCAGAATCAGTTTCGAGCGTTATCTCAAGTTGGCCACGTATCTGATTGTAACAGTTGCCATTGTTCCACCGCTTGTCTACTTTTTTGTGGCCGGCGGCGCGCGCATGCTCGACCGCAATTCCGGGCAGCAGATTGAAACAGCGAGGCTGGTTGATGCGTCCGCTGAACCGTCATCTGCGCCCGCCCTGAAGCTGCCCGACAAGCCGGTTTCCACACATATTTCGGCATCTTCCCTGCCGCTGTCGGACAGGCTTTTGAAAGACGTCCGAAACAGCGCCGCCGAGGAAACGCCCCAGGCGGATGACCAGGCCGAAGAAGGTGCGGACAGCGCCACAAGCCGGCTGGTTTTAACGCTGGATGAGGACAGCTGGATAGAAATTCGTGATGCGCAGGGCCGCCGGCTTGAGTATGACCTGCTTCGTTCAGGAACAGAGCGTGCCTATGAAGGCGAGCCGCCGTTCAGCCTTTTGCTGGGCAGGGCCAGCGCTGCCAGCCTTGCGGTTGACGGCAATGAAGTCAGCTGGCCGGAGAGCGGGCGTGGCGATGTTTCTGAAATAGTGGTGTCTGCCGAGGGCAAGGTTTTGTAGGGCCGGACGGCACGGATTTGGCTGTGGCCATGGCCGCAGGGCATGGATATATTCCGGGTTGTGACGAGCGCCGTCGGCCTCGTCTTTTTTTCTTCAATGGTGTGAATTTGATGAGCAAGGTTCAGTCAATCCGCGGCATGCATGACATTCTGCCGGCGCAAACTCCCATGTGGCGATGGTTTGAGCAGCGCCTGGCACGGGTTTTCGCGGCCTATGACTTTCATGAAATTCGCCTGCCCATCGTTGAAAAGGCCGAGGTCTTTACGCGCGCGATAGGCCAGGCCACCGATGTGGTTGAAAAGGAAATGTATGCCTTTGAGGACCGCAACGGCGATTTGCTCAGCCTGCGACCGGAGGGAACGGCGGCCGTGGTGCGGTCTGTCATTCAGCACGGCCTGCTGCAAACCCCGGGGCTGAAGTTGTGGTACCAGGGGCCGATGTTTCGTCACGAGCGGCCGCAGCGCGGCCGCCAGCGCCAGTTTCATCAGTTTGGTGCCGAGGTGTTTGGTCTCGAAAGCCCGGCCACCGATGCCGAGCTGATTGCCCTGGGTGAGCGGCTGTGGCGCGAGCTGGGGCTGGCTGGGCGCTTCAGGCTGGAAATCAACACGCTGGGCGATCGCGATGACCGGCGTGCCTATCGGAAAAAGCTGGTCGATTTTCTGCAGCCGCACCGCGACGAGCTGGATGCCGACAGCCAGCGGCGGCTGGAGACCAATCCGCTGCGGATTTTTGACAGCAAGAATCCGAAAACCCGGGAGATCATGACGGAAGCACCGCGGCTGATCGATGAGGTGGGGCCGGAAGCGCGTGCTCATTTTGAGCAGGTGCGCGGCCTGCTTGACGAACTGAACATTGAATACCGGGTCAACCCGGGCCTGGTGCGCGGGCTGGATTATTATTCGCGCACGGTGTTTGAATGGATTACCGATGACCTGGGCGCCCAGGGCACGGTTTGCGCGGGCGGTCGCTATAATGACCTGGTGGCAATGCTGGGCGGAAATGATGTGCCCGGCATTGGGTTTGCGCTGGGCGTTGAGCGGCTTTTGGCCCTGCTTGAGGCTGATGGCGTCAGCCGGGAGCAAAAAGCCGATATTTTCATCGTCAGCCAGGTTGACGCGGGAAAAATGCTTGCCGTGGCCGAAGGTTTGCGCGACGGGCTGTCCGGGCTTTCCATAGCCGCTGCCCTATCAGGCGGCAGCATGCGTTCACAGTTCAGGCGGGCCGATCGCAGCGGTGCGCGCTGGTGCGTCATTTTGGGCGAAGAGGAATTTGCCCGCGGCCAGGCGGCGCTCAAGGATTTGCGCAGCGACTCGGCGCAGGAAACTGTCGAGCTGACAGATTTGGGCCAAAAACTTGGCGAGTTGTTTGCTGTTGGCAGCAGCAACTGATTTATCATAACCGGTTAACCGCGTTTGGGCGGGCAATCCAGCAAGGAAATGATTTGACATGGCCGTAGAACTTTACGACGAGCACGAGCAGGGCGAACGCGTTCGCAAATGGATCAAGGAATACAGCGCCACCATTGTGATGGGGCTCATTCTGGCTTTTGCCGGTATTTTCGGCTTTCGCTATTGGCAGGATTATCGCGCCGGGCAGCTGGCCCTGGGCTCCGAGTATTACCAGGTCATTCAGAATCTGGCCGAGCAGGGTGATGCTGAAGCGGTGGCGGCGGAATACGAAAGCATGACTGCCGCCGTTGGCCATTCTGCCTACGCCGGCCTGGCCGGGCTGCATGTGGCCGCAGCATGGGTTGATGACGGCCGTCTTGGCAAGGCTGAAAGTATTTACAGGGAAATTCTTGACAACAGAAAGCTCAAGGCGCTGTGGCCTGTTGTCAATCTGCGCCTGGCCAGGGTTCTGGAAGCCCAGGGCGAGCATGAAGAAGCGCTTGCGCTGCTCGACGGCGCCAGCCCCAAAGGCTATGAGGCGGCCTGGCTTGAAGCGCGCGGCGATGTGCTTTTTGAGCGTGGCCGGACAGATGATGCCCGTGTGGCCTGGGAAGAGGCCCTGGCGCGCCGCAGCGCTGACGGGCAAAACGTGGGCCTGCTGGAAATCAAGCTTGACGCTGCTGCTTCCGGCAAGGGCTCTTCGTGATCAAAGGCGCCCGGCTTGTTCTTTTGATGCTGGCGCTTGTTGCGCTGGCCGCATGTCGTTCTTCGGGCGATGTGCGGGACAAGGACGGCTCGGAGCCCGCCGAGCTGCCCGAAATTCAGGACCCCCTGCCGGTGCAGCGAAAATGGTCGGTCAACACCGGTGCCGGAACCGACAGAAGCCGCCCTCATTTCAGGCTGCAGGCCCATGAAGGCCTGATTTGGACGGCTGACCACAAGGGTCAGATTACGGCGGTGAATGCATCCAGCGGCCGAGTTGAACGGCGCTTGAGCACGGGTTTGCCGCTTTCAGGCGGGCCCACGATTGCCGGCGACATCATTCTGGCTGGAACATTCGATGGCCGTGCAGTTGCCCTTGACGCGAAATCCGGAGAGACCAGGTGGAGCACCCGGCTGTCGTCCGAGGTTTTGTCAGCGCCGGTTTTGCACGACGGCATGGTGGTGGTTCGCTGTATAGACGGGCGCGTCTTCGGGCTTGATATGGCCGATGGCAAGCGCGTTTGGGTGCACGACCGCAGCGTGCCGCTTTTGACGCTGCGCGGCAACAGCAATCCGCTGACCCGCGCCGGGCGGGTTTACATTGGCTACGATGATGGCCAGGTCACCGCGCTCAATGTGTCCGATGGTTCAATGCTGTGGTCGCAGCGAATCAGCGCGCCCGAGGGTCGCACCGAGCTCGACCGCCTGGCGGACATTGATGGCCCCATGCAGGTGGTCGGCAGCGAGCTTTATGCGGTCAACTACCAGGGGCGGCTGGCCGGCCTGGCGCTGGAGTCGGGGCGCATCATGTGGGTTAAGGACATGTCATCGGCCACCGGGGTGGAGCTTAGAAGAACCAGCCTGGCCGTGGCCGACAGCGATGACAGGCTGTGGCTTGTCGATCGCCGCAACGGAGCCACGCAGTGGAGCAGCGAAAAGCTGCTCAATCGTCGCCTGACCCGGCCGGTGTTTCTGGGTGCCCTGATTGCCGTGGCCGATTTTGAAGGCTATCTGCATTTTGTTGACAGCAGCGGCGGTGAACCGGTGGCGCGCACGCGTGCCTCCAAAAAGGCGCCAGCCGCTGCGCCGCTGGTCGCTGGCGACTCTCTTTACCTGCTTGACGAGGACGGCAGGCTGAGCGCCTGGCAGATTGGCGACAGGCGCTGACTGAGGCTGGCTTATGCCCACCGTTCCGGTTGTGGTCATTGTCGGACGTCCCAACGTCGGAAAATCAACCCTGTTCAATGCGCTGACCCGCACCCGCGATGCCCTGGTGGCCGATATGCCGGGCGTTACGCGTGACCGCATCTACGGTCGTGTCGAAGACGAGTCGCGCAATTTCATTCTGGTGGACACCGGCGGGCTGGATGATGCCGATGACGAGATCATGGTCGCCGCCCGGCACCAGACACGGCAGGCCATTGAGGAGGCAGACCTGGTGGTTCTGCTGACCGATGCCCGGGCCGGGATTTTGCCGGCTGACCACGATATTGCCGCATTGCTGCGCGTGACAGGCAAGCCGGTTATTCATGCCGTCAACAAGACCGACGGGCTGGATACAGACATGGCGCTGGCCGAGGCTTCGGAGCTTGGTCTGGGTCAGGTCTGGGCGCTGGCTGCCAGCCACCGGCGGGGCATTCAGGCACTGCAGAAGGAAATCGTCAGCCGGCTGCCGGCGCAGGCCGTTTCCCGGGCCGCAGGTCTTGAAGAGGACGATGAGCTGTGCCTGACTTTCATTGGGCGCCCAAATGCCGGCAAGTCAACGCTCATGAACCGCTTTTTGGGCGAGCAGCGCGCGCTGGCCACCCCCGTTGCCGGCACAACCCGCGACCCGGTCAGGGCCTCCGTTGAGCGTGATGATGTTCGCTATCGGCTGGTTGATACAGCCGGAGTTCGTCGCCGGCTTGGAAGCCACAGGGGAATCGAGCGGCTGAGCAGCATCAAGGCACTGCAGGCCATTGAACAGGCGCATGTGGTGTGCCTGGTGTGTGATGCATTGGAAGGCATTACCGAGCAGGATGCGCGGCTGGCCGGCCATGTCATTGAGGCAGGCCGGGGCCTGGTGATTGCCGTCAACAAGTGGGATGCCGTTGACGATGAGGGCAGAAAAGCTGTTTTGACCCAGGCCGCCGAGCGGCTCGAGTTTGCCCGCTTTGCGCCGCTGGCCGTTATATCGGCCCTGCACGGCAGCGGGCTTGGAGAGCTGACCGATGCAGTGGAGCATGTTTTCGAGGCCGCCACGCGTGAAATGTCCACCGGCGCCCTGACCCGGGTGCTGCGCGATGCCATCCAGGCCCATCCGCCGCCCATGGTGCAGCGCAGAATGCCCCGTCTCAGATACGCCCATATGGGGGGACGCTTTCCAACGCTCATTGTTATTCACGGCAGCCGCACGGCGGGCATTGCCGATCAGTACAAGCGTTATCTTGTCAACGTCATTCGCAAGCATTTTGAATTGACCGGTATTCCTGTGCGGCTGGCGTTTCGTGAAGGCGACAACCCCTACGCAGGGCGCCGCAGCAGACGCCGCCCGGGTCAACCTTCAAGCCGCAAAAAACGCTGAATGCTGCAGGTGGCTGACGGCGCGAAAATTTCGGCGGCCGCAATCGCCGCGACAGCCAACAGTCGGCGGCCCGAACTACAAAGGTGAAACAATGACTGAAACAGCACAGATTCTTGACGGTCGGGCCGTAGCGGATCGCCTGATTGCCAACGTCGCCACGGCCGTTAACCAGCATCTTTCCGAAGGCGGAAGAAAGCCGGCTCTGGCCGTTATTCTGGTGGGTGACGATCCGGCCTCGGAAATTTACGTCAACAACAAGGTGCGTGCCTGTGAGCAGGCGGGCATCGAATCTGTTGACCACCGCCTGCCGCACGGCACCGGCCGGGGCGAGTTGCTGGCGCTGATCGACGAGCTCAATCGGGACAAGGCCGTTGACGGCATTCTGGTGCAGCTGCCGCTGCCGCCGCATCTTGACGAGCGGCTGGTGACGCGCAGAATTTCGCCGGAAAAGGATGTTGACGGATTTCACCCCGTCAATCTCGGCCGCCTGGCCGCCCGCGACCCCGACTTGCGGCCCTGCACACCGCGCGGGGTCATGAGCTTGCTGAATGCCTACAACCTGGACACCAAGGGAAAAAATGCCCTGATGGTTGGCGCCTCCAACATCGTCGGTCGACCGCTGGCCCTGGAGCTGCTGCTGGCCGGCGCCACCGTAACCGTGGCGCACCGTTTTACCCGCAACCTTGAGGATCTGGTGGGGCGGGCCGAAGTGCTGTGCGTGGCGGTTGGCAAGCCCGGCCTGATCAAGTCCGAGTGGATTGCGCCGGGCACCATAGTGATTGATATTGGCATTAACCGCGGTGACGACGGCAAGCTGCGCGGTGATGTTGACTTTGAAACTGCCCGCAAGCGGGCTTCCTGGATTACGCCTGTGCCGGGTGGTGTTGGGCCCATGACGGTGGCCACGCTTATGCAGAACACGGCCGAAGCGGCCGGTTTGGTGGTGCTGGCGCCCTGATCGGCCTCAAGCCAGCCTGTCTGCCCGGCGCAGATAGTAATGCAGGGCCACCCAGTCGTACAGGGCGTGCACCACAACGGGGATGAACAGATTTCCGCTCAGGTGGTAGAGCAGCCCCAGGTAGGCGCCGACCACGGCAGTCAGCACCGCGTAGCTGCGCGACACCCAGTGGGCCAGCCCAAACAGAACGGAAGCGGCAATGAGCCCCAGGGCCGGCGAGGTTTGCTGGCCCAGCCAGGTTTGAATGACGCCGCGAAACAACAGCTCTTCGCCAACGCCTGCCAGCACTGAAACCGCCAGAATGGTGCCGGGTATGCGGCCTGAAAACAGCAGGGCGGCCAGGCGGGTGGCCACCGCCTGCATTTTACGTGCCCAAAGCCAGTGTCCGCCGGCCGGAACAAACAGGAAAACGGCGATTAGCGGCACTGTGGCCGCTACCGCCGCTGCAACCGCCTTAATGGAGTACTCGCTGTCCTTCCACGGCTGCAGGCCGGTCAGCCATGCCAGCAGCAGGGCCAGCACAACAACAGCCGACTGCACCATCAGGGCGGCAGGCAGTATGGATCGCTGCCGCCCGCTGTCGCCTGGCCGGGTCATGCTCAGTCAGCCGCGCCGGCGCTGCTCCCGCTTTGGGTCCCGGTTTTTTTGACGGGCGACTTTTTGGACGTTTTCTTGCCTTTTTTCTTTCCGGACTTCTTCCTGGCGGTCTTTTTTGCGACCTTTTTGCCGCCGGTTTTCTTTTTCGCCGCTTTTGAAACGGAAGGTTTTTTGGCTGCTTTTTTGCTGACCTTCTTTTTGGCTGCGGGAGGGCTGGTGTCACCATCGCTGCCGCGCTCGACAATGGCAGCCACGCCCATGCCGCCAGCCGTGCAGATAGAGATCAGCCCGCGTCCCGAGCCGGCCTTTTCCAGAATATGGGCCAGCGTGGCAACAATGCGGGCGCCGGTGGCGGCAAAGGGATGGCCAATGGCGACGGAGCCACCGTGGACGTTCATGCGGCTGCGATCAATGCTGCCCAGCGGGCCGTCAAGCCCCAGCCGTTCGCGGCAATAACGGTCGTCTTCCCAGGCCTTGAGCGTGCACAGAACCTGGGCCGCAAATGCCTCGTGTATCTCGTAAAAGTCGAAATCGTCCAGGCCCAGACCGGCGCGCTGCAGCATTTCCGCCACGGCTATGGTGGGCGCCATCAGCAGCCCTTCGTCGCCGTCGACATAGTCCACCGCTGCGGTGCGCGAGTGGGTGAGCCAGGCAAGCACGGGCAGGTCATGTTTTTTGGCCCAGTCTTCCGACGCCAGAAGCACTGCGGCTGCGCCATCGCTGAGCGCCGTGGAGTTGCCGGCTGTCAGCGTGCCGTTGCGGGAGCGGTCAAAGGCCGGCTTGAGTGCCGCCAGCTTTTCGGGGGTGGTGTCGGGACGCACGATGTTGTCGCGGGTAACGCCGTTGTAGGGCTGAACCAGCTCATCGAAAAAATCGCTGTCCCAGGCGGCGGCCGCCTTTTGGTGGCTTTCGTAGGCCAGCGCGTCCTGGTCGCGGCGGGCAATGTCCCATTCGCGCGCCATGCGCTCGCAGTGTTCACCCATGGAAAGCCCGGTGCGCGGCTCCGAATTGCGTGGCGGCTGCGGCGCCAGCTCAGAGGGCCGAAAGCCTTTCAGGGCCCGGAGTTTTCCGCCCAGCGAGCGCGCCTTGTTCAGTTTCATCAGCCGCTGTGCAAAGCGGCGCCTGAACACGATGGGCACATCGGAGGTGGTGTCGGTGCCGCCCACCAGCGCGCATTCAATGTCGCCTGTGGCAATTTGGCTGCCGGCCATAAGTGCCGCCTGCAGGCTGGTGCCGCAGGCCTGCTGCATGGTGACGGCAGGCGTGAGCGGTGACAGGGTGGTTGAAAGCACGGCTTCGCGCGCCAGGTTCCAGTCCTTGGAGTGGGTGGTTACCGCACCGGCAAGAACCTGGTCCAGTTTTTCACCGTGCAGCTGGTAGCGGTCGACAACGCCCTGAAAGACCGCTGCAAGCATGTCCAGGTTGGTTTGGTCGGCATACAGGGTGCCGGCACGGCAGAATGGAATGCGGCTGCCGCCAATAATGGCGACCCTGCGAATCTTTGAGTTGGCCATCAGGAGGTCTCCCCGTTGTTTTTGCGGCTTTCCAGATAGTGCATGGGCCCGCCGCGAAATGGTGCAAATCCGGTGCCGAAAATCATGCCCGCATCCAGCAGGTCAGCCGTGTCAACCACCTTGTCCTGCAGGCAGGCCCGGCATTCGTCAAAGAATGGCTGCATAAGCTGCTCGGCCAGCTTTTTGAGGTCGTGGCCGCGGTGAGCATCCGGGTCGCGCTCGGGCTTGCCTTTCTTCCACTGGTAGAATCCCTGACCGGACTTTTTGCCCAGGTTGCCCGACTCAACCATTTTTTCCAGAAGCTGCCGTTCTTCACCGCCGCCGTCGGCGTCAAGCGTCCTGATGACGTCCAGGCCAATGTCCAGGCCAACGGTATCGGCCAGCTCCACCGGCCCCATGGGCATGCCGAACTCCTCGGCGGCACGGTCAAGCGCTTCGCGCGGAATGCCCTGGCGGTGCAGGGTCATGGCGTTGCGCATATAGGGGGCAAGAATGCGGTTGACCAGAAAGCCGGGCGTGGAGGTCACGGGCAGGGCGTACTTGCCGATTTGTGCCGCAAAGCTGGCGCCTTTGGAAACCCATTCCGGATTTGTCAGCTGAGCGTCATGAACCACTTCCACCAGCGGCATTCTGGCCACCGGATTAAAGAAATGCAGCCCGACAAGCCGGTCCGGATCATCGAGAACATCGGCCAGCTCGGCCAGTGGAATGGCCGAAGTGTTGGTGGCCAGCAGGGCCGATCGGCGGGCCTTTTTATTTATGCGCTCGAACAGTTCGCGCTTGGCTTCGCGATTTTCAAAAATGGCTTCAATGATGACATCTGCCGACTCAATTCCCTTGCCTTCAACGTCGGGGATCAGACGGGTTCTGGCGGCGGCCAGGGTGGTGGCCGTGCGGAATCGTCTCCTGAACAGCTTTTCGGCGCGCTTCAGGGCGGGCTTGATGTATTTGATGTCACGGTCTTCGAGGGTGACCTCGAGGCCGCGGGCTGCGCACCAGGCGGCAATGTCGCCGCCCATGACGCCGGCGCCAATCACGTGAACCCTGCGCGCGCTGAAGTCGCTGTGCCGGCCCTGGCCCTTGAGCTCTTCCATCAGCCGGAACACCCGGCGCAGGTTGGTTGAAGTCTCGCCGACAAGCAGGTTGGGCACATTGTCGATTTCAAGCCGCAACATGTCCTGCCAGGAATTGCCGGCCTGTTCATATGCGTCGATCAGCGCGTAAGGCGCGGGATAATGCTCGGCGCGGGCCCTGGCAGCTGTCATCTTGCGCATTTTGCCGGCCAGAAACTTGCGCACCGGTGTCCAGGTGGTGGCGCGGGCGGGCAGTCCGGGCCTGGAAGGCGTGCGCTTTTTCAGGATGGCGCGCCGCGCCGCCCAGCGCAGCGAGCCGTGAGGGCCAACGGTTTGATCGATGAGCCCCAGTTTTTTTGCCGCACCGGCGCGCAGCAGCTTGCCGGTCAGCATGATCTGCATGGCTTGCAGCCCGCCCATGGCCCGAATGCTGCGGCCCGAACCGCCAAAGCCCGGGTAAATGCCCAGGTTGACTTCGGGAAAGCCGATGCGCGTGTTGTCCGTATTGCGGGCAATGCGGTGGTCAAAGCACAGCGCCAGCTCCAGGCCGCCGCCGAGGCAGTGGCCCTCGAACGCCACAGCAGTGGGGAAGGGCAGCTTCTCCACGCGTGCAAAAAGATTGTGGACTTCGACCAGCCTCGATCTGAGCTCGTCCGCGTCATCGGTGGCATCAAATTCGCGAATATCGGCACCGACAATGAAGGAGCCCGGTTTGCCCGACATCAGGATCAGCCCGGTGGGAGATTCGGATTCCAGCCTGTCGATGACAGCATCCAGCTCGTTGAGGACTTCGGTGCTGAGGCTGTTGACGCGTTCGTCCTGGCGGTCAAGCAAAAGCCAGGCGATGCCGTCGAGGTCAAGGCTCAGTTTCCAGTGTTTGCCGGCAGTGGCGGGTGCAGCGGATGAAGCCATCCGGAATCCTCCTTTGGGGTGCATTCGTAAAGCTTATCATCATGCCGGCTGCGCTTGCCGTTTGTTGTCGGTTCAGGGCAGCGGCCAGCCGAATTCATTCAGCAGGGCGACCAGTTGAATCAGCGGCAGGCCGATGAGCGCTGTCGGGTCATCGCTGGAAATTCCTTCCGTCAGGCTGATGCCAAGCGCCTCGCTTTTGAAAGCGCCGGCGCAATCAAGGGGGTGGTCGGCATCCACGTAGCGCTCGATTTGTGCCTTGTCCAGAGAACGCATGGACACCGTGGTTGGAACCAGGGCCTGGCGCAGGTTGTCGCCGTGACACAGGGCCATGGCGGTATGAAAAACCACCTTTTTCCCGCTGGTGAACATCAGCTGGTCAACCGCTTTTTCCCGGCACCCCGGCTTGCCCAGCAGTCGGCCCTCGCATTCTGCAACCTGGTCCGAGCCGATAACAAGGGCGTCGGGCCGGCCGTCAGACACGGCCAGCGCCTTGGCGGCAGCCAGTCGCTGCGCAAGTGCCCGGCCGGTTTCGCCGCGCCCGGGGCGCTCGTCGATGTCTGCAGTGATGATTTCGAACTCCAGGTTAAGCCGGCGCAGCAGGGCGGCCCGATAGGCCGAGCCCGAGGCCAAAACAAGATGACGCGGGGGGTGTTGTTTCTGCATGAGAGCAAATATGCCTTGTCAAACGCGAAATGGTACAATAAAGGGCTTATGTCGCGAGATTTTCCAGATTGGGTGAACCCGGACAAGGCGGCTTCGGCCGGGCGCGAGTACAGCGGCAGCATGCCGCTGGCCAGAATGTCGCGCCTTGAAGGCATGATAGCTGATCCGGGCAGCGCCGAGATTGAATTTGAAATTGATTTTGACCGGGATGATCATCATCAGATCAAGGCCGTGGTTGCCGTAAGCGGGCAGGTGCCGCTCAGATGTCAGCGCACCCTCGAGGTTTATCAGCAGGCCATCGACAGTCGGTCGACAGTTGGCATTGTGGCCAACGACAGGGAAGCTGAAGCGCTTCCGGATGACTACGAACCGTTTTTGAGCACGGACGGACGAGTGGAGCTGGTTCGTCTTGTTGGAGAGGAAGTTTTGCTTGGTTTGCCGCTGGTTCCGATAGACCCGGACTCCAGCCGCTTGCCGGGGGCCGATAAAAAGGCCGATACCCATCGCCCGTTTGCCGATTTGGCCGAAAGGCTCAAGAAGCAAACCGGGGGCGGGCAGAACTAGCGCAATTACAGGATTTTTTGCAAGGAGCAATTAGCATGGCTGTTCAGAAAAGTCGCAAATCACCTTCAAGGCGCGGCATGCGCCGTTCCCACGATCGCCTGACCGGGCCAACGCTGTCCGAAGAGCAGACCACGGGCGAGATTCATCGCCGTCACCACGTTTCGGCCGAAGGCTTCTATCGCGGTCGCCAGGTGGTGGAGGTTGCCCCCGAGTTTGATGACGAAGAGCTGGAAGACTGATTTTTGAGCGGTCTTCCGGCAGATGTCTGCTGACCTGCAGGTTTGTGTGGCCGTTGATGCGATGAGCGGTGACGGCGGCCCCGAAGTGGCTCTGGGTGCTGTATGCCAGGCTTTGGAGGAGGACGCTTCCCTCGAAATTGACCTGGTTGGTGACAAGGCTGTGCTGCATGAGCTGCTGGGCAAGATGCGACTGCACGAAAGCAGCCGCGTTGGGCTGGTTGGTTCCAGACATGTTTTGCCCATGGATGCCGACCCGGCCCGCGCCCTGCGCTGCGGGCAGGGCAGCAGCATGCAGGGGGCCCTGGAACGTGTCGGTTCAGGCACTTGTGCCGCTGCCGTCAGCGGTGGCAGTACTGGTGCACTGATGGCGCTTTCAAGGCATGTCCTGGGTATGCTGCCCGGCATTGAAAGGCCGGCGCTGATGGCAGCCCTGCCAGCCCGCAATGCCTTGGTATGGGCGCTCGATTTGGGGGCCAATGTTGGCGCTGATGCGCGCCGCCTGTACGAATTTGCCTGCATGGGCAGCGCGGCCGCGGGCGTCATCAGCGGTCGTCAGCCCGCAGTGGGCCTGCTCAATATCGGCAGCGAGGCCAGCAAGGGACCGGACGTGGTGCGCGAGGCGGCGCGCCTGATCAAAAGCAACCGCAATCTGAACTATCAGGGCTTTGTCGAGGCCGACGAGGTTTTCGACGGCCGCATTGATGTTGTGGTTTGCGACGGTTTTGCCGGCAACGTGCTGCTCAAGTGCGCCGAGGGAATGGCAAGATTCATGCTGGCCCGGTTTCGCGAAGAGGTTTCGGGCTGGCGCGCCGGTCTGGTCAGACGCGCCGTAAACCGGCTCCATGACAAGCTTGATCCCTGCCGGCATAATGGTGCACCGTTATTGGGCGCACGCGGCATTGTCATCAAAAGTCACGGCAGCGCCTGCCAACAGGGTTTTTTGTCCGCCATACAACTGGCTGCGCTGGAAGCGCGCCGCAATCTGATTCCAGAGCTTGAGGAAGCGCTCTGGGTCAGCCTTTAACGAATTTCAGGAACATCAGCCATGCATGCCCGTATTATTGGAACCGGCCATTATCTGCCCGAAAGGATCCTGACCAACGCCGATCTGGAAAAGCTGGTTGACACCAGCGACCAGTGGATTCGGGAACGTACCGGGATCAGGCAGCGCCACATTGCCGCAGAAGGCGAAACCACCTGCGACCTGGCCGAAAAGGCTGCGCGGCTGGCCATGGATGACGCCGGCCTCAAGCCCGGCGATATTGACCTTCTTCTGGTTGGAACAACCACCCCCGACCTTGTTTTTCCATCAACGGCCTGCCTGTTGCAGCATCGCCTGGGCATGGCCGACTGCGGTGCCTTTGACATCAACGCCGCCTGTTCGGGCTTTATCTACGCGCTTTCGGTGGCCGATCAGTACATTCGGGCCGGCAACGCCCGCAACGTGCTGGTTGTCGGCGCAGAAACCCTCACTCGCATACTCGACTGGACCGACCGTTCAACCTGCGTGCTGTTTGGCGATGGCGCCGGCGCGGCGGTTTTGACGGCCGACGAAGAGCCTGGGATTCTTTCCACACATATCCATGCAGACGGCCGCTACGGAGACATGCTCAACGTTGATGTGGGTGTGTCGCGCGGCTTTCGTGCCGAAGAGGGCGGAGGCGTCAAGGTGGCCATGCGCGGCAACGAGGTTTTCAAGGTGGCCGTAAGAACCCTGGGCCGCATTGTTGATGAAACCCTGGAAGCCAACAACATGTCGAGAGAGGAACTGGACTGGCTCATTCCCCACCAGGCCAACCTGCGCATCATCCAGGCAACCGCGCGCAAGCTCAAGATGTCCATGGATCAGGTGGTGGTTACAGTTGACCGGCACGGCAACACCTCATCGGCCTCTGTTCCCATGGCGCTGGACGTGGCCCTGAAAAGCGGGCGCGTAAAGCGCGGAGAGAATCTTCTGCTTGAGGCTTTCGGCGGCGGGTTTACCTGGGGCTCGGCGCTGATCAGATATTGAGCCGGGCTGGCAGCCGGGCCAACTGCCGAAGCGGCTGCCACTGATCTTTTTTACAGGGAGGATACATGACGGATTTTGCGCTGCTTTTCCCCGGACAAGGCTCGCAGTCGGTTGGCATGCTGGCCGACCTGGCTGAACGGCATGGTCTGGTGAGGGAAACCTTTGAGCAGGCCGGCCGACAGCTGGATCTCGATTTGTGGGCGCTGGTTAGCAAAGGTCCCGAGGAGGCTCTCAATCGCACGGAAATTACACAGCCGGCGCTGCTGACGGCCTCGGTTGCCATGTGGCGGGTCTGGAATGACAGGGGCGGGCCGCAGCCGGCACGCATGGCGGGCCACAGCCTGGGTGAATATTCCGCCCTGGTGGCCGCCGGTGCGCTTGATTTTGAGGACGCTGTAAGGCTGGTTGCCGAGCGCGGCCGACAGATGCAGTCTGCCGTGCCGGAAGGGTCTGGAACCATGGCGGCCATTCTAGGGCTGGACGACGAAGTGGTCGAGGCCATTTGCCGCGAGGCAGCTGAAGACCAGACTGTGGTGCCGGCCAACTACAATTCGCCCGCCCAGGTGGTAATTGCAGGTCATGCAGCAGCCGTTGAGCGGGCCATGCACAAGTGCAGCGAGGCGGGTGCCCGGCGCACGGTTCGCCTGCCGGTCAGCGTTCCCTCGCACAGTCCGCTGATGCAGCCGGCCGCCGATGCCATGGAAAAAATTCTTGGCGCAACTGAAATACAGACCCCGGCGGTGCCGGTGGTGCACAATGTCGACATGGAAACGCGCGAGTCGCCGGACGATATTCGTGCTGCCCTGGTCGCCCAGCTGACCGGCCCGGTGCGCTGGAGTGAGTCCGTGCGCGCCATTTGCGGTGAAGGTATCATGACGCTGGCCGAATGCGGTCCGGGGCGCGTGCTGTGCGGCCTGGGCAGGCGCATCGAGCGTCAGGCCAGCTGGGTTGCGCTGAGCGACCCGGATTCCTTTGACGAGACCATTGCCAAGCTAAAGGACGAATCTGCATGAGCACAGAACAACCCTATCGCATCGATGACCGGGTCGTGCTGGTCACCGGCGCCAGCCGGGGCATTGGCCGGGCAACCGCCCGGTGGCTCAGGAACATGGGCGGTGATGTTTTCGGCACAGCCACCTCGGCAGCCGGCGCTCAAGGCATCTCGGAATACCTGGGTGACGATCGCGGCCTGGTGCTGGATGTGACCGATGGCGATGCCATTGCCGACACGGTTTCACAGATCAGGGAGCGCGCCGGCGACGTCACGATTCTTGTCAACAACGCGGCCATCACGCGCGATCAGCTTTTGATGCGCATGAAGGATGCCGACTGGGATGATGTTTTTGAAGCCAATTTGCGCGGTGTGATGCGCATGACCCGTGCCTGCCTGCGCGGCATGCTCAGGGCCCGGTTTGGGCGCATTATCGGCATATCGTCGGTGGTGGGGTACATGGGCAATCCGGGGCAAACCAACTATGCGGCTGCCAAGGCGGGCGTGGCCGGTTTTTCGCGGTCCCTGGCCCATGAGCTTGGCAGTCGCGGCATTACCGCCAATGTGGTGGCGCCAGGTTTTGTCGAAACCGACATGACCGCAGCCCTTGACGATGCCCAGCGTGAGAAAATGTCATCGGGAATCCCACTGGGACGGCTGGGTGAGGTTGAGGACATAGCCGCCGCCGTCGGCTATCTTGCAAGCGACGCGGCCGGTTATGTAACCGGTCAGACCCTGCACGTTAACGGCGGAATGTACATGACTTGATTTATTAACAAGTCATCACAAAGCTCTGAGTGTAAACAGCTTTGTGTGCACTTTTGGCTGGTTCAGTCGGCGGTCAATACTGCCCCTGCACTGGCAGTGAAAGTGTTTGTTCACTACAATAAGCCCGTTTGGGCAACTCTTGCACAACTGAGGAAAATACCAATGAGCAGTATTGAAGATCGCGTTAAAAAAATTGTTCAGGAGCAGCTGGGCGTCAAGGAAGAGGAAGTGACACCGAGCGCGTCCTTTGTGGACGACCTGGGCGCCGATTCGCTTGATACCGTTGAGCTGGTCATGGCGCTTGAAGAAGAGTTCGAGTGCGAAATTCCCGATGAAGACGCCGAGAAGATCACCAGCGTTCAGGAAACCATCGACTACGTCAAGCAGGTTACCGACAAGTAAGCTTTTGGTCGGGTTTTCTTTAGAACACATCACTGGCAACAGCAAACAAAGGAGTTGCACATGCGAGGTGATCGCCGCGTTGTGATTACTGGCATGGGCTGTATCTCGCCCGTAGGAAACAGCGTAGAAAGCGCCTGGGACGCGGTCTGTAACGGCCGCAGCGGAATTGGCCCCCTGCAGGCGTTTGATCCCGAAGATTTCACCGCAAAAATAGCGGGCGAAATTCGGGACTTCGATGTTGGCGACTACATGTCGCCACGGGAAGCGCGGCGCAGCGATACCTTTATTCACTACGGTATCGCCGCCGCCGCTGAAGCCATTGAAGACGCCGGGCTTGACGACAGTGGAATCAACCCCGAACGCATCGGGCTTGCGGTTGGTGCCGGTATTGGAGGCATTGCCTCCATTGAGCGAACGCACAAGGAATATCTTGAAAAGGGCCCGCGGCGAATTTCGCCGTTTTTTGTGCCCAGCGTCATCATCAACATGATCGCCGGCAACCTGTCGATCAAATACGGCTACAAGGGGCCCAACCTGTCCATGGTAACGGCCTGCACCACGGCCACACACAACATTGGAGACGCCGCCCGCATCATTGCCTACGGCGATGCCGATGTCATGATTGCCGGCGGCAGCGAGTTTGGCACCACCCCCACGGCCTATGGCGGCTTTATCTCTGCCAAGGCCCTGTCTACCCGCAACGATGAACCGGAAAAGGCCAGCCGGCCCTGGGACGTCGACCGCGATGGGTTTGTGCTCAGCAACGGAGCCGGCATTATGGTTCTTGAAGAGCTGGAGCAGGCCCGTCGCCGCGGCGCGACAATTTATGCCGAGCTGGCCGGCTATGGCATGAGCGGTGATGCCTGGCACATCACATCGCCGCCCGAAGGCGGTGAAGGCGCGGCCCGCTGCATGGCGGCTGCCATCAGGGACGCCGGGCTGGACCCGTCCGCGGTTGACTACATCAATGCCCACGGCACCTCGACCCAGCTGGGCGACCGGGCCGAGGCCGATGCAGTCAGAACAACCTTTGGCGACCACGCCAAAGAGCTGCTGATGAGCTCTACCAAGTCCATGACGGGTCATTTGCTGGGCGCGGCAGGCGGAATAGAGGCCATTTTTACCACGCTTGCCCTGCAGCAGGGCATTGTCCCGCCAACCATCAACCTTGACGAGGTCGACCCGGCCTGCAGCGATCTTGACCTGGTGCCCAACGAGGCCCGGGAGCAGCCCATAAGCGTTGCCATCAGCAACTCTTTTGGTTTTGGCGGCACCAACGGAACCATCCTGCTGAAAAGATTTGAATGAGCTTCAGCGCGCGCGAGCTGAAAACGCCGGTATCGCTGCTAGCGGTTCACCGGCATCAACCCGGGCGCTGGCCATTTTTGCTTGAAAGCTCGGCGGGCAGTCCACAGCAGGCCCGCTGGTCTCTGCTGTTGCGCGTCGATAATCAGCAGCCCTCGGTTTTGCCGGCCGCCTCGTCAGATGAAGACTGTCGCCGGTTTTTCGCAGCGCTTGATTCTTTCCCCCCCTGCTTTGGCCACAAAGCGGCGCGCGCCGACTTGCCCTTCCAGGGCGGCTGGTTTTTATATTTGGGCTATGAGCTGGCGGCAGCTTTCAGTCCGGGGCTGAACCTGCCGCCGGCCGACGATGGGCTGCCGCTTGCATATGCACAAAGATGTCGCTCGGCCCTGCTGCACGACCGCCTGAACGGCCGCTTCTGGCTGGTGGCCGAAAACGCGCCCCTGCTGGAAGAGGCCCACAAGGATTTGCGCGACTGCCCGAAACCGGAAGATCAGGTGCCGCAGGTTGTGTTTTCCGCCGTGCGCAGCGACCCTGAAGAAAACTACGCCCTGGGAGTGGAAAGGGTGCACGAGCACATACGATGCGGTGATGTCGCCCAGGTCAACCTGTCGCGCGGCTGGCGGGCGGTGGCAGACCAGGCTCCCGATGCCGCCGCGCTGTATGCCCGGTTGATCCGCTCAAGCCCGGCGCCTTTCGGTGCGCTGGCCAGGCTTCCTGCAGGCACGATTGTGTCCTCATCGCCGGAGCGCTTCATAAAAATTGACGACAGCTGGCTGGAGGCACGGCCCATTGGCGGCACGCGCCCGCGCAGTGCCGATGCGCAGCGCGACAGGGCCTTGCGTGAAGAACTGATGTCCAGCGTCAAGGAGCGCGCCGAACACGCCATGCTGGTTGATCTGGCCCGTGGCGACATGAGCAGGGTGTGCCGGGCCGGCTCCATTGTGGTCGACGAATTGATGGTGATGGAATCCTACGCCCACCTGCATCACGTGGTTTCCAGCCTGCGCGGCCGCCTGCGCGAAGATGCGTCCCTGTTTGACGTTGTGCGCGCCACGTTTCCGGGCGGCTCGATTACCGGCTGCCCCAAGCGGCGCTGCATGGAAATCATTGCTGCCCTGGAAGCGGGCGGGCGAGGGCACTATACGGGCGCGCTGGGCTATTTGAGCAACAACGGCAATCTTGATCTGAGCATTTTGATCAGAACCCTGCTGGTCAGGGGCGATGAAATTCATTTCAGGACGGGTGCCGGCATTGTTCAGGGCTCCGAGGCGGCAGCAGAGATTGCGGAAACCGAAATCAAGGCCCGGGGACTTCTGGAGGCAATTGGCCATGAATGATGTGCTTGTCAACGGCAGTGCCGCAGCCGGTGTGCCGGCAGATGACCGGGGACTTTTGTACGGTGACGGGCTGTTTGAAAGTATCGCCTTTGTCGGCGACCGGGCACCCCTGTGGGATGTGCACATGGCCCGGCTGTCGCGCAGCGCGGCCGCGCTGGGTTTTGAGGCACCCGATTCTGCGCTGCTGGCCGACGACTGCCGGCAGCTTGTTGACGGCAGGAACAGATCAGTTGTTCGCATTGTTGTTACGCGGGGCAGCGGAGGGCGGGCCTACACTCCTTTGCAAACACCCAGGCTGCGCCGCATTGTTCAGCGCCGCAGCTGGCCCGCAGGGCTGGGAAAGGACAGGGAAGCGGGCCTTGATTTTCACACCAGCCCCATCAGGCTTGCCGCTGGCGGGGCGCTGGCAGGCCTAAAACATGGCTGCCGGCTTGAACAGGTGCTGGCGGCACAAAGGGCCGATCAGGCCGGCGTTGACGATGCACTTCTTTATGACGCCAACGGCTGGCTGACAGAGTCTGTGAGCAGCAATGTGGTGCTTTTCATAGACGGCCAGGCGGTCACCCCCGTGCTTGATGATGCCGGCGTGGCTGGCGTGGGCCTGACGTGGCTGACCGGGCAGGTGGGTGAGAAAATTGAGTATCGTCGCCTGGACGACAGGTCGGTGGCCGCGGCAGAAGGGTTTGTGGTGATCAATTCAATTGCAGGAATCCGCCCGGCGCGCTCCCTTGATGGCCGAATGTTGAATATTCCTGCCGCTTGTCGATACTGGCAGCAGCTCTGGGACGAGTTGTTTGAATGCGAAAGCTGATTTTCATTTTTCTTGTTTTGGCTGTTCTGGCCGCGACTGCAGCCGGAATGCTGCTGCATGACTGGAAGAGCTTTCGCCAGCAGCCGCTCAACCCCGACGGGCCGGTGCAGCTGTGGCTGGCTGAAGGTTCCAGTTTTCGCAGCATGGTTCGCCAGCTTGAAGCCCTGGGGCTGACCAGGCTGGACTGGCGCTGGCGGCTGCTCGGCCGTCTGCAGGCGCCTGCGCTCAAGGCAGGCGAATACCGGATTCACCAGGCGGCCAGCGTTGATGAGCTGGTCGCATTGCTGGAATCAGGCCGCGTGCGCCGTCACCAGTTCACCATTGTGGAAGGCTGGAGCGTGGCCGAGCTGCGCGCAGCCCTGGCGGCCGACTCTCGTCTTCAGCACAGAACCGGAGAACTGGATGAGGAGCAGCTGATGGCAAAACTGGACTGCGCAGAATGCCCGGCCGAAGGCTGGTTTTTGCCGGAAAGCTACCACTTTACCCGGCCGGCGAGCGACTTCAGTCTTCTTCAGCGCGCCCACCGGGCCATGAAGGAACTGCTCGGACAGACCTGGGTGGAGCGCGCGCCCGGGCTGCCGCTTGATGACGCTTATCAGCTGCTGGTGCTGGCCTCGCTGATAGAGCGCGAAACCGGGCTGGACCCGGAACGCAAGCTGGTGGCCGGCGTATTTGTGCGGCGCCTGGCGCAGGGCATGCGCCTGCAGACCGATCCGACCGTCATCTACGGGCTTGGAGATGAGTTTTCGGGCCGCCTGACGCGCGCGAACCTGCGCACCGATCACGCCTGGAACACCTATACCCGCAGCGGTTTGCCGCCCACGCCCATCGCCCTGCCCGGAAAGGCCTCACTGCGGGCAGCCGCGCATCCTGCCGACGGACCACACCTTTATTTTGTTTCGCGCGGCGATGGCAGCCATCATTTTTCCGCTACGCTGGAAGAGCACAATGCGGCTGTCAATCGCTATATACGGAGAAAAAGCCAATGAGCCGCGGTCGCTTGATTACCCTGGAAGGCGGGGAGGGCGCGGGCAAGACCACGGTTTTGCACAGCATACGCGCATGGCTGGAAAGGCATGGCTCAAGCGTGGTTGTAACCCGCGAGCCGGGCGGGACGGACGCTGCCGAAAAGATTCGGGCGCTGTTGCTTGACCCCGGCACAGGCACGCTGGATCCACTCACCGAGCTTTTACTGATGTTTGCGGCCCGCCAGGAAAACCTGTCGGGCGTCATACGCCCGTCGCTTGAGGCCGGGCATGATGTCATTTGCGATCGCTTTACCGACGCCAGCCGGGCTTACCAGGGTGGCGGCCGCCAGCTTGGGCCGGGGCCTGTGGAAGCCCTGGTCGATATTGTTCACCCGGATCTTGAACCAGATCTGACCCTGCTGCTTGATGTGCCCGTTGACATCGGGCTGGCGCGGGTGCGCAATCGCGGCGGATCGCCCGACCGCATGGAGCGCAACCACTCGGAGTTTTTGCAGCGCGTGCGCGATGCCTATCTGGAGCTTGCGGCGCGCGCGCCCGACAGAATATCGGTGGTGGACGCAAACCGGCCGCTCGCTGAAGTGATAAAAACAGTGGAACAAACACTGGAGGAAAAGCTGCTGTGAAACTGCCGTCGTGGCTGAATGAAAATGCCGACGCCCTGTGGCAGCGCCACAGCCAGCAGCGGCTGGGCCATGCGCCGCTGGTCTACGGCCCCGAAGGGGTCGGAAAGCAGCTTTTGGGGCGCTGGCTGGCCGCGCTGCTGCTGTGCTCCGGCCCTGAAGACGGCCAGCCGTGCGGCCGCTGCGACGACTGCCAGCTGGTCCAGTCGGGAAGCCACCCGGATTTTCTGGTGATAGAGCCCGAAGAGGACAGTCAGGTTGTCGGCGTCAACCAGGTGCGTGAGCTGATTGACGGCCTGCATCTCACATCGGCCCGCGGCGGGAATCGCGTTGGTCTGCTGCCGCGCGCCGACATCATGAACGTGAATGCCGCCAATGCCCTTCTCAAGACGCTTGAAGAGCCGCCCGCTGGAACGTGGCTGATTCTGATCAGCAGCAAACCGGCCACTTTGCCTGCCACCATCTATTCGCGCTGTCAGCCGATTGCGGTCAGGCAGCCATCCCGTGAGGCGGCCAGAGAATGGCTGTCCGCTGCCTGCCCCGACGTTCAGCCAGACAGGCTTGAGGCTGCGCTGGGGTTTTGCGACCTGGCGCCGCTGGCCGCCAGGGAGATGCTCGAATCGGGCGACCTGGACACCGGCATGGCCGTGCTTGAAGACCTTGTGGAAGTGCGTCCGCACGCAGACATTATCGAGCGCTGGCTCGAAAACCCGGCGGGCAGCTGGCGCTGGATTTGTCGCTGGCTTCATGCAATCATGGCCAACACCGGCTCCGCGAAGGCCTGGATGCCGGCAGTATCCTTGCCGGCCAAGCTTGAAAAACGCAAGCTTGTTCAGCTTTGGGAGCTGGCACTGCACGGCCACCGGGAGGCGGAGCGCGGCGTGGTTCGCCAGGATCTCCTTTTTGGCCGCTGGCTGTTAGAATGGCAATTGCAATTGCAATGACGCTTGTAATGACAATCGGCACAACCTGCGGGAAGTTGATCACATGGCTCAAAAAGGGATACTTTCGTACAATATCAAGGACAAGCAGGAGCTCTACAACTCGTACATGCCGTTTCTGATCAACGGCGGTCTGTTTGTGCCAAGCTCCCGCAAGCAGTTTCAGCTTGGTGACGAAGTGCTTATCCTGCTGGGCCTGATGGGCGATGACAGAATAGCCATTCCCGGCAAGGTCGCCTGGGTGGCACCGCCCGGCGCTGGAGTCAGCGGAGTGGGGGTGCAGTTCTCCGACAGCGGAGAGGCCCGCCAGGCGCAGGGCATTATTGTGTCCCATCTGGCCGGAATGCTTGACAGCGACCAGCCCACCTACACAATCTGAACAGCAGAACCCGCGATCAGGCCATCGCAGGCCGGTTTGACGGAGCACGCCCGGAGCATGCCGTGGAGCGGCGTTCCATCATCCATGTCGACATGGATGCTTTCTATGCCAGTGTCGAGCAGCACGACCAGCCCGCCCTGCGCGGGCGGCCGGTTATGGTGGGTGGTACTGGCGCGCGCGGCGTTGTGGCGGCCGCCAGCTATGAAGCGCGGCAATACGGGGTGCATTCGGCCATGCCGTCTTCCCTGGCCCGCCGGCTGTGCCCTTCGGGCGTGTTCATCAAGGCCCGCTTTGAGCGCTACCGCGAGGTGTCGCAGCAGGTATTCGCACTTTTCTCCGAGATCAGCGACCGCATTGAAGGATTGAGCCTGGATGAGGCGTTTATCGATGTCACCAGGTTGACCGGCGCCGATCCCGCCCGGTTGTTTGAGACCGGCCTGCAGCTCAAGCGCAAAATCGCCGCGCAAACCGGCCTGACGGCATCTGTTGGCCTGTCTCACAACAAGCTGCTGGCCAAGATAGCCTCCGACTACGACAAGCCCGATGGCCTGGTTCATATTCCGGCCAATGAGGTGCAGCGCTTTATTGACCCACTGCCCATCAGGAAGCTGTGGGGCATTGGCCCCCGAACAGCAAGCCGTCTGCACCAGATAGGCGTGTTTACAGTAGGTCAGCTGCGCCAGACAAGCCGGGATGTTCTGGCCGGCCTGTTTGGCAATCAGGCCGACAGCCTTCTGGCGCGCGCTGCGGGCATCGACCACCGGCAAGTGAGCGGTCGCCGGGTGCGCCGCTCCATCAGCCAGGAAACCACCTTTCCCGTTGACTGTCGCAGCGTGGACACGCTGCTTGAGGTTATCAACAGACAGTCGACCGCAATAGCCGAGCGCCTGGCGGCGCGCAATCTGGCTGCGCGCACCATCACCATCAAGCTGCGCTCCAGCGGGTTTTCGACCATTACCCGCAGCCGCTCAATTGGCGAACATACGCAAAGCGCTGGCAGGATAGCGGCGGTTGCCGGCCAGCTTTTGCAGGACTGGGTTGACTGGCGCCAGGGGTTTGCGGTGCGCCTGATTGGCACAGGTGTATCAAGCCTGGCCCTGTCGGGCACAAGCGGCGCTTCGGCAACGCCGCGAACCAAGTAAAGCCTGGGCGCGGGCGAAGTCGTATTCAGTCGGCGGAGCTTTCCGGCTCGCCATACCGCTCGCGCAGTTCGCGGCGCAGAATCTTGCCGACGTTGGTCTTGCTCAGCTCGTCGACAAATTCCACATACCTGGGAACCTTGTAGCCGGTCAGCTCCGTGCGGCTAAAGTCGCGCAGTTCCTTGACCGTCAGGCTGTCGTCCTTGCGCACGACCACCACCTTGACCACCTCGCCCGATTTTTCGTCGGGCACCCCGATGGCGCCCACTTCGAGCACTTTGGGGTGGGTGGCCACCACATCTTCAATCTCGTTGGGATAGACATTGAAGCCGGAGACCAGAATCATGTCCTTCTTGCGGTCGACGATGTAGAAGTAGCCGCGCTCGTCCATTCTGGCCATGTCGCCGGTGCGCAGCCAGCCGTCGTCGGACAAGACTTCGGCGGTTTCCTCGGGGCGGTTCCAGTAGCCTTTCATTACCTGCGGGCCGCGAATGCACAGTTCACCAACCTCATCAACTTCAAGGGTGTTGCCGTCCTCATCGCAAATTCGGCATTCCGTCGAGGATATGGGCAGGCCGATGGAGCCGTTGTAGTCTTCAAGATCCATGGGATTGATGCAGGCGGCCGGCGCTGTTTCAGTCAGGCCATAGGCTTCAACCAGCGTCACGCCGGTCACTTTTTTCCAGTGTTCGGCCACGCTGCGCTGCACGGCCATGCCGCCGCCAAGCGACATGCGCAGCTCCGAAAAGTCCAGGTTTTTGAAGCCGGGCGTATGCAGCAGGCCGTTGAAAAGCGTGTTGACCCCGGTAATGGCCGTGAACTTGACCCTGGACAGGGTTTTGACGAATCCGGGCATGTCGCGCGGATTGGTAATGAGAATGTTCTTGCCGCCGATCTTGATGAACACAAGGCAGTTGGCGGTGAGCGCAAACACGTGGTAGAGGGGCAGGGCGGTAATGATGACTTCCTCACCCAGCCGCATCTGGCCGCTTAGCCAGGCCGAAGCCTGCTGCATGTTGGCCACCATGTTGCCGTGAGTGAGTATGGCGCCCTTGGAAACCCCCGTGGTGCCTCCGGTGTACTGCAGAAAAGCCATGTCGTCATGGTCCAGGTCCACGGACTGGCGGCTGGCACCGGCGTTTTCGCGCAGCACATTCCTGAAAGACAGTGCATTGGGCAGGTCGTAGCGCGGCACCATTTTCTTTATGTAGCGCAGCACAAGGTTCATCAGTGTTCCCTTGACCGGGCCCAGCATGTCGCCCATGCGGGTGACGATGATGTGCTCTGTGTCGACATCGTCGACGATGGCATCAAGCACGCTGGCAAAGTTGTCCATGATGACAATCGCCCTGGCGCCGGAGTCGGTCAGCTGATGCTTGAGCTCGCGTGCCGTATACAGCGGATTGGTGTTGACCACCGCCAGTCCTGCACGCAGAGCCCCGAAAACGGCAATGGGGTACTGCAAAACATTGGGCATCATGATGGCAATACGGTCACCCTTGCCAAGCCCCAGGTCTTTGAGCGCGGCGCAAAAAGCGGCGCTGTACTGGTCGAGCTGGTCAAATGTAAGGGTTGTGCCAAAGTTCACGTAAGCGGGCTTGTGCCTGAATTCATCGCAGCTTTTGTCGAAGACATCGACAACCGAGCGAAACTCGTTGACGTCAATTTCCGCAGGAACCCCGTCGGGATAATGGGCTATCCAGGGTTTTTCGCTCATCGGCACTGGTCTCCTTTTTTGACTGTTGCAGCGTGCAAGATTGGCACAGCAGGCCGCTTGTGACAAGCACTGCGGGCTTTCCGAGTATAGGCAAATGCGGGCCGGCTGTGGACGCCGCGCACCAAACGGACGGCAAACAGCCTCCTGCCAACCGGGCTGTGTTTGCGCTCCGAAGGTGGCGCGTTTATGATCGCGACAGACCCGACACCAAGAGCATGACCGCCATGGGGGAACACGATATGGAACAGGCTGCCGACGAGCGCACCCGCCGAACCTTCATGAAGGCATTGCTCGATGAAGTGCGTGCCCTTGAAGAAATGGTGGCGACCGGCATGATTGAATCCGGCGTCAGGCGCATTGGCGCTGAGCAGGAAATGTTTCTTGTTGACGGCTCGTCGCGGCCATGTCTTTCGGCCGTGCAGCTTTTGGATCAGCTGGATGATCCGCGCTTTACCCACGAGCTGGGGCTTTTCAACCTGGAGGCCAATCTGACGCCACTTGAGCTGGGCGGAGACTGTTTGCGCGAGCTGGAGCGGGAAACGCTTGAAGTGGTTGATCTGGCCCGCAGGGCGGCCGGCAAGACGGGCAGCCGCATTGCCCTGGTGGGCAATTTGCCCACGCTGGCGCGTGAGCACCTGTCTTTGAAGGCCATGGTGCCAAAGGCACGCTATTTTGCCCTCAACGAAGCCCTGATGAAGCTGCGCGGCAGTGACTACAGCTTCGTGATCAACGGCATCGACCAGCTCAGCGTGACGCACGACAATCTGATGCTGGAAGCCTGCAATACCAGCTTTCAGGTTCATTTCCAGGTGGGGGCCGAAGAATTTGCCCATTTGTACAATATCGCCCAGGCCGTGACCGGCCCGCTGCTGGCCAGCTGCGTCAATTCCCCCATTCTTTTGGGCAAGAGGCTGTGGCATGAAACGCGTATTGCCGTTTTCGAGCATTCGGTTGATGGCCGCTCCAGCGCACATGCGGCGCGCGGCCACAAGCCCAGGGTGCATTTCGGCGACCACTGGATAGAAAGCTCGGTTGTGGAGATCTTCAAGGAAGACATCGCCCGTTTCAGGGTTGTTCTGGCCACCGAGGTGGAAGAGGACCCCATAGGCATGGTGGCGCGCGGCCAAACGCCGAGCCTGGCCGCGCTGCGTTTGCACAACGGCACCGTATATCGCTGGAACAGGGCCTGTTACGGAATTTCAGACAACGGCAAGCCGCATCTGAGGATTGAGAACAGGGTGATTCCGTCCGGCCCCACCGTGCTTGACGAGGTGGCCAACGCCGCGTTCTTTTTCGGCATGATGTCGTACCTGTCGCACAACTACGACGACATTCGCCCCTATCTCAAATTCAGCGACGTCAAGAGCAATTTTCTGTCGGCGGCGCGCGACGGCCTGCGGGCACAGCAGGTTTGGTTTGACGAGCGCCAGCTGACGGCCCAGCAGTTGATTCTGGACGAGCTTTTGCCGCAGGCCAGGCGCGGGCTGGCCATAACCGGAATAGACGAGCGCGATATTGAGCGCTATCTGGGCGTGATACGCGAGCGGGTGGAGAGGCAGCGCACCGGTGCGCGCTGGCAGCTTGAATCACTGGAAAACATGCGCGATGAAGGCAGCGAGAATGAACGCTTCAGAGCACTGGTTTCGTCAATGATCACGCAGTCGGAATCGGGCGAGCCGGTTTCACGCTGGCAGCTGGCCACTTTCAGCAAAAGCCAGGACTGGCGCGACAGCTACCGAACCGTTGGTCAGTTCATGGCCACCGATGTCTTTACGGTGCGGCCCGATGACATTGTTGATTTTGCCGCCAGCCTGATGGAGTGGCGCTATGTCAGGCATATCCCGGTTGAGGATGATACCGGCCGCCTTCTGGGGCTGGTTTCGCATCGCCAGCTTTTACGGCTGATCGCGCGCGGGCTGCGCAGCGATGAAGAAGTGACCGTGCGTGACATCATGCACGACGAGCTGGTGACCGTCACCGCCGATACAACCACCGTTGAGGCCATTCGCCTGATGCGCGACCAGCGGCTGGGCTGCCTGCCGGTGGTGGATGGCGACAAGCTGGTTGGCCTGGTGACCGATTACGACCTTATTGTTGTCTCAAGCCGACTGCTTGAATCCTATCTGAGCGATGAGAAGTCGCATTGACCGGCAGCTGTTTGCCAAGGCGCAGCCGAAACGGTGCCGGATGGCTGACTGTCAGCTGCCTGCTGGTGCTGCTGCTGGTTTCCTGCTCTTCGCCGGCACCGGTTGAACAACAGGTCAGGGCACGCATCAATGCCATGCAAAAGGCGCTGCACGAAGGCAAGGCGCGGGTTTTCATGGCGGCTGTGGCCGATGATTTTGCCGGCCCTGGCGGTCATTTTGACCGACGTTCTGCGCATTTGCTCGTTCAGCGCGAAATGCTGGCCCACAAGCGCCTTAAGGTGCGCGTGGCGAATCTCTCGGTGAATGAAAGAGGGGCAGGGCGGGCAGTGGCCGAATTTGATGTCATTGCAACCGGTGGCTCCGGCCTGCTGCCGGAAACGGCCGGCTGGTACCGGGTTCAGACAGGCTGGCGCCTGGACGGCCGGCGCTGGATGCTGGTGTCGGCCAGCTGGGACAGGGTTGCTGGCCGCGGCTGAAAGCCGGGCCCGCGGTGGTTCAGGACCCGGCAGCTATTAAACATTAAAGTGCCGATCAGAGCACGTACACGAATATGAACAGCCCAAGCCACACCACATCGACAAAGTGCCAGTACCAGGCCACCCCTTCAAAGGCAAAGTGCTTGTCGGCGGTAAAGTGCCCGGATATGCAGCGCAGGGTGATGACAATCAGCATGATGGTGCCGAAAGTGACGTGAACGCCGTGGAAGCCGGTCAGCATGAAGAAGGTTGAGCCGTAAATGCCCGAGCCCAGCGTCAGGCCAAGCTCCCTGTAGGCGTGGATGTATTCGGTGACCTGAAAGAACAGGAAGGTTGAGCCCAGCAGAACGGTGGCGATCATCCAGCCGATGAGAGGCCCGCGCTTTGATTTCTTGAGCGCCCAGTGGGCCAGGGTGATGGTCAGTCCTGAAGTCAGCAGCAAAAGCGTGTTGACCAGCGGCAGCCCAAAGGCGGGAATGATTTCAAATGCTCCGCCCAGCTGGCCGGGGCCGGCGGTGGGCCAGGCGGCATCGTAGCCCGGATAAAGCAGCTGGTTGGTCATGGCGCCGGTGCCTTCGCCGCCTATCCAGGGCACCGAGAACATGCGGGTATAGAACAGCGCCCCGAAAAATGCGGCGAAAAACATGACCTCCGAAAGAATGAACCAGATCATGCCCAGCCGGAAGGAATAGTCTTCGTTGCGCTTGAATATGCCGCGTTCCGATTCGGCGATGACTTCGGCAAACCAGCCCGAAAACATGACAATCATGACAGCACAGCCAAACAGCAGAATCCACAGCCCGGCCGGGATCTCGTTCATCATGGTGGCGGCGCCGGAAGTCATCAGAAAAAGCCCGATTGCTCCGACGATGGGCCACCTGGCCACGGTTGGGACGTAATACTGGTCTTGAGTCGTCATTTTCGGTTCCCCGGATTGTTTTCCAGTCAGTCCGGCCAGGCCGGCTCTGATCATTTTTTATACTTGCAGACCGCGCAGGCGGTCAATACAAACTGCTGGTTTCAGTTGCCGGCGCCAATCAGCGTAAGCGCCATGAAGCCGATATAAACAACAAAGGCAACGGCTGCCAGTATCAGCGCGGTGCGCACTGCACCGCGCCTGTTTTTGTCTTCTGAGGGGTTGGGCAATTTATGTGGCCTTTCCTCAGCTGTCGCGCGCAGCGTGCACTGTAACGCTGTCATCAATGGGCGGCGGTGTTTCAAACGTGTGGAACGGCGCCGGCGAGGGCACTATCCATTCCAGCCCGCGCGCGCCCTCCCAAACCTGGCCGGTGGCTTTCTGTCCGCCGCGAACCGTTTGCCAGACAATAAACACAAACAGCAGCTGGGCCAGCCCAAAGGCAAACCCGCCAATGGATGAAACCATGTTGAACTCGGCAAACTGGATGGCGTAGTCGGGAATGCGGCGCGGCATGCCCGCCAGGCCCAGGTAGTGCTGCGGGAAAAACAGCACGTTGACCGAAATGGTGGACCACCAGAAGTGGATTTTTCCAAGCCGCTCGTTGTACATGTGGCCGGTCCATTTGGGCAGCCAGTAGTAGGCGCCGGCAAAAACCGCAAATACGGAACCGGTAACCAGCACGTAATGGAAGTGAGCCACCACAAAATAGGTGTCGTGGTACTGGAAGTCGGCCGGCACGATGCCCAGCATGAGGCCCGAAAAGCCGCCGATGGTAAACAGCACGATAAAGGCCAGGGCAAACAGCATGGGCGTTTCAAAGGTCATTGAACCGCGCCACATGGTGGTAATCCAGTTGAACACCTTGATGCCGGTGGGCACGGCAATGACCATGGTGGCGTACATGAAAAACAGGCTCGCGCCCAGCGGCAGCCCCACGGCAAACATGTGGTGGGCCCACACAATGAAAGACAGGAATCCGATGGAGGCGATGGACAGCACCATGGACACATAGCCGAACAGGGGCTTGCGCGAGAATGTCGGCACCACCTCGGAGACAATCCCGAAAGCGGGCAGGATCATGATGTAGACCTCGGGGTGCCCGAAGAACCAGAAAATATGCTGGTACAGCACCGGGTCACCGCCACCGGTTGCGCTGAAGAAGCTGGTGCCGAAAAAGCGGTCGGTGAGCAGCATGGTGACGGCACCGGCCAGCACCGGCAGCACGCCAATGAGCAAAAAGCCGGTAATCAGCCAGCCCCAGACAAACATGGGCATGCGCAGCAGCGACATGCCGGGTGCCCGCATGTTGAGAATGGTGGCCAGAATATTGATGGCGCCGATAATGGATGACAGCCCCATCAGATGAACGGAAAAGATGGCAAAGGCCACGTTGGTGCCGTTTTGCAGGGACAGGGGCGGATACATGGTCCAGCCGGAAGAGGGCAGGCCGCTGGGCAGAAAAGCCGTTGAAAACAGCAGCAGGAAAGCAAACGGCAGTATCCAGAACGAAAAGTTGTTGAGCCGCGGCAGCGCCATGTCGGGCGCGCCTATCATGAGCGGAATCATCCAGTTGGCGAGCCCGACAAAAGAGGGCATGACGGCGCCGAAAATCATGACCAGGCCGTGCATGGTGGTCAGCTGGTTGAAGACTTCGGGATTGACCAGCTGCAGCCCGGGCATGAACAGCTCGGCGCGAATGATCATTGCGAATGAGCCGCCAACCAGGAACATGGTGAGTGAAAACACCAGGTAGAGCGTGCCGATTTCCTTGTGGTTGGTGGTAAACAGCCAGCGCTTCAGGCCGGTCGGGTGGTCATTATGTTCGTCAGCGGTGAGAATGGCTTCCTGGTTCATGTCGGATTTCCTCGGCGTCTGTTCGTGCTTCAGCTGTTGTCAGCTGCAACAGCGGGTTTGCTGACGGCAGCAGTCTGTTTGGTGCCAGCGGCAGGGCTGGCAGTACTTGCCGTTTTTTTGGCTTTCTGTTCTTCGACCCACTTGCGGTAGTCTTCGGGTGAAACGGCCTCGACCACAATGGGCATGAAGCCATGGTCCTTGCCGCACAGCTCGGCACACTGTCCGCGGTAGATTCCTTCTTCGTTGATCTCGGTCCATGCTTCATTGACCATGCCGGGAATGGCATCGCGTTTCCAGCCCAGCTCGGGCACCCACCACGAGTGGATCACGTCGCCTGCCGTCAAAAGCAGCCGGATCTTGGTGTTGGTGGGAACGACCATGTGGTTGTCGGTCGAAAGCAGGTAGTTGTCGACCGTGCGGACGTCAATGCCCGAGTTGATCTGGCGCGCCCGGTTGCTTTCACGGTCGAGTATGGAATAGAACTCGATGTCATCGTCCAGGTAGTCGTAATGCCACAGCCACTGGTAGCCGGTAATCTTGATGTTCATTTCGGCATCGCCGGTGTTCTCCATATCGATGAGAACCCTGGTTGCAGGTATGGCCATCAGCACCAGAATCAGAAAGGGGATGGCGGTCCAGACGATTTCAACCGGCGTTGAATGGGTAAATTTGGCCGGCTTGTAGCCCTTGGATTTGCGGTGGATGACTATGGAGGTGAACATGGCCGTGTAAACCAGCACCCCGATGACCACCGTGATGCCCATGACTGTATTGTGCAGGTTGTATACGGTCTCGCTGTAGTCGGTGACCCCGCGCGGCATGTTGTCGCCCACCGCAAAGATGCCCCAGGTAACCACAATGACAACAGCCATCACCGCCAGGGCCACGATCAGTTCATTTGTTCTTTTCATTCCCAGTTCACCTGTAGTTACCTGTTTCCTTCCCGGTGTATTTGAGGCCGCAGCCCCTCTTTAAGCACGTTGGCAAGCAACAGTTTATCGTCAGTGGGCAAAAAATTGCCAATTACCTGCTGCTGCCCGCGCCAGGTCACTGCAATGACGCGCTCATTCATTGGGCGTGTGCGAACCTGCACCCTGACCCAGGCAGTGGGCCATTCGGAGCGGGCCTGGCCACGCGCGCTGTAGCGTTCGATGGTAAGCGTTCGGTCGTTGATTTCGAATCTTTCGCGGGCCCAGTTTCCGCGCCAGGCCAGCCGCATGCACCAGCCCACCACCAGCAAATGCAAAACCGCCGCCACCATGATTGGCCACAGTCCCATCAGGACGGGCCTGAGAGTGACCAGCAGCACAAATGCACTCAGGCCCAAAAACACGGCGGCGAGCTGGTCCAGGGTCAAGGAGAGATTGGAGCGTGCCTCGATGACCTGGACTGGCTTCGAACCCAGACTGCACCAAGATTCAACCAAGAACCGGCTCCTCGAATTAATTGACCTTGATCAAGCATTCTAGACCAAGATGTCCGCAGATGGCAGGGGCAAAGCGCGTTTAATGTGCATTTTTGCCGGAAAGTGCACTTTGAGGCGCTGGACAAAGACAGAAAAGAACGGGGTTCGGTTACACTTCAGTATTGTTCACTGATCAGGAATTTGAGGCCGAAATGAGTCAGGAATCACTCCCCTTTGTCTTTGCAGCAAACGCACCGCTGAGCGCGCTTGAAAAAGAACTGGATGCTGCATGGCACAAGGACGAAGCCGAGCACGTAAGGTTTTTGCTCGATCAGGTTCCACTTGACGACCAGCAGCGCAGCAGCATCAAAAGCCGCGCGGTTGATCTGGTCGCCCGCGTGCGCGCGCGCAGCCGGGAGGCGGGCGTGATGGAAGCATTCATGCGCGAGTATGACCTTTCATCGGAGGAGGGCGTGATTCTCATGTGCCTGGCCGAAGCGCTGCTGCGCATTCCCGATAACCACACGGCCGAGGCGCTCATTTCCGACAAACTGTCTGACGCCGACTGGGAAGCCCATCTGGGCAAGAGCTCTTCGGTTCTGGCCAACGCCGGCACCTGGGGGCTGATGCTGACCGGACGCCTGGTGGGCGTGCGCGATTCGGAAAAGCGCAGCATAGGCAGCCTGCTGTCGCGCATGGCCGGGCGGTCGGGCGAGCCGGTCATTCGCACCGCCATTCGCCAGGCCATGCGCATCATGGGTCACCAGTACGTCATGGGCCGCACCATTGAAGAGGCCATGAAGCGCGCCGACAAAAAGAGCAATCGCCGCTTTCGCTATTCGTTTGACATGCTTGGCGAGGCGGCGCTTACAGAGGCCGACGCCAGGCGCTATTTCGAGGCCTACGCCAACGCCATTGAAGCCATTGGCGCCAGCACCGATGGCGGCGATATTTTTGCGCTGCCCAGTATTTCGGTTAAGCTCTCCGCGCTGCATCCGCGCTATGAATATGCCCAGCAGGAGCGCGTTATGGCCGAGCTGGTGCCGCGCGTTCTCGACCTGGCAAACCGGGCCCGCAAGGCCGGCATAGCGCTGACCATTGACGCGGAAGAAGCCGACAGGCTGATGCCGCTGCTGCAGGTGTTCGCGGCTGTTCTGGGCCATGCGGACATGGCCGGCTGGGATGGTCTGGGGCTTGCCCTGCAGGGGTATCAAAAGCGTGCCTGGGCAGCCATTGAATGGCTGGCGGATCAGGCGCGCAAAACCGGGCATCGCATCCCTGTGCGCCTCGTCAAGGGCGCCTATTGGGACACCGAAATCAAGCTGGCGCAGATTGACGGGCTGCAGGGCTATCCGGTGTTTACCCGCAAGGCCAATACCGATCTTTCCTACCTGGCCTGTGCCGCCAGGCTGCTCGAATTGCCGGAATGCTTCTACCCGCAGTTTGCCACTCACAACGCCCACACCATTGCCGCCATTGCCGAAATGGCCGGCAGAAACGGCGCCGAATACGAGTTTCAGCGCCTGCACGGCATGGGTCAGCAGCTGTATGAAGAAGTGCTTGATGATGACCACTACAGCAGCGAATGCCGCGTGTATGCCCCGGTGGGCAATCACAAGGACCTGCTGCCGTATCTGGTTCGCCGCCTGCTTGAGAACGGCGCCAACACATCGTTTGTCAACCGCATTGTCGACGAAAAACTGTCGGTGGAAGAAGTGGTTGACGACCCCATTGCCGAAATACGCACATTCGAGAGCCTGACGCATCCCGCCATTCCGCTGCCGGCCGACCTGTACGGCCCCGAGCGGCGCAACAGCCCCGGCATCAACCTGACGCGCCGCTCGGAGCTGGACGCCCTTAAGCAAGGCATGGAAAAAGCGGCCGAGGACTACTGGACAGCGGCCCCCAGCGGCACTTCGGCACAGGCTGCCGAAGCTTTCGACATCCTGTCGCCGGCCAACCTGGACAATGCCGTTGGCAGGGCATCGCCGACGGCGGCTGATTCTGTTGGTGCAGCCGTAAATGCCGCCGTTGAAGCCCAGCCCGAATGGGACGCCCTGGGCGCGGCCAAGCGCGCGGACATTCTGGATCGCATCGGCGACCTGTACGAGGAAAACGAGGCCGAATTTATGGCCATACTGGCGCGCGAGGGCGGCAAGAACCTGCTTGATGGAATTGCCGAAGTGCGCGAGGCAGTGGATTTCTGCCGCTATTACGCCATGCAGGCCCGCAGTGAAATGGCCGAGCCCATTGTCTTGCCCGGTCCGACGGGCGAGTCCAACACCCTGCGCATGCACGGCAAGGGCGTGTTTGTCTGCATCAGCCCGTGGAACTTTCCGCTGGCAATTTTTACCGGCCAGATTGTTGCCGCGCTGGTTACCGGCAACGCCGTGCTGGCCAAGCCGGCCGAGCAAACCCCGCTGATCGCCGCGCGCGCTGTCGAGCTGATGCATGCGGCCGGCGTGCCCCAAAACGTTATTCAATGCCTGCCCGGCGACGGCAAGGTGGGAGCGGCCCTGACGGCTCATCCGAAAATTGCCGGCGTGGCCTTTACCGGCTCCACCGAAACGGCGCGCATCATCAACCGCACCCTGGCCGAGCGCGACGGGCCCATCGCCACGCTGATCGCCGAGACCGGCGGGCAAAATGCCATGGTGGTCGATTCGTCGGCCCTGCCCGAGCAGGTGACCCAGGACGTCATCAACTCGGCGTTTTTCAGCGCCGGCCAGCGCTGCTCGGCGCTGCGTATCCTGTGTCTGCAGGACGATGTGGCCGACCGCATGCTGGAAATGCTGGCGGGCGCCATGCAGGAAATATCCGTGGGCGATCCCGGCCTGCTGTCGACCGACGTGGGGCCCATCATTGATGCCGGGCAGCTGGCCATGCTCGAGGAACACGCCGAGCGCATGGACAGGGAAGCGCGCCTGATTGCAAAAGCGCCCTTGCCGGACAATCTGCCTCCCGGTCACTGGTTTGCCCCAAGAGCCTATGAAATTGAGCGCATTGACCAGCTGGAGCGGGAAATTTTTGGCCCCATACTGCACGTCATTCGCTACAAGTCCAGCCAGCTTGACGAGCTGATCGACAACATCAACAAGACCGGTTATGGTTTGACCCTGGGCGTGCACAGCCGCATTGACCAGACCTTCCGCTACGTGGCGCACCAGGTGTGTGTCGGCAACGCCTACATCAATCGCAACATGACCGGTGCGGTGGTCGGGGTGCAGCCGTTTGGCGGTGAAGGCCTGTCCGGCACCGGTCCCAAGGCCGGCGGTCCGCACTATCTGTACCGCTTTGTGACCGAGCGGACCCTGACCAACAACACGGCGGCCATTGGCGGCAACACCACGCTGATGTCGCTGTCTGACTAGCAGGTAACGGCAATACGGACACGCACGCAATGACGGCGCAGCCAGTGAACAAATCCGGACTGAACCGCCCCGGCCGGGCGGTTCGGCACATGCCCGGAGCGCGAGGCGGCGCCATTTTGCTGCGCACGGGTGGCGCTGCCTGATGTACCAGCAGTATTACGGATTGGCCGAACGGCCGTTTACCATCACACCCAATCCCCGGTTTGTGTATTTGAGTCCGCGCCACCGCGACGCCCTGGCGCATCTTCTCTACGGCGTGGGGCAGGGCGGCAGCGGCGGGTTTGTTCAGCTGACCGGCGAGGTGGGCACCGGCAAGACCACGCTGTGCCGGGTGGCGCTGGAGCAGGTGCCCGAAAACACCCATATTGCGCTGCTGCTCAACCCCATGCTGTCGCCGGCAGAGCTTTTGCAGGCCATCTGCCACGAGCTGGGCATTGCCGTCGAGGACGAATACGCCAGCCTGCAAAGCCTCCAGAAAAAGCTCAATGCCTATCTCCTTGAGCGGCATGCCGAGGGCGACCGGGTTGTTCTTATTGTGGACGAAGCGCAGAACATGAGCCGTGAGGGGCTGGAGCAGATTCGCCTGCTGACCAACCTGGAAACGGCCACCGACAAGCTTCTGCAAATCATTCTCATAGGCCAGCCCGAGCTGCGGGAGGTGCTCGCGCGCCAGGAGCTGCGGCAGCTGGCGCAAAGAATTACCGCCCGGTTTCACCTCGAGGCGCTCAACGCCGGTGAAACCGAAGCCTATGTGCGCCACCGGCTGGAAGTGGCCGGTGCCCAACGCTGCCCCTTTACACCGCGGGGACTGCGCGCCCTGCATGCCGCTTCGGGCGGCGTTCCAAGGCTTATCAACATCATTGCCGACCGCGCCCTGATGGCGGGCTATGCCCGCGACAGCGAGCACGTTGGCGCACGGCTGGTGCGCGCTGCAGCGGCCGAGGTGGCCGGAGACACTTCGCTGGCCGGACGCGGCACCGTACGCGGCGTGGTTGCGGCAGTGGCGCTGGCCCTTGTGCTGATGGGCGGTGGCGGGCTGTCGTGGCTCATGCTGCGCGCCGCGCCTGAAACCCCCGATGCATCCGCCGGTCGGGCTGCCTGGCAGGCTGCGCTCGACGACGTGTCTCCTGCCGGCGCCTGGGTGGAAATGGCCGCCTTGTGGCCGCAATTCAGCGCATTTGATGTTGAAGAGGCCTGCAGCGGCGAACCGGTGGAAGGGCTGGTGTGCCTGCACCGCCGCGGCAACTGGTCATATGTTGAAAGAGTTGACTTGCCGCTTGTGCTGCGACTGGTTGAACCCTTTGATGCGCGCGTGCTTCTGGTGGCGCTTGAACCGGGCAGCGCTGTGCTGCGTCACCAGGGCCAGGACTGGCGCGTGCCGCAGCGAGAGCTCGAGCGGCGCTGGCACGGCGATGTGCTGATTGTCTGGCCAGACCCGGGCATTGCGCTTAAACTTGATGATTCCGGCCCGGCGGTTGAACATGCCAGGCAGCTGGCGGCGCAATTGGACAATGATCCGTGGACGGGGCCGGCCAGCGACGTGTACGACAAAACCTTTCGGCGCTGGGTTATCCGCTTTCAGCGCCGCAACGGACTGGAGGAAGACGGGGTCATTGGCCCTGAAACCCGTCTGTTCTTGCGCTACCCGCACGAGTTTTCGCCGCTTTTGCTAAGTGACGGTGACGGAGTCTGAAGTTGTCTTTTATTCTGGATGCACTGAAAAAATCGGATGCCCGGCGGCGGCGTGAGTCGGCGCCCAACCTGCACACTCCGACACCCGAGCCGCCACGGCGACGCGGCGGCTCCGTGCGCTGGATCGTTTTGATCGCGCTGCTTGCCGGCGCGGCATTTGCAGCGTATTACCTGTCTGGCTGGCGCCCTTTCTCGCCTGAAAAGCAGCCGGCCGTCGAGGGCAGACAGGATGCCGCGGAAGCCGCGTCGCCGTCTTCCGCCAGCCTTCGCGAACGTTCCTCGGACGAGCTGGCGGACTGGAATGCCGTCAAGCCTGAAGAGGGTCGAATACATGCCCCGCTGCCGGACAGCCCGCCGCCTGCGGCCGGTGAGCAGACGGATGATGCTGCTGAAAGCATGCCCCGGCATGACCGGCGCAGGCCGCGTCGCCGCGACACAGCAGGACACGATGCATCCACTGATGACAGGCGTCGGCGAGGGCAGGCACGGGAGCGTGAATCGGCGCCCGTTCCTGCCGAAGAGGCCATGGATGAGCTGAGGCGCCGCGTGGAAGAGGAGTCGGATTCCGACTCGACCGGGGGCCCGTTGCGGCAGCCGGAACCAGCGCCTGAACAGGCCGGAGGCGATCAGTCGGCCACAGCGTCATCAAAAGAGCCCGAGCCCCGGTCGGTTCGCCGCCGCGCGCCGCAGACCGGACCGGCCTCACCCGGCGGGGTGGCGGAATATGTTCATGCGTGGGAGCTGCCGCTGTCGGTCAGGCGCAGCATTCCCGAGCTCAAGCTGAACATCCATGTTTACGCACCCGAAGAGGAGCGGCGCTTCGTGCTCATCAACGGCACCCGCTATGGCGTTGGCGACAGCGTGGAAGGCGCTCAAATTGTGGCCATACGGCCGGAAGGCGCCGTGATGGACTTTCAGTCGCACCGGTTCCTGCTTGAGCCTTGATCATTCAGCCGCGAAGAAATTCACGGCGCCATCTGAAATGGCCCTGGGTGCTGACGGCATTCAGCGTGGCCATGGTGGCGGCGCATGTTTATTTGCGCTGGTTGTCAGATCGTCCGCTAGAATACTTTACCCACCGCTACGGCTTTGTGCCGGCCGAAACGCTTGGCGCCCTGGCCAGGCTGCCGGCCGCCTGGTACGACAGCAGTCTCACAGGTCTGGTCAGCGCGCTGTTCGTCCACGCCGACTGGCTGCATCTGGTGGGCAATCTGGCCTATCTGTGGGCGTTTGGAATTACGGTTGAGCGGGCCATAGGCCACTGGGGCATGGCGCTGAGCTTTCTGCTGCTGGGCGCCGGCGCCAATCTGTTTCTGGCCTGGAGCCTGCAGGATGTTCACATTCCGGTCATTGGCGCCAGCAGCGGGGTTTCAGTGCTTATTGGCGTTTATCTGGGGCTTTTTCCTGTCAGCCGCATGGGGCTTTGGCTGCCGCTGGGGCTGTATTTCCAGTTTGCCCGCGTGCCGGCGGTGCTGGTCATTGGCTCATGGTTTACCCTGCAGCTGATTTACTCGGTGTTTGGGCCCGACAGCGGAACAGTCGGCTGGTGGGGCCACGTCGCCGGCTTTATGGCGGGCGTATTGCTGGCGCTGTGCCTGCGCCTTTTTTCTCTCGAAACCCATTTGAATCTTCAGGACAACTGAATGAAAAAACTGTTCAAGATAGCCTTTATAAACCAGGGTCAGATTTATGAGCTCTACAGCCGCAGCGTTGTTGGCAGCGACCTGGCCTATGGTTTTGTCGAGGTATCGGAACTGGTGTTTGAAACCGATCACAGCGTCGTCATTGATCCGTCCGAAGAGCGCTTGCGCACGGAATTTGAAGACGTCGAAGTGCTGCATTTGCCGCTGCATTCCATTGTGCGGATAGAACAGGTAAAAAAGCGCGGAAAGGCAGTCATTCGCGACCGCAAGAGCGGCGAAAAGGTAACCCCTTTGCCGCTGGACGGCCCGCGCCGCAAGCGCTGATGGTCGTCAAGTAGCCGAAACATTCTGAATGTGCTAGGGTTCTGAGCCCAAGTCGTCCGGCCGGACGACCGCATGATTACAAGCTTTAGTTGACCGGTGTTTCCAGCCATCAGGCTGGCTTTCAGGGAGATTTGCCAAAACAATGGACACCAATCAGACGGCCAACAGCGCCGCTCCCCAGCGCAGCTGGATTACTCGCGCCCTCAATTCCATCGAAGTCATAGGCAACAAGCTGCCGGATCCGGCCATGCTGTTTTTGCTTTTGATGATCGTGGTCTGGATATTTTCATGGTTGCTGTCGGGCGTGCAATTCGAGGCAATCAACCCGCAAAGCGGCGAACCCATTGGCGTGGCCAACCTGCTGACCGGACAGAACCTGACCAGCTTTTTGACCACCATGGTGGAAACCTTCACCGGCTTTGCGCCGCTGGGCGTGGTGCTGGTGGCCATGCTTGGAGTGGGGGTGGCCGAACAAAGTGGCTATATCAGCGCCCTGCTTAGAAAACTGCTCAGCTTTACCCCGAAAAAGCTGCTGACCCCCATGCTGATTCTGATCGCCATCATCAGCCACACAGCGGCTGATGTCGGTTATGTGGTGGTCATTCCGCTGGGCGGAATCATTTTTTATGCAGCCGGCCGCCATCCGCTGGTGGGCATAGCCGCGGCATTTGCCGGAGTGTCGGGCGGTTTTTCCGCCAATTTCATTCCATCCTCGCTCGACCCTCTGCTTATGGGCTTTACCGAGGAAGGGGTGAGGGTGCTTGACAGCGACCTGATGCTGCACCCGCTCATCAACCTGTATTTCACGGCGGCCTCCTGCCTGGTTATAGTTGCCGTTGGCTGGTGGATAACCGACAGAATCATCGAGCCGCGGCTGAGCTCAACCGAGCTGGACGGCGACAAGGACGACATGCCGCAAATGCCGCCGATGGAGGGCAAGGAAAGCCGCGCCATGTGGGTGGCAACCCTGGCCATGACTCTGGCTTTTGTGGCACTCATTGTCGTGCTGCTGCCGGAAAGCTCGCCCCTGCGCGACCCTGAAAATGGCAAGATTGCCGACGCTGCGGCGCCCATCATGCAGTCCATTGTGCCGCTCATTTTCGTTTTCTTCATACTGCCCGGCGTTGTTTACGGCTACATGACCGGCACGTTCAAAAAGAGCAAGGACGTGGTTGATGCCATGTCCGAATCCATGGGCGCCATGGCCTACTACATTGTCATGGCCTTTTTCTGTGCTCTGTTTGTGGCCGAGTTTGGGCGTTCGGGGCTGGCCGAACTGCTGGCCGTCAAGGGCGGCAATTTTTTGCAGGAGCTGGCGCTGCCCGGCGGCATGACGCTGTTTGGAATCATCATACTGGTGGCGTTCATCAACATGTTTGTGGGCTCGGCCTCGGCCAAATGGGGGCTGCTGGCGCCGATTTTTGTGCCCATGCTCATGCAGGTGGGCATTTCACCCGAGCTGACCCAGGCCGCCTACCGCGTGGGCGATTCCTCGACCAATATCATTACGCCGCTGCTGCCGTATTTTCCGCTGGTGGTGGTGTATGCCCAGCGCTACGTAAAGGGCACGGGCATTGGCACGCTGGTTTCGCTGATGTTGCCGTACTCAATCGTGTTTCTGCTGTCATGGTCGCTGTTTCTGGTGGCGTACTGGATGCTTGGCATTCCCCTCGGGCCGGGCACCAGCTATGTCTATCCGCCGGTCTGATGATGTGATGTTTGCCCGGAATGCGGCGGCTGCCTAAAGCAGCCGCTCCAGGCGATCGAGCGCACGGCTGAGCGACTGGCTGACGGGCGCCAGGCCGGGCATTTCATGCTTCAGGCTGTCGGCAAAGCTGTGCCGGGCCCGGAGCTGCCCGCGGTTGACGCCCAGCCCGAAAGGGGCCAGAAACATCTCCAGCTGATCGGCATGGGAAAGCAGTTCGGCCCGGGTTTGTTGATAGGCGTGCTCAATCAGCTCATTGCGCGAAGCGTAGCTGAACACGTTGGTGTAAAACATTTTTTCATCGCTGCGGTCCGGTTCCACCAGCATGATTCCCGCGTGCGGGTAGCTGTGTTCGTATTTGCGCATGCCGATTTGCATGCGCGACTGGATCAGCGAGCGAAATGTCTGCGACAGCACCACCGGCAGCCCGCCGCTGACCATGCGCCGCACGTGCCTGCCGTCCTCCAGGCCGCCATTATCGGCCGCCGTATGAGGAACGAGCGGATTGATGGCAATGAGCAGATCGGTGCCCTCATCCAGCGCGGCCGAAGCGTTGAGCGTGCGCCGCAGGGCGCCATCAACATACAGGCGGCCGTCGATCTCGACGGGCGGGTACAGACCCGGCAGGGCCGCCGAAGCCTGCACGGCACGTGAGATTGAGACATGGTCAAAACCCGGCTCGCCAAAGCGCACGGCGCGCCCGGTTTCAAGCTCAACGGCAATGATTCTCAGGGTGGCTTCAAGGCGGCTGAAATCATTGCTGCGGCCCGGCTTTTCAAATACGGATTTCAAAAAGCGCTCAATGCCGTGATTGTCAAAAATCCCGGTGGGCAGCAGCCGGCTCAAGCCGTCCAGGCCCTCAAGGCCCGCCATGCGGCGCGGATCACGAATGAATCGGCCGGTCATTTTCAGCAGCGTGGCCGGAATGCGCACCGCCCGGTTTGCGTATTCGCGCAGCGCCGGGCGCAAAAACTGCTCCGGCCTGAAGGAGAACTCGGCATTGGCCGTGCCCATGAAAATGCGCGCCATGCGAGTGGCCGACATGCGGTTGGCAAGGCTGGATGCAAGAATTGCCCCCGAGCTGACGCCAACATACACATCCAGGTCGTGCATGCGCACGCCGTCCAGGGCTTCGTCAAGCGCCTTTAGAACGGCCAGCTCGTAGATTGCGCCCAGCGGGCCGCCGCCGGCGATGGCCAGACCGATGACCGGTCGTCGGCCGCTGGTGCTGCGCGGCGCTGAAGCTGGGGTCAATGAAAGCATGCCGGCATTATAATGAAGTTTGAGACAGCAGAAAAAATCTGCTGCCTGCCGCCAGGCGCTGCGTTGCCCGGCGCCCCAGCCCGCTGCCAACCACTTACACCCACCGGAACCCTTTTCAATGAGCAAAAACACCAGCTACCGGCATCTGGAAACCTGGATAGGGCGCAACCTGGATATTGCGGCTGAAATTCCCGCGCAGGGCAGGCTGCGCTCTTCGTTTGACAGGCTGCAGGGCTGGCAGCAGGCACGCCTTGATACCACTTATGCCGACCTGGCGGCCCAGCCGCGCTTCAGCAAGGCCTGCCGGTTTTTTCTGGGCGAGCTGTACGGCGGCGGCGACTGGCAGGCGCGCGACCGGCAGCTGGCGCGCGTGCTGCCCATCATGCGCCGGCTGCTGTCAAAACAATTGCTGCACGCCCTGGGTGAGGCCATGCGCCTGCAGGTCATGAGCCTTGAGCTGGATCTGGACCTGGCGCGCATTCTGGCCGATGCCGACAGCATCGACCAGCCGGCCTATGCAGCGGCCTACCGCAAGCAGGCCCGCTGGCAAGACAGAAAAGAGCAGATTCGACTGGTGCGCAGCCTGGGTGAGCAGCTGGACGACATCGTCAGCAAGCCCGGCCTGCACAGGCTGGTACGCGTCATGCGTCGCCCGGCCCGCCTGGGGGGCGTCGGGTTGCTGCAGGACTTTCTTGAGCGCGGGCTGGATGCCTTTGCAAACCTGGGCGAGGCCGAGGATTTTCTGAGCGTGATCTGCGGTCGCGAACTGCAGGCGCTTGAAGCCATGCGCAACAACGACGACTGGCCATTCAGGCCGTGGACAGGCACAGGGCCCGTCACGCCGGCCGGGCAAGCAGCGCCCGAGCAGGGGCAGGGCAGCTAGCTAGCCGTGCCGTGCTGCGCTCCAGCGCACCATTTGGCGTGCTTCCTCCAGCAGTTCCTCGGGGTCATCATCGTGCCGGGGGTCGGGAAACTGAACGGCAAAACGAACGTTTACCGGCAGCTGCATGCTCGAGAAGCGAATGCTCTTGCCAATCAGCTTGTGCCTGAGCCGGGTCAGCAGGCATCTGGCGCTGTCTCTGCAGGTGGCCATCAGAATTACGCTGAAAAGACTGTCGCCGGTGCGATGTATGCTGTCTTCCTGGCGCAGTTCGGCCATCAGGGTGCGCTGCAGGTTGCGCATGACCGCTTCGGCCCAGTGGCGGCCAAAACGCTCGCTGGTGCTGCTGTATCCCTGAAACCTGATGTGCAGCAGCGACAGCTCCAGCCCCTGACGGTTGTGAAAGCTGAGCGTTTGCCGCAGGCGCAGACAATAGGTGGCCGGCTCTTCCGGCTGCTGCAGGGGGTGGGCAACCAGATTGTCGGCCAGGCGTTCCGACAGGCCTTCAGCTTCGTCGTCGCTGCGCACCGGTGGTTGTGTCCGCGTATCGGCGATCAGCGCATGTTCCAGGTCCTGGGGGCTGAACGGCTTGGTGATGAAGTCGCTGGCCCCCGCGCCCAGGGCGCGTTTGCAGGCGCTGGCCTCGTCGTCGCCGGTAACCACCAGAATGGGCAGCTGGCGAATGCGGCTGTTGGTCGAGCGACGAATTCTCTTGATGAGCTCATGGCCGTCCATAACCGGCATCATCAAATCGGTAAACACCAGGTCGATCTGATCGTCCCGCTTGAGCGTGTTCCAGGCATCCCGGCCGTTTTCAGCCAGCACAACCTGGCAGTGGCGTTCGAGAAACTTGCTGCCCGCATAGCGCATGAGACGTGAATCGTCGACGAACAAAACGCGTCGCTGTTGGTCGGTATGATCAATTGCCTGCAGCATCTGCCTGCTCGTCAAGACCTTGCCTGGCCCCTTTTGCCATAGCAACATTCTGCGTTATAAGCGCTTGTCTTGCAAGAGATGATGACGATTTTGCAGGCGCGCGGATCGGGCCGGCCGGGTTTTTTCAAGGGCCAGGCGGCCGGAATGGCATAAACTGTGGTTATCCGCGCCCGGTTTCGCTACAATGCCCCGCTGCACCCAATTCATGGAGAGGTGCCAGAGTGGTTGAACGGGCTCGCCTGGAAAGCGAGTGTACGGTAACCCCGTACCGAGGGTTCGAATCCCTCCCTCTCCGCCAGCAGTCAAAACGCCGCGCCCAACAACGGGGCGCGGCGTTTTTTTTTGGGCTTTGCAAGACCACAACGCCCGCTTTTCTTGATTTACGTTCCTGTATGTTCTACAACATGGGGCTCGACCGATTGGCAGCAAAGGGGGCCGAAGACCATGTGGGCGGCCAAAAGCAGTTCGCCTGCACAAGCTGCCGGCCGGGCGATTCAGCCCCGCGCCCAACTAGACCGCTGCACGGTCAGCGTATCGGCGCGCGGCAAGCACTTTTAACAACAGGCACAAACAACACATGACCAAACAGAAAATGACGCAGCGCCGCAGCGGCCCGGTCAAGAAAACCCAGCTCTATGCCTCGCTGTGGGCCAGCTGCGACGAGCTGCGCGGCGGCATGGACGCCAGCCAGTACAAGGACTATGTGCTGGCGCTGCTGTTTATCAAATACGTCAGCGACAAATACGCCGGCCAGCCCTTTGCAGATATCGAGGTGCCCGAAGGGGCCAGTTTTGACGACCTGGTGGCGCTCAAGGGCCGGGCCGATATCGGCGACCAGATCAACAAGAAAATCATCGCGCCGCTGTTCGACGGCAACCGCCTGGCCAGCAAGCCCGATTTCAACGACGACAGCAAGCTCGGCTCGGGCAAGGAAAAGGTCAGGCGCCTGACCAACCTGATCGCCATTTTCGAAAACCCGGCGCTGGACTTTTCCCGCAACCGCGCCGCCGACGACGACCTGCTGGGCGACGCCTATGAATACCTCATGCGCCACTTCGCCACCCAGAGCGGCAAGAGCAAGGGGCAGTTCTACACGCCGGCAGAAGTCAGCCGGGTCATTGCCCAGGTCATCGGCATCGGCAAGGCCCAAACCAGCGGCCGAACCCGCGTTTACGACCCCACCTGCGGGTCGGGTTCGCTGTTATTGAAAGTGGCCGACGAGGCCCGCACCCCCGTGTCGCTCTACGGCCAGGAAAAGGACAGCAGCACGGCCGGCCTGGCGCGCATGAACATGATTCTGCACGCCAACGCCGGCGCCGAAATTGCCCAGGGCAACACCTTGACCAGCCCGGAATTTCTCGACGGCGACCAGCTGCTCGGCTTTGATTATGTGGTTGCCAATCCGCCGTTTTCGGACAAGCGCTGGAGCACCGGACTGGACCCGGAAAACGACCCCTACGGGCGCTTCGACGGCATCGGCATTCCGCCCGCCAGGCAGGGCGACTACGCCTATTTGCTGCACATTCTCAAGTCCATGAAGTCCACCGCCACCGGCGCCTGCGTGCTGCCCCACGGCGTGCTGTTTCGGGGCAATGCCGAAGCCGCCATCCGCAAGAACCTGGTGCGCCGCGGCGTCATCAAGGCCGTCATTGGCCTGCCGGCCAACCTGTTTTACGGCACCGGCATCCCCGCCTGCATCGTGGTGCTCGACAAGCGCAACGCCGAGCAGCGCAAGGGCATTTTCATGATTGACGCCAGCGCCGGCTTCATCAAGGACGGCTCCAAGAACCGCCTGCGCTCGCGCGACATCCACCGCATTGTCGATACCTTTCGCCAGGCGGAAGACGTGCCCGGGTACGCCCGCCTCGTGCCCTGGAGCGAAATCGAGGGCAACGACTACAACCTCAACCTGCCGCGCTACATCGACAGCCGCCCGCCGGAAGACGAGCAGGACATCGACGGCCACCTGAACGGCGGCATTCCCGTGGCCGAAGTGAACGCCCTGGACCACTACTGGGCCGTGTATCCCGACTTGCGCCACGCCCTGTTTGCGCCCCTGCGCGCCGGCTACGTGGAGCCCGCCTGCGAAGCCGGCCGCATTCACTCCGTCATTGGCGAACACCCGCAGTACATCGCCCACGCCGAGCGCATGCGCGCGCATTTTGCCCGCTGGCGTAACAAACAGGTGGCGCCGCTCAAGGCGCTGGGCGAAGGCTTTCAGCCGCGTGATTTCATTGTTCAGCTGTCCGAAAGCCTGCTGGCCCACTATCGCGGCCAGCCGCTCACCGACGCCTACGCCGTCTATCAGCACCTTATGGACTACTGGGCCGACACCATGCAGGACGACGCCTGGCAGATTGCCGCCCACGGCTGGCGGGCCGAGCCCTACCGCATCATCGAAAAAACCAAAAGCGGCAGGGAGAGAGACAGGGGCTGGGCCTGCGATCTGGTGCCCAAGCCGCTGGTTGTGGCGCGCTGGTTTGCCGCCGAGCAGCAGGCGCTGGACGCACTGGACGCCGAGCTGGAGCGCCTGGCCGCCGAACAGACCGAACTGGAGGAAGAACACGGCGGCGAAGCGGGCGCCCTGCAAACCGTCAGCAACCAGACCGATGCAAGAAAAGCCTGGCGGGAAGCGTTTGATTCCGCCTGGCAGGAAAGCGACCGCGACGCCTTCAAGGCCTGCCAGGCGCGGCTGAAGGAACTCGACGCCGCCACCCAGCGCCTGGCCGTTGTTGAAAGCGACCGCCACCTGCAGCGGCTCAAAAATGCCCGGGGCAATATCAACCTCAAGCCCGTCAGGGACCGGCTCAAGGCGGCATCCGATCCGGCTGAAATTGCCGCGCTGAAAGAGTTTCTGGTGTTGAGAGACCGGATCAGGGACGCAAGGAAAGCCGTCAAGACGCTTGAGGCAGACGCCGAAGAACGTATTGGTGCCCGTCTGCCGTGCCCCGACGACGACGGCCCGCTGGGCGATCTGACCGTTATAAACCAGTGGCTGGCGCTGGCAAGGAAACAGGCCGAGGTCAGAAAGCAGCGCCGGCAGGCCGACGCCGAGCTGGACGCCGCCGCGCTCGCCCGCTACGCCGAGCTCACCGAGGCCGACATTCAAAGCCTGGTGGTGGAAGACAAATGGCTCGCCGCCCTGCAGGCCGCCGTGCTGCAAGAAACCGGGCGCAGCCGCCGCGAACTGGCCCGCCGCGTGCGCGAGCTGACCGAACGCTACGCCCGCCCGCTGCCCAAGCTGCAAAGCGACGTGGACGCGCTGCAGGCCAAAGTCGACGCCCATCTGGAAAAAATGGGGTTTGCATGGACATAAAAGACGCCGCCGCCGAATACCGGCCCGAAATTACGCCCCAAACCCGCGAAGGCAGCGTGCCGCCCGGCTACAAGCGCACCGAAGTGGGGGTGATACCGGAGGATTGGGCCGTGGTTCAGCTCGAGGAAAATTTTGATATTGCTTCAAGCAAACGTGTGCTTCAGTCCCAATGGCAAACAACTGGTGTACCGTTTTACCGAACCAGAGAGATCGCAGACTTGTCTGAGATTGGTGCCGTCGATAATGAGTTATTCATAAGTAAAGAGCTTTATAAAAATTATGCGGCCACATACGGCGTACCGCAGGTAGGCGATATCCTTGTTACGGGCATTGGAACAATAGGGCTTGCCTATGTTGTACAAGATACAGAACCGTTCTACTTCAAGGACGCCAGTGTTATTTGGCTTAAGAATCGAGGTTCTTTTGATGCAGAGTTTTTAGGTCAATTATTTAGAACGAGAATAATCAAAGATCAAATAGCCAACTCATCGACCGGAACAACTGTTGCGACATACACAATTTCCGGAGCCAAAAAAACAGCTGTTCCGGCACCATCGCTAGCCGAACAACACACAATCGCCGAGGCCCTGTCGGATGCAGACGCCCTGATCGCCGCGCTGCAGCGCCT
>Ga0209487_1000151_pt1 | contig 63771 bp, 67 predicted proteins | sample Poulit2012_FD_187524 | JGI IMG/M metagenome (GOLD analysis project Ga0209487, IMG submission 187524) | Agricultural soil microbial communities from Georgia to study Nitrogen management - Poultry litter 2012 (SPAdes) (version 2) | ecosystem: Environmental > Terrestrial > Soil > Agricultural land...
CCGCGAGCACCACCCACGCACCAGCGCCGTCAGCAAACCCGCCCCCACTACCCACCCCCACCCCTGAAATTCCTCGTCGATCGGGTCACGAATCGTGACCGAGTCGACGAGCAACGTGTTTCGGGGAGGTCGGATTTCGACAAGATCGCACGGCAGCTGCCGGCGCAGGATCGAACCATGACCACGAACCACACCACGCAGCGCCCCGCCGTCGCCCCGGTCCCCGCCGGTTACACCTCCCTCACCCCGTTCGTCACCGTGACCGACGGCGCCGCTGCCATCGACTTCTACCGGAACGTGTTCGGCGCCCGCCTGGTCGGCCGCACCGACGCCCCGGACGGCACCGTCGCCCACGCCGAGCTCGACTTCGGCAACGGCCGCCTGCAGCTTGGCGACGCCAACGAGACCTACGGCCTGCTGCCACCACCCGACGGCGACGCCGTCACCCACTCGATCGCCTACTACTGCGAGGACAGCGACGCCGTGGTGGCCCGGGCGGTGGCCGCCGGTGCCACGCTCCGCGAGGAGGTCTCCACCTTCGTCACCGGCGACCGGTACGGCTCGATCCGCGACCCGTTCGGGCTGCGCTGGTCGATCATGACCCGGGTGGAGGAGGTCTCCGAGGCGGAGGCGCAGCGCCGGGTCGAGGCGTGGATGGCCGAGCAGTCCTGAACTGTCGCCTTCGGCGTCTGCATCTGTCGACGGGGCATCAGCCGACCTTGGGCCGTCGCCGGATCATCGAATCTGGATCACTGTCTCCGACTCACCCCACGCCCGGTCCGCCGTGAGCGTTGTGACGCCCAGTCGTCGGGCGAGTGCCAGACAGAGGCGGTCGCCGAGTGAGAGCCCGCTGCCGCGTTGCCACAGGGCGGCTGCCTGCTCCGCGTCCGATGGTGTGACGGGTTCGATGCGCATCCCGTAGCTGAGCAGCAAGGTACGAACGATCGCTGGGTCGCCGTTGCGAGCGCGGACCTTCTGGAGCACCTCGGACCAGTTGGCCGCACCGAGCACGGCCTTCGGCAGTGCTTCCTCCACCCGGTCGGAACCACGCTCGCCCTGGACGTAGGCAAGCACCGCCGAGGCGTCCAGGACGATCACGCGGCGTCGTCCTGCTTCGCCTGCTTGCGCCGCTCGGCAACGAGCTCATCGACCAGGCTGGCACCCGCCAGCTGTGCGCGAACAAGATCCTTGACCTGGTCCCTCGTCGCCAGGACAACACCGTGCGGTGTCTCGATGAACAGCAAGGCGGTGCCCTGCTCCCACTGCTGGCTGGCGCGCAGTCCGGCTGGAACCACCAGGCGGCCACGGTCACCCAACGACGCGCTGTATGTGGTATCCATCCATCCAAATTACCACCGCTGGATCGCGTGTGGGAATCGGTAGCGGTCGAGATCCTGTGCCTTCGATACCCTCGGGCCTCATGACCGCGCCTCACCCCGACCCGCCCGTGGTCGCGGTCGTCGGCCCCACGGCTACCGGCAAGTCCGACCTCGCCCTGGACCTGGCCACCGAGCTCGGCGCCGAGATCGTCAACGCCGACGCCATGCAGCTCTACCGCGGTATGGACATCGGCACTGCGAAGCTGCCGCCCGAGCAGCGCCGCGGCATCCCGCACCACCAGCTGGACGTGCTGGAGGTGACCGAGGAGGCCAGCGTGGCCGCCTACCAGAAGCATGCCCGCGCTGAGGTGCGGGCCCTGACCAGGGCGGGCTCCGCCGTCGTGATCGTGGGCGGGTCCGGACTGTACGTGCGTGCTCTGCTGGACCGGATCGACTTCCCCGGCACCGACCCGGCGGTGCGTGCCGCCTGGGAGGACCGCGCTGCCGAGCACGGCCCCGGCATGCTGCACGACGAGCTCGCTCGCCAAGACCCGCAGGCGGCCGCCCGCATCGACCGCGGGAACACCCGCCGGATCGTGCGCGCCCTGGAGGTCATCGAGATCACCGGCCGGCCGTTCTCCGCGAACCTGCCCGACCACACCTACGCCATCCCTGCCATCCAGCTCGGCCTCGACCTGCCGAGCGCCGACCTGGACGCCCGGATCGACGCCCGCGCCGGGCAGATGTTCGCCGCCGGGCTGGTCGCCGAGACCGAGGAGCTGCGCACGCGGGGCCTGGAGCAGGGCCGCACCGCGGTCCGCGCCGTCGGCTACGCCCAGGCGCTGGCGCGGATCCGAGGCGACCTCAGCGAGGACGAGGCGATCGCCCAGACCGCCCTGGCCACCCGGCAGCTCGCCCGCCGGCAGCGCAAGTGGTTCCGTCGCGACCCGCGCATCACCTGGCTCACCCCTGGGTCGAGCATGCTGGAGCAGGCACGTACGCTGGTTCGGTGACGCTCCCTACCGACCTGCCCACGCTGACCAAGGGCCACGGCACCGGCAACGACTTCCTGCTGTTCACCGACACCGAGGGCACCGGCGAGCTGCCACCCGAGGCGGTCGCTGCGATCGCCGACCGGCACACCGGGATCGGCGCCGACGGCCTGATCCGAGCCGTGCCCACTGCGCTCGTCGATCCGGCCGCTGCCGAGCAGGGCGCCCAGTGGTTCATGGACTACCGCAACGCCGACGGCTCCGCTGCCGAGATCTGCGGCAACGGCATCCGGGTGTTCGTCGCCTACCTGCGCCACGCCGGGCTGCTCGACCTACCCGATGGCGCCATCGCCCGGATCGGCACCCGCGCCGGGGTGCTCGACGTTCGCCGCGAGGGCGAGGAGTACGCCGTGGACATGGGCACCTGGCGGGCCACCGGCGGTGCGGAGGCGCTCGCCTCCGGCTTCGACGCCTCGGTGGTCACCCGAGGCCTGGACGAGCAGCGCCCGGGCCTGCGGCTGGAGCTGGGCAACCCGCACACCGTCGTCGCCCTGCAGGACGAGCAGACCCTCGCCGAGCTGGACCTGACCAGCCTGCCCGGTGTGGATCCCCCACCCGAGCACGGCAGCAACGTGGAGTTCGTCGTCCCGCTCGGGGAGGCAGAGGCCACCGAGGACGGCGGCCGCATCGGTGTGCTGCGGATGCGGGTGTACGAGCGCGGGGTGGGGGAGACCCTCTCCTGCGGCACCGGGGCGTGCGCGGCCGCACTGGCGGTGCGCGCCTGGTTCGGTACCGGAGCGCCAGACCACTGGCAGGTGCACGTGCCCGGCGGACGGCTGCGGGTCCGGGTGGACGGCGACCGGGTGGAGCTGGCCGGCCCGGCCGAGCTGGTCGGGGTGATCACACCCCTGCGGTGAGCCAGCCCCCAGCTACTGCGTGCTCACCTGCAGCACCCGGAACCCCTTCGAGCTGGCGAGCCGGCTGGTCGGCAGGCCCAGCTCGTTGGTGATCCACCGCTGCAGCGAGTCCGAGCCGAGGTTCTTCGCCACCACCAGCTGGGCAGTGCCTGCTGGTGCCAGCCGCGGCAACCAGGTGCGCAGCATCTCGTGCAGCACCGCTTTGCCCACCCGGATCGGCGGGTTGGACCAGATCGCGTCCAGGCGCAGGTCCGGCTCAGCTGTGAGCAGATCCTCCGGAGTGGCGGTGACCACGTTGGTCAGCCCGAGCCGCTCGGCGTTCGCCGCGGTCAGCTCCAGCGCCCGGGTGTTCACGTCCACGGCCAGCACCCGCGCCCCGGGGCTCGCCATCGCCATGGTCAGCGCGATCGGCCCCCATCCGCAGCCCAGGTCCAGCAACGTTCCCGACGGCGGCACCTCGCCTGCTTCGGCCAGCAGCACCGTGGTGCCGGGGTCCAGCCGGGAGGCGGAGAACACCCCGGCGTCCGTGAGCACCTGGACCTCCCGCCCGCGCAGGGTCACCGTCAGGGTGCGCGGAGCGCTGGCCGCGTGCGGCTCGTTGGTGAAGTAGTGACCCACAGGCGCACAGCGTACGTGCCGGCGCCAGCCGTGAGCGAAATCCTCTGGCGGGACCGCAGGCCCCGTGGGATCGTGGAGGTATCAAGATCCACCTGCCGACAAGGACACCATGACCCGACCCACCGCCCGTCCGAGGTCCGCCGAGCTGGACGCCTCCACCGAGGCCCGCGCACAGGACGTCGTCAACCGGATCCTGGCGCGGGCGGGCACGGCGATCCAGCACGAGCAGGACGAGCACACCGGCCACGACGGGGACCAGCTGGACCTGGCCGAGCGCACCGCGCTGCAGCGGGTCGGCGGCCTGTCCACCGAGCTGCAGGACGTCAGCGAGGTGGAGTACCGGCAGCTGCGCCTGGAACGGGTGGTGCTGGTCGGACTATGGGCCCACGGGACCGCTGAGGAGGCCGAGATCTCCCTGCGCGAGCTCGCCGCGCTCGCCGAGACCGCCGGCTCCGTGGTGCTGGACGGCATGCTGCAGCGGCGCTCCGCCCCCGACCCGGGCACCTACCTGGGGTCGGGCAAGGCCGCCGAGCTCGCCGACGTGGTCGCCGCTACCCACGCGGACACGGTGATCGTCGACTCCGAGCTCGCCCCGTCCCAGCGGCGCGGCCTGGAGGACGTGATCAAGGTGAAGGTGATCGACCGCACCGCGCTGATCCTGGACATCTTCGCCCAGCACGCCAAGTCCCGGGAGGGCAAGGCTCAGGTGGAGCTGGCCCAGCTGGAGTACCTGCTACCACGCCTGCGCGGCTGGGGTGAGTCGATGTCCCGGCAGGCCGGTGGCCGCGTCGCCGGCGGCGCCGGGATCGGCTCGCGCGGACCCGGTGAGACGAAGATCGAGCTGGACCGGCGCCGGATCCGCACCCGGATGGCCAAGCTGCGCCGGCAGATCGCCCAGATGGCCCCCGGCCGCGCCGCGCGCCGGCACTCCCGCAGCGCCGGTGACGTGCCCTCGGTGGCCATCGCCGGGTACACCAACGCCGGCAAGTCCTCCCTGCTGAACCGCCTCACTGACGCCGGGGTGCTGGTGCAGAACGCCCTGTTCGCCACCCTGGACCCCACGGTGCGCCGGGCACAGACCCCGGACGGGCGCACCTACACCCTCGCGGACACGGTCGGCTTCGTGCGCAACCTGCCCACCCAGCTGGTGGAAGCGTTCCGCTCCACCCTGGAGGAGGTCGGTGCCTCGGACGTGATCCTGCACGTCGTGGATGCCGCCCACCCCGACCCGGAGGGCCAGATCGCCGCCGTGCGAGACGTACTTCGGGACATCGAAGGAGCCCGGGACCTGCCGGAGATCGTGGTGCTGAACAAGGCCGACCTGGCTGAGCCGGAGACTCTTCACCGGCTGCGCACCCGGGAACCGAACGCCATCGCCGTCTCCGCCCGTACCGGCGCCGGGATCGAGGAGCTGCGCACGCTGATCGCTGAGACGTTGCCTCGGCCGGCGGTCGAGGTGGACGTGCTGGTGCCCTACGACCGCGGTGACCTCGTGCACCGGGCGCACGCCACCGGCGAGGTCATCTCCACCGAGCACCTCGCCGAGGGCACCCACCTGGTGGCACGGGTGGACGACGCGCTCGCCGCCGACCTGCGCCGCGCCGGCTGAGCTGTGGGCGGCGCACCAGGTTTATCCTGTCGGCGCGATACCGTCGGGGGGTGGGTGAGAGCGAGCAGGACGAGCGGGTCGGTGATGCCGGACCCGCGCACAGCGTCGACGCCGCCCTGGACGAGGTGGTGGCCGCGATGGGCGGTGCCCGCCGCGCCGGCCAGCACGAGATGGCCCGTGCGGTCACGGACACGCTCGACGACGGCGCGCACCTGCTCGTCCAGGCCGGCACCGGGACCGGGAAGTCGCTGGCCTACCTGGTGCCCACCCTGCTCAAGACCGTCTCCTCCGGGCAGCGTGCGATCGTCTCCACGGCGACGCTGGCCCTGCAACGGCAGATCCTGGGACACGACCTGCCCCTGGTGACCGAGACCCTGACCCGGCACCTCGGACGGGAGCCGGACGTGGCGCTGCTCAAGGGCTGGCACAACTACGTGTGCAAGCACAAGGTCGCCGGCGGCTACCCCGACGACGACGGTGCCCTGTTCGCTGCCACCGAGGCTGCGCCGTCGACCGCCGAAGAACACCCCGGCGAGGCTGAGGAGTCCCTCGGCGGCCAGGTGGTCCGGCTGCGGGAGTGGGCCGGTGAGACCGACACCGGCGACCGGGACGACCTGGTACCCGGGGTGAGCGAGCGCGCTTGGCGGCAGGTGTCGATCACCTCCCTGGAGTGCCTCGGCCAGAAGTGCCCGCTGCTGGCCGAGTGTTTCCCCGAACGCGCCCGCGCGCACGCCCGCGAGGCCGACTTGGTGGTCACCAACCACGCGATGCTCGGCATCGCCGCCTCCGGGAACCCGAAGGTGCTGCCCGAGCACGAGATCCTGGTGGTCGACGAGGCGCACGAGCTGCCCGACCGGGTCACCGCCCAGGCGACGGTCGAGCTCTCCGCCGCTGTGGTGGAGCGCACCGCCCGCACCGCCCGGCGGCACGCAGGATTGCCGCTGACCGGGCTGCAGGAGGCCGGCGAGGAGCTGCGCCCGTTGCTGATGGCCGTGCCCGAGGGCCGGCTGCGCTCCGGCCTGCCTGAGGAGCTGGCTCCGGTGGTGCGAGCGATCGCCGACGGTGCCCGAGAAGGCATGTCGGCGATGCGCGGGCAGCAGACCTCGGCCGCCGAGGCGGGCGCGAAGTCGGTGGCGCACAGTGCGCTGCTGGCCTTGTTCGAGGTGGCCGACCGGCTGCTCTCGGACCGGATCGCCGAGCATGTCGACGTGCTCTGGTGCGAGCGGGGTCGGCGACCGGGGGAGGGGTCCCGGTTGATGCTCGCCCCGCTGAACGTGGCCGGGCCGATCGCCGGCGAGCTGCTCGACGGCCGGTCCGCGGTGCTCACCTCCGCCACGCTCGCCCTGGGCGGCACCTTCCAGTCCACCGCGCGGTCGCTCGGTCTGGTCGACGGCGGCTACCGCAGCGAGCTGGTCTCCTCACCGTTCGACTACGGCCGGCAGGGCATCCTGTACGTCGCCTCCTCGCTGGCTCGCCCAGGCCGGGACGGCACCGACGAGAAGATGCTCGCGGAGATCGCAGAGCTGGTGACCGCCTCCCAGGGTGGGGCGCTCGGGCTGTTCTCCTCCCGGCGTGGTGCCCAGGCGGCGGCCGAGGCGCTGCGCGAGCAGCTCGAGTGGCCGATCCTGCTGCAGGGTGACGATGTGCTGCCCACTCTGGTCCGGGAGTTCGCCGCCGACCCCAGGGCCAGCCTGTTCGGCACTCTGTCCCTGTGGCAGGGCGTGGACGTGCCCGGTCTGAGCTGCCGGCTGGTGTTCATCGACCGCATCCCGTTCCCGCGCCCGGACGATCCGGTGAAGGCCGCCCGCACCGAGGCGGTCGGCCGCGCGGGCGGAAACGGGTTCATGGCCGTCTCGGCCACGCATGCGGCGCTGCTGCTCGCCCAGGGCGCGGGTCGGCTGATCCGCAGCACCACCGACCGCGGCGTGGTGGCCGTGCTGGATCCGCGGCTGCGCACTGCCCGGTACGGGTCGTTCCTCGCCGCGAGCCTGCCGCCGCTGTGGCCGACCACGGACCCGGAGGTGGTGCGTGGGGCGCTGCGACGGCTGGCGGGCGACGCGTTGGCCGGTGACATGGCGGCCACCGAAGCGGCCGCCAGCGGCTAGGTCACAGCGAGCGCAGCACGCTGACCACGCGGCCGAGCACCTCGGCCTGGGAGCCGTCGATGGGGGAGTAGTTGTCGTTCGCCGGCAGCAGCCAGACCGCCTCGTCGGTCTTCTTCAGCGTCTTCACCGTTGCCTCGCCGTCGATCATCGCCGCCACGATCTCGCCGTTCTCCGCGACCGCCTGGCTGCGCACCACGACCCAGTCACCGTCGCAGATTGCCGCATCGATCATCGAGTCGCCGACCACCTGGAGCAGGAACAGCTCCCCGTCACCGACCAGCTGGCGGGGCAGCGGGAAGACATCTTCGATCGCCTGCTCCGCCAGGATCGGCCCACCGGCGGCGATCCGGCCGACCAGCGGCACGTAGGCGGCGCGGGCAGCGTCCTGCTCACCGTCGTAGGTGGTGAACGTGGCCGCGTTGCCGCGCACCTTGCGGGAGTCGTCGGCGACGATCTCGATCGCCCGGGTGGACAGTGCGTCCCGGCGGAGGAAACCCTTTCGCTCCAGCAGCTCCAGCTGGTACTTCACCGAGGACGGGCTGGCCAGTCCGACGGCGGTGGCGATCTCGCGCATCGTCGGCGGATAGCCCTTCGCCTCCAGGCTTGCCCGGATCGAGTCCATGATCCGACGCTGCCTAGGGCTCAGTGTCGCCGGGTCCGGACGCTCGCTCTCATCCTTCTTCGGTGTGCGGGCCATGGTCTCCTCCTGCTCCACATCGCCTGGAATTCCGCCGATGTCAGTGGTCGATGATCTGCTCTGGTCGTGGCGTTCTCCACGATAGGCGCCACCACCGAAAATGCCAAACATGCGTTCGACTGGCGTGTCGTCCCGGGCGCGTGCTAGGTTCAGCACAGACGTTCGACGGACAGGTGTTCGACGAGAGCGAGGAGACGAGAACGATGAGTGCAGTGGCGTTCCCCACAGTGGCTGTGACCGTACCCGCTCGGCGGCGGCACCTGGCCGCTGTCCCCGAGCTGCCTGCCGCGCCGGCGGCCCTACCTGCCGCGCCAGCGGCCACGGCGGCTCCGCTGCGGCTCACCGACCGTGGCCGGGCCGTCCTGGTGGTACTGGCGTTCGTGCTCGCCGCGGCCTTTGGAGCCGGCGTCGGTCTGGCGCTGCCGACCCAGGAGGCAGCCCCTGAGCAGGTGCAGAGCGTGACCGTCGGGCCGGGGGAGAGCCTGTGGACGGTCGCGGAGGGTGTCGCCGCCGAGGGGCAGGATGTCCGCGTGGTCATCGACCAGATCGTCGCGCTGAACAACCTGTCCGCTGCTACTGTGCACGTTGGACAGGAGCTCACCGTACCGGCGGAGCGATGAGTAGCGAGATCTGCTGCAGCGAAATACTTGCATCAGGGGCCCTGCGCTGTCTAAGTTGGGCACATCTAGTAGTTACACGGATGTGATTGTCCAACATGTGGTGCCGCGCGCATCGCGTCGGAGGGAAGGGAACCGCCTGGTGCACTGCCCGTTCTGCCGACACGGCGACTCCCGGGTAGTGGACTCGCGCACCGCTGAGGATGGTGCCTCCATCCGGCGGCGTCGGCAGTGCCCCGAGTGCGGCCGACGATTCACCACTGTAGAGACCACCAGCCTGAACGTGATGAAGCGTTCCGGGGCGGTCGAACCGTTCAGCCGGGACAAGGTCATCGCGGGCGTGCGCAAGGCCTGCCAGGGGCGGCCGGTCTCCGAGGACGACCTGGCGCTGCTGGCGCAGAAGGTGGAGGAGGCGGTCCGTGCCACCGGTGTGGCAGAGGTGGACGCGCACGAGGTCGGCCTGACCATCCTCGGTCCGTTGCGCGATCTGGACGAGGTCGCCTACCTCCGGTTCGCCAGCGTCTACCAGGCCTTCTCCTCCTTGGAAGACTTCGAGGCGGCGATCGCGACCCTGCGCAACGAGCGCAGTGCCTCGGCGCCGCTCGAGTAGAGACGTCCGCCGGTGGTCCGGGAGGGGAAGCCCGGACCACCGGCGGCGAACAGCGGGACTATCGGTCGCTGGACCGCGGCGCCCACAGGTTCACGCCGCCCTCCTGGGCGTGCCGGTCGATCTCGGCGAGCTCTTCGTCGGAGAACTCCAGGTTGTCCAGTGCGCCGAGCGTGTCGTCCAGCTGTCGCACGCTGGAGGCGCCGACCAGAGCGGTGGTCACCCGAGGGTCCCGCAGCACCCACGCCACGGCCATCTGCGCCAGCGACTGCCCGCGCCGTCCGGCGATCTCGTTCAGTGCACGCACCCGGGCCAGGTTCTCCTCGCTGAGGTATTCCTCCCGCAGCGGTCCGCCCTTTGCCCGGCGGGAGTCCGCAGGCACACCGTCCAGGTACTTGTCGGTGAGCATGCCCTGGGCCAGCGGCGAGAAGACCACTGCACCCAGCCCAGCATCGCCGAGGACATCCAGCAGCGACTCACCGGTGCCGGCGTGGTCGGCGTCCTCGATCCACCGGTTCAGCATCGAGTAGGAAGGCTGGTGCACCAGCAGGTCCAGGCCGATGTCCGCGGCCACGGTCAGCGCCTCCCTGGTGCGCCGGGCGTTGTAGGAGGAGATCCCGGCATACAGCGCCCGCCCGGAGTCCACCGCTGTCTTCAACGCCCCCAGCGTCTCGGTCAGCGGCGTGTCCGGGTTGAAGCGGTGGCTGTAGAAGATGTCCACGTAGTCCAGTCCCATCCGCCGCAGCGAGGCGTCCAGGGAGGAGAGCAGGTACTTGCGCGAGCTGCCATCACCGTAGGGACCAGGGTGCATGGGATAGCCGGCCTTGGTGGTGATCACCAGCTCATCGCGCAGCGCGGCCAGGTCGGACCGCAGCATCCGGCCGAAGTTCTCCTCAGCTGCACCCGGGGGTGGACCATAGTTGTTCGCCAGGTCGATCTGGGTGATCCCCCGGTCGAAGGCGTGGTAGACGATCTCCCGCTGGGTCGCCAGCGGCGTGGTGTCGCCGAAGTTCTGCCACAGGCCGAGAGAGACGAGCGGCAGCTGCAGCCCGCTCCTCCCGCTGTAGCGCATCGGCATGGTCTCGTACCGGTCCTCGGCAGGTGTGTACATGCTCCCGAGGGTACTTGCAGACCAGTGCCGGAACAGCGTGCGACCGGGGTAGGTTCGAGCCCATGAACCCTCGCCGTCGTGACAGCCCGGACCTGCGCACCTTCTACCCCGAGATCGAGCCGCACGAGATCGGCCACCTGCCGGTGAGCGACGGGCACGAGCTGTACTACGAGGTGAGCGGCAACCCGGAGGGCAAGCCGGTCGTCTTCCTGCACGGCGGGCCAGGCTCGGGGGTGAGCCCGGCGCAGCGGAGGGTGTTCGACCCCGAGCGATACCGGATCGTCCTGTTCGACCAGCGGATGGCCGGCCGCTCCCGCCCGCATGCCTCCGCAGCGGAGGCCGACCTGAGCACGAACACCACCTGGCACCTGGTCGCCGACATCGAGGCTCTGCGCGTGCACCTGGGCGTCACCGCCTGGCAGGTGTTCGGTGGCTCCTGGGGCTCCTGCCTGGCGCTGGCGTACGCACAGACCCACCCGAGCCGGGTCACCGAGCTCGTGCTGCGCGGCATCTTCACCCTGCGCCGTAGCGAGCTGGACTGGATGTACGAGGGACCACTGCGCAACGTCTACCCGGAAGCCTGGGAGGACTACCTCGCTCCGGTACCGCTCGAGCGCCGCGTCCCCGGGCACCTGCAGGAAGCGTTCCACGACCTCCTGTTCGACCCCGACCCGGCCGTCCACGTGCCGGCCGGCACCGCATGGACCGCCTGGGAGAACACCGTCATCTCCCTCTACCCCGACCCGGAGAACCTGGCCAAGGCCGACGATCCTGCCCATGCCGTCTCCTTCGCGCGCATCGAGAACCACTTCTTCGTCAACCACGGGTGGCTCGAGGAGGGCCAGCTCATTCGCGACGCGCACCTGCTGGCCCACATCCCCGCTGTGATCGTGCAGGGCCGCTACGACATGTGCACCCCCGCCGTCTCGGCCTACGAGCTCGCCCGGGCGATGCCCCACGCCGAGCTGGTGATCACGCCGGACTCCGGCCATGCCTTCAGCGAACCCGCCACTCTGGACGCTCTCGTCCGCGCCACGGACGCGTTCGCCGCTCGCTGACCCCGGCGGCATCCCCCTCGCCCTGTCCAGGTCACGACAGATCGGCAGTATTCGGTGGCGCCCCTGGCGCAGGCGGGGCAGAGTGGGCACCAGGCGCCGGGCACCCGGCGTCGTAGCAGACCACCGGCAGGAGTCCTGATGTCATCCGAGAAGTCAGACGATCCGATGGCCGAGGCCAAGGCCAAGATGCGTGCCGCGCTGGAGAAGAAGGCCGAGCGTGAGCACCTCACCGAGGAGACGCCGCCGAACACCGGGCCGGTGCACGGTTCGGAGGTGGAACATGCCGGTCGCCGGGTGTTCCGCCGCAAGTCCGGCTGAGCGCGCCAGCGGCGTGCAGGAGGCGATCCGGCAGAAGGTCAGTCGTCGCTGTCCGGGCGCAGCGTGCGCAGCCGCACCGTCGCCTCCATCGCCTCGATCCGCGCCAGCGTCTCGGCCGGCACCTCGCCGCTGATGTCGGTGACGGCGTAGCCCAGGCTGCCGGAGGTCGCCAGCACCTGGCTCTCGATGTTCGCCCCGGCGGCGGAGAGCTCCTGGTTCGTCGCCGCCATCACACCGGGCACGTTCTGGTGCAGGTGCGCGATACGCCGGGTCCCGGCGGTGGGCCGGTCCAGGATGAGCGCCGGGACGTTCACGCTCAGCGCAGTCGCCCCGGAGTGCAGGTAGTCGCGCAGCTTCGCGGCCACGAACCGGCCGATGTCCTGCTGTGCCTCTTCGGTGGAGCCGCCTACGTGCGGGGTGAGGATCACGTTCGGCAGGTTCCGCAGCTCGGAGTCGAACGCATCCCCCTGCTTCTTCGGTTCCTGCGGGAAGACGTCCACCGCCGCCCCGGCGACCCGACCGGCGAGCACCTGGTCGCGCAGCGCACCGTAGTCCACCAGGAAGCCGCGAGACAGGTTGAGGAAGATTGCGCCCGGCTTCATCGCGGCGAACTCACCGGCACCGAACATACCTGCGTTGCCGGGCCGGCCGTCCACGTGCAGGGTGACCACGTCCGCCTCCGCCAGCAGCGAGTGCAGGCTCGGCATCCGCTTGGCGTTGCCCAGGGCCAGCTTCTCCGCCGTGTCGTAGAAGATCACCCGCATCCCCAGTGCCTCGGCGACCACCGACAGCTGGGTGCCGATGTTGCCGTAGCCGACGATGCCCAGCGTGCGCCCGCGCACCTCGTGCGCGCCGTTGGCGGACTTGTCCCAGATGCCGGCGTGCAGCGACTTGTCCTTCTCGGTCAGTCGCCGGGTCAGCGCGATGATCTCCGCCAGCGCCAGCTCCACCACCGAGCGAGTGTTCGAGAACGGGGCGTTGAACGCCACCACACCTGCACCGGCTGCAGCCGACAGGTCGATCTGGTTGGTTCCGATGCAGAACGCACCGATCGCCACCAGATCCTTGGCCTGCTCCAGCACCCGACGGGTGATGTGCGTCTTGGAGCGGATACCCAGCACCTGCACCCCGTCCAAGGCAGCGATCAGCTCGTCCTCGTCCAACGCCCCGGACCGCGTCGACACCTCCACCCCGGCAGCGTCGAGCACCTCGGTGCCCAGGGGGTGGATGTTTTCCAGGAGGAGTGCCTTGACCACGGCCCTATCGTGCTCTTCTTGTGCCCGGATGCAAAAACGTGCTCAGTGCGTGGACGCCAACGGCGCGGGAAGGTCGCCTGCGTGCACCAGGTGGAGACGCCTGGTAGCCCGGGTCATGGCGACGTACAGATCAGCCGGAGCACCGCCGTCGAGCAGCTCCTGAGGTTCGACCAGGACCACCACGTCGAACTCCAGGCCCTTGCTCCCTGCCGGATCGAGCACCACCACCTCGGCCCGCAGGTCGCGCCCGTCGCCGGCGCCGACCGCCTCGGCGATGGTCGCGTGCCGCGGCCCGGCGGCGATCACCGCCAGGGTCCCGCGCCCGCGTTCGCGGTCCACCACCTCCCGGACGCCACCGACCAGGTCGGTCACCTGCTGGCGGACGACGGCGCCCGGCAGGTCCCGAGCAGAGGTCACCGGGGCAGGGGGCAGGTCGGGGCGCCAGGTCTGCATCGCCTGCTGCGCCAGCATCATGATCGAGGCCGGGGTGCGATAGTTCACGGTGAGCGTCTCAGTGCGGAACGTCCCGCCGAGGGGTCGGGAGAGCATCTGCTCCCAGTCCCGGGCGCCCGCTCTGGACGAGGTCTGCCACACGTCTCCGACGATGGTCATCGACCGCCGCGGGTTGCGCCGCCGCAGCGCACGCCAGGCCATCGCGGACAGCTCCTGCGCCTCGTCCACCACCACGTGCCCGTACGTCCAGGACCGGTCCGCAGCAGCCCGTTCGGCAGTGGTCAGCGCGCTGCCGCCACCGGCGAACCTTCCGGCGACCAGCTCCGCGGACACCAGGCCGCCGCCGGCGCCGGAGGCAGACAGCATCTCCCGGGCGTAGGCGACCTCCTCCGCCCGGCGGGCCTGCTCAGCCTGCGCCTCCGCGCGGCTGGCCTCGTCATCGGCACCGAGCAGCTCGGCGAGCTCGTCCAGCAGCGGCACGTCGGCAGTGGTCCAGGCCGAACCACGGTCCCGGGCCAGTGCGCGGCGTTCGGCGGCGGACAACCGCGGTGCGGCCTCTGCGAGGCGGTGCGCCTTGGCGTACAGGTCGGCCAGCAGCCCGGTCGCGGTCAACGGCAACCAGCACAGGTTCAGCGCCACCCGCACGTCCCGGGCGGAACGCAGCTCCTCGACGATGTCGGCATGGTCCTGGGTGCCACCGCCGACCTTCTCGATGTACTGCTCCGCCAGGGCGTTGAGCATGTGTCGCACGAACGTCACCCGGGCCAGGTTGTGCGGCTGACGGGAACGGCGTGCGCGCGACTGCGCCTCGATCATGTCCTCCGTGCGCAGCCGCAGCCGCAGCGAGCCGACCTTCAGGTCCTGCTCGGGCAGGATGCGCTGGCGGGCCCGGACCGCGTTGGACAGGATCCGTGCCCAGATCGGCCGGCCCTTGATCGCAGCGACGTCAGGGTCCTCGGTGCCGGTGGCCTCGATCCCGGGCAGCAGGTCTCCGATCGTCGTGGACACCACACCGGTCTCGCCGAGCGCCGGCAGCACCTGCTCGATGTAGCGCAGGAACACCCGGGACGGTCCGACCACGAGCACTCCGGAGCGTTCGATCTGCTCCCGGTGGGCGTACAGCAGGTAGGCGGCCCGGTGCAGCGCGACCGCGGTCTTACCGGTGCCCGGTCCGCCGTCGACGACCAGCACCCCGTCCAGCGGGGACCGGATGATCGCATCCTGCTCGGCCTGGATGGTGGCCACGATGTCGCTCATCCGGCCCGTGCGCTCGGCGTTCAGCGCGGCCAGCAGGGCGCCCTCACCGCTGAGCACCACGTCGTCGGCCACCGCATCGGCGTCCAGCAGGTCGTCCTCCAGCCCGACGACGGTCCTCCCCTTGGTCTGCAGGTGTCGCCTGAGCACCACCTCGCCCGGGTGAGCTGCGGTGGCCTGGTAGAACGGGCGGGCCGCTGGGGCCCGCCAGTCGGTCAGCAGCGGTTGGTGCTCGGTGTCGGAGATCCCGATCCTGCCCACGTACCGGCGCTGTCCGTCCCGCAGGTCGAGACGCCCGAACACGAGCCGGTCCTCCACCGAGCCCAGCTGGGCGAGCCGGTCCTCGTACAGGGTGGCGAACGCATCCCGCTCCGAGCGGTTCTGGTGGGTGCCGACCGCACCGGTGCGCCGCACCTCGGCGAGGCGGCGCCCGGCGTGCGCGCGCAGCTCGTCCAACCGCGCGTAGACGGCCGTCACGTGCGTCTGCTCCTGGTTCAGCTGGTGCTGCCGGTCGTCCGCCTCGTCGCCGCGAGGCTGGTCGCTGGCCGCGTCGACGCCGGTCTGCGGCGTCGATCGATCGGGTGCCATGTCGCTACTGGTCACCGATGGGATCTCCTCGCGTCCGGACAGAACAAGGCAAACGATTATTATCCACTGTTTCGACGTGATGCGGTGCTCGGCCGGTGTGATCTGCCTCCCCTGCGCTCGAGCGTCGCGACCAGCAACAGCGGGCCGCCCGGACGGGAATGTCCCCCGGCCCCCTGGTGTTCAACCCATCGAGGTGAGAAATTGACGATGAACGATCCACGAGAGCTGTACCGCTGGGCCGAGGACGCTCCTGCCCCGGACGAGGGCGGTGTGCCCGTGCTGGTGCATGCCCTGCAGGGCTCGATGGACGCCGGCAACGCGGGCGGACTGCTGGCCCAGCACCTGACCAGCAAGCTGCCCTCCACTCGCGTGCTCAGCTTCGACATGGACGAGCTGCTGGACTACCGGTCCCGGCGTCCGGCGATGACCTTCAAGGATGGTGCGTGGACCAGCTACGACGAACCTGAGCTGGTGCTCGACCTGGTACGTGACGACGACGGTGCGCCGCTGCTGCTGCTGCACGGGCTGGAGCCGGACCTGCGCTGGGAGCAGTTCGTGGCCGCCGTGCAGTCCGTGGTCGAGGAGTTCGACGTGCGGCTGACCATCGGGGTGCATGGGATCCCGATGGGGGTACCGCACACCCGACCGATGACCGTGACCGCGCACGCCACCCGGCCGGAGCTGATCGAGGCACACCCGAACTACTTCTCCACTGTGCAGGTCCCGGCGAGCGCCGCGGCACTGCTCGAGCTGCGTCTCGGCCGGCGCGGTCGGGACGCGATGGGCTTCGCCGCGAACGTGCCGCACTACCTCGCCCAGGCGGACTACCCGCAGGCTGCCGCCGAGCTGGTCCGCCAGGTGGCCCGGGCCGGCGAGCTGAGCCTGCCGGTGGGGGACCTCGAGGCCGCTGGCGCACGGGTCCGCGGAGAGATCGACCGGCAGGTCGGTGAGTCCGAGGAGGTCACCGCAGTGGTGGCTGCGCTGGAGCGACAGTTCGACCAGTTCAGCGCTGCCGCCGAGGACCAGGGCCGATCCCTGGGGCCGACACCGCTGGACGAGCTGCCCAGCGCCGACGAGCTCGGCGCCCAGCTCGAGGCGTTCCTCGCCGGTCAGGACGGCGATCCGCAGGACTGATCCAGCCGGTGACGACCTGTCCGGCGGTGGCAGAGTGCCGTCCGGACGGGTCGGTCGCCGAGGTGCAGCCGCGCCGAATTGTCGATAGTGCTGGCGCCGCGGCGACCGGTCATGCCAGACTGGCACGCGTTGCAAGCGTTTGACTTACGTAGGACCCGGGGCACGCACACTCCAGTGCAGGTCTCACGGGCGGCCATCGCATCCCGGTGGTGCCGGCCGCTCGCGCTGACGTGGGGCGAAGCATTGCGGCACCAGTGGAGCGAGCACAGGGCTCGCTCCAGAGGAGTCCCCGGAAGGACATGCACGACATGGCACAAGGAACCGTCAAGTGGTTCAACGCGGAGAAGGGCTACGGCTTCATCGCCCAGGACGGTGGCGGTGACGACGTCTTCGTCCACTACTCCGCCATCCAGTCCGAGGGTTACCGCACCCTCGAGGAGGCGCAGCGCGTCGAGTTCGAGATCACCCAGGGTCCCAAGGGCCCGCAGGCGGAGAGCGTCCGCACGGTCTGATCTGACCTGACGACGGCCCGTGTCCCGCTCTGGGATGCGGGCCGTCGTCGTCTCCGGTCTCGGGCACACCCGGCCAGGTACCCGGTTCAGGCGACCGCGTCCGGGGGGTCGGTGAATGGCTGGAACGTGCCGATGAACTCCCGGGACGCTGCCCGGTCCAGCACGGTGGCCGGCACCGGCAGCGAACGCAACCGTCGGTCCAGCGCAGGTGTGGGCAGCGGCCGGTCGGCAGCGGTGATCACCACGTTGCCGTACCGGCGTCCCTTGAGCACCCCTGGTTCGGCGATCACCAGCACGTGCTCGAACACCTCCGCCACTGTGGCGGCCTCCCGCCGGGCAAAGGTCAGTGGTGGCCGGTCCGCAGTGTTCACCAGGTACACCCCGCTCTCGGTGAGGGTGGACGCGACTGCGCGGGTGAACTCCACAGTGCGCACGTGCTCGGGAGGCTCTCGCCCGACGAATACGTCGCGCACCACGACGTCCTTGCTGCCCGGGCCGATCGCCTCGGCCGCCTCACGCGCGTCGGCGACCCGGATCCGCAGCAGCGGGGAACGCGGCAGGTCGAACCACTCCCGGACGTAGCCGGCCAGCAGAGCGTCCCACTCGACGGCAATCTGCCGCGAGCCCGGCCAGCGTGCCTCGACCGCCCGGGCCAGGGCGCAGCCGGCCGCCCCGAGGTGCACAGCACGCACCCGTCCCGGGGTCATCGTCTCCTCCAGCACCGCCATCATCTGCTGCATGTACTCGAACACCAGGTGGGTGGGGTCGGACAGGTCGAGATAGGAGCTCTCCGCCCCGTCGATCAGCAGCATCACGCCGTTCGGATCTGCTTTGTCAGTGGTCAGCTCTACTGTGGCGTGCGAGGTGGTGATCGGACCGGAGGGCAGATCGTGTGCAGGCCTCCGCACGGAGGATCGACGAGGCATGATCCGACGCTAGCGCGAGCCGGCCGGTGGGTCCGCACCATTGACAGGTTCGAACCGATGTTCGATACTAGAGGAAGGCTGAGGGACGGAGGTCACCGAGATGAGGATCATGAGTGCGGCACGGCTGATCACCCGGGCCGAGCAGGAGCTGGCCCAGGTGACCTCCGGTCAGGATCCGCAGGAGGCTTTCCTGCACGCGCACATGGCAGCGCTGCGTGCCGCCGCTGCTGTGCTGGAGCTGCAGGTGCTACCCGGAGGGCGGCGGAGGCGGGTGCGCAGCGCGTGGGAGCAGCTGGCCGAGGTCGGCCCCCAATGGCAGGAGTGGGCCGACTACTTCGCCCAGGGAGCTGCCGTGCGAGCAGCGATCGAGTCCGGTCGTGCTGCCTACCTGAGCCCCGCCGAGGCCGATGAGGTGGTGGCCGCTGCAGCCGACTTCCTCGAGCAGGCCCAGGCCGCGGTCTCTGCCTCGGCCCGTCCGGCCCGGCTGGCCTCGTGACCGCCGGAGCGTTCGTGCGCGCCGACCAGGACGCGCGATGAGCGGTCGCCGGCGATGATCGGGAACCTGCTGTGAGCCGGGGTCCGCGTAGTGCGGCCGCGCGGCGGGACTGGGGGGACGATGACTCCGGTGCGCCGATCCTGCACGTGGACATGGATGCGTTCTTCGCCTCCGTGGAGCTGATCGACCGGCCGGAGCTGCGCGGTGCGCCGGTGATCGTCGGCGGCCAGCATCGCGGTGTGGTGCTGGCCGCGACCTATGAGGCGCGGGCCTGCGGAGTGCACTCCGCGATGCCGATGACCCGCGCCCGGGTGCTGTGCCCGCAGGCGGTGGTGATCAGCCCGGACCATCATCGCTACCGGGACGTCTCCCGCGCGGTGATGGCGATCCTGGCGGAGATCACCCCCGTGCTGGAGCCGGTGAGCATCGACGAGGCCTTCCTGGACGTGTCCGGTGCGCGCCGCCGGCTCGGACCTCCCGCCGAGATCGCCCGAAGACTGCGGGAACGGATCGCGGCCGAGCTGCACGTGCCCGCCTCCGTGGGGGTGGCGGCGACGAAGTTCGTCGCCAAGCTCGCCTCCAGCCACGCCAAGCCGGACGGTCTCCTGGTGATCCCAGCACCGGCGACCGTGCCTTTCCTGCACTCGTTGCCGGTCGGGGCGTTGTGGGGGGTGGGGGAGCGGACCGCCGAACGTCTCTCCCGCCTCGCCATCGAGACGGTGGCCGACCTCGCACACACCCCGCTCCCGACGCTGCAGCAGGCCGTCGGCCGCGCTGGCGGACAACGGCTGCACGACCTGTCCTGGGGGCGCGACCCGCGACCGGTGGAACCGGTGCGGCGGGAGAAGTCGATCGGTCACGAGCAGACCTTCGCCACTAACCTCAGCGACCGGGCCGAGCTCGCAGCAGTGCTGCTCGACCAGGCACACCGGTGCGCCGCCCGGCTGCGCACCGGAGAGCTGCTCGCCGGCGGGGTGGCGATCAAGGTGCGGCACGCCGACTTCACCACGCTGACCCGATCGCGCGCCCTGGAAGCGCCCAGCGACGTCGCGCACCAGCTCTACCTCACCGCCAGAGAGCTGCTCGCCGGTATGGACGTCCCGCGCGAGGGGGTCCGATTGCTCGGGCTGCGCTGCGAGTCCCTCAGCGATGCAGCCACCACCGCGGTGCAGGTCCGGCTGGACGAGGATGACACCGGACGCCGCCAGGCAGAGCGGGCGATGGACGACATTCGACAGCGCTACGGCGTCGGTTCGCTCACAGTCGGGTCTCTGGTTCGCCCTACAACTACCGAGAATGCTCCGGGCGACATATCCTGAGAGGAGAAACCTCACAACGAGGCGAACCTGGACAAGATTTGGGAGGTGACCATGCCTCTCTCCGAGTACGAGCAGCGCGTGCTGGAGGAGATGGAGCAGCAGCTGCGCTCCGATGATCCCAAGCTCGCAGATGCCATCTCCGGGGCAGCGGTGCGGCGTCCCCGCAACGTTATCGTCGGCACCCTTCTCGGGCTGGCTGGTATCGGACTGCTGGTCGGCGGTGTGGCCACGGACGTCGTCGCTCTGGGGATCATCCTCGGGCTCGTCGGCTTCCTCGCCATGTTTGCCGGTGTGATGCTTGCCATCTCCCGGCCCAAGCGAGTGCCACCGCCTGCTGCGGCCGGGAACGTCCGTGAGCAGCGCGACAAGCCCAGCGGCGGCTTCATGTCCAAGCTGGAGGACCGGTGGGACCACCGTCGTGAGGACAACGGGCACTGACCGGTCCGCCGATCAGCGTGAGCCGGCGTCCTCCTTCGGCCGCGTGCTGTCCCGCCGCTGCCCGGCGCCTGCGCTGCCGTCCGCACGGTCACGTCCGCTCAACCTGATCACCTGTACCCACTCTCGCACGGTCTGCGCATCGGGCTGTTGAGCACCGTCCTGCCCGCCACGACTGTACCGGGACTGTTCCACCGCGGTCGCCAGCTCGTGCAACGCCATCCGCGCCGGCTCAGCTGCGAACACCTCGTCGGCGGCCGTCACGACCCCCCGTGGCGTCGATCCCGGTGACACCCGACCGCCAGCCGCACGGACCACGCTGACAGCCTGCTGCCAAGCGGTCTCCAGGTCGCCGCTGGAGCGGGCACGCCGGCGCCGCACCAGCAGCGGCACCGCCGCACCGGCCAGCAGCAGCACACCCAGCCCGAGAAGTCCGAGCAACGGGAACGCCGTCCCTGCTGGTCCCTGGGCTTCGGCGGTGCCGGACTCGCTGGTCTCCTCACTGGCCTCGGCAGAGGCGCTGCTGGCGGTGGACGTCTCCTCTTCCGGCTCGCTGGTCTCGGTGGGCCCGGTGGTCTGCTCCTCCGGGGCTTCCTCCTCCGGCTCCGGAGCCCACACCGGGGCCGTGCCGGACTGGGTGCCGGGAGTCGGCTCGAACCGGACCCAGCCAACCTCCGGGAACAGCACCTGCGGCCAGGCGTGCGCCTGGTGAGCGCTGATGGACGCGGTGCCCTCCTCGGTCAGCTCCCCGGGCAGGTAACCGACGGCGAGCCGGGCCGGCAGGTCGAGGGTGCGGGCCATCATCACCATCGCTGTACCGAACTGCACGCAGTAGCCCCGGCGGTCGTGCAGGAAGTCCCAGACCGCATCGCGGGTGCGGGCGCTGGTGACTGACTCGGTGTAGGTGAACACACCTGGGTCACGGAGGTAGTTCTGGATCGCGAGAAGCTGCTCGTAGGGGGTCTGTGCCCCAGCGTCGGTGACGATCTTGCGGGTCAGGTCGGTCAGGTCCGCGCCGTAGCCGGTGTCCGGTAGCTGCAGCAGCGCCGGGTCCACCTCCAGCGTGGTGGGGTCGAGGTCTCTCAGGTCTGCCGCGGTCAGGTCCCGTGGGCGCACGGTCACCTCGTAGGTGAACTCACCCGGCTCCGCCTGCTCCAGCCGTACCTCGTCCGTCTGCGGTGCGTACGACGCCGGACCGTCCACGCCGACGACCCGAGGCTCGCCGGGGATCGGCAGACGGTCCTGGCCCAGGTCGTTGACCGTGATCGTCACGGTCCGGGATCCGTCCGTGTCCACAGGTCCCGGCCACAGCACCTGGTCGTCGACGGCCTCCCACTCCTCGGCCGTGCCCCGGTCCCAGCTCGCGCCGTCGAACCCGGTGAGCGTGTAGGCGTGCAACGGGCCCAGCTGACTCGGCAGCGCACCGGTGTAGGTCATCGCCACAGCGTCCTCGGGCCGGTTCAGGTCGGCGCGCAGGTCGAGGCCCAGGTCCAACCGGGTCGCATCGGCGTCTGCCAGCTCGGCAGGGGAGTGCCACCGCACCGGACTGGGGATCGCCAGCACCCAGGGGGCACTGACCACCGCGATCGCGAGCACAGCAGCGGTGAGGGCACCCAGTGCCCCCAGCCGGCGCTTGCTGGTCCGACCACCGGGTTCTCGCCACGCGTCGGTGCTGGTGGCCAGCATGGCGATGAACCCAGCCCCCGCGATCACGATGGTCCACCCGTGCACCGGTGCGAGCAGCAGCACCGGAAGAGCCCACAGAGCCAGTGGCGGCAGGGCAGCCCAGGCCGGTGCTCGACCAGGGACGGCGAGCAGGTCGGCGAGCAGGTAGAGCAGCGCTACGCCGGCCGTCACCAGCAGGCCCACCCCGGGAACGTCCGCGATCGGCGGCAGCGCGACCTGGACAGCAGCCACACCTTGGCCCACCAGCCGGTCGAGCGTGCCGATCGCAGCCCGGGTGGGCAGCAGCCCGAGCAGCGCGTCGTCGTGGGCGTACCATGCGGTGATCGTCGCAGCGGCGGCCAGCAGCGCGCCGAGCGAGGGCAGCAGCGCTCTGCGGGTCCACCGTCGCAGCGCCGCCAGCACGCCGAACATCACCAGCACCGTGACGAGCACCGGTCCGAACCACAACGAGGGGGCGACCAGACGATCCAGCGCAAAGGTGCTGGCCACCACGGTGAACGCGGTCGCCAGGCTGACCAGGACGGCTCGTGTCACTGCCGCCCCCAGGTGGCGAGTGTGCGGTCCCACATGGCGCTGATCGCTTCCCCGGAGTCGCAGCTGGCGACCAACCAGCCGGCCGAGGCCAGCCGGTTCATGGCGGAGTCCTCGGCGTCGACCAGGAGGGCCAGGCCCTGCCGGGCCGAGGTCAGCGTGCACAGCTCGTCGAGCAGCGCCTGCGCCGGCTCGCGCAGCACCGCTACCAGCGCGCCGTGACCGTTCTGATCCGGCAGCGGTGGAGCGCCGTGCCCCGCCCGCGCGAACGCATCCAGCGCGGAGGCGACGTCCGCGACCGGAACCGGTAGCCGGCTCGGCGCCAGTGCGAGCTGTGCCTCCTGGCCGTCGGTGATCAGCGCCACCACCAGGGAGGCGCTAGCGCTGACGGTCCACTCGGTCGCTGGTGCGGGGGCGGCCTCGGCCGGTCCGAGGTCGACGACCAAACCCAGGCTGGTGTCGGTCATCGGGTCGTCCTGGCGTACCAGCAGCTCACCGTGCCGTGCCGAGGACCGCCAGTGGATCCGTCGCAGGTCGTCCCCCCGCCGGTAGTCCCGTAGCGTCAGGTCGTCCAGGCTGCGCTCCGGCTGGCCGGCCTCGCTGGGCCGGGGGTGGCGTTGCGGCCAGAGCCGCACCAGCTCGGACACGTCGGTGGTCGCCGGCCAGACGAGCACCTCGGTGGCGGTGCCGGTCACGTGCCGCCACCGCACCAGCCGGAGCGGATCGGTGCGCAGCACGACGGCGGGCCCGAGCTGTAGCGGGCCACGCTGCAGCGGACGCACCCGGTAGCCGGTGCCGTCGCCTCCGCCGCGTTCCACTTCTCCCCGCAGCCGTTCGCGCAACGTGGTCCACGCCGGCAGCCGCGCCGGTACCGAGCGCAACCGTACCTCGGCCCACTGGCCGACCACCGGTCGCCGGGGCTGCACCGAGCGGTGCAGGTCGATCCGCGGCCAGCCGACCCGGTGCAGGGCAACCCAGACGAGTGCCACCAGCGGGGTAGCCAGAGTCAGAGCAGCTAACGAGCCGACCGTGCCGGAGTGCATCGACGTCGCGACGAACGCCAGTGCGGCACCGGCGGCCAGCAGGCCGAGGCCGCGAGCAGTGGGACGCATCGGGACACCCCCGCTCACGTGTGCACGGGCACCTGGGTGAGGATCTCGGACACCACGTCCTCCGCGTCCGTGCCCTCCACCAGGGCCGAGCGGGTCAGGGTGAGCCGGTGCGCCAGCACCGACACTCCGAGGGCCTGGACGTCGTCGGGCAGGACATGGTCCCGTCCGTCCAGGTAGGCGAGGGCCTTCGCCAACGCCACCAGGTGCAGGCCCGCGCGAGGAGACGCGCCGAGCTGTACACCGCGGTGCTCCCGGCTGGCCCGGAGCACCGCCATCGCGTACCGGAGCACCTCCTCGGAGACGAACACCTGACGCACCGCCGCTCCGGCCGCCTGCACGTCCTCTGGGCGCATCACCGACTCGATCCCCTGGAGTGGATCTCGGAAACCACCGGTGGCGAGCATCGCCAGCTCGTCCTCGTCCGGGGGATAGCCCAGACTCACCCGAGCCATGAACCGGTCCTGCTGAGCCTCCGGCAACCGGTAGGTCCCGTCCATCTCCACCGGGTTCTGGGTGGCGATCACCATGAACGGCTCCGGCAGCCGGTGCGTGGTCCCGTCCACGGTCACCTGCCGCTCGGCCATGCACTCCAGCAGCGCGGACTGCGTCTTCGGTGAGGCCCGGTTGATCTCGTCACCGATGACGACAGTCGCGAACAGCGGGCCGGGATGAAACTCGAATGTGCCGGTCTCTTGGCGGTAGATGGTCACACCGGTCAGGTCGCTGGGCAGCAGGTCCGGTGTGAACTGGATCCGCCCCAGCGTGCCGGAGACCGAGGCGGCCAGAGCCTTGGCCACAGTGGTCTTGCCCACCCCTGGCACATCGTGCAGGAGCAGGTGCCCCTGGGCGAGGAAGGTCGCGAGGATCGTGCGCACCGCGGCCGGGCGCCCGGGCAGCGCCTGGGTCATGTTCTGCTCCAGGGCTCGGATCGCCGTCGCCGGTGCGGCTGGAGCCTCGTCTGCCGTGACCGACGGCACCGGCGCGACAGTGGCGGCGGCAGTCGACGGGATCGACTGCCCAGGCGGATCGGCAGGCAACGGAGCAGCGGGCTGAGCAGGCATGTCAACGAGCCTAATCGTGGCTGGCGGTCTGGCACGACGAACGCAGCGGCCGCAACGGCGGCAGCTGTTTCCCTCCACTTCTCACCACCGGTGCTGACCTGCAGTTTTAGCAGTAGAAAGGTGCACAAACAGGGCGGTTGACGTTGCATGTGGGGGATTGTGGAGTAAAGTGGGGCCATCCGGAGCGCGTAGGAAGGGGGGTGGAACCTTGTTCCTCGGTACGTACGAGCCCCGCCTGGACGACAAGGGCCGCCTGATCCTGCCTGCGAAGTTCCGCGACCAGATGGCTGCTGGGATCGTCATCACCCCAGGTCAGGAGCGGTGTCTGTACGGCTACACGATGTCCGCGTTCGAGGAGATCGTCGGCACCATGAAGACCGCGTCCACCACGTCCAAGGCAAACCGAGACTTCACCCGGTTCTTCCTGGCCGGTGCCAACGACGAGATCCCGGACAAGCAAGGCCGGGTGACCATCACCGGCAAGCTCCGCCAGTACGCCGGCCTGCAGCGTGAAGTCGCCGTGGTCGGGGCCGGCAACCGGATCGAGATCTGGGACCTGACGGCATGGAACGACTATCTCGCCGCCAACGAGCAGGCTTTCGCCGACATCAGCGAGGAGGTGATCCCGGGGTTCTGACTCCGTCCGACCTGGTCTCTCACCGCAGTCTCTGACGCACTTCCCCGGCGCCAGAGCAGGCGGGGAGAGTCCAGGTCGGACGAGGGAGACAGGGGAGCACGAGGTCGTCCTCCACTTCCCTCCACCCGGACCGCTCCACTTCCCTCCACCCGCTGCCCACGCACCGACCGGCCCACCGACCGCCGGCACCGATCCACCCAGCGACCGACCCACCCGACCGACCCAGCGACCGACCAGGAAGGCTATGACGCAGATGACCACCCCCGCCCGGCACGTACCCGTGCTGGTGCAGCGGTGCCTCGATCTGCTCGCCCCGGCGGTCGAGGCCAGCGGTGCCGTGCTCATCGACGCGACCCTCGGCCTCGGCGGGCACGCCGAGGCCGCGCTGCGCCGGTTCGACCAGCTGCACCTGGTCGGCATCGACCGGGACCCGCAGGCGCTGGCGCTGGCCACCGAGCGCCTGGCGCCGTTCGGTGACCGGTTCACCCCGGTGCACGCCCGCTACGACGAGATCGGCACTGTCGCCGCCGAGCACGGCCGCCACGGCCGGGTCCACGGCATCCTGTTCGACCTCGGCGTCTCCTCGCTGCAGCTGGACGAAGTCGGACGCGGATTTTCCTACGCCCACGATGCGCCGCTGGACATGCGGATGGACCCGACCACCGGGCGCACTGCCGCCGAGCTGCTCGCCGAGGCCGACGAGCGTGAGCTGCGCCACATCCTGAGTGTCTACGGCGAGGAACGGTTCGCCGGCCGGATCGCCGCCGCCGTCGTGCGGCGCAGGAAGACCGCACCGCTGGTCCGTACCGGTGAGCTGGCCGAGCTGGTCCGGGAGAACATCCCGCACGCCGCCCGCCGCACCGGCGGCAACCCGGCAAAACGGACTTTCCAGGCACTGCGGATCGCGGTGAACGCCGAGCTGGAGGCGCTGGAGCTCGCGCTGCCCGCCGCGCTCGCCGCACTCGCCGTGGGCGGGCGGATCGTGGTGGAGTCCTACCAGTCCCTGGAGGACCGGATGGTCAAGCGGGCACTGGTTGCCGGCGCCACCTCCTCGGCCCCCGAGGGCCTGGTGCTGCCGCTGCCCGAGCACGAGCCCTACCTACAGCTGCTCACTCGTGGCGCCGAGGAGGCCGGCGCCGCCGAGCGGGAGGTCAACCCGCGCGCTGCCTCAGTGCGGCTGCGCGCGGCGATGCGGATCCGGGAAGGGAGTCGACCATGAGCGCAGTACCGAGCCGGCTGACCGCACCTGCGGCCAGCACCAGCTGGCGACCGCGGCTGCGGATCGTACGCGCACCGGCTGCCGGCCGCAGCCGGGCGGGCTTCATCCTGCTGTGCGTGTCCATCCTGGTCGGTTCGCTGCTGGCCGTGCTGATGCTGAACACCGCGATGGCCACCACGGCCTACGAGATCCACGACCAGCAGGTTCGCCTGGCCCGGCTCTCGGAGACCGAGCAGTCGCTCGCACAAGAGGTGGAGCGCCTCTCCTCACCGGTGCTGCTGCAGCAGCGCGCTGAGGAGCTGGGTATGGAGCGTGCGGACGGGATGCGTTACCTGGTGCTCTCCGACCAGAGCGTCCTCGGCGGAGACGTCCCGTTGGTCGGTGAGGACTAGAGCAGGAGGAGGGCAGATGTCGAACGCGTTCACCCGGGTGGGGCAGCCGGAGAAGCGGCAGTCCGCACTGCTCGCCGCCCTGCTGGTGGTGGTGCTGGCGATCACCGCTCGGCTGGTCTACGTGCAGATGGTCGCGGGACCGTCCCTGGCTGCTGCTGCGGAACAGGAGTACACCCGCTCCTACACCGAGCACGGTGCCCGCGGAGACATCGTCGATGCCGATGGGAACATCCTGGCCACCTCGGTACAGACCTACCAGATCGTGGTGGACCAACGGTTCGTGCCGGAGTACCGGGCCCGTGACGACGAGGGCGAGGTGGTGGGCTACGGTGCCGCAGCGGCCGCAGAGCGCCTCGCCCCGTTGCTGGACGCGGACCCGAACGAGCTCGGTGCTCGGCTGGTCGGTGACGACGGATACGTGATCCTCGCCAGGCACGTGGCCCCGGAGGTGTGGCGGGAGATCGCCGCACTGAACATCGCCGGTATCAGCGCCGAGGAGACCTTCGAGCGGGTCTACCCGAACGGCAACACCGCCGGTCAGATCCTCGGCTGGGTGAATGCTGAGGGCGACGGTGCCGCCGGTCTGGAGTCCAGCCTGAACAACCGGCTGCTGGGCACCGACGGTGAGTTCAGCGTGCAGATCGGCGCCCAGGGCCAGGTGATCCCCACCGGGCAGCGCACCGGCACCCCGGCCCAGCCCGGCTGCACGGTGCAGCTGACCATCGACACCGACCTGCAGCACTTCTCCCAGAACGTGATTGACGAGGCGGTGGACACCTACGGGGCGGAGTGGGGGGCGGCGGTCGTGCTGGACCGGGACGGGAACATCCTGGCGCTCGCGGACTCCGACGTGGTGGACCCGAACGACCCGGACACCTCCCGGTACACCGGTGCGCACTCGATCCAGGACGTCTACGACCCGGGCTCGACCGGGAAGGTGCTCACTGTGCTCAGTGCCCTGGAGGAGGGTGAGGTCACCCCGACCTCCGCCGTCGAGGATCCCTACGAGCTGACCACCGACAACGGGCAGGTCTTCCACGACCACACCTGGCACGAGGACCAGGTGCTGACCACCACTGGTGTGCTCGCCCACTCGGCGAACACCGGCACGGTGAACATCGGCTCCCAGCTCAGCGACGAGACCCGGTACGAGTACATGCGGCTGCTCGGCTGGGGGGAGCAGAGCGGGATCGCGATGCCCGGCGAGACTGCCGGGATCCTCGAGCACCCGGACCAGTGGGATGGTCGACAGCGGTACACCACGATGTTCGGCCAGGGACTGAGCGTGAACTTGCTGCAGAACACCGGCGTGTTCGCCACCATCGCTAATGACGGGGTGCACGTGCCGCCGCAGCTGGTCGAGGGCTATGACTGCAACGGTGAGGAGATCGAGCCGGAGCGGCGCGAACCGGTGCGGGTGGTCTCCGAGGAATCCTCCGAGCAGATGACCCGGATGCTGGAGCGCGTGGTCGCCTCCGAAGAAGGCACCGGTACGCACGCGGCCATCGACGGCTACCGGGTGGCCGGCAAGACGGGAACTGCGCAGATGCCCGGAGACAATGGCCAGCTCACCGAGGTCGCCGCCTCGTTCGTGGGCATCGCGCCGGCTGATGACCCGGCGATCACCGTCGGTGTGGTGATGTACAACCCGAGCAGCGGCATCTACGGTGGCACGATCGCAGCGCCGGCGTTCCAGGAGATCACCTCGTTCGCGCTGCAGTCCCTGGGTGTGCCGCCCAGCGGTGAGCCGGCTGACCCGTACCCGCTCACTCCCGATGAGTCCTGAGCCCAGCGGGACGGTAGATTTCGACATCATGGACACCACGGCAAGTCCGTCTGCGCGGACGACGGCGGAGCTCGCCTCCGCGTTCGACCTCACCACCTCCGGTGGTGCGGTGGCGATCACCGGTGTGGCCCTGGACAACCGCCAGGTACGCCCGGGGGACCTGTTCGCGGCACTGCCTGGTGCCCACCAGCACGGCGCCTCCTTCGCCGCCTCGGCCGTGGCCGCCGGTGCGCGGGCGGTGCTCACCGATCCGACCGGCGCCCAGCTGCTCACCGACGTCACGGTGCCGGTGCTGGTGGCCGAGGACGTGCGCGCAGTGCTCGGCAAGGTGAGCGCCTGGGTGCACGGTGACCCGGCGGGGCGGCTGCGCACGTTCGGGGTGACCGGAACCAACGGCAAGACGACCACCACCTACCTGCTGGAGGAGGTCCTGCACCGGTCCGGCCGCGCCACCGGGCTGATCGGCACAGTGGAGCTGAAGGTCGGCGAGGAGCGGATGCCGGCGCGCCTGACCACGCCCGAGGCCCCGGCGATCCAGGCGCTGCTGACCCGGATGGGGTCCCGGTCGGTCACCGACCTGGTGATGGAGGTCTCCTCGCACGCCCTGGCCCAGCACCGGGTGGACGGGATCGTCTACGACCTGGTCGCCTTCACCAACCTCACCGCCGACCACCTGGACTTCCACGGCGGTATCGAGAACTACTTCGCCGCCAAGGCCGACCTGTTCACGCCGGAGCGGGCCCGCCGCGGTGTGGTGCTCGTCGACGACGAGTGGGGCCAGCGGATGGCCCGCGAGGCGCGGGTGCCCGTGGTCACGGTGAGCACCCGACCGGACGGCCCCGATGCGGACTGGCAGGCCTCGATCACCGTCGGCCGCGCCGACCACACCTCCTTCGCCCTCACCCACCGGGACGGACGCAGCCTGTCCACCGCGATCTGGATGCCCGGACGGTTCAACGTGGCCAACGCTGCGCTCGCCCTGGTGATGGCCCTGGAATCCGGTCTGACGACCCGTGAGGTGCACAGTGCGATCGGCGACGGCCTCCGCGCGCACGTCCCGGGCCGGATGGAGCAGGTGTCTGCCCAGCCCCGGTGCATCGTCGACTTCGCGCACAATGCCGAGGCGCTCGAGCTGGTGCTGCGGGCGCTGCGCCCGACCACCAAGGGCCGGTTGCTGGTGGTCTTCGGTGCCACCGGTGAGCGGGACGTCGCCAAGCGGCCGCAGATGGGCCGGGTGACCGTAGCAGGTGCGGACGTGGTGGTGATCACCGACGACGACCCGCACGACGAGGACCCGGCCACGATCCGCCGGCACGTGATGGTCGGAGCCCTCGGCGCGGTTCCGGAGGCGCAGCGTGCCGGGCGCACAGTGGACGTGTTCGAGGTGGCCCCGCGCGCGGAGGCGATTCGTCGCGCGGTGCTGTCCGCCGGTCCGAGCGACACGGTGCTGGTGGCCGGCCGGGGGCACGAGACGGTGCAGGAGGTTGCCGGGGTGGAGCTGCACCTGGACGACCGTGCCGAGGTCCGCGCCGCGCTGACCGAGCGCGAGTCGCACCGATGATCCCGCTGTCCCTGGCCGAGGTCGCCGCTGCCGTCCGGGCCCCCGCACCGGAGGGTGCCGGAGCGGTGGCGGTGACTGGTCCGGTGGTGGTGGACTCCCGGCAGGTGACGGCCGGCGGGCTGTTCGCCGCCATCGACGGTGAGCACGTGGACGGGCACGACTTCCTCCAGGCCGCGTCGGACGCCGGGGCCGTGGCCGCCCTGGTCTCCCGCCCGATACCGGATCCCCCGATCCCCACCCTGCAGGTGCCGGACGTCCCGGCCGCGCTCGGTCACCTGGCCGGTGAGGTGCTCTCCCGGCTGCGCGAGCGCACCGGCGTGCAGGTGGTCGCGATCACCGGGTCGGTGGGCAAGACGACCACGAAGGACGTGCTCGCCCAGCTGCTCACCCCCCTCGGGCCGGTGATCGCCCCGGTCGGGTCGTTCAACAACGAGATCGGGCTGCCGCTGACCGTGCTGCGAGCGGACGAGACCACCCAGGTCCTGGTGCTGGAGATGGGCGCGGACGCACCCGGCAACCTCACCTACCTCACCGGGATCGCGCCACCGGACGTGGCCGTGGTCCTCGTCGTGGGCCGCGCCCACCTGGGCGGTTTCGGCAGCGTGGCGGGTATCGCCGCTGCCAAGTCCGAGCTGGTCCAGGGGCTGCGCAGCGACGGGGTGGCCGTGCTGAATGCCGATGACGCCCGGGTGGCCGCGATGGCGGAGGTCGCCGCCGGCCGGGAGGTGCTCAGCTACGGCACCACCACCACCGCCCAGGTGCGCGGTGAGAACCTGCGCACCGACCGCGCCGGCCGGGTGGCCCTCACCCTGGTCACCAGCTCCGGTTCGGCCGAGATCGCCACCGGCCTGGTCGGCGCCCACCACGTGACGAACGTGCTCGCCGCCGCGGCCGCCGCCCTGGCGCTCGGGCAGGACCTCGACCAGGTGGCGGCCGCCGCTGCCGGGGCGAGGGCGCTGAGCCCGCACCGTATGCAGGTGACCGAGAGCGGCGGGATCACCGTGGTCGACGACGCCTACAACGCCAACCCGGACTCGATGCGTGCCGCACTGCAGGCGCTGGGATCGATCGCCGGAGAGCGTCGCACGGTCGCCGTCCTGGGCGAGATGCTCGAGCTCGGACCCAGCAGCGCCGCCGAGCACGCCGCAGTCGGCGAGGAGTGTGCGCGCACCGGAGTGCAGGTCCTGGTCACTGTGGGCCGCGGTGCTGAACCGATTGCACCGGCTGCGCGCGCGGCGGGCGTGTCCCAGGTGCACGCGACCGCTAGCCTCGAGGAGGCCGAGGGGCTGCTCACGACACTGATCACGGAGGGCGATGTGGTGCTGGTGAAGTCCTCCAACGGTGCCGGGTTGATGCACCTGGCCGAGCGCATGGTGGCCGGGGAGCTCAGGTCCGGCGGAGAGGGGTCGCGGTGAAAGCGATCCTCTTCTCCGGGGCTGCCGCACTGATCATCTCCCTGTTGTGCACGCCGCTGTTCATCCGCTTCCTGGTGCACCGCAACTACGGGCAGTTCATCCGGCAGGACGGGCCGACGGCGCACTTCACCAAACGTGGGACGCCCACCATGGGTGGGGTGGTGATCATCGTCGCCACCCTGGTCGCCTACGCCTTCGCCAGTGCACTCACCGGCAACATGCCTAGCGCCTCGGGCCTGCTGCTGCTGTTCCTCATGGTCGGCCTCGGGGTGGTGGGCTTCCTGGACGACTTCACCAAGATCTCCCGGCAGCGCTCCCTCGGTCTGAGCCCGACCTGGAAGATCATCGGCCAAGGTGTGGTCGGCGTGGTCTTCTCCGTGCTGGTGCTGCAGTTCCCGAACGAACGGTTCCGCACCCCGGCAAGCACGCAGATCTCCTTCACCCGCGACCTGGGCCTGGACCTCGCGTTCGCCGGCACCGCGGTGGGGCTGGTGCTGTTCGTCATCTGGGCGAACTTCCTCATCACCGCCTGGTCGAACGCGGTCAACCTGACCGACGGGCTGGACGGGCTTGCCACCGGCGCCAGCATCTTCGTCTTCGGCGCCTACACGCTGGTGAGCTTCTGGCAGATGAACCAGAACTGCCAGGTGCTGGCCAGCGTCGGGCGTAGCTGCTACGAGGTCCGCGACCCCCGGGACCTGGCGATGATCACCGCCGCGATCGTCGGTGCCTGCTTCGGGTTCCTGTGGTGGAACGCCTCACCGGCACGCATCTTCATGGGCGACACCGGGTCTCTGGCTCTCGGTGGGGCACTGGCCGGGCTGACCATCCTCACCCGCACCGAGATCCTCGGAGCGATCATCGGGGGGCTGTTCGTGATCATCATCCTGTCCGACGTGATCCAGATCGGGTTCTTCAAGGCCACCGGCAGACGTGTCTTCAAGATGGCACCGCTGCACCACCACTTCGAGCTGCTCGGCTGGGGAGAGGTGACGATCGTCATCCGGTTCTGGATCATCGCCGCTCTGTTCGCCAGTGCCGGGCTCGGTCTGTTCTACGCCGACTGGGTCTGGGTCACCCAGGGAACGTGATGGGACCGGCAACGATCGACGAGCTCCGCGGCCGGAAGGTGCTGGTCGCCGGGCTGGGTGCCTCCGGCCGTTCCGCCCTCGAGGTGCTCACCGAGGTCGGCGCCCAGGTCGTGGCCGCCGACGCCGACCCGGGCGTGGCCGACCGGGTGCAGCTGCCCGCACAGGTGCGCCTGGTGGCCGAGGCCGACCCGGACCGGCTCGCCGAGGCGGCGCTGGCCACTGAACCGGACCTGGTGGTCGCCTCACCGGGATGGAGTCCGCGCGCCCCGCTGCTGGCCGGTGCCCACGCAGAGGTGATCAGCGAGGTGGAGCTCGCCTGGCGGATCGCTCCACCCGGCATCCGCTGGCTCACCCTGACCGGGACCAACGGCAAGACCACCACAGTGGGCATGCTCGCCGCCATCCTCGCCGCACACGGCTGGAACGCCCCCGCAGTGGGGAACGTCGGCACCCCGATCGCTGCCACCGTGCTCGCCGCACGGGCCGGGGGCCGCCGGCTGGACGCGCTCGCCGTGGAGCTCTCCAGCGCTCAGCTGCACTACACCCGCACCCTGGTGCCGCTGGCGTCGGCCTGCCTGAACGTGGAAGCCGACCACCTCGACTGGCACGGCTCGATGGACGCCTACGTGGCGGACAAGGCCCGCGTCTACGCCCGCACCGAGGCGGCGTGCGTGTACAACAGCGCCGATCCGCGGACCCGGCAGATGGTGGAGCAGGCGGACGTCACCGAGGGTGCGCGGGCGGTCGGCTTCACCCTGACCACCCCTGCTGCCGGTGAGGTCGGCGTGGTGGAGGATGTGCTCGCCGACCGGGCGTTCGTGGCGAACCGGGCCAGCCACGCGGCCGAGCTGGGCACCTTGGCGGACCTGGAGCACCTGAGCCCGGGCGGGCGCGGTGCTACCGCTGGCGGCGGTGCCGACCTGCCAGTGCCCGGGCACGTGGTCGCCAACGCCCTGGCTGCGGCCGCCCTCGCCCGGGCCGCAGGGGTGCAGCCGGCGGAGGTCTCCGCCGGACTGCGCAGCTACACCGTCGGCCCGCACCGGATGCAGACCGTGGCTGAGCTCGGCGGAGTGCGTTACGTCGATGACTCCAAGGCGACCAACGCTCATGCTGCGGCGGCCGCCCTGGCGGCGATGCCTGAGGGCGGGACCGTGTGGATCGCCGGGGGGCAGGCAAAAGGAGCACAGTTCGATGAGCTGGTGGCGAGGTTCGTGACCAAGCTGCGCGCCGCCGTCGTGATCGGTACGGATCCGGAGCCGATCACCGGCGCACTTGACCGACACGCGCCCGACGTCCCGCGCCACGTGGTACCCGCTGGTGACACTGAGGTCATGACCACCGCCGTGACCCGTGCCGCCGGTCTCGCCCGACCCGGCGACGTGGTCCTGCTCGCCCCCGCGTGCGCATCGAGGGACCAGTTCGTCTCCTACGCCGAACGCGGGGAGAAGTTCGCAGCGGCAGTGCAGCAGGTGCACCGGTGAGCGCGCTGACCGCACCGACGCGGGGCAACCGACGCACCGCGCCCCGCCGCAACCGGCCCACCGGGCCCACCCGCTCCCGGCGCACCCGGCCGGCGGCTCGGAAGCAGCGCCGCGCCCCCTGGGCGCAGAGCGCCGCCTGGCAGTCTCCGGTCACCACCTACTACCTGATCGGCGGGGTGACCATCCTGCTGCTGGTGCTCGGTCTGGTGATGGTGCTCTCCTCCTCCTCGATCTACGCCCTGAGCGCGACCGAGGGCAGCAACCCGTTCGCCGACTTCGTCGGCCAGGCCAGCTACGCACTGATCGCCGTGCCGGTGGCCTACCTGATGTCCCGGCTCCCGGTACGGGTGTACCGGGCGCTGGCCTGGCCGGCCATGGTCGGCACCCTGGCACTGCAGGTGCTGGTGTTCACCCCGTTGGTGCTCGCCGACGGTGGGAATGCGAACTGGGTGGCCATCGGCCCGATCGTGATGCAGCCCTCGGAGTTCGCCAAGTTCGGCCTGGCGCTCTGGCTCGGTGCGGTGCTGGCCACGAAGGGCAAGCTGCTCGCGCACTGGTCGCACGTGCTCTTCCCGGCGCTCCTGGTAGCCGCACTCTTCCTGGCCACCGTGCTCTACTCCCACGACCTGGGCACCGCCCTGGTGTTCATCGCCCTGGTCGCCGGAGCGCTCTGGGTGGCCGGGGTGCCGATGTCGAAGTTCGTCGTCGCCGGCTGCGCGGTCGTCGCGCTGGTCGCCGCCTTGGCGGTCTCCTCCGCGAGCCGGACCCGGCGCATCCTGGACTTCCTCGGGATGGGGGCTGAGACCGACGCTCACGACACCGGGTACCAGAGCGTGCACGCCCTGTGGGGCCTCGGTTCCGGTGGGCTCTCCGGAGTGGGCCTGGGCGCCTCGAAGGAGAAGTGGCTGTGGCTGCCGGCCGGGGACAACGACTTCATCTTCGCGATCATCGGTGAGGAGCTCGGCCTGCTCGGCGCACTGCTGGTGCTTGGACTGTTCATCGCCATGGCGGTCGGGATGTGCCGGCTGATCGCCCGGCACCCGGACCCGTTCGTGAAGATCACCACCGCAGCCGTGGGCTGCTGGATCCTCGGTCAGGCGATGATCAACATCGGGGTTGCGATCGGGCTGCTGCCGGTCATCGGGCTCCCCCTGCCGCTGGTGTCCAAGGGCGGGTCCTCCCTGGTGACGACGATCGCCGCGCTGGCCATGGTGCTCGCCTTCGCGCGGGACGAGCCAGGCGCGAAGGAGGCGCTGGCCGTCCGCCGCGGCTCCATGCGCCGTTCCTTGGCGGTGATCTCCGGACGGGCGGGTGCGGGGCGCGGGCGTGGCTGATCGCTTCGTCCTCGCCGGTGGCGGCTCGGCCGGACACGTCAACCCGATGCTCGCCACCGCCGCCGAGCTGCGTCGGCGCCGCCCGGACGCCGAGCTGGTGCTGCTCGGCACAGCCGACGGGCTGGAGGCCGAGCTGGTGCCGGCTGCCGGGTTCGAGCTCACCGTGATCGAGAAGGTGCCGCTGCCGCGCAGGCCGTCCACCGACATGCTGCGCTTCCCCGGCCGGTGGAGGGCAGCCACCACCACCGCCCGCGAGGTCGTCGCCGGCGCAGCCGCCGTGGTCGGCTTCGGCGGGTACGTCGCCACTCCGGCCTACCTGGCCGGCCGCTCCCTCGGTGTGCCGATCGTGGTGCACGAGCAGAACGCCCGGCCCGGGCTGGCGAACCGGCTCGGTGCCCGTTGGGCGGCCGCGGTCGGGATCACGTTCGAGGGCACGCCGCTGCCGAAGGCACACCTGGTCGGCCTACCGTTGCGGCCGGCGATCGCCGACCTGGTCCGCGACCGGGCCGTCGATGCTGGCGGGCGAGCGCGGGCAGGTGCCGAGGCCTGCGGTCTGGATCCGGACCGCACCACAGTGCTGGTCACCGGAGGCTCCTTGGGAGCTGCCCGGCTGAATGCCACTGTGCCCGTAGTGGCTGCTGAGCTGGTCGAGGGCGGTGCGCAGGTGCTGCACCTGACCGGCAAGAGCAAGTCGACCGCGGTCCTCGAGCTCCTGGAGACCGCCGACCCCCAGGTGCGGGAGCACTACCACGTGCGCGAGTACCTCACTGCGATGGAGCAGGCCCTGGCCTGCGCTGACGTGGTGGTCAGCCGGTCCGGGGCCGGTACGGTCAGCGAGCTGGCCGCCCTGGGCATCCCCGCGGTGTACGTGCCGCTCCCGATCGGCAACGGCGAGCAACGGCTGAATGCCCGCCCGGTGGTCAGCGCCGGTGGCGGGCTGCTGGTGGCCGATGCCGAGCTGACCCCGGACTGGCTGCGTGCGCACCTGCTGCCCCTGGTCACCGATGCCGACCAGCGTGCCCGGATGGGGGCCGATGCCGCGCGGGCCGGGATCACCGACGGGGCAGCCCGGCTGGCCGACCTGGTCCTCGAGGTGGCGCGGAGCCGGTGATGAGAGCGCACTTCGTAGCCATCGGCGGCGTGGGGATGTCCGTGGTCGCCGAGCTGATGCTCGCCCAGGGGGTGACAGTGACCGGTTCGGACCGGTCGGACTCACCTGTGCTGCAGCACCTTGCTGCTCTTGGTGCCACTGTGCACGTGGGGCACGACGCCGCGCACGTGTCCGGTGCCGACGTGGTGGTGGTCTCCACTGCGATCCACGCGGACAACCCGGAGCTGGTCGCCGCCCGGGAGCAGGGCATCGAGGTGATCCACCGATCGCAGGCGCTCGCCCGGGCGGCCGCCGGCCAGGACTTCGTGGCGGTGGCCGGGGCGCACGGGAAGACCACCACTTCGGCGATGCTCGCCCTGGCCTTGGCGGACCTGGGCCTCGATCCGAGCTATGCGATCGGGGCAGGGCTGCGTGGCCGCGGCAGCGGGGGCCACCTCGGTGCCGGATCCCTGTTCGTGGCCGAGGCGGACGAGTCCGACGGCTCCTTCCTCGCCTACCAGCCCCGGGTGGCGGTGGTGACCAACATCGAACCGGACCACCTGGACCACTACGGCACCGCTGAGGCCGTGCACCAGGCATTCACCGACTTCGCCGACCGGATCGTTCCCGGCGGGCTGCTGGTGGCCTGCACCGACGATCTCGGTGCCGCCGACCTGGCCCGCCGCACCGCCGCCGTCGGCACCAGGGTGCTCGGCTACGGCACCACGGTGCCGGACGACGGTCCACCGGAGCGGGTGCAGATCCGGGTGCGCGAGCTCGGCGGCCAGGGCTCGCGGGCCGAGCTGGTGGCCACCGACGCCTCCGGGCAGGTGGCCGAGCCGGTCGAGCTGGTGCTGCCAGTTCCCGGGGAGCACAACCTGCGCAACGCCGTAGCAGCCTGGTGCGCCGGCCGCGAGCTCGGCGCCGACCCGGTGGCCCTCGCCCGGGCGCTGGGCACCTTCACCGGTACCGCCCGACGGTTCGAGGACCGGGGGAGCGCGGGCGGGGTACGGGTGATCGACGACTATGCCCACCACCCCACCGAGGTGGCGGCGCTGCTGACTACCGCTCGGCAGACTGCCGCAGGAGGCCGGGTGCTCGTGCTGTTCCAGCCGCACCTGTTCTCCCGGACCGAGGCGTTCGCCGAGGACTTCGCCCACGCCCTGTCAGTTGCCGATGCCGTGGTGCTCACCGCGATCTACCCGGCCCGGGAGGAGCCGCGCCCGGGGATCACCTCGGCATTGGTCGCCGACCGGGTCGCCGGTGCCCGCTACCTGCCCGATGACGAGGCTGCGGCGCGGGCAGTGGCCGACCTGGCCCGGCCCGGGGACCTGGTGCTCACTGTCGGCGCCGGTGACGTCACCACGCTGGCACCGGTGATCCTGGACCGGATCGAGACCCGTGCACAGGAGCGGTCATGAGAGCCCCGACCCAGCCGAAGGTCCGCGCGCGCCAGCAGCGGCCGGCGGCCGAGGAGCCGAGCACAGCACGGCGCCGCTCCGCCCGCACGGCCGCGGCGAGGTCTGCGGCGAAGTCTGCGGGCACCGGGTCCACACCGCCGGCTGCGAAGGCGGGGAAGACCGCGCGCAGCAACCCGCGGGCGTCGCTCGCGCCACGGGCCACCGAGCTCGCCGCACCCGTGCGGGAGCGTCCGCGCGTCTCCGCCCAGTTCGGCGAGCGGCTGGCAGAGCGCAGGGCTGCGGTACGGCGGCTGCGCTGGCGCACGATGGCGCTGGTGGCCACCGCTGTGCTGCTGCTCGCCGGATGCGGCTACCTGCTGCTCTTCTCCCCGCTGCTCGCGCTGCGCAGCAGCGAGATCGAGGTGCACGGCACGAACCGGATCGTTGCCCAGGACGAGGTGCTCTCCGTGGCTGCGGAGGCCGAGGACACCCCGCTCGCCCGGTTGGACACCAGCGGGCTGGTGGACCAGCTGCAGGAGATCGTGGGGGTGCAGGAGGCGCAGGTGCAGCGCGACTGGCCGCACGGGCTGCAGATCACGATCGTGCCCCGGGTGCCGGTGGCCGCGGTGGCCGACGATGAGCAGTTCGTGGTGCTGGACGGTGAGGGAGTCGAGCTGGACCGCACCCAGGAGGAACCGGAGGACCTCCCGCTGGTTGACGTCCCGCTGGGGGAGGAGGACACCGCCGCCTCGCTCACCGCAGTGCTGGAGGTCCTCGGCGCCCTGCCGGAGGACTTGTTGGCCGAGGTTGCCGCGGCCAGTGCTCCCTCACCCAACCAGGTGCAGCTCGAGCTGCCCGACGGGGTCGAGGTGTTCTGGGGAAGCTCGGCGGAGAACGAGCTCAAGGTCCAGGTGCTGCAGACGTTGCGTCAGGTGCAGGCCACCGGGTACGACGTGTCCGCACCCCGCGCACCGATCACTATCGGCGAACCCGAGACGGACTGAGGACACGCCGAGACCCGACACGCCGGTCGGCGACAGACACGCGCGACACACCCGCCGATGTCGTTGCTGAACCAAGGAGCGGCACCTAGCGTCATCAGTGCTGGAAAATGACATAACTCTAAGCCTCAGGTTGAGGTTGAGGGTTGAGAGAAGCAACCGAGCACCGAACGAGAGGGATCGACGTGGCGGCACCGCAGAACTACCTGGCGGTCATCAAGGTGGTCGGCATCGGCGGCGGCGGCGTGAACGCCGTCAACCGGATGATCGAGGTCGGGTTGAAGGGCGTGGAGTTCATCGCCATCAACACCGATGCCCAAGCACTGCTGATGAGCGACGCCGACGTCAAGCTCGACGTCGGACGAGAGCTGACCCGGGGGCTGGGCGCCGGCGCCGACCCAGAGGTCGGCAAGAAGGCGGCTGAGGACCACGCCGAGGAGATCGAAGAGGTCATCCGCGGCGCAGACATGGTCTTCGTCACCGCCGGTGAGGGCGGTGGTACTGGCACCGGTGGTGCTCCGGTGGTGGCCAAGATCGCCCGCTCGCTCGGCGCGCTGACCATCGGTGTGGTCACCCGCCCGTTCACCTTCGAGGGCCGTCGCCGCGGTGTGCAGGCCGACGCCGGTATCGATGCGCTGCGGGCCGAGGTGGACACGCTGATCACCATCCCGAACGACCGGCTGCTGTCCATCAGCGATCGGAACGTCTCGGTGCTGGATGCCTTCAAGTCCGCCGACCAGGTGCTGCTCTCCGGTGTGCAGGGCATCACCGACCTGATCACCACCCCCGGTCTGATCAACCTCGACTTCGCCGACGTGAAGTCGGTGATGCAGGGTGCCGGCAGCGCGCTGATGGGGATTGGCTCCGCCCGCGGGGACGACCGCGCTGTGCAGGCCTCCGAGCTGGCGATCTCCTCGCCCCTGCTGGAAGCCAGCATCGACGGTGCGCACGGTGTGCTGCTGTCCATCCAGGGGGGCAGCGACCTAGGCCTGTTCGAGATCCACGAAGCCGCTCGCCTGGTGCAGGAGGCCGCCCACCCGGAGGCGAACATCATCTTCGGTGCGGTGATCGACGACGCTCTCGGCGACGAGGTCCGGGTCACCGTGATCGCCGCAGGTTTCGACTCCGGCGCTCCGCAGACCAGCGCCCGCCCAGAGCCGGCCGCACGAGCAACTCCGCCCGCCCAGGGAGCACCAGCCGCAGCACCGGCGGTCCCGCCGGCCCAGCCTGCGGAGCAGGTTCCGCAGCAGCAACAGCCGGCACGGCCGGTGCCCACCAGTGCTCCGAGCCCGGAGCCAGCGGTGAGCACCGAACCGCCGCGCCAGCCGGTGCCGGTGGCCCAGTCGGCGCCGCCGAACCAGGGCGCCCCGGTGGAGGTGCCGCACGTCTTCGACGAGGAGCCGCGCCGCCGGGACGACGACCTGGACGTCCCCGACTTCCTCAAGTGAGGTGCTGACCGCCGACCTGGGCCCGAACACCTGGGCAGCCTTCACCACGCGCGCCGGAGGGGTGAGCGAGGGCGCCTACGCCTCGCTCAACCTCGGCGCCGGGGTTGGCGACGACCCGGAGACCGTGGCCCGCAACCGAGGACTTCTCGCCCGCGCCGCCGATGCCCCGGTCGCCTTCGTGCGTCAGGTGCACGGTGCGGACGTCTTCCACTGGGATGCCCAGGCAGTGCCCCCGCTGGGGGAGGAACCGGTGGCGGACGTCGTGCTGACCACCACGCCCGGGACGGCGGTCGCGGTGCTGGTGGCCGACTGTGTCCCGGTGCTGCTGGCCGGGCCGGGCGGGGTGGCGGCAGTGCACGCCGGCCGCAAGGGTGTGCTCGCCGGTGTGGTGCCCGCCGCGGTCGCTGCCCTCGCCGAGGAAGGTGTGCGCGTCACCCGGGCGTCGATCGGCCCAGCGATCTGCGGGCGCTGCTACGAGGTCCCCGGCGACCTGCGTGCCGAGGCCAGCGCGGTGCTGCCCGAGCTGCACGCCACCACCTCCTGGGGCACCCCGGCTCTCGACCTGCCCGCAGGGGTCCGTGCCCAGCTGCACGGGGCCGGAGTCACCCGGGTGGACCACCAGGCGAGGTGCACGAAGGAGGACGAGCAGTTCTTCTCCTACCGCCGCAGCGGCGTGTGCGGCCGGTTCGCCGGTGTGGTCCGGCTCTGCTGAGCTGCCATGCCACCACCTGCGACCGCCCTCCCGGAGACCACCTGCGACACGCCGCGGGTGGTGCCGCCGTTGCGGCCCTCGCCTGGTCTAGCGTCGGAAACGACCACTTCCCCACCCGGCATCCCGCCGGACCGAACGAGGAGCAGGCATGGGAGCGCTGCGCAAGACGATGCTGTACCTCGGCCTCTCCGAGGCCGACCCGGAGAACGAGGACCGGTACGCCGAGGCGTCCTACGAGCAGGACTACTCCGACTACGACGAGGTTGAGGAGACCCAGGACGTGCAGGAGGCCCAGGTGACCCCGATCAGCCAGGCAGCATCCCACAGCGGGCAGAGCCTGCGCCGCATCACCACTGTGCACCCGCGCACCTACACCGACGCGAAGTCGATCGGTGAGGCGTTCCGCGGCGGCACCCCGGTGATCATGAACCTCACCGACATGACCGACGCCGAGGCGAAGCGTCTGGTGGACTTCTCCGCCGGGCTGATCTTCGGTCTGCGCGGTACTATCGAGCGCGTGACCAACAAGGTGTTCCTGCTCTCCCCGGCAACGGTCGAGGTGGCCAGCGAGCGGCATGAGGTCGAGTCGAAGACCCGCTTCTTCAACCAGAGCTGACGGTGCAGTGGCTGTTCGGCATCGCCTATCTGCTCGTCCTGCTGTTTGTCGTCGCGCTCCTCGTCCGGATGGCGTTCGACTGGGTGATGTACTTCGCGCGTGAGTGGAAGCCGCGCGGGGTGGCGCTGCTGGCTGCCGAAGCCGTCTACAGTGTGACCGATCCGCCGTTGAAGGCGCTGCGCCGGCTGATCCCGCCGGTGCGTCTGGGTGGGATGGCCCTGGACGTCGCGTTCCTGATCGTCCTGGTGGTGTGCTGGGTGCTGCTGGGTATCCTTGGCCAGTTCGTCCCCGCATGACGCGGAGCAGCACGGAATCCGCTACCGTACCTGTGGGATCAGTTGAAAGACCTGCGTCGGTGACCCGCCGACCCGACCGAAACAGACCGAGGTGACGACTATGGCTCTGCTCACCGCAGACGACGTCCTCAACAAGAAGTTCCAACCCACCAAGTTCCGCGAAGGGTACGACCAGGACGAGGTGGACGACTTCCTCGACGAGGTCGTCAACACGCTGCGCGTCGTCGGTGGTGAGAACGAGGAGCTGAAGGCCAAGCTGGAGGCTGCGGAGCGTCGCATCGCCGAGCTCTCCGGTGGCGCGGCCCCTGCTCCTGCCCCAGCCCCAGAGGCAGGTGCGGAGGAGACCACGCAGTTCAGCCCGGTGCAGGCCCCGACCACTTCCTCGGGTGCCGAGCAGGCGGTGTCTTCACCGTCCGCCGGGTCTGCTGACGAGTCCGCCCCCGCCGAGTCCGAGGCTCCGGCGCAGGCCCCGGCTGCCACCTCGGCCGCGGAGGTCGCCACCCCCGCCACCGATGCCAGCGAGCCCGAGTCGGCCACCGGCATGCTGCAGCTGGCCCAGCGCCTGCACGACGAGTACGTCAACAACGGCAAGACCGAGGCCGACCGACTGGTCTCCGAAGCACGTGCCGAGGGCGAGCGGCTCACCCGTGAGGCTGACGAGCAGCGCAACCGCACGCTCAACCAGCTGGAGAGCGAACGGTCGCTGCTGGAGCGGAAGATCGACGAGCTGCGGGTGTTCGAGCGGGACTACCGCACCCGTCTGAAGAGCTACCTCGAGGGTCTGCTCAGTGACGTCGAGGGCCGCGGCAGCATCTCCTCCCAGTACGCCTCCGGCGAGCACACCGACCTGCGTCGTCCGTGAGGCGTCTGGCGCACTGACCGACCGACGGCGGGCCCCCGGGTACCTGGGGGCCCGCCGTCGTCATGACCACCGAGGAGAGCACGGATGGGCCACCGGGGCCACGAGCTGCGACCACGACGAGGACTGATCGCGCTCGTGGGAGTACTCACCGTCGTAGTGCTGGTGATCGACCAGATCACCAAGCAGCTGGTGGTCAACACCCTCGAGACCGGGGTGTTCCACCCGCTGCTGGGCGACTTCCTCGGCCTCAGCCTGGTCTTCAACTCTGGCGCTGCGTTCTCCCTCGCCGAGGGCTCCACCTGGGTGTTCACCATCGCCGCGGTGGTGGTGACCATAGTGATCGTACGCATCTCCCGCAGGCTCGGCTCCCGCGGCTGGGCGGTGGCACTCGGTGCGCTGCTCGGCGGTACGCTGGGCAACCTCGGTGACCGGCTCTTCCGGGAACCGGGCTTCGCCGTGGGGCACGTGGTGGACTTCATCAACTACAACGGCTGGTTCGTCGGCAACATCGCCGATATCGCGATCGTGCTCTCCGCGGTCGGGATCGCGGTGCTCTCCTTCAGCGGCATCGGCGTGGACGGGCGCCGTGCTGCGTCCGCCCAGCATGACGACGAAGCCACCGAGGGCAGGCACGTCGCCACTCCCGAGGACGAGCAGGCAGAAGCCGCAGAGAACGGCGAGGCAGGCGAGGCGGCAGAGAACGGCGAGGCGGCCGAAGCGGCGGCAGAGAACGGCGAGGAGAGGACCTCCGCCGATGGCTGACCGCCGCGCCCTGCCGGTTCCCGACGGCCTGGCCGGCCAACGGGTGGACGCCGCCCTGGCCCGGTTGCTCGGGATGAGTCGGACCAAGGCCGCCGAGCTGGCTGCCGCCGGCGCGGTCACGATGGACGGCCGCGCGCTCGGCAAGTCCGACCGGCTGCTGGCCGGTGCTTGGCTGGAGGTCGAGCTCCCGGACCTGGCCGCCGAGCCGCCACCGCCGCCGGAGCCGGTGCCGGGGATGGCCATCCGGTTCGACGACGACGACGTGGTCGTGGTGGACAAGCCGGTCGGGGTGGCCGCACACCCCAGTCCCGGCTGGCAGGGCCCGACCGTGGTGGGCGCCCTGGCCGCGGCCGGCTACCGCATCTCCACCTCCGGAGCCGCCGAGCGGCAGGGGGTGGTGCACCGCCTGGACGTGGGCACCTCAGGGCTGATGATGGTGGCGAAGAGCGAACGGGCCTACACGCTGCTGAAGCGGGCGTTCAAGGAACGGACCGTGACCAAGGTGTACCACGCCGTCGTGCAGGGGCATCCGGACCCGACCACCGGAACTATCGACGCCCCGATCGGCCGGCACCCGGGTCACCAGTACCGGTGGGCGGTGGTCGCTGACGGCAGACCGAGCATCACCCACTACCAGACCGTGGAGGCGATGCCCAGGGCCACCCTGCTGGAGGTGCACCTGGAGACCGGCCGCACCCACCAGATCCGGGTGCACACTGCCGCGCTCGGGCACCCGTGCGTGGGAGACGTCACCTACGGCGCCGACCCGCAGCTGGCCGAGCGGCTCGGCCTGCGCCGGCAGTGGCTGCACGCCATGCGGCTCGGCTTCACCCATCCCGGCAGCGGCGACTGGGTGGAGGTGACCAGCGAGTACCCGGACGACCTGGCCGCCGCACTGGAGGTGCTGCAGGAGGGCACCCTGCGATGACGACAGGGCCAGCAGAGGTGCAGGTGCTGCGGGTCGGCGATGATGCGGGTCTGCAACGGGTGCATGCGCTGCGCCTGGAGGTGTTCGTCGAGGAGCAGGGCGTTCCCCTGGCCGAGGAGCTGGACCAGCGCGATCACCTGCCCGGTACTGTGCACCTGCTGGCCGTGGCCGGTGGTGCGGACCTGGGCACTGCGCGGCTGCTGGCCGAGGCGCCTGGTGTGGTGCACGTGACCCGGGTGGCGGTCGTCTCCGCCGCCCGCGGCACCGGGGTCGGTCGGGTGCTGATGGCGCAGGCCGAGCAGATCGCCCTGGCTGAGCACGCCGCCGGCGGCCAGGTGCACGTGGAGCTGTCCGCCCAGGAGAGCGCCCTCGGGTTCTACGCTGCGCTCGGCTACCAGATCGGCACCGAGAGGTACCTGGACGCGGGAATCTGGCACCGGGACGCCGTCAAGACGTTGCCCGGCTGAGCGGCGATGTGGGAGCTGGCCGCCGCGTTCGGCTACTGTGCGCTGTCCGCAGTCGTGATGGTGCTGCCGGCCGAGCTGTACCTGCTCGGCGCGGCGGCGCTGACCGACGTGCCCGGCGTCTGGCTGGCACTGGCCGGAGCGGTGGGGCAGGTGGCCGGGAAGATGCTCTCCTACCTGGTCGGACGTGGTGTGCTCTCCACCGAGCGGCTCCGCACCCGGGCCAAGGGGCGGTGGGTGTTGCGGATGACCCGGGTGGAGGACTGGTGCGCCGAGCACACGTGGGGGCCGGCGGCGGTGACGTTCCTCAGCGCATTCGCCGGGCTGCCGCCGTACGCCCTGGTGGCGGTGCTGGCCGGGTCGTTGCGGATGCCGTGGTGGCTGTTCGCCGCCGTGTCCGTGGTGGGCCGGTTCCTGCGGTTCTGGGCGGTGGTGACCATCCCGCACCTGCTGCCGGGCACCCTGTTCGGGATCTGAGCTAGGCGCTGAGCCTGCCCAGGCGGGCGACCGCTGCGGTGATCGTCTCCTCGGACTTGACGAACGTGAACCGCAGCCACGTGGCCAGGGTGAGGTCCGCCGTCGACCCCGGGGAGGTGAACGCGGTGGCGGGTACCGCCACCACCCCGGCCAGCTCCGGCAGCGCCCGGCACAGGTCCGCCCCGGTGCCGATACCTCGGCCGGCGATCCGGCCGGTGAGCAGCGGCGCGGCATCGGCCATCACGAAGTACGCCCCCTGCGGTGTCGCGGTGGTCAGCCCCGCCGCGTGCAGCCCCGCGGTGAGCAGGTCCCGGCGGTGGGCCAACGAGGCGGCCTGGTCCCTCAACCAGGTGGCGTCCGGTCCTGTGCTGGTCTCCAGGTCCAGCCCGACGGCGATGGCCGGCTGGAACGGGGCGCCGGTGGTGTAGGTGAGGAACTGCTTGACGCTGCGCACCGCGGTGACCAGCTCGGCCGGGCCGGTGACCCACCCGATCTTCCAGCCGGTGACGGCGAAAGACTTCCCGGCCGAGGACACCGTCAGGGTGCGGGCAGCCATCCCCGGCAACGTGGCGATGGGCACGTGAGCGACGCCGTCATAGGTGAGGTGCTCGTACACCTCGTCGGTGACCACGACCGCATCCCGCTCCGCCGCCACCTCAGCCACCGCGGCGAGCTCGTCCGGGCTGAGCACTGCACCGGTCGGGTTGTGCGGGGAGTTCAGCAGGATCACCCGGGTGCGTTCGGTCGCCGCCTCCTGCAGTGCGCCGACGTCCAGCCGAAAACCTTCCGGGGTCGGGTGCAGACCGGCAGTGGTGTGCGTGGCACCGGACAGGGCGATCACTGCCGCGTAGGAGTCGTAGAACGGCTCCAGGGTGAGCACCTCGTCGCCAGGTCCGGCCAGGGCCAGGACAGCTGCGGCGATCGCCTCGGTGGCCCCGGTGGTCACCAGCACCTCGGTGTCGGGGTCGACGTCCAGGTGGTAGTGCCGCTGCTGGTGTGCGGCGATCGCCCGGCGCAGGTCTGTACTGCCTTGTCCGGGCGGGTACTGGTTCACCCCGTCGGCGATCGCCTGCTGTGCGGCGCGGGTCACGCTCGGTGGGCCGTCGCTGTCCGGGAAGCCCTGGCCCAGGTTCAGCGCCCCGGTCCGCTGGGCCAGCGCGGTCATCTCGGCGAAGATCGTCGGGCGCACCTCGGCGGTGCGCAGCAGACCGGCGGCGCGGGCAGTGCGCTGCCAGGGCCCCTCCGGCAGGGACGGTGCAGTCGGCATCGGTGCTCCTCGGTCGGTGCTGGCGATGCTACCGGCGCTCGCTTGCAGCGGGTGCTCCCGGTTGCTCCCGGCGGGTGCTGGCGGGTCGCGCCCGGGGCGTCGGTGGTCCGGCTTAGACTCGTGGGCATGGCCGCCGACTTCGTCCACCTGCACGTGCACACCGAGTACTCGATGCTGGACGGCGCGGCCCGGTTGGACGACCTGTTCGCGGAGGCGCAACGCCTGGGCCAGACCGCTCTGGCCACCACCGACCACGGCTACCTCTTCGGCGCCTACGACTTCTGGTCCAAGGCCCGCAAGTACGGCATCAAGCCGATCATCGGGGTGGAGGCCTACGTCACCCCGGGCACCAGCAGGTTCGACAAGACCCGGGTGCGCTGGGGTGAGGAGAGCCAAGCGGGGGACGACGTCTCAGCCCGTGGTGCGTACACGCACATGACCATCCTGTCGAAGAACAACACCGGGATGCACAACCTGTTCCGGATGAGCTCGCTGGCTTCCCTGGAGGGCCAGCTGGGTAAGTGGCCGCGGATGGACCGAGAGCTGCTGTCGACCTACGCCGAGGGGCTGATCGCCACCAGCGGCTGCCCGTCCGGTGAGGTGCAGGTCCGCCTCCGGCTGGGGCAGTGGGAGGAGGCGGTTCGCGCCGCTGCCGACATGCAGGACATCTTCGGCAAGGAGAACTACTACATCGAGCTGATGGACCACGGGCTGGACATCGAGCGCCGGGTCACCAAGCAGCTGCTCGAGCTCGCCAAGCACATCGACGCCCCGTTGCTGGCCACCAACGACCTGCACTACACCACCCGGGAGGATGCGCACGCGCACGAGGCGCTGCTGTGCGTGCAGTCCGGATCGACGTTGGAGGAGCCCACCTACGACCAGGGTGGTAAGCGGTTCGCGTTCTCCGGCAGCGGCTACTACCTGAAGTCGGCGGCGGAGATGCGCGAGCTGTTCGCCGAGCTCCCGGAGGCCTGCGACAACACCCTCCGGGTGGCCGAGCAGTGCGAGGTCTCCTACACCGAGGAGGTCGGCCGGTACATGCCGCACTTCCCGGTGCCCGAGGGCGAGGACGAGGTGTCCACGTTCGTCCAGTCGGTGGAGACCGGCCTGCAGCAGCGGTACCCGGCCGGCGTGCCGGACGAGGTGCGCAAGCAGGCCGAGTACGAGATCGAGGTGATCACCGGAAAGGGGTACGCCGGCTACTACCTGGTGGTCGCCGACTTCATCAACTGGGCCAAGGACCATGGCATCCGGGTGGGCCCCGGGCGCGGATCCGGTGCCGGGTCGATGGCCGCTTACGCGATGAGCATCACCGAGCTGGACCCGCTGGAGCACGGGCTGATCTTCGAGCGGTTCCTGAACCCGGAGCGGATGTCGATGCCGGACTTCGACATCGACTTCGACGAGCGCCGCCGCGGTGAGGTGATCAAGTACGTCAGCGAGAAGTACGGCGAGGAGAACGTCTCCTACATCGTCACCTACGGATCCATCAAGGCCAAGCAGGCCCTCAAGGACGCCTCCCGGGTGCTCGGTTACCCGTTTGCGATGGGGGAGAAGCTGACCAAGGCGATGCCGCCGGCGGTGATGGGCAAGGACATCACCCTCACCGGGATGTTCGACCCGGAGGACAAGCGCTACGCCGAGGCGGACGAGTTTCGCCAGCTGGTGGCCACCGACCCGGAGGCACAGCGCGTGCTGGAGACGGCGCGCGGTCTGGAGGGGCTGAAACGCCAGTGGGGCGTGCACGCCGCCGGGGTGATCATCGCCAGCGAGCCGTTGCTGGACATCATCCCGATCATGCGCCGGGAACAGGACGGTGCGGTGATCACCCAGGTCGACTTCCCCGCCGGGGAGGACCTCGGCCTGGTGAAGATGGACTTCCTCGGCCTGCGCAACCTGACCATCCTCGACGACGCGCTGGACAACATCGTCATCAACGGCAAGGACCCGGTGAAGGTCGAGGATCTGCCGCTGGACGACGCGGAGACCTACGCGCTGCTCGGCCGCGGCGAGACCCTGGGGCTGTTCCAGCTCGACGGTGGCGGCATGCGGTCGCTGCTGCGGCTGATGCGCCCGGACAACTTCGAGGACATCTCCGCCGTCGGTGCCCTGTACCGACCGGGTCCGATGGGTGCGAACTCGCACACCAACTACGCGCTGCGCAAGAACGGTCAGCAACCGATCACCCCGATCCACCCGGAGCTGGCCGAACCCCTGGAGGAGGTGCTCGGCACCACCTACGGCCTGATCGTCTACCAGGAGCAGGTGATGGCGATCGCGCAGACCCTCGCCGGGTACACGCTCGGACAAGCCGACCTGCTGCGCCGGGCGATGGGCAAGAAGAAGAAGGAGGTGCTGGACAAGGAGTTCGAACCGTTCAGCGCCGGGATGCGCGAGCGCGGCTACTCCGATGCTGCGATCAAGACGCTGTGGGACGTGCTGGTCCCGTTCTCCGACTACGCGTTCAACAAGGCGCACTCGGCGGCCTACGGCCTGGTCTCCTACTGGACCGCCTACCTCAAGGCGCACTATGCGTGCGAGTACATGGCCGCCCTGCTCACCTCCACCCGGGACGACAAGGACAAGTCGGCGCTGTACCTGAACGAGTGCCGCCGGATGCGCATCACGGTGCTGCCACCGGACGTGAACGCCTCCGCGGCCACGTTCACCCCGGTCGGGGACGACATCCGGTTCGGGCTCGCGTCGGTGCGCAACGTGGGGCACAACGTGGTCGCGGCGATCGCCCAGACCCGGGAGGAGAAGGGGGAGTTCACCTCCTTCACCGACTTCCTGGACAAGGTGCCGGCAGTGGTGTGCAACAAGCGCACCATCGAGTCCTTGATCAAGGCGGGTGCGTTCGACTCCCTCGGTCACACCCGCCGCGCCCTCCTGATGGTGCACGAGCAGGCCGTGGACGCTGTCATCGGAGTCAAGCGCAAGGAGGCTGAGGGCCAGTTCGACCTGTTCGCCGGCCTCGGCGGGGAGGACTCCGACGGCGGCGGGTTCACCGTGGAGATCCCCGACCTGCCGGAGTGGGACAAGAAGCAGAAGCTCGCCTTCGAGCGGGAGATGCTCGGGCTGTACGTCTCCGACCACCCGCTCTCCGGGATCGAGCACGTGCTCACCCAGGCCGCCGACGTGTCCATCGCCACCCTGCTGGCCGACGAGTCCCGACCGGACGGTTCCACCGTGACCATCGCTGGGCTGATCACCTCGCTGCAGCGGAAGATGTCCAAGAAGGGCAACCCATGGGCTGCCGTGACGATCGAGGACATGGAGGGCTCGGTCGAGGTGATGTTCTTCGGCGAGACCTACCTGGCCTACAGCACGGCGCTCGCGCACGACCAGGTGGTGGTGCTCAAGGGCCGGGTGCGCTGGCGGGACGAGACACTGTCCCTGCAAGCGATGGAGATGAGCCTGCCGGACGTGACCGTGGGGGAGGACGCGCCCGTGGCGGTGCGGCTCGCCGAGGCCCGGTGCAGCGAACCGGTGCTGACCCAGCTGCGGGACGTGCTCACCACCCATCCCGGGGTGACCGAGGTGCACCTGCACCTGACCGCACCGGGTAGGTCGACGGTGATGCGGCTGGAGGACGGGCTGCGGGTGGAGCGCACCTCCGCGCTGTACGGGGACCTGAAGGCACTGCTCGGTCCGCACTGCCTGGTCTAGCCGGCTGCGGGTCGCGGTTCTAGGGGCCGGGCAGCTCGCTCTCCTCACCGGTCACCCGGAGATGGTGCACGCCGGTAGGTAGCTCCACCCGGACCAGGTCGCCGGGAGCGAGCTGACGCCCGCGGCGTGTCTCGGTCTCAGCGTTGACCTGCACGGCGTCATCGGTCAGCAACATCCGCGCGGACGCGCCGTCTTCGACGATCCCGGCGAGCTTGAGCAGCTGGCCGAGGCGGATCCTCGGGCCGGTGATCGGGACGTTCTCGGGCTCAGGGGTGACCATGGACGCATTCTTCCAGTCCGGCCAGCTGGCCGGACCAGGACAGGTCGCGGGTACGGCCCGCGGTGGACAGCCGCGCGGCCCTGCCCGGCACGCGGCCTACACTGGCGCCGTGATGCGGACAATCGACCTTCGTGGACGTGAGCTGACCGGTGCGGCGCTGCGGGCTGAGCTGCCCCGTGCCGAGGTGGACATCGATGTCGCGACCCACCGGGTGGAACCGATCCTGGCCGATGTGCGCGACCGGGGGGCGGAGGCGCTCGCCGACTATGCCGAGAAGTTCGACGGGGTGCGTCCGCCCAGCCTGCGGGTGCCGGCCGAGGCGCTGCAGCAGGCGGCCGAAGGGCTGGACGACGATGTGCGTTCCGCTCTCGCCGAGTCGGTCCGCCGCGCCCGGCTCGGCCACGAGGCCCAGCTGCCGCAGCCACGAACCACCTCCTTCGGCCCCGGGGCGCGCGTGCACCAGCGGTGGGTCCCGGTGCAGCGGGTGGGCCTCTACGTGCCGGGTGGGCTGGCGGTACTGCCCAGCTCCGTGGTGATGAACGTGGTCGCCGCCCAGGTGGCTGGTGTGGAGGAGCTGGCCGTGGCCAGCCCGCCGCAGCCGGACCGGGGCGGGTGGCCAGACCCGACGATCCTGGCTGCCTGCGCGATGCTCGGCATCGACGAGGTGTACGCCGTCGGCGGCGCCCAGGCGGTCGGCATGTTCGCCTACGGGGTGAGCGCCGCTGCCGAGCCCGACTCCTGCGCCGCCGTGGACGTGGTCACCGGCCCGGGGAACATCTACGTGGCTGCCGCCAAGCGGGCGGTGCGCGGGTTGGTGGGTATCGACTCCGAGGCCGGCACCACCGAGATCGCCGTGCTGGCCGACTCCGGCGCCGACCCTGCCTGGGTGGCAGCGGACCTGATCTCCCAGGCCGAGCACGACCCGGCCGCCGCCTCGGTGCTGATCACCGACTCACCGGAGCTGGCCGCGGCTGTGGACGAGGCGATCAGCAGCCAGGCCGCCGCGGCCAAGCACGCCGAACGGATCCGCACAGCGCTGACCGGTCCGCAGTCCTACATCGTGCTGGTGGACGACCTGGAGCAGGGCATCGCGGTCACCGACGCCTACGCTGCTGAGCACCTGGAGGTCCAGACCGCAGACGCCCATGCGGTCGCCGCCCGGATCCGCAACGCCGGGGCGATCTTCGTCGGCCCGTACTCTCCGGTGGCGCTCGGTGACTACATCGCCGGGTCGAACCACGTGCTGCCCACCGGCGGTACCGCCCGGTTCGCCAGCGGGTTGGGGGTGCACGCCTACCTGAAGTCGGTCCAGGTGGTCGACTACGACGCTGAGGGGCTCGCCGAGGTCACCGACGCGCTGGCTGCACTGGCTGACACCGAGGACCTGCCCGCGCACGGTCACGCGGCACGCCTGCGACAGCAGTAGGCCCGTCCGGCCCTGGCGGCACCAGCGTCAGGAAAAGCCGCGGGCCACCTGCCCCAGCTGCGACACCAGCGCAACAACCTCGGCCACATGCCCCGCCGGCACCACCACCAGGGCACAGGCGTCGGCCTCCTCCTCGAGCTCGACGATCCGCAGCCCGCGGGCGGCCAGCAGCGCGTCGGCCACGGCGATGATGCCCGACAGATCCCCTTCCAGGTCGATGACCTCCTCCAGGTCGATCCCGGAGCCGACCACCCGCGGCAGCGCAGCGAGCGCCTCGGCCAGCTCCATCCCGGCATCGCCGACGTCCAGGTAGGCCAGCGCCCCGGCATCGTCCAGCCCGTCCAGCAGCGCCTGCCACGGGCCGGTCACGGGCGGCGGGACCGCTCCGGGCAGCCCGGGCACGACCTGCTGCTCTGCGCGGTAGGCCTGCGGGTCCTCGATCGCCAGCCGGACAGCAGGAGCCAGCTCGGGATCGTCGTCCAGCAGCATGCACAGCCGGGCCCAGTCGTCGGCCTGACCGGCCGCAGCGGTGCTGTCGGTGGGTTCGCGGGTCATCACCGGGTAGTGTGGCACGCTCCCGCCGGGCCGGCTCAGGGAACAGATCAGGGTCCTCCCCGATGCGCGGCCACGCTGCCACCCGTAGCGTGAGGTGCCATGAGGTCATTCTTCGACTCGATCCGTCGTCTCGACTACCGCCGCGGCCCCGACCGACTGGTCGGCGGCATCTGCGGCGGGCTGGCGCATGCGGCGAACACCAGCGTCACCCTGGTCCGCATCTTGGTGCTGATCTCCTTCCTGCTGCCGTTCATCGGCGTCGGCGCCTACGTGGTGGTCTGGATCCTCACTCCGTGGCAGAACGGTTCGATCCCGCTGGAGCGGTTCATCGACCGGCTCAGCGGCCCACCCACCGCTCCCTGACCCCCAGGTTCGCCAACGCTCGCCTCTGCGGTCGCCGAAACGATTCACGCCGCGAAACAAGGCGTTCGGGACGTGACGGTGGCGGGGAGGTCAGGGTCGGTGGTGCAGCCGGCCTGCCTCATCCACCTGCACGCTCGAGACCGCGGTGATCGCCGCCGTCGGGATGGGGCCGTACACGTGCGGGAACTCCTCGCTGGTGCCCGGTACCGGCTCCACCTGCACAGTCGAAGTACCCAGCAATGCCGGGTCGATCTGCAGCAGCACCAGCTCCGGTGTGCCGGCGTAGATCGCCGCGGCGACCTTCGGCAGCTGGTCGACGAACGAGCAGTGCACGAAACCCTCCTCGGCCAGGCTGCGGCCCTTCGTGGACCCGGTGTAGGACCCGGCCTGCTCGGCCGCTGCCCACTCACCTGGTTCGGCCAGGTGCCAGAGGGTGTCCATATCTGCACAGCGTAGAACAGCACCCGGCGCGCGCCGCCTACACTTGCCCCGTGCCTGAACGCTGTGCCACCCGCCTGCCGCTGCGCGCCGACCTGGTCGGTGAGCAGCCCTATGGCGCTCCCCAGCTGGACGTGCCGCACCTGCTGAACGTCAACGAGAACCCCTACCCACCACCGGCAGAGGTGACCGAGGACATCGCCACCGCCGTACGCGCGGCCAGCCGCACGCTGAACCGGTACCCGGACCGCGACTTCCTCGACCTGCGCGCCGACCTGGCCGACTACCTGCGGATCGAGTCCGCCGCCACCGGCCTGCGTGCAGAGAACATCTGGGCCGCGAACGGCTCCAACGAGGTGATGCTGCACCTGCTGCTCGCCTTCGGCGGCCCCGGGCGGGTGGTGATGTCCTTCGCGCCCACCTACTCGATGTACCCGGAGTACGCCCGCGACTCGCTGACCACCTGGACGGCCGGCACCCGCCGGGCGGACTTCAGCGTGGACGTGGCCGGGGCGATCGAGCAGATCCGTGCCGAACGTCCCGCAGTGGTGCTGCTGGCCAGCCCGAACAACCCCACCGGTACCGCCCTGGACCTGGCCGATGTGCGCACCCTGGCACAGGCCACCACCGATTCCGGGCCCGACGGCGCAGCAACAGTTCTCGTCATCGACGAGGCCTATGCGGAGTTCCGGCGGGAAGGACGACCCTCCGCAGTGACTCTCCTGGGCGAGTTCGCCCACCTGGCGGTGGCGCGCACCATGTCCAAGGCGTTCGCCCTGGCCGGGGCCAGGGTCGGCTACCTGGCGGCCGCGCCGGAGCTGGTGGACTGCCTGCGGGTGGTGCGCCTGCCCTACCACCTGTCCGCGATCACCCAGGCGGTCGCCCGGGCGGCGCTGCGGCACCAGGCGGTGCTGCAGGCGCAGGTCGCCGAGCTGCGCACCCGCCGGGACGAGACCGTCACCTGGCTGCGCGGCCGGGGCCTGGACGTGGCCGAGTCGGATGCGAACTTCGTGCTGTTCGGCACCTTCACCGACCGGCACCGCATCTGGCAGGGTCTGCTCGACCGTGGCGTGCTGATCAGGGAGACTGGACCCAAGGGTCATCTGCGCGTCTCCATCGGCACGCGGGAGGACATGGCCGCATTCCGCGGCGCACTACAGGAGGTGACTGGCCAGTGAGCCAGCCGACAGGCACGCAGCCCCGTACCGCACGGGTGGAGCGCAGCACGTCCGAGTCCACCGTGGTGGTGGAGCTGGACCTGGACGGGACCGGGACGGTGGACGTGTCCACCACGGTGCCGTTCTACGACCACATGCTCACCGCCCTGGGCAAGCACTCGCTGATCGACCTGACCGTGCGCGCCAGCGGCGACACCGACATCGACGTGCACCACACGGTGGAGGACACGGCGATCTGCATCGGCCAGGCGCTGCGCCAGGCGCTCGGCGACAAGGCCGGCATCGCCCGGTTCGGGGACGCGCTGGTGCCGTTGGACGAGACGCTCGCCCAGGCCGTGGTGGACATCTCCGGGCGCCCCTACGTGGTGCACGAAGGAGAGCCCACCGGGCAGGAGTACCACCTGATCGGTGGCCACTTCACCGGGTCGCTCACCCGGCACGTGTTCGAGTCGATCGCCTACCACGCCGGCATCTGCCTGCACGTGCGGCTGCTGGCCGGACGAGACCCGCACCACATCGCCGAGGCACAGTTCAAGGCACTGGCCCGGGCGTTGCGCGCCGCCGTGGCCCTGGACCCCCGGGTGAGCGGAGTGCCCTCCACCAAGGGTGCGCTGTGACCGGCGACCGTCCGAAGCGTTCCGGGGCGTCGCCGAGCTCCCCGGAGGAGCCGCGGTCCGCCGGCACCCCGGAGGAGTTCGACGAAGCAGCCTTCGAGGCCGCGTTCGCCGCCGAGTTCGGCCAGGCGGTGGAACCTGAGCGCAGCCTGCGCGAGGACAGCGCGGACGTGCCGGCGGAGCAGGGGCAGACAGGGGACGCCGACGCACCGGTGCGCCCTGCGGCAGGTGCCGATGACGCTGCCCAGGAGGCTGCGCCGTCACCGGAGACGCGACGCGTGCTCGCGGTGGTGCTCACCCCGATCGCCTCCGCCCCGGTGCTCGCCGCACTGTGCGCGATGGCCGAGGTGGATGCCGACATCGTGCCCAGCAGGCGTGGCGCCGTGGCGGCCAAGGTGATCACCACCAGCGGTGAGCTCGACCCCAGCGAGCTGCTCACCGGCGCCCCGGCCGAGGCGGGCGAGCTGGCGGCGGTGCTGTCGAAGACGGCGAAGGTCGGGGTGGTGCTGCTCACCGCCCGGCTGGGCACGGGCGAGGAGGGCGTCACCGGCACCATCTCCGGACGGGAGTACGTGGCTGGGGAAGCGGGCAAGGAGGTCTCGCCGGGCCTGATCCTCGCGCACGCCGACGACGTGGTGGAGCAGATCCTCCTCGGCGCCCTGGAGCCGGCCCGCGCCCCGGGGCGGCTGGTGCCCAAGGAGATGAGCCGCTGGCAGGCGGCCCGGCTGATGGCCAAGCAGGTGCGCAGGCGGCGCCCGTGACCGCCCCCGTCGTGGTGGTCCTGGACTACGGGTCCGGGAACGTGCGCTCGGCGGTGCGCGCCCTGGAGCGGGTCGGTGCGCAGGTGCAGCTGACCGCCGATGCGGACGCGGTCGCCGGCGCGGACGGGCTGTTCGTTCCCGGGGTGGGTGCTTTCGCCTCGGTGATGGCTGGGTTGACCGCCGTCGGTGCACCTCGCATGATCGAGCGTCGCCTGGCCGGCGGGCGCCCGGTGCTCGGCGTCTGTGTCGGTCTGCAGGTGATGTTCGGTGCCGGCGTGGAGCACGGGGTGCGCACCGAGGGCCTGGACCAGTGGCCCGGCGTGGTGGACCGGCTGCGCGCCGACGTGGTGCCGCACATGGGCTGGTCCACTCTGGAGGTGCCCGCCGGGAGCTCGCTGCTGGCCGGTATCGAGGACGAGCGGTTCTACTTCGTGCACTCCTACGCCGCGCACACCGCACCCGAGTACGTGCGCGTCACCTGGGCCACGCACGGGCAGAGCCGCTTCGTGGCCGCTGTGGAGAACGGCCCGCTGAGCGCCACCCAGTTCCACCCGGAGAAGTCCGGGGACGCCGGCGCGGCGCTGCTGCGCAACTGGCTGCACACACTGTGAACCCCGCGACCGCGGTCGCACCACCGGAGAGGACTGAAGTGAGCTACCTGCAACTGCTGCCCGCTGTGGACGTGGCCGACGGCCAGGCCGTCCGTCTGGTCCAGGGCGAGGCCGGGTCGGAGACCGTGTACGGCGCCCCGATGGACGCTGCCCTGGCCTGGCAGTCCGACGGCGCGGAGTGGGTGCACCTGGTGGACCTGGACGCCGCGTTCGGGCGCGGGTCGAACGCGGAGCTGCTCGCGGAGGTGGTCGGTGCCCTGGACATCGACGTCGAGCTCTCCGGCGGCATCCGGGACGACGAGTCGCTGGAGCGGGCGCTGGCCACCGGCTGCCGGCGGGTCAATCTCGGCACTGCTGCGCTGGAGGACCCCGAGTGGACCGCTTCGGCGATCTCCCGGCACGGGGACCGGATCGCGGTGGGCCTGGACGTGCGTGGCACCACCCTGGCCGCCCGCGGCTGGACCAAGGAAGGTGGTGACCTGTGGGAGGTGCTCGCCCGTCTGGATGCGGACGGCTGCTCCCGGTACGTGGTCACCGACGTCACCAAGGACGGCACGATGCGCGGCCCGAACACCGACCTCCTACGGCAGGTGTGCGCAGCCACCGAGGCGCCGGTGATCGCCTCCGGTGGGGTGTCCAGCCTGGACGACCTGCGCGCGTTGCGCGAGCTCACCGACGACGGTGTGGAGGGTGCGATCGTCGGCAAGGCGCTGTATGCGGGAGCATTCACCCTGCCGGAGGCGCTAGGGGTCGCCGGCCGGCCATGACACCGCTGCCGGACCACCTCCCGGACGGTCGCCCGCTGCCCCACGGACAGGGCCGGTCCCTGCCACCGACCCCGCAGTTCGCCGGGGATGACGGGTCGACCGACCCGGCGCTGGCAGAGGCACTGGCCGCCGGCGACGGGCTGGACCGCCTGCGTGCCGTGGTGGCCGCGCTGGCCACCGCCCGGGTGCTGGTGCCGGTGGTCTCCTACGTGGAGGAGGAGGCGGATCCCATCGAGCGGGAGGTGGGCGGCGCCACTGTGCAGGTGACGGGGGAGAAGAGCGCCTCGGCCGCCATGGTGACCCTGGCGACCCCGGACGGGCGGGCAGCGATCCCGGTGTTCTCCGGGATGGACGCGCTGCGCGTCTGGCGCGGCGATGCCCGGCCGATCCCCGCCGAGGGCGTGCGGGCGGCGCTCGCCGCGGCCTCGGACGCCGACGGGCTGCTCGTGCTCGACCCGGGCGGTCCCGTGACCGTGCCGGTGCCACGACCCGCGGTGTGGGCGCTGGCGCAGCAGCGCGCGTGGCTGCCCGCCGTCGAGGACCCGGCGGTGGCGGAGGCGATCGATCGGGCCCTGGCCGGCGTGCCCGGCGTGGTCGCCAGCCGGGTCGAGCCGGGCGAGGGTGCCGAGCTGCGGGTGGTGCTCGGGCTGCCACCGGGACTCACCCGCCAGGACGTGCAGCAGATCGTGCAACGGGCCGGTCAGGCGCTTGCGGCCGAGGAGCTGGTGGCCGAACGGGTGGACTCGCTGCAGTTCCAGGTCCGGTCCGCGCCGCCTGGAGGTGGCGCATCCGACGAGGCTAGCGGGTGAGCGACGTCGCACCTCCTGCCTCTGGGCCGGCCCGGACGCCCGTGCTAGAGTAGCGGCAGACCAGTCGTCCCTGCCCCGGTAGGGATGGCGTGCAAGTGGAGACTCTCCCACCCATGCTCGACCGGAACGGATGATGCCGCCGACAGAGCCCGGGTCCTAGGTCGAGGAACCTGGTGTTCCTCGAGGTGCCGCCTGCGGCACCCCAGCCTGAGCCTCCGCGCGCACCGCATGCGGAGGCTTTCTTCGTGTCGGGGTACCACAGCCACGTTTGAAGGTGAGGAGCACCACATCAGCGAGACCCGTATCAACGAGCGGATTCGCGTGCCAGAGGTCCGTCTGGTCGGCCCGAACGGTGAGCAGGTAGGCATCGTCCGTGTCGAGGACGCGCTCCGGCTGGCCCAGGAGGCAGATCTCGACCTGGTCGAGGTGGCCCCCGATGCGCGCCCGCCGGTGGCCAAGCTCATGGACTACGGCAAGTACAAGTACGAGTCCGACATGAAGGCTCGTGATGCACGGCGCAAGCAGTCGCACACGACCCTCAAGGAGATCCGGTTCCGGCTCAAGATCGACCCGCACGACTACGGCACCAAGAAGGGGCACGTCGAGCGGTTCCTCAAGGGCGGGGACAAGGTCAAGGTGATGATCATGTTCCGCGGTCGGGAGCAGTCCCGACCGGAGATGGGCATGCGCCTGCTGGAACGGTTGGCCGAGGATGTGGCCGAGCTCGGTCACGTGGAGAGCCTGCCCCGCCAGGACGGCCGGAACATGACCATGGTGCTCGGGCCGAACAAGAAGAAGTAACCTGCGCAAGCAGCGCCGCCGGCTCGCCCGTGCCTTGAGCGCGGGCAGGACCAGAACAGCCGGCTGACACCAGCCGGGCAACGACGAGGACAGAGACGAATGCCGAAGAACAAGACGAACTCCGGTGCCAAGAAGCGGTTCCGGGTCACCGGGTCCGGGAAGGTCATGCGCCAGCGGGCCCGCCACGTGCACAAGTTCCAGGAGCGCAGCGCGCGTCAGGCCGCTCGCCTCGCGAACGACGTGGTGGTTGCCCCCGCCGATGCGAAGAAGATCAAGAAGCTGCTCGGCAAGTAACGCCGGACCCCGACGACTAGGAGTAAGACGTGGCACGCGTCAAGCGGGCGGTCAACGCCCATAAGAAGCGCCGGACGACCCTCGAGCGCGCCAGCGGTTACCGCGGCCAGCGCTCCCGGCTGTACCGCAAGGCCAAGGAGCAGGTGACGCACTCGTTCACCTACTCCTACCGTGACCGCCGGGCCCGCAAGGGTGACTTCCGCCGGCTGTGGATCCAGCGGATCAACGCCGCGGCCCGCGCCCAGGGGATGACCTACAACCGGCTCATCCAGGGCCTGCGCGCCGCCGAGATCGAGGTGGACCGCCGCATGCTCGCCGAGCTGGCCGTCAACGACACCGCGGCCTTCAACGCGATCGTAGAGCAGGCCCGCAAGGCCCTGCCGGAGGACGTGAACGCGCCGAAGAGCCCGGCAGCCTGAGCACAGGATCGTCCGGCCGAGGGATCACCATCGGCTGATCGAGCCCAGGTGCTCGCGGCCGAACCGCTCCCAGCGCCCGACGGCGCCCCACCCGTTTCGTAGGTGGGGCGCCGTTGCGCTGTGCTCGGGGTCTCGAGGTCAGCTGGTCCGTGCGCCATGGTGGCTTCGCGGGTGACGCTGGGCAAACCGTTCGACGAACTTGTTATCGCCGTGGGACGGACTCAGGACGCCGATGTGCGCGATCTCCATGAAGACGGATCGCCGCGCTGACCCACTGGATCGGGATCATCAGCACGACCGTCCAGAGCGCGGCGCTCGGCAGGGCACGCAGCAGCCGGGTATCGGTGGCCAGTCCTAGAGTGATCACTCCGATCACGCCAAGCATGGCCACGAGTGCGTAGTTTCGCGGTGCGGGCCACCGGGATGTGATTGTCGGACCGCCGCGACGCAAGAGCCAGGACGCCCATGCGAGCAGTGTGCACGACATCGCGATGTACGTCGCCGCTGTAGCAATTGGGTACATGATCTACTCCTCAGCTCATTGACGACCATGCGGTGCCCAGGACAAGGACCTGCTGGATGTGGGTTGAAGAGAAGACACCCCAATTGCAGTCAACTTCATGCAGTCCACGAGCGGGAAGCGATCCAGAGTTGTACTGACGGTCGACATATGCCTGGGACGACGAGAAACCGCCAGCGCAATGGGAGTCGTTCCGACGGATGGAGTCCATTCGCCCCGAAGCAGACTTCACGGAATAGTCGAAGTAGGCTGACGCCGCGACACCGTTGAGTGGTGGCGCGTGGACGCTGTCGTAGACGTAGCAGTCTGCTCGGCGGATCCAACCACCACTGTTTGGGAGCGCGGTGCAGCCCGTGGGTACATCAAGTGGTGAAGCATCAGCCGGAACGGTTGCCGCAGACCCTCCGCTAACGACAAACTGAGAATTCTGCAGATTCAGCGCTTCCGAGACTTGGACAAAATCAATTGTCGCGCTCTCGAATTGTATTATAGTTGAGTCGGTCGCTGCAATCGTGTCCGTCTGCGCAACCGTAAGTGCAAGCGATCCGTCGCTATACACCTGCACCTCCGCCGTCAACGATTCGTTGGAGCCGCGTTCTGTTCGTACCGGATCTGCTTCCGTGAGTGCGGCAGGTACTAGGGGAGAGTCTGGCCCCACTTTGGATAGATCTACTCCCTCGAGGGCCGCAGCATCTTCGGGATCGGCACCAAACGCTTCCATGATCTCCCTCATCGAGGAAGCATCTTCCTGAGTCGTGTAGGTTTGTGAACTGCTTCCCCCGTAGGGCCACACGAGGGTGTCATCGTTCGCAGTCGCTGAAGCTGCTCCGGCGACCATCAGTGATGCGATCAATGCCCCCCAGCCATCGTGACCATTGATTTGCTTTTTCTCATCGTCGCTCCTTTCGTTGAGAGGTCCAAAGGAGATCCCCTCGGCCCCATCTACATAGTGACCAACGTCACAGCGCCTCGTCAATCGTCGTTACGCGGACGTTATATGCGCAGTGCAGCGGCTTCGCTGTGTGGAGACGGCGAGGACTCAGGGGAGAATGGCCCGGATGAGCAGCGATGTCACGATGTCCAACCCGCGGGCCGACCGGGTGCGCGCGGTCGCGGCGCTGGCGCGCACCTCGGTGCGCTCCCGGCGCGGGCAGTTCCTGGTGGAGGGCCCGCAGTCGGTGCGGGAGGCGGTGCGGTTCACACCCGAGCGGGTGCGCGACGTGTACCTGACCGTGGCGGCCGCGCAGCGCTATCCCGAGGTCACCGATGCCACCACCACCGCCGGCGTGTACACCCACCTCTGTTCCCCGGAGGTGTTGGCCGCGATGAGCGAGGACGCCCAAGGTGTGCTCGCCGTGGCGCAGATCGTCGAGCCGACTGCTGCCGACTTGCTCGCCGCCGACCATCCGCCCCGGCTGCTGGCCGCCCTGGCGCAGGTGCGCGACCCCGGCAACGCCGGCACCGTGATCCGCGCCGCCGACGCCGCCGGTGCCGACGGAGTGCTGCTGTCCGCCGGCAGTGTCGACGTGCACAACCCCAAGGTGGTCCGCTCCACGGCCGGATCCCTGTTCCACCTCCCGGTCGCCACCGACGTGGACCTCGCCGAGGTTGCCCACACCGCCCGGGACCGAGGTCTGCAGGTGCTCGCCGCCGACGGGGGCGGGGAGCAAGGCCTGTACCGGGCGGACCTGGCCCGCCCCACGTTGTGGGTCTTCGGCAACGAGGCCCACGGCCTGGGAACGGCTGAGCGGGAGCTGGCGGACGCCGTCGTGCGTATCCCGATCCACGGCCGTGCCGAGTCGCTGAACCTGGCGATGGCCGCCACCGTGTGCGTGTACTCCTCGGCCCGCGCGCAGCAGGCCGGCTGACCCGGCCCGGACCCGAACCAGGGGCCTCAGCTGCCGGTGCGCCCGAACGTCGCGAGCGCGTCCAGGATGTGCGGCGGTGCGAGCAGGAACATCGGCGTGAGCTCCTCCCAGCCGCGTTCCTTCACCTGCCGCGCCCACGCCTCGTGCGCGGCACCCACCGGGTTCGAGGTGTCCAGCCCGGGGCTGCCCTCGCCCACCAGGGACAGGTGGTACATCCAGATCGTCCCGTCCTCCTCGGTGTGCGAGAAGGTGGCCTCGAACGCGGCCCGCTCGGCCGGCAGAGCCTGCTGGCACTCGGCGTACCGGTCGTGCAGCATCTGCATCCACTCGCCGAGCTCGGCCTCCTTGCCGGGCAGCACCCGGGCGCGGGAGAGCTCCAGGTGCAACCCATCGGGCACCGAGGCGGGCATCGGGATCTCGGCAGGGTCGTCCATCGGCTCAGCCTGGCAGCAGCGGTCAGTGTGCGGCCAGTGAATAAGCGTCCTGGATCACCTGGTCCATCGTCTCGGCGGTCAGCTCCCGCCAGAGCGCCCGTCGTGGACGATCCGGTATCGGCGCGCCGGTCAGGACCGCCCGCGCGACTGCGATGATGCCGCTGCCGTCACCGAACAGCTGCTGCCCGTAGGCGCCGGCCTCGTCCTTGGACAGTACCTGGCCGGTGGCGATGGTCGCGTGCAGCCGCAGCGGGCCGAGGACGTTCCACTCCGTTGCTGCTGGGCGCATCGGCCGGGACCCTGTGCGCACTCTGGCCACCTGCCCAGCCCAGTACCGCTCCAGGTTCGTCACCAGCCAGGAGCGTAGGACCTCCGGCTCCGGGTCCAGATCCCAGCGTTGTGGTGCAGGCCCGCGCAGGGTGATGCCCCGCTCGGCCAGCACCTGCCACATCACCGGGTTGACGTCGAAGGCCGCGCCAGGGAAGAACTCGTGGCCGTTGTGCGCGGCGACCGGGGCAATCTGCGTCACCGGCAGCGACAGCTGCGCCGCCGGTACGAAGCCGACGTTGCAGGTGGCGTGCAGGTGCCGGGCCCGCACCGCCCCGGCCAGCACCCTCGGTGCCTGAGATGCGTGCAGCATCCGCAGCCGGCGCAGCAGCCGGTCCCCGGTCAGTGGCCCGTCATCGAGCACGGCGATCAGGTCGATGTCGCTGCGGCCCAGCCGGTAGGCACCCAGAGCCGTGGACCCGACCAGGTAGCAGCCCACCAGCTGGCCGGGCAGCAGCCGGTCTGCGGTGCGCAGGTAGGCGGCGGTGGCTCGGCGGACCTCGCGTGGCAGCATCACGCCACCCTAGTCTCCGCTCTGTGCGACGGCCGTGATGCTCGCGGGAGCGATCAGCTCTGCACGACTGCCACGCAGGTGATCACGAATGCCACCAGGAACGCCCAGGAACGCACCGCCTGGAACACCTCCCACCGCCTGCGCATCCTC
>Ga0209487_1000152_pt1 | contig 63691 bp, 65 predicted proteins | sample Poulit2012_FD_187524 | JGI IMG/M metagenome (GOLD analysis project Ga0209487, IMG submission 187524) | Agricultural soil microbial communities from Georgia to study Nitrogen management - Poultry litter 2012 (SPAdes) (version 2) | ecosystem: Environmental > Terrestrial > Soil > Agricultural land...
TTATGGTTGGCAAGTGCTCCATGTAGAAGATGGCAACGATACTAATGCATTAAGGCAGGCGATCAAAGTAGCGAAAGAAACAAAGAATCAACCAACATTAATTGAAGTAAAAACAGTTATTGGCTACGGTGCACCAAATAAATCCGGATCTTCTGCGTCTCATGGGGCACCGCTTGGACCGGAAGAAAGTGAACAAACAAAAGAATATTATCGCTGGTCATATGAACCATTTTTTGTCCCCGAAGAAGTTTATAATGACTTTAAGATAAAAGTTATGAAACGAGGCGAAAAATTAGAACAGCAATGGAATGAATTATTTTCAACTTATAAGCAAACATTTCCTGAATTAGCTAAGGAATTAGAGTTAGCGATCAATGGTCAACTACCTGAAAATTGGGATAAACATTTACCAACATATAAAGCTGGCAAAGATATGTTGGCTACACGCGCTGCCTCAGGTGACATACTTAATGCCATAGCAGATCAAGTCCCTTATTTTTTAGGAGGAAGTGCTGATTTAGCATCATCGAATAAAACACTTATTAAAAATGCTGAAAACTTCAGCCGTGAAAATTATAAGGGTCGAAATATATGGTTTGGTGTACGAGAATTCGCTATGGGAGCTGCTTTAAATGGTATGGCTCTACATGGTGGACTAAAAGTATATGGTGGCACATTTTTTGTATTTAGCGACTATTTACGTCCAGCTATGAGACTTGCAGCGATTATGAAAATGCCTGTAACGTATGTGTTTACACATGACTCAATTGCTGTTGGTGAAGATGGGCCAACCCATGAGCCTATCGAACAATTAGCATCCCTTCGAGCAATGCCAGGTCTTTCACTCATTCGTCCTGCCGATGGAAACGAAACAAAGGCTGCATGGAAACTTGCACTTGAAGATAGCGACCAACCGACAGCTTTAGTACTCACAAGACAAAGTGTACCAACACTTGCTAACACAGACAAACTCGCTTATGAAGGTGTTAAAAAAGGTGCGTATATCATTAGTCCGTCCGAACAAGATACTCCAGATGCTATTTTGTTAGCTGCAGGCTCAGAAGTGTCCTTAGCTATTGATGCTCAGCGACTATTAAAAGAAAAAAATATTGATGTACGTGTTGTAAGTATGCCATCATGGGATCGGTTTGAAGCACAGGACTTACATTATAAAAATAGTGTTTTACCACCTTCTATTACAAAACGGCTAGCCATTGAAATGGGATCACCGTTAGGTTGGGATCGATATGTCGGTAATCAAGGTAAAACATTAAGTATCAATACATTTGGTGCATCAGCACCGGGTGATGTTGTGATTGAAAAATTTGGCTTTACAGCTGAAAATATCGTTCAACATGTCGAACAATTGTTAACGTAAACGAAAGTTTGTTTGTTACGTCGTTTGTAAAGAATATGAAGGAGGAACAATTATGAGTACGATTTGGGTTGTTTTAATTGCACTTGTGGCTTTATTAGCCGGAGTTGCCCTTGGGTTTTTTATCGCTAGAAAATATATGATGAATTACTTAAAAAAGAACCCACCAATTAATGAACAGATGCTTCGCACGTTAATGATGCAAATGGGTCAAAAACCATCGAAGAAGAAAATCAATCAAATGATGCGTGCGATGAGCAATCAAATGGATAAATAATATAAACAAAGGAAAGGCTGCCCTCATATACGTTAGGCGGCCTTTTTTCAATGATTATACATAGGAAATTCAAATAACTGTCAAAATCATATATAATCGCTCTTTCATCTTCTGGTAAAATAAATAGGGAGACCTTTACAGGAGGGTTAGTATGTCTGAAATTAATGTCTTTATAGCCTTTGGGGCTGGATTTTTATCATTTATTTCACCGTGTGTGCTCCCTTTATATCCCGCTTTTTTATCATATATTACGGGGATGAGTGTTAATGAAATAAGTGATGAAAGTAAAAAATTAAATAAAAATAGTTTAATTCATACGATCTTTTTCCTTTTAGGATTTTCCAGTGTCTTTGTTATGCTTGGCTTTAGTACGTCTTTAATAGCAGAATTTTTAATTAAACATCAAAATCTTATTCGACAAATAGGGGCAATTTTAATTGTATTTTTCGGTCTTGTCATCGTTGGTGTATTAAATTTTGAATTTCTTATGAAAGATCGAAAAATTACATTTAAAAATCGACCTGCAGGTTTCTTTGGATCATTTGTCATTGGATTAGCGTTTTCAATGGGATGGACACCATGTACAGGGCCAATTTTAGTGATCGTTCTCTCATTAGCAGCCACACATCCTAATCTCGGTATGGTTATGATGATCAGTTATGCGTTAGGATTTTCAATTCCATTTTTACTCTTATCTATTTTTATTGGTAAATTAAATTGGATTAAAAGAAATAGCTTAAAATTAGTTAAAATCGGCGGGTATATCATGATCTTTTTTGGTGTTGCCTTGTTTTTTGATTGGATGACAAAAGTAACATCCTTTTTAGCTGAATGGGTTGGTTTTTTCGGTTTTTAAGTATTTTTTAAGTTTCCCCTTTATGATATGATGTAAATACACAAAAATAAGAACCAACCATACACTGTAAATATGTTCGATTGATGATTTGGGGGAAATAGAGAATGGCGAAAATTTTAATTGTTGATGATGCTCAATTTATGCGAATGACATTAGCATCTATACTTAAAAAGGCAAATTACGAAATTGTCGGTGAAGCTGCAAACGGTGAAGAAGCCATTCAACGTTTTAAAGAAACAAAGCCTGATTTAATATTTATGGATATCACGATGCCTGTGATGAACGGTCTTGAAGCGATCAAGTCGATTTTGCATCTTGATAAAAATGCTAATACTGTTGGGCAACAAAAAGTAGTCGTTCAAGCCATTGAACTCGGGGCGAAAGATTTTATTACGAAACCGTTTGATGAAACACGACTGCTTGAGACGATTAAACGGGTACTTCATTTAAAAAATAATTCAGTAACAGATATGAAGTAGATGATATATTTATGTTTGATAAAGAAGTTTTTAACACGTTGTTAATTATTGCAAGTACCGTCATTGCAATTATGATGGCAACCATTATGATTTTCGTTCGCATGAAAATAGCTCAACAGCCGACATCTGTAAAAAAAATCATTATACCACCACTCATGATGAGTACAGGATCTTTAATGTTCATATTTCCACCATTTCAAATTACTTGGTTGCAAGCCATTGAGGCTTTATTGGTTGGTATGATTTTTTCGATTTTTTTAATTAAAACTTCTAAATTTAAAATACATCAAAACAAAATTTATTTTAAACCATCGAAAGCTTTCATATTTATTTTATTCGGACTTCTGTTGATTCGTGTGATCATTAAAATAATGATCGGCCGTAGTATTTCATTTGGTGAAACGAGCGGTATGTTCTTTTTACTCGCTTTTGGTATGATCGCTACATGGCGGGTCGTTATACTGTATAAATTTATACAATTAAAAAAACAATTAACAAAACCACCAGAAAAAGATGCGCACTAATCGTGCGCATCCTTTAAATATTTAGCGATATTTCTTTTCCCATCCTTCCTTATAATCATCCTTTGAAAGGTCAAATAAATGTTCATACGGTTCAATATCAATGTTTAATTGTTTCAATTTTCGACGCAAAAAACGATGATCACGTTTAGGTGTCCCAACAATATAACCTTCTATTAACAACTCGCGAGTAATTTTATTTTCATTTTTTTTAAGAGCTAACTCTCCAATTTTACTAGCGATCGTTTGTTTAGCTACGTCACGAAACAGTTTCGGAACTGGTGATACTAACTCTTCTAGTAATGCTTTTTCCTCATCTTCCCACATATGAATTGTTTGATCTATATAGTATTGTTCCCAATCCATTTGTGATTTACCGTCAGCTTTTGGCAATTGTTTTAAAAATTTACGAAACATAAAGAAACCGCCAATAGCCATCATGCTAATCATAAAGAAACCCCAAAAAATAATAAGATACGACATATTCTCACCTTACTTTTCGTTTTTCTTTAAAGGATTTATTTTTAATCTTTTTTATAGTACCATAAATATGATATTACAAAAAATACATATAATTTTGATCATTTTAATAATATCTTTGTATGTAGTTTATAGTTATTCTATTACAATTATAAGCTTTAGGCTTTATCTAAACAAGTGTCATATGAAGCGGAAATATGTCATAACAATATAAAAAGCGATTTTTGTCACTTATATTGTATAAAGGGGAAGTTCAATGTCTCATAAAAAAAACCGAAAAGAGCGTGAAATCATTCAACTAAAAGAAAATATGACGAAAAAAAATGACTTAAAATTATCTGATCTCCCAAGCGATATACTAAATTGGCTTGGTGAGCAGAGCCATGAAATTGTAGCTGTTTGGAATAAACATGGCAAATTACTATTTATTTCTCAATCTGTCGAAGCGATCTTAGGCTTCCAACCAGAAAAATTAATAGGTATGCGATGGGATAGTTTTTTAACAACTGAAGATAAACAGTCTTTTAATCAAGAAGCTTTAAAGAAAGAAGAAAAACAAACTTTCAACATAAAGATCGAAAATGTAGAAGAAAAGTACATTTGGTTTGAGTGTAACTTATCAAAAATTTATATAGCAAAACATAAGAATAAATACTGTTACGTATCTATTCTAAAGGATATTACAAATAAAAAAGAGGCAGAAGAAATGATGATTTTATCAGAAAAAATGTCTGTTGCCGGTCAATTAGCAGCTGGTATTGCTCATGAAATACGTAATCCACTAACATCTTTAAAAGGTTTTTTACAATTGATGAAAGCTGGCGTTGATGCACAAGATGCTTATTACAAAATTATGATTGATGAAATTAATAAGATCGAAACAATTACATCAGAATTGTTATTAATCTCCAAGCCGATGACAAATAATAAAAAAAGTGAATCCGTTCAGTCAATGATCAATGATGTACTAGTTTTATTACAACCTCAAGCGCGCTTACATCACATCCATTTAAAATGGGCGAATGAACATGATGCTTATGTATATTGTGACCGCTCTCAAATTAAACAAGCCCTTATTAATATAGTGAAAAATGCGATAGAAGCAGTACATTCTGATGCTACAATTACGATCAATGTAAAAACGCGAAATCACTTCATTGAAATAGACGTCATTGATGAAGGACCTGGTATTCCAGAAGACATCATACATAAAATTAGCGAGCCATTTTTTACAACAAAGCCAAGTGGTACAGGTTTAGGATTAATGATTACAAAACAAATTTTAGAACAACATAACGGCTACATGGATATATTACCAAATAAAAATAGAGGCAGTACATTTCGGATGTTGCTACCAAAATATGAGTTTTGACAAAAAACATTTATAACATATAATTATAAATTGTAATCTTAATCATTATATATAAGATAAGCTTATAATGATGAATAAGAATTTCATATATGTTTAAAGCCACGAAAGATTTGTTTTATCTAGATTTTTCATCTAATATAATAATAGAAAGAAAAACTTGATTACAGCTTGTAACAAATGTTTAATTGCCTAAAAGATTCATTGAAAGGGGAAGACATCATGGCAAAGAAAGCAAATGATGCATTTCAAGCGAAAACGCATTTTGAATTGAATGGTAAGAAATACTACTATTATGACTTGAAAAAATTAGAAGAGGCCGGTTTTGGTTCAATTGAACGGCTACCATTTTCTATCCGTATTTTGTTAGAGTCTGTCTTACGTCAGCATGATGGTCATGTTATAAAAGACGAACACGTAAAAGGCCTAGCGAAATGGGGTACAGAAAATGGCAAAGGAACAGACGTGCCATTTAAACCATCACGTGTCATTTTGCAAGACTTTACCGGTGTACCAGCTGTCGTCGATTTAGCGTCACTACGTAAAGCGATGGTCGACATGGGTGGAGACCCTAATGACATTAACCCTGAAGTTCCAGTAGACCTCGTCATTGACCACTCCGTACAAGTAGATAAATACGGTGTACACAATGCATTACAAGCAAATATGGATTTAGAGTTTGAACGAAATAGAGAGCGCTATGAATTTTTACATTGGGCGCAAAAAGCTTTTAAAAATTATCGAGCTGTCCCACCAGCAACAGGCATCGTTCACCAAGTTAACTTAGAATATTTAGCAAATGTCGTCCACGCCATTGAAAACGAAGATGGAACATATGAAACATTTCCAGATACACTTGTTGGAACAGACTCACATACACCAATGATTAACGGTCTTGGTGTCCTTGGTTGGGGTGTAGGTGGTATTGAAGCAGAAGCCGGTATGCTCGGACAGCCGTCATATTTCCCAGCACCTGAAGTTATCGGTGTTAAATTTACTGGAAGCTTCCCACAAGGTACAACAGCAACTGACTTAGCATTAAAAGTCACACAAACATTACGTGAGAAAAATGTCGTTGGAAAGTATGTTGAATATTTCGGTCCTGGCCTAAAAGATATGCCTCTAGCAGATCGGGCAACAATTTCAAATATGGCGCCTGAATACGGTGCAACAGTTGGATTTTTCCCTGTTGATGAAGAATCATTAAACTACTTACGTTTAACAGGTCGTAGTGAAGAACAAATTGCTATTGTTGAAAAATATTGTAAAGAGAACAATCTTTGGTATTCACCTGATCAAGAAGATCCAGAATATAGTGAAGTTGTAGAAATTAATTTATCTGAATTAGAGCCTAACTTAGCTGGTCCAAAGCGCCCACAAGACTTAATTTCACTTTCAAACATGCAAAAAGAGTTTAGAAAAGCCGTTACAGCACCTGTTGGTAACCAAGGATTTGGCTTAGATGAAAGTGAGTTTGATAAAGAAGTAACCGTTGAACATCCAAATGGTAAAACATCTGTCATGAAAACAGGCGCACTTGCCATTGCTGCGATTACATCTTGTACAAACACATCTAACCCGCACGTTATGTTAGGTGCAGGACTTTTGGCGAAAAATGCTGTCGAAAAAGGCTTAGAAGTACCTGAATATGTAAAAACTTCTTTAGCACCTGGTTCAACAGTCGTGACACGTTATTTAGATGATTCTGGCTTAACAGAATATCTAGATAAACTTGGCTTCAACTTAGTTGGATACGGATGTACAACATGTATCGGTAACTCTGGTCCACTTCGTCCAGAAATTGAAGAAGCTATTGTAGATAATGATTTACTTGTATCTTCCGTTTTATCTGGTAACCGAAACTTCGAAGGACGAATTCACCCATTAACGAAAGCGAACTATTTAGCTTCACCACCGCTTGTTGTTGCTTATGCTTTAGCAGGAACAGTTGACATTGATCTTGCAAAAGATCCAATTGGTAATGATAAAGAAGGCAATCCTGTTTACCTAAAAGAAATTTGGCCATCTATGGAAGAAATTAAACGTGAAATTGATAATGTCGTTAACCCAGACATTTTCCGCAAAGAATATGACAATATATTTGATTCAAACGAAAAATGGAATCAAATTGAAACGACTGATGAACCTTTATATGATTGGGATAGTGAATCAACATATATTCAAAATCCACCATTCTTTGAAGGATTATCAAGAGAACCAGACACAGTTGAACCATTAAATGACCTGCGCATCATCGGATTATTCGGAGACTCTATTACAACAGACCATATTTCTCCAGCAGGCGCAATTGCACTAGATTCACCAGCCGGAGAATATTTACAAGCGAATGGTGTTTCTCCAAGAAACTTCAACTCTTATGGTTCACGTCGTGGAAACCATGAAGTTATGATGCGAGGTACATTTGCAAACATTAGAATTCGAAATCAAATTGCTCCGGGCACAGAAGGTGGATATACGACTTACTGGCCAACGAACGAAATTATGACAATTTACGATGCAGCTATGAAATATCAAGAAGATGGCGTCGGTTTAGTTGTCATCGGTGGTAAAGATTACGGTATGGGATCATCTCGTGACTGGGCAGCTAAAGGATCTAATTTATTAGGCATTAAGACTGTCATTGCTGAAAGCTACGAAAGAATTCACCGCTCGAATTTAGTCATGATGGGTGTCCTTCCGTTACAGTTTGAGAAAGGGGAAAATGCTGAAACTTTAGGTTTAACTGGAAAAGAAAAAATTAACGTTCATATTGATGAAAATGTTAAGCCTAATGAGCTCGTTAAAGTAACAGCAACAGATAAAAATGGAGACGTTAAGGAATTTAACGCAATTGCCCGGTTCGACAGTGACGTCGAAATTGACTACTACCGTCACGGAGGCATTCTCCAAATGGTTTTACGCGACAAATTGAATGCTTAAATGACTATTTTAAGAAGTCCTTGTATTTCACAAGGACTTCTTTTTATTTTAAGTTATTTACAAAAAATGCTTATAATTAGACCGATATTTGGTAAGGCTAATAAACAAAGGAGTGATGATTCGTCGATGAGAAAAGGAATGTCATTTGAAGAGCTCGTTCAACAAAATCGCGAGCAAATTATGCAAGATCATTCGATGTTAGAGCAAATTGAAGAAAATATCGTAAGTCGTATCCATCAGTCCGTTAAAAATATTCATGAACAATCTTCATAACTTATTTCTCATATTAAAAATTTAACAATTTTGAAAGGAGATTTACATGACGAACGAGCATAAGCCAAAACCAGATGATCGTCGAGATAACGTAGACAAATTACAACATATGGTCCATGATACGATAGAAAATATTGAGGAATCTCATGAAACCCTTCGTTACGCGTCCGGTAAGGCACGAGAACAAATTCAGGCAAAAAATGAACGAAGAAGAGAAGCAATTGAAGGTATGCGCGAAGAAATTAAAGATGAATATAACCATCAACAACGGAAGGAAGAATAAACGACTCCCCCTGAAAAGTAGGGGGATTTTATGTTAGACTAAAAGGAAGTGGATAAATTTATTATATAAAAGGAGTATTTGACATGGCTTTTGGTATCACGAGGGAAGAATTGCGTGAGTGGCAACAGAAAGTTAGGCAAGGTAGCATAGCATTTCTGACACATTATTGGTATGATGCTCGATTTCCTCATTGTCGAAGTGTTACAAAAGTCGGATGTGCACATATACATAATTTAAAAAAGTGGGGTATGACATATGATCTCTCACCGGATTTGATCGATTACCATCATAAATACCCACACTTTGATTTATTTGGCGACTTGCAATTACATATTTTAATGAAAGAAAATCAGTGGGAACAGATCAATAGGTTCCGTTTAAAAAATCGTCATTTTAATATCTTTTAATATTTACGTATAAATAAATTCAGGTTCGTTTAATTCATCATTTAAGTCTATTTTCAAATGATCTTTATCTTGAAAATACCAAGCATCTTTATGTTCAATAAAGAAAGTGATTCCTTCTACATCAGTTGACGCGTGAATTTGCTCCGGTAAATCTAGATTAATACCTAAAGAAAAACCTGGAATAAGTCCACCTACACCACCATATCTAGGAAAAAGTCGAATATGTGCAGATGCTGATAAGTCTAATTCATCTTTGTACCACTTAGCCGCTTCCCTCGTTACTTCAATTTCCATTATTGTTCTCTCCTTGAAAGATAATTTTTGTTTTTCTCCGGCACTAAATCAACACCACCTGGATGAAATGGATGACACTTCATGAGTCTCTTAATCGCTAAATATCCCCCTTTAACCGCACCGAAGCGTTGAATGGCCTCAATGCCATAAGTAGAACACGTCGGTAAGAATCGACATGACGGCAATTTAAATGGACTAATCGCTTTTTGATAAAATTTAATAAGACTTATAAGTATATGTTTCATCGTTTACAAACTTCTCCTTAACATATACCTCTACTATACTCGATACATTTATTTTATTCAATTCATCTTCATTATTTTTCAAACACTTCATTACATCCAAGTAATTTTGGGCTCTGTTTTATTTTTAATACGCTTAATGTTATCTTTATGGCGATAAAAAACGAAGATCGTTAAAGATACGATGACGATGATCAATCCAATATCTTTAATTAATAAAGATACAATAATGGAAACAATACCTGTTACCATTGATGATAAGGAAACATATTTAGATAAATACAATGTCGTCATAAATGATACAACCATTACTAAAAATAATAAAGGGCTGACACCTAAAATAATGCCACCAGACGTTGCGACAGCTTTACCACCTTTAAAGCGAGCAAAAAGCGGATAAGTATGTCCAATGACAGCGAACAAACCTATGATTAGTTGGTATACATCAATATTAAAAAATAACGGAAAAATTACAGCGACTGTTCCTTTTAAAATGTCAGTGAGAACGACTATAAAACCTGCTTTTACACCAAGTGTTCGAAATGTGTTCGTAGCACCGAGGTTACCACTTCCGTATTCACGAATATCAATTTTATATCCGACTTTTCCGACAATGAGTCCGGATGGAATAGACCCTAATAAATAAGCAATAATTGCGAATAATACATAGTCCATATAACTAAACCAACTTTCTTAAAGGAATTTAATAGCAAAAATCGATAAATCATATTATACTTTAAGTATAACATGTATATGCATGAACGCCTATCTTATATGATACGTTAGGGATTTATCATAAAAAGAAATAATCAATGATTAAGTGCCACACTTTAACCTTTGTTAAAGGAGGTGATTTATAAAATGAAAAACCCAGAAAATACAGAAATTAAGCAAATTTTAGAGAAAGCTCAAACAATTGCGGTTGTAGGCTTATCAGGAAATTCCGAAAGAACATCTTACCAAATATCTAAGGAAATGCAAGATGCTGGTTATAAAATAATTCCTGTAAATCCTACTGTTGATGAAGTGCTAGGGGAAAAAGCATATGATTCCCTTTTAGATGTCGACGAAGATATCGATATTATCAATGTTTTTAGACGTCCAGAATTTTTACCAGAAATCGCTAAAGAAGCAGCACAGACAAATTGCCGTATATTTTGGGCCCAACAAGGAATCGTTAATGAAGAAGCTTATAAGTACTTAAAAGAAAGAGATTTTACAGTTATTATGGATTTATGTATAAAAGTTGTTCATTCAGTTTTAGTTAAATAGACAAAGAAAGGATGACACATGTGTCATCCTTTCTTATTGAAAATTTATTTAATCGATGTAAATTTTACAAAATCAAACATATGTTCTAAGATGAAGGTGATGCAGATATGCAAGGAGGATGCGAGTCAGTTTATGGAAAAACAAACACATTATACAGATGATTCAATACATGTTTTAGAAGGTCTTGATGCTGTACGAAAAAGGCCAGCAATGTATATAGGTAGTACAGACATTCGCGGTTTACACCATTTAGTCTTTGAAATAATAGATAATGCGGTCGATGAAGCCTTAGCCGGCTTTGGTACAATTATCAAAGTAACGATACATAAGGATCATAGCATTTCTGTAGAAGACAAGGGAAGAGGTATTCCTACAGGGATGCATAACATCGGCAAACCGACACCAGAAGTTATATTTACTGTCTTACATGCCGGAGGAAAATTTGGTCAAGGCGGTTATCAAACAAGTGGCGGATTACACGGTGTTGGGGCAGCTGTTGTAAATGCTCTATCAGAATGGTTAGAAGTAACCATTTATCGTGAGGGAAAAACTTACTATCAACGCTTTGAACATGGTGGAAACGTAAGTGAACCATTAAAAGAGGTTAAGATGACTAAAAAAAATGGCACACTTATTCGTTTTAAACCTGATCAAACGATATTCTCAACGATCAATTTTGACTATGACATTCTTTCTGAGCGCCTGCGAGAAGCAGCTTTTTTATTAAAAGGATTAACTTTACAAATAACTGATGAACGAAATGACTTTACAGAGACTTTTAAATATCCAGATGGCATTCAATCCTTTGTTAAATACTTAAACGAAGATAAAAATACACTCCATGAAGTAATATCATTTCAGGAAAAACATGAAGACATTTTTGTTGAATTCGCCTTCCAATTTAATGACGGTTACGCTGAAAATATGTTATCCTTTGTCAATCATGTTCGAACGACTGATGGTGGAACGCACGAGGTCGGGGCTCGAGCAGCTATGACCCGTATATTTAACGATTATGCGCGACGTGTAGAATTGTTAAAACCGAAAGATAAAAATTTAGAAGGAGCTGATATAAGAGAAGGATTAACAGCCATTGTTTCTATTCGAGTTCCGGAAAAATTACTACAGTTTGAGGGACAAACGAAAGGACGACTTGGGACAACAGAGGCGCGTTCAGCTGTTGAAAGTGTTGTCTCAGAAAAATTAAATTACTTTTTAGAAGAAAATCCTAACACTGCCAAGCGTTTAATTAAACACGCAATCAAAGCAGCTGAAGCAAGAGAAGCGGCGCGAAAAGCTCGCGAAGATGCACGGACAGGTAAAAACCGTAGACGGCGTGATGCATTACTGAGTGGAAAACTTACACCTGCCCAATCCCGAAATCCTAATAGAAACGAACTTTACCTCGTTGAAGGTGATTCTGCTGGCGGTTCCGCCAAACAAGGGCGCAATCGAAAATTTCAAGCAATTTTACCACTGCGCGGAAAAGTTATTAATACAGAGAAGGCAAAATTAGAAGATATTATGCGGAACGAAGAAATTTCTACAATTATCCATACTATTGGTGCTGGTGTTGGTAGTGATTTTAATTTAGATGATGTTCAGTATGAAAAGATAATTATTATGACTGATGCGGATACTGACGGCGCACATATTCAAGTCCTACTACTAACTTTTTTCTATCGATACATGCGACCACTCGTTAAAGCGGGAAAAGTATATATTGCTCTACCACCATTATATAAAGTATCGAAAGGTCGAGGAAAACAGGAACAAACGATTTATGCCTGGAATGAAGAAGAATTACAAAAAGCTACAAAACAGCTGGAAAAAGGATACACAATTCAACGCTACAAAGGTCTAGGGGAAATGAATGCAGATCAACTTTGGGAAACGACGATGAATCCAAAATCACGAACGTTAATTCGCGTAACGATAGAAGATTTAGCGAGAGCCGAACGTCGTGTGACAACGCTTATGGGTGATAAAGTTATTCCTAGACGACAATGGATTGAACGTCATGTGAAATTTGACTTAGAGGAAGAGAATCACATATTAGATGATAATAAATTTCGTTGATTGGGAGGTATAAAGATGACAACCGAAGAAAAGTTATTAGATCTTCCGTTAGAAGAAGTCATCGGAGATCGATTCGGCAAGTATAGTAAATATATTATTCAAGATCGCGCACTTCCAGATGCTCGCGATGGTTTAAAACCTGTTCAACGTAGGATTTTATATGCGATGCATCATGATGGAAATACTTATGAAAAAAATTACCGCAAATCTGCTAAAACCGTCGGAACAGTGATTGGTAATTATCATCCCCACGGAGATACATCTGTATATGATGCCCTTGTTAGATTAAGCCAAGATTGGAAAATGCGTAATGTCCTTGTAGAAATGCACGGCAATAATGGAAGTATTGATGGTGATCCGCCGGCAGCAATGCGCTATACCGAAGCAAAGTTATCACATATTTCCTCGGAGCTCCTGCGCGATATTGAAAAAGAGACAGTCGATTTTATTTCGAATTTTGATGATACGAATACTGAGCCTGTTGTATTTCCAGCAAAATTTCCTAATCTATTAGTAAATGGATCCACGGGAATTTCCGCCGGTTACGCAACAGATATTCCACCGCACAACTTAAGTGAAGTGATCGATGCTATTATTCAAAAAATAGATAACCCGGATATATCGATTGATGAATTAATGACAATTATTAAAGGGCCAGATTTTCCAACGGGTGGTATCGTTCAAGGGATCGATGGGATAAAAAAGGCTTATGAAACAGGTCGAGGAAGAATCGTTATTCGCGGTCAAGCAACAATTCAAAGAATGCGTGGAAATCGCGAAAAAATCATTATCGACGAACTTCCATATGACGTGAATAAAGCAAATTTAGTACGTAAAATTGATGAATTATCTATCGACCGACAAGTAGAAGGCATTGCAGAAGTTCGTGATGAAACTGATCGAAATGGATTAAGAATCGTCATCGAACTTAAAAAAGATGCAGACAGCCAAGGTATTTTAAACTATTTGTACAAAAATACCGATCTTCAAATATCATACAATTTCAATATGGTAGCTATTCAAAATAAAACACCAAAGCTTCTCTCACTTCACGACATACTTGATGCATACATCGCTCATCAAAAAGATGTTGTTACAAGACAAACTCAATTCGATTTACGAAAAGCAAAAAAACGCGCACATATCGTTGAAGGTTTAATTAAAGCAATTAGTATTTTAGATGACTTAATTAAAATTATCCGTGCATCTAGTAACAAACAAGATGCTAAAAAGCGCATTATGGAATCTTTTCAGTTTACTGAACAACAAGCTGAAGCGATTGTTACATTGCAATTATATCGTCTGACAAACACAGACATTACATCTCTAAAAAATGAAGCAGAAGAATTGCGCATAAACATTGCCAAGCTTGAAGCGGTTTTAAAAGACGAAGAAAAACTTTTACAAACGATTAAACAAGATTTATTAACAATTAAAGAAAAGTATGGGACAAAGCGGCTTACAAAAATCGAAGATGAAATCGAAGACTTAGAAGTGAATATCGAAGTTTTAGTTGCAAGTGAAAATGTACTTGTTTCTGTCACAAAAGACGGCTATATTAAGCGAACGAGTCTTAGATCATATGCCGCATCAAAGGGAGAAGATTTTCCTATTAAAGATAATGACTATATTATTCGTCTCTTAGAAATAAATACAACAGATCATATTCTTTTATTTACAAATTTAGGTAGGTATATGTCCATTCCTGTGCACGAACTTCCGGATATTAGGTGGAAAGAAAATGGGCAACATATATCACATTTATCATCAGTTGAACAAGATGAGTATATTATCTCTTGTATGCCTGTACGCCAATTAACGGATGATTATTATTTAGTGTTCTTTACGAAAAATGGTATGGTTAAACGAAGTAAAATGAATTTATACAATGCGAAGCGATTTTCCCGCCCTCTCATAGCCATCAATTTAAAAGACGATGATAAAGTGATTAATGTTTTACAAACAAATGGTCAAGCAGATTTATTCGTTGCATCCAATACAGGTTATGGATTGTGGTTTAATGAAACAGACATCAAGCCAGTCGGTCTAAGAGCGGCAGGTGTTATTTCCATGCAGTTAAAAGAAGACGAATATGTCATCAATGGTTGTAAAATGGAACAAAATCTTAAAGAACTTTCCCTCATAGTTATTACACATCGTGGAGCGTGTAAACGTATGAAACTTCGCGATTTCGAAAAATCTAACCGTGCAAATCGAGGACGGATCATGTTAAGGGAATTAAAGGAAAAACCTCATCGATTAATTGGATGTTTCGTCACAAGGGAAGACAATTATATAAACTTTAGAACGACAAAAGGTCATACACACCAAATTTTTACCCTAAATTTGCCAATAAGTGAGAGATATAGTAATGGGTCATTTATCATCGATGAAGATGAACAAGGCGAAGTAGAAATGTCTTGGCTACAAGCTGTTTATGAACAGCCTTTTTTAGCAGAAGAGAAATGAATAGAATGGAACAAGTGGCGTGATTCACTTGTTCCAAAAAAGATGTCTTTATACTTTCTGAAAAATATGATAAGATAAAAATGATTTATTCACGAAGAAGGGAGTGTTTATTTCGAGTTTACGTTCTAAAATTGTAGATGTATCCTTAGTTTTATTCGAAAAATACGGGTTTCACGGTGTCACTGTTAATCAAATTATTCGAGAAGCAGGAACATCAAAAGGTGGATTTTATCACCATTTTACATCTAAAGATGAGCTTCTTTACGTCATTCATGATACATTTATTACATACGTTATAGAAAAAGCAACGAAAGCTAGAGATATTTATAAATCCCCGACAAAAAAGTTACAAGCTATATTAACGGATTTTGTTAAAGTGTTCGATTTATATAAACCACATATCACTGTTTTTTACCAAGAAAACATTTATTTAAAGCCACAATATGATCAATTAATTAAGAAAAAACGCGATAAATTTAAAGAAATCATAAAAACAGTTATCGTCGAAGGCAAACAGTGTGGAGAATTTCGCGCAACGATTGATGAAGATATAACGACAATGGCTATTTTAGGGATCGTCAATTGGACTTACAAATGGTACGATCCAGCGGGTAAAAAAACAATAGCCGATATTGCGCACATTTACATCGACCTTATTTTACATGCGATTTTAGACGTAAAAACGTTACTAAGTCCGGCGTATAACACATTACTTATTCAAAGAGACATACTTTAATAAACAGACCAACCAGTCGGTCTCATCGGAGGTGGGATGATATGGATTTTGAATTAACGAATGAACAAAAAATGATACGTGATACAGTTAGAGACTTTGCAACAAATGTTATTCAACCGCGTACCATTACCATTGATAAAGAAGCAACTTTTCCAGTAGATATTTTTAAACAAATGGGTGAGCTCGGATTGATGGGAATCCCTTTTCCGGAAGTGTATGGAGGATCTGGAGGAGATACAATATCGTACGCCCTTGCAGTTGAAGAAATTGGTAAAGTTTGTGCAAGCACAGGCTTAAGTTATGCTGCGGCTGTCTCACTTGGAGCAACACCTATTTATGCATTTGGGACAGAGGAACAAAAAGAAAAATATTTAAAACCACTTGCTGAAGGAAAAACATTAGGTGCTTTTGGATTAACAGAACCGAATGCAGGATCTGATGCCGGAGGTACTCAAACGACAGCTACTTTAGACGGTCAAGAGTTTATTATTAATGGCGAAAAATGCTTTATTACAAACGCTAGTTATGCCAAAACGATCATTATTACCGCCGTTACTGGTAAGGATGAGCGCGGAAAAAATATTATTTCAGCAATTATCGTTCCAACAGATGCAGAAGGTATAACGATTACGAATAATTATGATAAGATGGGTGTTCGCGGTTCTGATACAGCCGAAGTTGTTCTCGATAATGTTCGGGTGCCAAAAGAAAATTTACTCGGTGATCCCAATAAAGGCTTTAAACAATTTTTATCAACACTTAATGGGGGAAGAATTTCTATCGCTGCATTAGGCTTAGGTATTGCCCAAGCTGCGTTAGATCGATCACTAAAATATGCTAAAGAGCGTAAACAATTTGGCAAACCATTAACGAGCTTTCAAGCGATTCAATTTAAACTAGCAGATATGGCAATGGAAGTAGAACTCGCTAGAAATATGATTTATAAAGCAGCGTGGCTAAAGGATGTGGGCAAACCATTTGCGAAGGAAGCCGCTTATGCGAAACTTTTCGCTACTGAAACTGCTTTTAGAAATGCTAATCAAGCGATACAAATACATGGCGGTTACGGTTATATGCGTGAATATGAGGTTGAAAGATTATTACGTGATGCTAAACTGCTTGAAATTGGCGAAGGAACATCAGAAATTCAACGTGTCGTCATTGCTAGACAACTAGGTTGTTAAGAAGAAGGGAGGGAGGTTTATGATTAAAAAAATACTTATTGCCAATCGCGGGGAAATTGCCTCACGGATTATTCGCACATGTAAGCGGTTAAATATAGCTACTGTTGCCGTTTATTCAGAGGCTGACCGGCATGCGCCTTACGTGAAGGAAGCTGATGAAAGTTATTTATTAGGGGAAGCACCTGTTAACAAAAGTTACTTGAATGTAGAAAAAATCATCGAAATTGCGAAAAAAGCTAACGTTGATGCGATTCATCCTGGATATGGTTTTGTAAGTGAAGACCCCTCTTTTGCTCGATTATGTAAACAAGCAAATATTATATTTATAGGCCCAACTGAACAGGCAATGGAGCAAATGGGTGATAAAATAACCGCAAGAGATGTGATGAAAAAAAACTCCATTCCTGTTATTCCTGGTTCAGAACATGCATTGTTTACGAAGGATGAAGCCATCTATTACGCACAAACAGTTGGATATCCAGTCATGTTAAAAGCTTCAGCCGGTGGCGGTGGCATTGGTATGCAAATTGTTCATTCTAATGAAGAGTTATCAAAAGCCTTTGACAATCATTCAAAGCGAGCGAAAAACTTCTTCGGCGATGGAACGATGTTTATTGAAAAAGTCATTGAAAATGCACACCACGTTGAAATTCAAATACTCGCTGATCAGCACGACAATGTTGTACATTTATTCGATCGCGAATGTTCCATCCAACGTAGAAATCAAAAAGTAATTGAAGAGGCCCCTTCGCCGTCTATTACTGAAAAAACGCGAAAAGAAATGGGAGAAGCCGCTATTTTAGTAGCGAAAGCTATTCAATATACGAATGCAGGAACTGTTGAGTTTTTAGTTGATCAAGAAGAAAATTTTTATTTTCTAGAAATGAATACGCGTATTCAAGTTGAACATCCCGTTACTGAAGAAATTACTGGCATTGATATTGTCGAGGCACAAATAAATATTGCCAACGGCAAAAAGTTAAGCGTCACACAGGAGGACATTACAAAGTCTGGACATGCCATTGAAGCACGTATTTACGCCGAAGATCCGGTAACATTTTTGCCATCACCAGGAAAAGTTACAAACCTTAAACTACCAGACGATCCACAACTTCGACATGAATTAACGATTGGAAAAGATATGACCGTTACACCATTTTATGATCCGATGATCGGTAAACTTATCGCAACAGCAAAAACTCGCGAGGAAACTGTTGCTATATTGCACAAAGCTTTGCAAGAGTATTCAATTGAAGGAATTAAAACAAATTTATCGATGTTACAAACGATTACTGAACATGAACAATTTAAACGAGGACATACGACAACTTCATTTATTAATGATTATTACTTACCAACTGTAGAAAATAAATGATGTCATCATGTAAGGAGGATAAATATTTATGTATGAAGTAAAAGCAAGTATGGCAGGTAGTGTATGGAAATTAAATGTCAGTACGGGAGATACTGTAGAAGCTGACCAAGATGTCGTCATCTTAGAATCAATGAAAATGGAAATCCCTATTGCCACCGAAAATGGGGGAACCGTTAAAGAAATAAAAGTGGACGAAGGTGACTTCGTCAATGAAGGTGACACAATTATTGTCATTGAATAATTGATTATTGATCTTTACATGCTCACCAAAAATATGGTGAGCATCATCCTTAGGTAAAAGGAGTGTATATATTGGATGCGCTCGTTCAATTAAAAATCACTGATGATCATATAGCAATTGTCACATTAAACCGGCCTGAAGTAGCGAACGCGATGTCTATCAAACTTCTAGATGAATTAAATGATGTCATAAGTAAACTTCAAAATAATCGACAAGTTGTATGTACGATTATAACTGGTTCAGGAGAAAAAGCTTTCTCCGCTGGAGCTGATTTAAAAGAGCGTCGTGAAATGTCTGATGAACAAGTGATTACGACTGTTAAGTATATCGGTGAAACAGTTACTCGGATTGAAAATCTTCCCATGCCTGTCATCGCAGCATTAAATGGTGTTGCATTCGGAGGTGGACTAGAGTTAGCATTAGCCTGTGATTTACGGATCGCACATAAAGATATTCAATTAGGATTAACAGAGACGTCTCTTGCAATCATTCCTGGCGCTGGCGGTACACAACGTCTCCCACGCCTTATCGGTGTTGCGCAAGCGAAGCGATTAATTTTCACAGCCAAACGAATTTGTGCAACAGAAGCTTTACATATTGGATTGATCGAGCAAGTGAGTGAAAAAGATGTTTTAGAAGAAGCTCTAACGCTTGCTCAAACAATCGCAAACAACGGACCAATCGCCCTTCGTCAAGCTAAACTAGCGATCGACCAAGGTATGCAAACAGATATCAATCGAGGGCTTTCTATTGAACATTTAGCTTATAAAGAAACAATTCCAACGAAAGATCGCTTGGAGGGCTTACGGGCGTTTCAAGAAAAAAGAAAACCGAAATATCAAGGAAAATAAATAGGGAGGTAAGTATATGTCATATATCGATGAGTTAAAAAATCGCATACAAACGATTAGACAAGGTGGCGATGAAAAGTATCATGATCGAAATGAAGCAAGAGGAAAATTGTTTGTAAGAAAACGCTTAGAGCTTCTATTTGATGATGATGTAGATATAGAAGATGCATTTTTTGCCAATTGCTTAAATGATGAACTCCCAGCAGATGGTGTTGTAACAGGTATTGGCAAAATCAATGGTCAAAACGTTTGTGTGTTAGCCAATGATTCAACGGTTAAGGCAGGCTCTTGGGGAAAAAGAACTGTAGAGAAAATGATTCGCATCCAAGAAACAGCAGCAAAATTAGAAATACCAATGTTATATTTAGTTGACTCTGCTGGTGCTCGTATTACTGATCAAGTAGAAATGTTTCCAGGACGCAGAGGAGCAGGACGCATTTTCCATAATCAAATTAAGCTATCCGGACGCGTCCCACAAATATGTTTATTGTTCGGTCCATCTGCTGCTGGTGGTGCATACATTCCAGCTTTTTGTGATATCGTCGTTATGGTTAAAGGCAATGCTTCGATGTATTTAGGGTCTCCACGCATGGCAGAAATGGTGATCGGTGAGAAGGTTAGTTTAGAAGAAATGGGAGGCGCCAAAATGCATTGCTCTGTCTCAGGTTGTGGAGATGTTTTAGTCGACTCAGAAGAAGAGGCTATTACGTTTGCACGGCGTTATTTAAATTACTTTCCGGCCAATTTTAAGGAAAAGCCTAAAGTGATTGAAACTAAAGACGTCAAGTCATTTGAAAAGTCGATCACTGAGTTAATTCCAGAAAATCAAAATGCCCCATTTGATATGTATGAACTCATTGAACGGTTAATCGATGCGGACAGTTTTTGTGAGATTAAAAAATTGTTTGCTCCCGAAATTATTACAGGCCTTGCTCGAATCGATGGGCGATCAGTCGGAATTATTGCCAATCAACCGCGGGTAAAAGGTGGCGTATTGTTCCCTGATTCGGCAGATAAAGCTGCAAAGTTTATTCAGCTATGTGATGCGTTTAATATCCCTTTACTATTTTTAATGGATATACCTGGATTTATGATCGGAACATCTGTTGAAAAAGCGGGCATCATTCGCCATGGAGCTAAAATGTTAGCGATGATGAGCGAAGCGACTGTACCAAAAATATCTGTCGTCGTTCGCAAGGCATATGGTGCCGGTCTTTATGCGATGGCAGGTCCAGCATTTGAACCAGATGCATGTCTCGCTCTCCCGACGGCTCAAATCGCAGTTATGGGACCTGAAGCAGCAGTAAATGCAGTTTATGCAAACAAAATTGCTTCACTGTCAGAAGATGAGCGACAAAACTTTATCAAAGAAAAACATGAAGCTTACAAAGAAGATATCGATATTTACCGACTCGCATCAGAAATGGTCGTTGATGATATCGTTCATCCCGATGATCTTCGTGATGAATTAGTGAAGCGTTTCTCTATTTATGAATCGAAAAATATTACATTTACCGAACGTAAACACGGGGTCTATCCTGTCTAATGCATATAGAGTATGTATAGGGCTGTACAAAATGAAGGTTACAGCCCTTATTTTTTAACTTCAGCAAGCAACTTTATTTAAAATGTAAAAATTTAATGATAATCTGAATAAGAGTGTAAAGGAAAGAGAGGAATTTTATATGATAGATCATCGACTTTTTCGTGAAGCTATGGGGAAATTTGCTACTGGCATTACAGTTGTAACAACTTTAAATGATCAAGAAATCGTCGGGATGACTGTCAATGCATTTATGTCTATCTCATTAGACCCTAAACTTATCGCTATTTCGATTGATGAATCGGCAACAATGTATAACATCTTACCGCAAACAAAACAATTCGGTGTTAGCATTTTACGTAAAGAGCAAAAAGATTTAGCAATGATCTTTGCTAAACAAAAAGAAAAAGATCGCGATATCGATTATATTTATCGCCACCATACTCCCGTTCTTAAGAACAGTTTAGCGACTTTATCATGTCAAGTCAAACAACAAATAAAAGCCGGAGACCATAAGATTTTTATTGGTGAAGTTAAAGACCTTCAAATAAAAGATGGCAAACCCCTTTTATACTACGACAGCAATTATCAAACGGTTCAATCACAATCTATCAATTAAAATTTAAAACGACATGAGAAAATCGTTGAGATGTAGATATCTCAATGATTTTTTTAACCTTAATCTCCATTGATATGATCCTTAGACAACATCATCGAATTATATTACAATACCCCTAACAGTACTGAGTGAAAGGAGGATACATATTATGGAATTTAACTCAGACGTAAAAAATCGCCTTAAGCGTGTAGAGGGACAAATTCGTGGTGTCCTTCGAATGATGGAAGAAGAGCAAGCATGTAAGGATGTTATTAGTCAATTGTCTGCGGTAAGATCTGCAGTTGATCGTTCAATTGCTTATATAGTTGCACAAAACTTAAAGCAATGTATAGAAGAAGATCAATCTATGGGAGAAAATTCTTCGGAAATTGTAGAAGAAGCTATCGAATTGCTTGTCAAAAGTAGATAGTTCATTTATATAATTGCTAATATCCTCTTTATATCCAAAAGATCTCCATTAATCCCTAAATAAAGATATTTTAAAAAGTCTTTATTTAGGGGATGCCTTTTTTGGGGAAGGGATTTTTGTTATGATGTATAGATAGTGAAATAAAAGGAGGGAGAATCGTCATATATGCGAAAACATATTAATTTAAATCGCTTTAAACATTGGAAAAAGATCGGTCGTAGATTTGGCATTACAATCGCTACAATATTTTTAATTTTAATTATTGGCTTGCCATCTTTTCAATGGTTAATTGATTATATATGGATGGATACACTCGGATTTGGAAATGTTTATACGACAATTTTAACGAGTAAAATCGCTTTAAGTGTAATCGGCTTTCTCTTATTTGCGATAACGATTTATATAACATTGTTTTGGATTAGAAGGTCTTATATCAATCACTTTAATTCACACCAATTGCCAAAAATCGTTACAAATAAAAAAGCGAGTATACTTACGATGCTCGGTGTTTCTATGTTAACAGGTTTATTTGGCAGTTTAATTGTCCAAGGTGTTGGCTGGGAACCTGCACTTAAACTATTAAATTATGAATCTTTTAATATAGACGATCCGCACTTTAACATGGATGTTTCTTTTTACATTTTTGTTTTACCTTTTTTGAAATTTATTATTTTTGTGTTGCTCGGTTTAACAATTTTACATCTTTTATTTGAAATTGGTGCTTATTCTGTTTTTAATATGTATCGCTTAAATCGATCAGCGCAAACACATTTAGTCGTTACATTAAGCGTTATCGGTCTATTTATTGCTAGTTTACATATTTTAGCACCTTTTGAAACATTGCTAACAAATAAAGTGAATATATTTCAAAAGAGTGTCGTTCATGGCTTAAGTTTTACCGATCGGTTCATTAATATACCTAAATCATATATATTAGCAGCTTTTTCATTAGTTGCAACTATTTGGATCATTAGTTCTTTTGTGCGTGGTCGCATACAACAAATCATAACGCCAATGATTATTTATGTCGGTTTACTTTTAATCGGCCAAGGTGCAGCCATTGCTGTGCAAAGCTTTATCGTTTCCCCGAACGAATTTGCTCGGGAAACACCTTATTTAAAGCAAAATTACAATTTTACACGTAATGCTTATGCGATTGATGACATAAAAGAGGAAGAACATCCAGGTAATGCCTCTTTAGATGAAGAAATGGTTGAACGCAACGACTTAACGCTCAATAATGTTCGTTTAAATGATACACGTCCCTTACTCGATATTTACAATCAGTTACAAACAATTCGGACGTATTATAAATTCCATGATATGGACATTGATAGATACAATATTGACGGTAATTATGAACAAGTGTTTATCGGCGCTCGTGAGCTAGATACTGAAAATCTTCCTGAGCAAGCGAAAACTTGGGTTAACCGAACGCTAAGATATACGCATGGATACGGTGTTGCTATGAGCCATGTTAATAAAGTAACCGAACAAGGACAACCGGAATATATGGTTAAAGACATTCCTGCTGAAGGAACAATCGATGTATCTCGTCCACAAATTTATTTCGGTGAAGAGCCATATCCAAATGTTATCGTCAATTCAAAAGTAGATGAATTCGATTACCCAACAGGGGATCATAATGAGACACATCGTTTTGAAGAACGGACAGGAATCCCACTTAAAGGAATGAATCGGTTGTTATTTGCGATCAATGAAGGTTCGTTCCGCATGTTAGTATCTGATCAACTCACAGATGAAAGTCAATTGCTTGATACACGAAATATTATGGATCGTGTTAAACGCATTGCACCTTTTTTTGAGTACGATTCAGATCCATATATTATTGTTCGCGATGATGGCACATTAACTTGGATGATTGATGCATATTTAACAGCTGAACGTTATCCTTACTCAGAGCCATATGAGCAAAGAAATAATTATATCCGAAATTCCGTCAAAGTAGCAATTGACGCATATACCGGAGAGGTCGATTTTTACATCGCTGATCATGATGATCCATTATTGCATACGTATCAAAATATTTTCCCAGACTTATTCACAGAAGATATCCCGAAAGATATAAAAGAACATTTCAGATACCCGGTTAAATTGTTTAATGTCCAAGCGAAAATGTACGGTGTTTACCATATGAAAGATTTAGAAGTCTTTTATAATCGCGAAGACTACTGGCAACTACCAACAGAAAAGTATTTTAATCAAGATATTGAAATGGAGCCATATTATATTACGATGGCTTTACCTGATCACGATGAAGAGGAATTTGTTTTAATGGTGCCATATACGCCGAAAAAACGACAAAATATGATCGCTTGGATCGGTGTTCGTAACGACGGCGATCATTACGGTGAAATGTTCGTTTATCGTTTTCCAAAACAGAAAAATATATATGGACCTCAACAAATTGAAAACCGGATTAACCAAGATAGTCACATTTCCCAACAATTAAACTTATGGGCACAAGGTGGTTCAGATGTTATACGAGGTAATTTACTCGCTATACCTATTGAAGATACTGTTTTATATGTCGAACCAATTTACATCGAATCATCTAATGAAACATCTCTACCAGAAGTAAAACAAGTAGTTATGGCGTATGGTGAACATATCGTCATGGAAGAGTCTTTTGAAGAGTCGCTGGAGAAAATACTTAAATTAGTTAGTGAAGAAAAAGATCCATCCATAGAAGCTGATGATGAAACAGACCCCAGTGGAGAAGACGAAGAAACGCCAGAATTTGAAGATAATCAAGAAGATACGACACCAATTGAAACAGAAGGGGAGTTACAAGAAATCGCTGAACTATTCGAACAATATCAAGAAGCATTATCAGCTGGTGATTGGGAAGAAGCTGGAGAATTATTAACAGAGATTGAAAGCAAACTTAAAGACGTAAAATAGTCACATTGATCAGATCCCAAATTTTAAACTGGGATCTGATTTTTTTATGAAGCATAATATCCGAATGAAGTGTGCACAATGATTATTAAGGAGGGAAAACGATGACAAACTGGTTGACGAGTTTACAAACAGACACACCACAAGAAGGTTTTGAATTAGCGATTACGCTCGCTAAAAAAGGGGTCGGATATACACAAACATCTGAAGAAGTGCGGGAAAAGTTAAGACACGAATATGCCGAAAATCCGGACAGTTTAACAATGGCATCACAAGTGATTGCTATACATTTTCAAACGATCGCAGCTGCAAATAATTATTGGAAATAATTAAATAAAACTGATATAATAATAGTTGTAAAACACATACGCCTCATGAAAGGAGAATAAACTTCAAACCTTGAAGCTTTATTCTCCTTTCAATCACTCAATTTTCTAGTTTACATAATATATATTATCGGAAGTCAAATAAAAAATATTTCATTTTATAAGTAAACTTGTGATAGTGAGATAAAATAAAAAAAGAAGCAACAAATGTTGCTTCAATTGAGTTTAACTTTATTTAAAGGTTCTTTTGCTGGGCCTTCGATAACTTCACCAGTAAATTTATACCTTGACCCATGACATGGACAATCCCACGTTCGATCACCTGAATTCCATTCAACTTCACAGCCCATATGTTTACATGTTGTATCAACAGCATAAATTTTTCCGTCCTGATCTTTATATATACCCGTCCGGCGACCATTTATACGTGTAGTGATCGCCTCATCAAATGATAACTCATTTATATTTGCTGTTTTATATTCGAGTTTTCCTTTGATTAAATGTTTCATAACATCTGCATTCATTTGTATAAATGTTCTAACCGACGGATCTGCTTGAAATCTTCTTGGAGTAAACAATTTTTCATAAGGACTTCCCTGCATCGTTATTAAATCATGGAAGATTTTACCCGCAATTGTTCCACTCGTCATACCCCATTTGCGAAAACCAGTCGCTATAAAAACATTGCTTTGTCTTGCTGTTACTGGACCAATATAAGGTACTTTATCCAATGTCGTTAAATCTTGAGCTGACCAACGATAAACGAACTCAGAAATACCAAAATGCTTTTCAGCAAAAGCTTGCAACGCTTCATAATGTTTAATCGTCGGTATACCTTGACCAGGCTTATGATTTTCACCTACAACTAACCATAAATCCTCATCTTTAAATGGTGTGTTTCTAATTGATCGGCTCGGTGTTTCAGCATTAATATACATACCACCTGGGTACGTTTTCGGCGTTTTTACACCAATAATATAAGCCCTTTCTGGGTACATTCGAATCGGATAAAATCCTTCACCATCATAAAATGGATAATGAGACGCCTGAATAACATATCGACAAGTAACACGGTGTTCATCGCGTGTGATGATCGTCGGATGCTTTGCATATTCAATGCCGACGGCTGTCGTTTGTTCATATATGTCTAATCCGTTGTTTACAGCTTCATCTACGAGTGTTTTTAAATATTTAACCGGATGAAACTGGGCTTGTCCTTTCATCACGATTGCTGATTTCATCGGTATATTAAGAGGCATCGAATCAACGATATCACTAGGAATATTTAACTGTTCGTAAGCCTTATATTCTTGTTTCAGTTTATGAACATAATCATGAGTATTCGTATATAAATAAGCATCCTCTCGCCTAAAATGGCAAGCAATATCATGCTTCGTTATAATACGTTCGATGATATCTTTCGCTTCTTCTGCTGCTTTATAGTAAAGACGTGCTTTCTCTTTTCCAAAGTGTTGCAATAATTCATTGTAAATTAAACCGTGTTGGGCAGTAATTTTAGCGGTCGTATGACCTGTTACACCATTTAAAATTTGACCTGCATCGAGTAAAGCAACTTTTAAATTTTGTTGTGCTAACAAATAAGCTGCTGTTATACCAGTAATTCCTCCCCCAACAATCCCAACATCAACTTTGATTGACTGTTTTAAAGGTGGAAATTTCTGCAAATTTACTGATGCTTGCCAAAATGATTGAGGAAATTGTGGCATTTTATATTCCATCATCATGTAGCAACTCCTTTAACAAGTAAATAACTACGTTTATTATTTCCACATGAAAAAAAATCATCCCTCTATGAGTATAATTTCTCATAGAGAGATGATTTAATCGTCTAACAACTCTTCTTCACTTCGACTATGTATATCATTGATGAGTAAACATGCATGTAAGATATTCATCATATCTTTTGTTACCATATTTTCTTCCAACATTTGTTTCACACGTTTGATTAAATCTCGCATTAAATCGTGATCACGCGTTAACATATGTATATCCTTTCCTAATTCAGGATTTTCTTCCACAATTTCTAAATATAAACCTTCTTCTTCGGCATCAGCATGTGCAATGATGCGTTGTTCCCAAAACTTTACTAATTCATGGGCCACTTTTGTACTTTCCCCTTTGCGACCTTCATTAAACAATTTTTTAACAACATTTGTTAATTCCTCTGCTTCAGCTTGTGCCCCGTCATGAATGGATTTGTGTGATGTAAGCTTTCTTAGAGCTGGACCTGTAGCATATGCCATCATGTAACCTCCTTTTATAATTGATTTAATTATAACAAGACTCTACCCCGATGAAAGGTGTGTAAAATCAATATATTAAATGTCTTTCTTTTGAACGAATTCTGTTTTTTTCTTCGGTTTAGCTTGTCTATAAACGACATAGCGACGACCTAAATAATGTAATGGTAAACTAAATACATGTACAAGACGGGTAAATGGCCAAATAGCAAATAAAATAAACGCTCCTAACACGTGTAGCTGAAAGCCAATCGGTGCACCCGCCATATACTCTGGCATCGGACGGAATGTTAATAAACCTCTGATCCAAGGACCAATCGTTACACGGTAGTCAAAAGAACCACCTGTCGCCGTATATGCTGCAGTTGCGGCAAACCCGACGACAACGACGCCACCTAATATAATTAGAGTTACAAAATCACTCATAGAACTGTTTTGCTTTACCCGTTTAACTGTTACACGACGTAAAAAAAGGAAGAAACCACCGATCACTGTCGCTATACCTGCTAGTCCACCAAAGGAAACAGCGCCTAAATGATACAAATCACTCGTTATACCAATCGCATCATAAAATTCCTTTGGTACAATTAAACCAGCTACATGGCCAAAGAAAACGAAAATAATTCCCCAATGAAAGACAATACTTCCAAAACGTAATTTTTTTTGTTCTAAAAATTGACTTGATTTAGCTGTCCAACCAAATTGATCTTTATAGTAGCGGTAGAAATGACCAACAATAAAAATCGTCATTGATATATACGGAAATACGACCCAAAGGAAAAAATCAAAGAATGTCATTGTGTCCCAATCCTTTCCACACTAAGATACATGCATATTTCCTAAGGTATTTTTTGCTGTTGTCAAAATAGCTTTGAGTAGAAAATGATATGGACTATCATTTTCTACTAAATCTTTTTCCAATTTTTTAATTGAATTAAAATGTAGTTTAAGCAAGCGGGTCGCATCATCTTGATCAGCTATCGCTAAAAATTCTAATATCATCGGTAAATAATCTGGCAATTCATCTGTTTCCATTTGTAAATTCGATTCATTAAAAATTTTCCGTAATTGAACTAATGCTTGTCCGCGTTTTCGCGAGTTTTTAAATACAGAATATGTTAAATTTAACGTTGCAACTCCATGAAAATCGAAAGTTTTTACATATTGTTCACACAATTGGACATAAGACATCGACGTTATATAGTGAAGAAAGGACGTCAAATAATCTTTAACAATTGAATCTTCTAACGTCTGAGTAAAACGTTTCATCTCTGAGACTTTTTGAAGCCATTCCTTTTTCGGGTATTGTAATAGTAATGATGTCAATTTATATACCTTTTGATGTGTATTCATCCGTTTCCCTCCAAAATCCACTTTCATAATATTCGAGTGGATCTGCTTGTCCGCCAACAAAACAGCTCGTACAATCATTCATAAAATCATATCCTGCTGTTCCTTGGTGTGAAAACATATCGCCTGCGTCTTCCCGGTGAGATTTTGGAATGACGTAACGATCTTCATAGCGAGCAATTGCGGAAAGTTCATACATTTCTTCTGCCATTTCTTCCGTCATACCAACTTGCTCTAAAATCGAGTGATCAAATGACTTACCTAACTCTTTATAACGCATATACGTCCGCATAGCTACTAATTTTTTTAACACGTTTTTAATGATCTCAGTATCACCTGCCGTAAACAAACTTGCTAAATAGTCGATTGGAATGCGGAATTGATTAATCGTTGGAAAAATAACATTCGGATCTAATGAATTTAACTGCTCCCCAAAAGGCTTCATAAAAGGACTTAAAGGTGGAACATACCAAACCATCGGCATCGTTCGATATTCAGGATGTAATGGTAAAGCAATTTTTTGCTCAACAGCTAACTTATAAACAGGAGAGTTTTTAGCAGCTTCTATCCAATCTTCCGGAATCCCTTGTTTTAATGCTTCTTTTTGAATATTTGGATCAAACGGATCTAAAAATGTGCTAAGTTGTGCTTCATATAAATCTTTTTCATCCTCAACGGATGCAGCCTCTAACACTTTATCTGCATCATATAAAACAATACCGATATAACGTAGGCGACCTACACACGTTTCTGAACAAATCGTTGGATCACCATTTTCAATTCTTGGAAAACAGAAGTTACATTTTTCTGCTTTATGCGTTTTCCAATTGAAGTAAACTTTCTTATAGGGGCATCCAGTCATACAAAAACGCCAACTGCGGCATGTGTTTTGATCAACTAAAACGATGCCATCTTCTTCACGTTTGTACATAGCTCCAGATGGACATGATGACACGCATGATGGATTTTGACAATGTTCACATATGCGTGGTAAATACATCATGAACGTTTCTTCAAATTCAAATTTAATCTCTTCATCTAAATTTTTCATATTTGGATCATCTTTTCCGGTCACATGTACACCTGCTAAATCGTCCTCCCAATTTGGTCCCCAAGTAATATCCATATATTCGCCAGTGAGCTGGGACTTTGGTCTTGCGACAGGTTGATGATCCTTTTCTGGACTTGTCACTAAATGATCGTAATCATATGTCCACGGCTCATAATATTCATCGATTTCTACTAAATTCGTATTATAAAAGATGTTTAAAAGTTTCGTCGCTCGGCCGCCCGCTCTTAACGCTAACTTGCCATTTTTTAAATGCCAACCACCTTTTTTCTCATCGTTGTCTTCCCATCGTTTCGGATACCCTACGCCAGGTTTCGTTTCGACGTTGTTCCAATACATATACTCTGCGCCAGGGCGATTCGTCCATGTATTGCTACACGTGACACTACACGTATGGCAACCGATACATTTATCTAAATTCATTACCATGCCAAATTGTGCTCTAATCTTCAAGCCAATCCACCCCATCTCGATACATTTTCCGAATAATTACTTGCTCATCTCGCTGATTGCCAGTCGGACCATAGTAATTAAACCCATAGCTAAGCTGTGCGTATCCACCAATCATTTGCGTCGGTTTAACGTGAATTCGTGTCGGACTGTTAAACGTTCCGCCACGCTGTTTCGTAATATTTGACCCAGGTACGTTAATCAATCGATCCTGTACGTGATACATATAAACGATGCCTTGAGGAATTCGATGACTGACGACAGCGCGAGCAACGACGACACCATTTCGATTGTACATTTCAATCCAATCGTTATCCTCAATGTGAACAGATGCTGCATCATCATTGTTTAACCAGACGTGTGGCCCACCTCTAAACAGTGTTAACATCGGTAATGTATCCCCATATGTTGAATGGTATGACCATTTAAAATGTGGAGTTAAATAGCGCAATGTAATTTCATTTTCAACTGTTTTCGGTTTCGGATCTCCACTGTAAAAAGTTAATTTTTGTAACGGTGGCTTAAATGTCGGCAATTCCTCACCGAACTCAAGCATTAAATCGTGATCAAGATAAAACGACTGTCTCCCTGTAAGTGTTCGAAATGGAATGAGATGTTCAATGTTTATCGTAAATGGTGAGTAACGTCGATGTCCTTTTGAAATGCCACTAAAAACAGGTGTTGTTAATACTTCTCTAGGTTGTGCGGTAATGTCATTAAATGAAATCCGTTCATCATCCCGTTCACTAATTAATCCTTTTAAAGATTCACCTGTTTTTTCCTCTAATGCTTGCCATGCTTTATTCGCTAATGAACCGTTTGTTGCACTTGATAACGTTAATATCGCTTCAGACACTTGACGATCGTTTTCTAAACTTGGTAAGTCTTTATATATCGATGTATGTTTATTCTTACCTAGCAATATTTTTAATAAATCGTGTTCTTCCTTAGCATCCCAAGCGATACCGTTTGCACCAATTTGTTTGCGTACGTGTTCACCGAGTGTTATAAACTTCTCATAAATTTCTTTATAATCACGTTTAACGACTTGAACATGCGGGAAATTGATACCCGGCTTTGGCTCATACTCACCTGTTTTCCAATCTAGGATCGTTCCGTACGCTTGTGAAATTTCATCTTTTGAATCATGTAATAAAGGTGTTGTAACGACGTCTAATACTGGATCAGGTAAGTATGTTCTAGCCATTTCAGAAAACTTTTTCGCAAGTGATTTAAAAGCATCCCAGTCAGATTTTGCCTCCCATGGAGCTGCAATTGCTGGATTAAATGGATGCACGAACGGATGCATATCTGTACTCGATAAATCGTGTTTTTCATACCACGTTGCTGCTGGTAAAACGATATCCGAATATAAGCCTGTGCCACTCATACGAAAATCATAGTTAATCAATAAATCTAATTTACCTTTAGGCACATCTTCAATCCATTTAATTTCGTTTGTATTTTTTTCTTCTTCCTGCTCACTTAATGTCCCTTCATGCGTTCCTAATAAATGTTTTAAAAAATATTCATGTCCCTTTGCTGAGCTTCCAATAAGATTTGCTCGCCAGACGAACAACAATTTCGGGAAATTGTCTGGATGACTTGGATCATCACTCGCAAATGTGAGATCACCTGATTTTATTTTATTTACAACTCGCTCCGCTACTTCTTCACTTGAGCTATTGCGTGCAATGTTTAAAGGATTTTCATTGAATTGCGGATATGATGGAAGCCACCCTAAACGTGCTGCCAGTGAATTGTAATCACCTAAATGATCATAATGTCCTTGTGCTGTCAGCGGAGAAATGAGCGCATCAACTTTTTGATCCTCATATCGCCACTGTTCGGTTGCAAGATAGAAGAAGGAAGTTCCAGCATGAAGTCGTGGTGGTCCCCCCCAATCACGCGCCATCGCAATTGTTTGCCAGCCTTCAAGCGGCCTTACTTTTTCTTGTCCAACATAGTGAGCCCAACCACCACCGTTAATACCTTGAGATCCTGTTAACAATACTAAATTGAGAATTGTCCGATAAATGACGTCTGAATGGTACCAATGATTAATGCCTGAACCCATAATGATCATTGAACGTCCTTTAGAATCAATAGCATTTTGCGCAAATTCCCGAGCAATTTGTGCGGCATCGTTTGCAGATACACCTGTTAACATCTCCTGCCAAGCCGGTGTATATGGTGCATCTTTATCGTCATACGTTGTTTTATAATCTCCATCTAATCCTCGATCGACACTACAACTAGCGACTAATAAATCAAATACGGTCGTAACATATTTTTCTTGATTATTTACAGTCACTTTTTTCACGGGAACTTTACGTTGAAACGTTTGCTTTGATGATATGAGAAATTGGGGGAAGCTCACGTCAACGACCTTATCGGAATGATTAATCATTGAAAGGGCTGGATTAATTGAACCTAAGTTATTATCCGAATCACGTAAATGTAAATGCCATGTTTGTTTATTCTCCCAGCGATGGCCGATCGTTCCATCTGGTGCTGCAAATGTTTCTTTATTTTCATCGTAAACGATTGTTTTCCAAGTGGCGTTGGAAATATCCATCTGTAAATCACTTGCTCGTAAGAACTTTCCTGCTCGTAAATATTCGCCATCTTGATCTAATGTAACTAAAAACGGTAAATCTGTATATTTTTTAACGTAGTTATTAAAATACGGTGTTTCCTGATCAACGTAATATTCTTTTAAAATAACGTGTGTCATAGCCATGCCTAATGCAGCATCCATACCTGCCTCAACAGGTAACCACGTGTCAGCAAATTTTACATATTCCGCATAATCAGGTGCGACTGCAACAACCTTCGTTCCTTTATATCTTGCTTCCACCATAAAATGTGAATCAGGTGTTCGTGTTTGTGGTAAATTTGATCCCCAAACGAGTAAATAACTAGAATTATACCAATCAGAGCTTTCGGGAACATCGGTTTGTTCACCCCAAATTTGTGGTGAAGCTGGCGGTAAATCTGCATACCAATCATAAAAACTTAACATTGAGCCGCCAAGTAAATTTAAAAATCGCGCACCTCCTGCATAACTAACCATTGACATCGCGGGAATTGGTGAGAAACCAAAAATTCTATCAGGACCTTCTGTTTGGATTGTATGAATAAGGGCTGCAGACATTAATGTATGTATTTCTTCCCACGTTGTTCGAACGAAGCCCCCCTTTCCACGGGCAGATTTATAACGCATAGCATTATCTTGATTTTCAATTAAACGTTTCCATGCTTCAACTGGGTCTTTTACTTCTTTTAGCGTTTGGGACCACAATTTTAACAATGCTGAACGAATATATGGATAACGTACACGGTGAGGGCTATACGTATACCATGAAAATGTAGCACCTCTTGGACAACCACGCGGTTCATATTCGGGCATACCAGGTCCAGTAGATGGATAATCTGTTTGTTGTGTTTCCCATGTAATAATGCCGTCTTTTACGTGTACTTTCCAGCTGCAAGAGCCTGTACAATTGACTCCGTGCGTTGTCCGAACAACTTTATCATGTTGCCAACGTTTCCTGTAATAATCTTCATTCGCTCTTCTATCCTCATATGAACGCTCAAATTGTTCATTCAATGTCTCACGCTGTCTAAAAAATGATAATCGTCTCCAAAATGGTGTTATTTTCGACATGTGTCCCCTCCTATTTTTATATTTAATCATTCTACATGTGCTTTTTATTTTCATGTTTAGTGACTATATTCCCCTGAAAGGATGTATTTTAAACTAAAAAATGACAAAAAAATACATTAAAAAGTACTTATTGAAAAAATGCAAAAAAAAAATCGTTGATACATCAACGACCGTATCAACGAATACTTTATATCAAACTAGCTTTCACTTACTTCTTTAAAATATTCTTTATAAAATCCGCCCACTCGATCACTATTATCAACAATAAAGTAAAATTCATCCGTTTCATTAATAACGTCATACATTTTTCCAGGCGTTAATTTTCTATCAACGATATATCTTTTAGCATTTGCATGAACACATTCTACGCGTTTAATGACATGTCTTTCATCCCATTTTAAATGTATCATTGATCGCCCTTCCTTTCTGTACAGGTTTACATAATTATATTATTGTCTACGCTTCTGAAAAAAGATATAAATAATCTTCATACCCTTCATCTTTCATTTTTTCCTTAGGAATAAACCGTAAAGCTGCTGAATTAATACAATACCGGAGTCCACCATGCTCTATTGGACCATCATTGAACACATGTCCAAGGTGTGAATTAGCCTCTTTACTCCGGACCTCTGTTCGAATCATACCGTGTGATGTATCCTCTTTTTCAACGATAAAATACGGATCAACAGGTTTCGTAAAACTTGGCCAGCCACAATTTGCATCAAATTTATCTTTAGAAGAAAATAAAACTTCTCCTGATACGATATCAACATAAATACCTTCTTCTTCGTGATCCCAATATTCATTATCAAAGGGACGTTCTGTTGCATCTTCTTGTGTTACTTTATATTGGATTGGTGTTAATTGTTCTTTTAATTTTTCCTGGTCAATGTTTAACGTCCAATATTTTTTTATAAAATCTTCTCTGCCAGATCCTTTTTTATAAAGCCTGTAGTGGAAAGATTGCTTTTTATAGTAATCTTGATGTTCTTCTTCGGCAGGATAAAAAGGTTTGGCTGGTAATATTTTTGTAACGATTGGCTTAGAAAATTTCCCGCTCGCTTCTAGTTCTAGTTTTGACGCCTCAGCAATTTTCTTCTGTTCATCATTGTGATAAAAAATAGCTGTTTGATAGGCTTCACCGCGGTCATTAAATTGACCGTTAGGATCTGTTGGGTCAATTTGTTGCCAAAATGTTTCAACAAGTTTCCGGTAAGGCATAACACTTGGATCAAAAGTTATTTGCACCGCTTCTACGTGACCAGTTGTATGTGTGGCTACTTGTTCATATGTCGGATTTGCTACCGTACCCCCGGTATAACCTGATATGACCTTGAAGATTCCCGGACGTTCATCAAATGGTTCAACCATACACCAAAAGCATCCCCCAGCAAACGTTGCTAACTGTCTTGCCTCTGTCATATGAACACCTCCATTGTTCTTATCTCTATTTTTTCCGTTTCAATGATAAAAATCAAGTTGTATGTCTTATGATATATACAATTTTGGTGTAGAGGAGCCATTGTCTTCTTTTTGCTTCTTAGGTAATGAAGGCGCATCTTTTTCATGCTGTTTATCAGTTCGCTCATTTTGTTGACTTACTTTGAGATCAGACTTTTTCTCATTATCGGATGTAATCGCTTTTAACATTTGATACATTTTTGGAACATTTTTGATCATAGGTCCATATTTTTGTATGATAGGAGCTGTCGTTTCAACGGCATTAAGAACACTTTGAACATTACTAAGTGTATGAACCCCTTTATTGGCGAGTGTTTCTAACAAACCTTTCGAATGTTGTGGTGCATATGGTTGATGGAAACGATGTGACGCGTTAAAATGATTTCTCGGTTGCTGCTGGTATATACGGGGTGGGATTTGCCGACGCATAAACATATTTATAATCCCCCTCTATAAAAATTTTTCTAACTTTATTGTACGTATGTTAAGAAGAATTAGTGTAGGCTTATATATTTCCCAGGCAACCGCAGAAACCAACAAAAGCTATAACAATTAAACATTTTTTGTCAATGTGACATTACCGAACAATTAAACGTTACAAACGTTTTTCATCGCGCTCATATTTCGCCCATAAGTTATCAAATACATTTAATGCATTTAAAAAAGGACTATTACACTCTAAATACCGACTTATTTCGTCGTAATTATAGGTATGTTTAGGGAAGTTGTGATCGGAAAAAATCCACTCTGCTAAACGGGTTTCATCATCTTCAGTTAACTTTCCACGATAAGTCATAACATATTGATAAAATGTCTTCATAACTATCACCTAATTTTGTTCCATGAATGCTTGATGTTTTTTCTGCTTCCGCCGATAAACAATTTCTGATAAGTAAATGCTTATTTCATAAAGAACAAATAATGGAATAGCTACAGATAACTGTAAAATAACATCAGGTGGTGTGACGATGGCACCGACAATAAGCAAAATAAAAAAGGCATATTTTCGCGATCGCTTTAAAAAATTCGGTGTAACAATCCCTAAGCTCGTTAGAAACATCACAATAATTGGCAATTCAAAAAGTAATGCAAACGGAATAGTCACCCGAAATAAAAATTTAAAGTATCGATCGACCGTAAATAATTCATTAAACATGTCATCATTTAAGCTTAATAAAAAAGGTAAAATGAGCTTAATAAACATAAAATAACCAAATGCAAGTCCGGCGATAAACAATAAAAAAATAGCTGGTATGTAAGGTAATGATGCTTTTCTCTCTTGTCGGGTTAAGCCTGGTTTAATAAACAGCCATATTTGAATACTTAAAACAGGAAGTGTACCTACAATCGCCCCGATGGCTGCAATCGTAAAATATATCCAAATAATATCACCTGGACTCGTTATGTTTAGCTGAACATCTATATCATTGGCAAAAAAATAGTAAATATCTTTTACATAAATAAAACTGATTATGAAAAATGCGATGAAAAATAATGCAGTAACGATGAGTCGATTTCTTAATTCTGTTAAATGTCCAGTTACATTCATCTCTTTTTCATTATAAGTTTTAGAATTTGTAGGCATAAGCTCAACTCCCTAAACGTCCATCATTCAATCATCTTTATTTATTGCTTTAGACATAAAAAAGATGTAAGGCACTGTTTTCCCTACACCCTTTTTATTTAATTATTCGTTTTTATTATTTTCTGCTTCATCATCAGTCATAATACCTTTTGTAGCATTTTTAAATTCTTTTAATGACGTTCCAGCGGCCTTTCCAATTTCTGGCAACTTAGACGGTCCAAAAATAATAAGCGCTACAATTAAGATTAATATTAATCCTGGAAAGCCAATGTTTGATAACATTGTATCACCTCTAATTTTGTTTAACATCGCCAAGCTCGGCATATATCTTAAACATCCAACTTATAAGCTTTGTTTTCGTGTTTAGTTTATCACGGTTTAAGATTATTTGCCAATTTATAATGATTTTGCTCGTTCATATTCATCGGGGTTATTCATATTAAAAAAATGTCTTTTTAATGTTTCTTCCGATATTGACCCAAAGTCGTCAATATATTTTATGTTAATATTGTTAAAAAAGCTTTTGACTCTTAACTCATTCTTTACCAATTGTTCTTGGATGTGTGAGTGTACGCTCCTGCGATAAATCCCTACAAGCGGATGTGTTTGTGTATCATAAATTGGGATAACTGCATCATAGTCGTCTAAATACTTAAGTAAATACGTATACACTCGGTGATGAATAAACGGCATATCACAAGCAGCTATCAAAAAGACATCTGATGGTATATGATAAAATGCCGACTCTAAACCAGCTAAAGGACCTTTACCTTTGTAGCGATCACTAAACATTGATAGACCTGTAAAAGTATAAATTTGTGGATCGTTTGTAATAATAAATACATCATCTGTTAATGTTTGCATTTCTTCGATAATGTGAGAAATGACAGGTTTTTCATCGAGCTTTAACAAAGATTTGTTTGTCCCCATTCGCGAAGACTTTCCACCAGATAACACAACACTACTTATACGCATAATATCTCCCCATATTATGACTTTCGATCATATTGTAAAAAATAATAGTCATACGGATTTTCCTTATTTTTAATACCTTTTTCCTTTTTCGTTAACGACCATTCCTCTTCATTGAATATCGGAAAAAACGTATCTCCCACAAATACTTCATCAATATATGTAATATACATCCGATCAGCATGAGGGAATACTTGTTTAAAAATTTCGCTACCACCAATGACAAACAACTCTTCCTGAGGCGATGCATCGTTCCATTTGTAAATCGTCTCTATATCCCGAATAACATGAACACCTTCAGGAAATTCTTTTTCTTTTCGTGTAAGGACGACATTTTTCCGCTTAGGTAACACACGGCCAATCGAATCGAATGTTTTTCTCCCCATAATAATTGTATGGCCAGTCGTTACTTCACGAAAAAATTTTAAATCGAGTGGTAAACGCCATGGTAAATCATTGTTATAACCGATGACACGATTTTTATCCATTGCAACGAGAAAAGAAATCATTTGCGTCATTGCCTCCTAAAACGATTGCTCTATTTATGTATATGTATTTACAATCTTTATTATCCTAAATTTATTCTATCCAAATTGTAACATAAATGTAACGTATAAAAAAATGTCTATTTTCATAAATGTATGAAGAGGTGTATATTGAAAGGAGGATATTTGCATGTTTCATCCAATGCTTGAGCGTGTAGCAAAGCATTCATTTTTATACAGCTACATGATTAGTCAACCCTTTGCCACCTATGTAGATGCATATCCTGTCCTTGATCATAAAATATTACTTGAAGCACAACAATTACAATATAGTGAACATGGTGAAGCCGTGAGAGTCCTACAAGAAAAACTTAATCATTTAGAATACTACGACGATGATATTGATAGTGAATTCGGTGTATTGACTGAACACGCATTAAAAAAGTTTCAAGAAAACCATGGTTTAACGGTCTCAGGTCAAGCTGATAGTGAAACAATTCAAACGATTGTTAAAGAAGAAATAGAACTATATATAGATAAACTTATCGACTTATCAGGTTCTATCCATCCGGCAATGGCAAAAGAAGATGTAGAAATTGTTCAACAAACTTTAAGTTATTTTGGTTATTATGACGGAAATATAGATGGAATTTATGGTCCCTTGACACAAAAAGCGGTTGAAATGTTGGAAAGTGAATATGATCTCGACTTAGTATCAGAAGATGCGCGCCAATCTTTAAGAAAACTATATGAAGAAGAAAAGGAACGAGTCGATCAAACAATGGAAGAAGAACAAACAGAAGAAGCAATTGAACAAAATAATCAAACATCTAAACAGGAATCTGAAGAAGCAGAAATGCATACGACAGAAGAAAAAGCAGAGAAGGCGAGCAAAAAGATAGAAACTAAAACAAATAACACAAATGTTGTTGAAGTGGCTCATTCTCTCGTTGGTACACCATATGAATGGGGGGGCGATTCACCTGATGGATTTGACTGTAGTGGCTTCGTCCAATTTGTTTACGAAACGCAAGATAAAACTGTTCCTCGTACTGTAAGTGATATGTGGAATTTTGCTACGCCCGTTGATGAACCTTCCATTGGTGACCTTGTCTTTTTTGAAACATATCAAGCTGGACCTTCTCATATGGGAATTTACGTTGGGGATGATAAATTTATTCACGCTGGTGAATCTAACGGTGTCGCAATTGGCGAACTTAGCGAATCTTATTGGCAAGAGCGCTATTTAGGTGCCAAGCGAATCCGCTAACAAAAGGGTGAGATCCACCCTTTTGTTAAAACAATCCAACTGCATAACCGTCATTTGTCACATCCATGTTTAATGCTGCTGGCTTTTTCGGTAAACCAGGCATTGTTAACATCTCTCCTGTAAGGGCAACAATAAACCCAGCTCCAACAGACGGACTTAATTCTCTTACATTTAACGTAAACCCCTCGGGACGTCCAAGTAATGCAGGGTTATCCGATAACGAATACTGTGTTTTAGCCATACATACCGGTAAATTTCCCCAACCCTGCTTTTCATAATACGCCATTTGTGATTTTGCTTTCACCGAAAAATTAACATCAAACGCACCGTAAACTGTCTGAGCAATTTTGAAAATCTTTTCTTCAATAGAATCGCTTTCCTGATAGACATGTTTAAAGTTTTGCTTACCTGTATTTACTTTTTCAATAACTTTTTTAGCAAGTTCAATCCCACCTTTTCCACCTTGTGCATGCACATCTGTTAAAGCGACAGAAATATCTCTTTCCTTGCACCAATTCTTAATCGTATCTACTTCATTTTCTGTATCTGTTGGAAACTTGTTAATCGAAACGACATATGGTAAGCCAAACTGTTCAATCGTTTCAATATGCTTCTTTAAATTTTCCATACCTGCTTTTAACGCTTCTACATTTTCTTCAGTTAAATACTCTTTCGTAACCCCACCATGCATTTTTAATGCACGAATCGTTGCAACAATCACGACTGCATCTGTTTTGAGTTGACCAGCACGCGATTTTATATTTAAAAATTTCTCGGCACCTAAATCAGCTCCAAAACCTGCTTCCGTTACAACATAATCACCTAATTTAGCTGCTGTTTTTGTTGCCATAATACTATTGCATCCATGAGCAATATTCGCAAATGGTCCGCCATGAATAATCGCTGGTGTATTTTCAATCGTTTGCACGAGGTTTGGTTTAAGGGCATCTTTAAGCAGTAAAGTTAAAGCACCTTCAACATTAAGATCTTTAACTGTGACAGGTTCTTCATCATATGTATAACCGACAACAATGTTAGAGATTCTTTCTTTTAAATCATCTAAATTCGTTGCTAAGCATAAAACAGCCATGATTTCTGAGGCAACAGTTATATTAAATCCGTCTTCTCTAGGCACACCGCGAGATGTTCCACCTAAGCCGACGACGATCTCTCTTAGGGCACGGTCGTTTATATCCATAACTCGCTTCCAACCGATTCTTCTTGGATCGATATTTAAATCATTTCCTTGATGGAGATGATTATCTATAAATGCGGATAAGGCATTATTTGCACTCGTAATCGCGTGAATATCACCTGTAAAATGTAAATTAATATCCTCCATCGGTAAAACTTGGGAATATCCACCTCCCGCTGCACCACCTTTAATGCCCATGACTGGGCCTAAAGATGGTTCACGTAGTGCAATGACTGATTTTTTCCCTATTTTATTTAATGCTTGACCTAATCCGACAGTCACCGTAGATTTTCCTTCTCCAGCTGGCGTTGGATTGATCGATGTCACTAAAATAATTTTTCCATCAGATTTGTTTTCTAATTTCTCTAGGAGCTTATCAGAAATCTTTGCCTTCGTATGCCCGTATGGCTCCCAATCTGTCTCTTGTAACCCAAGTTCTGAAGCAATCTCATGGATAGGTTTTAAATGAGCGTCTTGTGCAATTTCAATATCAGTCTTCAACAACTTTAACCCCTTTCCTTCCTTGATCGCTTATGAAAAGGTTTACTTTATATATTATCATTTTATTAATTATTTATAAAATGAATTATGAAAAATTTCTTAACAAATTAGCCAACTCATTTTGATCAGTTGAGAGATCTATAAAATTTCTATAAAAATGACAACTTTTACAAGTAATTTCTTGACTCACCTCATAAAACAAGCTATATTAGATGCAAGCAAAGTAGATATATGGAATCATTTAAATAAGTAGCTTCTAGAGTATGATCAGCACATTTGGAGTTGCTTTTTTAATACATTCTATGATCTATCTTTGTATTAACACGTTGTTTTACGTGACAGTTTTTAGGAGGAAAATTTACATGTCTAATGAATTAGAAAATGGCGTCGTTAAATGGTTTAATGCGGAAAAAGGATACGGATTTATCCAACTTGAAGAAGGTAATGATGTTTTTGTTCATTATTCTGCCATTCAAGAAGAAGGATTTAAATCTTTAGAAGAGGGTCAAAATGTTACATTCGAAATTGTCGAAGGTGACCGTGGACCGCAAGCAGCAAATGTCGTTAAAGTGTAAAAGTTAAAAACGTATAAAATAAAGAGGCTCTTCAACCGCTTTAATCAACGGTTATGAAAGCCTCTTTTTTGTGACATATCATAAGGGACAATCTATTTCGTAACGTCTGTCAATGATTCCGCTAAAGCTCTTTCCTCGCTTGGTATTCTAACAATAAGTAAAATAATATGTAAGATCGGGAATAAAAAAGCCGTCATATAAGCTTTAAATAACATTGGAATAATGAATAATTCAATTCCGACAATGATATAATTTGGATGTTTTATAAATTTATAAGGCCCTTTTTTAATTAAAGAAACACCTGGTATAACGATAATTTTCGTATTCCAAAATCTACCCAACGTATAAATACACCAAATTCTTACGACTTGTGTACAAGCAAATAAACTAAATAAAACGATATTTATGCCTTCAATGGGAGCATTGTTTGTCGTCATAACTTCTACAATGATCGATAAGAAAAAAGCTGTATGCATCAATAAAAACCACTTATAATGCCCCTGACCCTTTTCAATACCTCCTCTTTCCTTCATCCAACGCTCATTACGACGGGCTATTTTCAATTCAACCAGTCGCTGATTAATGAGCAATAGAAAAAGTAACCACATCCACCATACCATGATCAATCCCACTCCACTAGGATTAAGTTCGAACTAAATCCTGGGCCAAGCGAAGATAAAATACTTTTTTCTCGGCGCGAAATTTCCTCATGCATCCACGCTTTTAAAACGTATAAAACGGTAGCAGATGACATATTTCCATGACTTTTAAGGATATTGTATGAGTGATGTAATTTTTCTCTTGAAATATCGAGTGCATGTTCCATCGCCTCTAACACCTTTCTACCACCTGGATGTGCGATAAATGAATGGATGTTGCCTTTTTGTACATTCATTTCATTTAAAAAGGTTGTTAAATGTTCTTTCCAAATCGTTTTAACACGCTTAGGGATACTCTTAGAAAAAATAACTTCAAAACCTTGATTCGTAACTTCCCATCCCATCACTTGTAAACTATCTTCTGCTGTGTAACAACTCGTTTGCATTATTTTAGGTACAATTCCTCTTCGCTTAGTTAAATAAGGGGACCTATCACCGGCGACCAGCGCCGCTGCAACCCCGTCGCCAAATAGTGCTGTACCTACAACATTGCTCATTTTTAAATCATTTTTTTGAAACGTTAAGCTACATAATTCACAGCCGATGACGAGAGCTAATTTTTCCGGATGAGCTATTAGCCAATCAGACGCTCTCGCCAAACCGGCAGTACCCCCACTGCATCCTAAGCCCCATAATGGCATACGCACAACATCATTGCGAAACGGACGTTCATTCATAACAAAGGCATCTAAAGAAGGCGTTGATATACCTGTACTTGATATAAACATAATCATATCAATCGCTTCATATGGAATATCTTCACTTAACATATTTTCGTTCGTTAAACAGTGATCAACCGCATTTAATGCATATTGTAAAGCGTATTTTTGATACTTTTTATTTTTCTCAGCAAACGTATGGTCCTTTTTCAACCATTCTTCTCCGACAGCGAGTTGCCGCTCATGAATAGCCGCGTTATCAAAAATAGGCAAAATTTTAGACCATTTTCGTTCGGAAAAAGGAAATATATGTTTAATAAAAACTTTCACTTGGTCTTGCGAGATTGTGTATTTAGGAATACCTTGTCCAATTGAGAAAATATATGGCATTATTCCCCTCCTTTTCGCTTAGTTTTTGTGTTTTGTCACATAATATCCCCACATTTTTCACAGTTATTTCACAAACTTCTTTAACCTAAATGTTAGTAAAATCTTGCCTAACGCCGGCATGAACGTTATTGAACAATTTGTGAAACATCGTTAAAACCGATAAACACTATTTGTAAATTATGTATGATATAAATAGATAGCAAATTTAGCCAGAAAGGGGTGAAAGCATTACTTTACATGCGACCATTGATAAGCAACTGTAAAAATTATCATGAAAAAACGATGTAAAGGAGCTGACAAATCACATGGCGAAACCACAGGTGGATGAAAAAAGGCTTCAAGAGGAACGTGAGAAAGAATCATTTAAGGGTACCTTTATTTCAGTTTTGTTATTAGGTGGATTTATTGCGCTATCTTGGTTAGGGGTTTGGATTATATATTTAATACGTTAGGAAATAAAAGGAGATTGTAGCCTATGAATATGCATAAGTATGAAAAAATATGGTTAGGTCTTGGCACGACAACATTATTAATTTTTCTCATTGTCGTTGGTATTAGTGCATTTTATATGGGAAATCAACCTCCAAGTTGTGCTGTAACGCTTGATCCAGAAAAAGTTGACGAAACTGAACCATTTGACAATCCAGGCTTAAAACAAATTGGAGATAATGAATATCAATTAACTGTCGTTGCTTCTGCTTTCGATTTTGATGTTGGATCAGATGATAAGGTTGTTGAGATTCCGAAAGGTGCAACAGTCCATTTTAATGTGACAACAAAAGATGTCATTCACGGTTTTGAATTAGTCGGCACTAACGTTAACATGATGCTTGAACCTGGCTATATTAGCACATATACAAATACATTTGAAGATACAGGTACTTATACACTTCTTTGTAATGAATACTGCGGTACAGGGCATCATTTAATGAATGCTACGATAGAGGTGGTTGAATCATGATAAAGTCACTTCGAAGTATGAATAAAAAAGATGCAAAGCTTTCAATGGCCCATATGTATGTTGCTTTTACAGCTCTATTAATTGGAGCAACAGCAGGTCTTCTTCAAACTTTAGAAAGATCAGGAAAATTTGATCTACCTGGTAATATTAGTTATTACCAAATTTTAACGGTTCACGGTGTGACGTTAGGTCTTGTGCTAACAACATTTTTCATTATTGGTTTTATGCTAGCTGGCCAAAGCCGTACAGCTGGTGAATTTTCAAATAGTGAACGTAAAATGGCTTGGTTCGGTTATTGGATGATGGTCATTGGTGTGATATTAGCTACTATCTTTATTTTAATGAATGAAGCAACTGTCTTATATACATTTTATTCACCAATGCAAGCACACTCTCTTTTCTATATTGGCTTAACTCTTGTCGTTGTCGGAAGTTGGTTTGAAGGGTTTGTCATCTTCCGCCGTCATGCAAGATGGAGAAGAGAAAACCCTGGTGAAAAGTCACCTTTATTTAGTTTTATGGCTGTTATCAATATGATTATGTGGCAAATTGCAACGCTTGGTGTTGCCGCTGCTATGCTCATCCAATTTATTCCGTGGGCATTAGGTTTCAGAGAAACAATAGACGTTCTTGTTAGCCGTACACTTTTCTGGTATTTCGGACACCCGCTTGTATATTTCTGGTTACTGCCCGCTTATATGGCTTGGTACACAATTATTCCAAAAATTATCGGTGGAAAAGTATTTTCTGATGCTTTAGCACGATTATCATTTATTTTACTTTTATTATTCTCAATTCCAGTAGGATTTCATCACCAGTTAACAGAGCCTGGTATTGATCCTTTCTGGAAATACTTACAAGTCATCTTAACATTTTTAGTCGTCATTCCATCGTTGATGACTGCTTTCTCTATGTTTGCAACATTTGAGGCAAGAGGCCGAGAACTTGGCGCTAAAGGAATGTTTGGGTGGCTTAAGAAACTACCATGGAAAGACGTTCGCTTCCTAGCACCGTTTATCGGTATGCTTTGGTTTATTCCTGGTGGTACAGGTGGCATTATTAATGCCTCCAACCAAATGAACCAAGTCGTCCATAATACAATTTGGGTAACAGGGCACTTCCATCTAACAGCAGCTGCCACTGTTATGTTAACCTTTTTCGGTCTTTCCTACTGGCTCATTCCGACTTTAACAGGGCGAACATTTACGAAAAAAGCAAACAAATGGGGAATCATTCAAACGATCGTTTGGTCAGTCGGTATGGCCTTTATGTCAGGTGCTATGCACTGGCAAGGATTAATTGGTGGTCCACGTCGATCTGCCTACTCTGAATATGCTGGAAACGCTGATACGGCAGCCTTTGGTCCTTATCAAATTGCTCAAGCCGTTGGTGGATCCATTCTATTTATCGGTATGCTTATCATGCTCGGTTTATTCATATATCTCGCCTTCTTTGCACCGAAGGGAGAAGAAGAATTCCCAATTGCTGAAGAAGGTCCAACATCGGGAGAGACACCTGCTGTTTTAGAAAACTGGAAATTGTGGATTGGTGTAACTGTCGCCTTAATCTTATTTGCTTATACGATACCATTTATCGATATCATTCAAAATGCACCACCAGGATCTGAAGGATTTAAACTTTATTAAGTATAATCAGGGGGATCATTCCCCCTTCCTTTATTTATATACTGACATATAAACTACAAAATGTTAGGAGGTTTAATGCTTGAAAAAAATTTATATTACTTTTACGGCCTTATTAATAATTGGTATTGGAGCGGGTATTTACTATTTACAAGTCGTTCGACCGGGAGATGCTGAACTGCCGGAAGACGTTGTTATGGAAAATGCTTTTGAGGGTGAATATTCTTTTGCAGACATGCCGAAAAAAGCTCGACTTGTAGAGTTTATGTATACGGACTGCCCGGATGTTTGTCCATTGACAACTGTTAAAATGTCTGAACTTCGCCAAAAATTAATGAAAGAAGGGGTGTTTGGAGATAAGATTGAATTTTTAACGATTACGATTAATCCAGAAGACGATACACGGGAAGTCCTACAAGAATATGCTAATCGCTTCGAAGTAGATTCCGCCGATGATGGTTGGAAATTTCTAAGAGCTTCAGAGGAAGAGACGGAAAAGGTTGCTGATTCTCTCGACTTTCTATATCGTGATCCGGGTACTGGAGATATTATCCATTCCACATTCACTTATTTTATCGATGAAGATAACAACTTATTGGAAAAATTTGCTATGGGTGAAGGTTTTGATGCCGACAAAGTATACAACCGGATTATGAATACCATCGAATGAAAATATACGAAAAGTAGCGCTTCTTAGCAATCGTTTTTTCTTTATATATAAACGAGCCTTCCTAACACACGAAGGATGTGCTTAGGAAGGCTCTTTAAATGGAGCGTGGAGTTCGACGATTAAATACTCGATAAGCCATGTTCTGTACCATCGTACTGCAAACGGTCGTCAACCTCGTACTCCGGTTGTAATCATCTATCTACAAGTTGGTTTTCAACTTGTCCTCTTTTTCGGTTGATTTCCCTACTCAAGAGGTGCCCCTACCTATTTTTGGGTTGCTCACTTGTGGGGTTTACCCGTTCCACTTAGAATGTTTCCATTCTAACTACGTCTCTGTGGCACTTTCAAGGTACGTATTCCATATCTTTCAATTCATGAAAGACTTAGGAATACCTCCTGCCGTTAACCTTTTAAAAGGTTACCTTGACTTATGATTTCGTCAAGCACAAACACTACAAACATCTCAGTTTGTGTGAGCATGGACTTTCCTCTACAATCTTTTAAAAGATTGCAGCGATTACATGAGTATTTAATAAACTCCACGCCACACGTTAGTATAACATAATGACGCATATGATCAATGGAAATATTTATATATTTTTTCCAAAGACTTCTTTTTCTAAATTTGACAACCGCTTTAGTATGTCGTAATTCACTTGATGATTAGGTTGAATGGAAGCTTGAGTTCTCATCTCATTAGACGCCTTCTTTAAACGTTCATTTTCCCGTTGCAACTCTTCGATCTTTTTTTGAAAAGCCGTATAATCTTTAATGATTATATCTAAAAATTCATCAACTTCATCTTGGTTATAACCACGCATAGCGATTTTGAAATCTTTTTCTAAAATATCTTTCGTTGTTAACTGTACATGATGAGCATCCATTATTATCACCCCATTAATCATGACTCCGATTCGTTTGTTTAACTCAATCACAATGATTATTATTATACGTTAAGAGCATTTATGACTTACTATCATATAGTATAACACAAAATCATTCACTGTAAGCATATACTTAGTTAGATTGACAAATCATCAGATTTAAAAGCAGATGGTAGCAAATCCGCCATCGTTACTGCAAGTATTTCATAATTTAAATTACCTAAATAAATAGTCGTATTTTTAGTAAAAAATTCAGCCATAACTTGTCGACAAGCACCACAAGGTGAAATAGGACGTTTCGTATCAGCAACAACCGCCATTTGATTAAAATGTGTTTGACCTTCAGACACTGCTTTAAAAATCGCAATACGTTCAGCACAACACGTAACAGAATAAGCGGCGTTTTCTACGTTGCATCCTGTATATATATGACCGTCTGCCGTTAATAAGGATGCGCCGACTGGAAAATGTGAATAGGGTGTATGTGCATTTTTACGGACATTTTGAGCTATTTTAAGTAGAAAATCACGATCGTTAGACACCATTATCACTTCCTATATTTATTTAAAATGATGATAAGTCTCTCAATATTTGATCACAAATATATTGGCTTGACTGTTGAAGTTCCATATACCTTTTTCGACGTACATCAATGTAATAACTGTGTAAAAGGATCATTTCAATATTTTCTTTTGTCGACATAACTTGATGTGGGTGAACAGACATACAACGCTCTTTAATTAATCGAAGTGCTTCTTCTTCCCACTGCTCTAATAATTGATAGATAGGCGCAGTTTCTTCTTTCATTTTTAAAAAAAAAAGCTTTATCACTAAATGTTTCTGGAGGATCACAGGTTTCAAATCTATTTAAAAGTTGATTAAGATAGTATTTAAGATCTTTTGTCATTTGCTTCAAACTTCCCATAACAATCCCCTTTTACATTTCTATGAAAAATCGATTATTGCAAAAATTCCATTCACCATTATTATAGCAAAAGCAAGGATTCTTTCCATTTATAAATGGATATAATCGTTGAGTACATGTAGCGTATTAACGCATCTGTTCAATATTTGTTTGTAAATGATTGACTAAATTTATTTGCCGTTCATATATACCAACTAATTCTTCATTAATCGCTATAGTTAATAATTGCTCTATTTGATTCACTTGTTCAATCATTTGCTCAAATAACAATTCGGTCTTTTCTTTTTCTATACCTAATATTTTTGAATGAATTGCCGTACGCATAAAATGATCACATCCTTTTGATTGATGCTAATACTTTCGTTTTTTATTTTTAACTTTCCTTTTAATCGACAAAAGAAGAAATAAATAAACAAAAATGTTTACGTTCACCCATAAAATGTTAAAACTATTATTTGAATATAAAAATATTTACTTGTTCATGTAACTGATACTATGCCCTTTTATCCATTTTGTTATATAATAAGTATATAGAATACTTAACAAATGTTCTGACCTATGAATAATTTAAGGAGGAAAATGATGAACTATCCGAATGGATTAAAAAAAAGTACTCAAAAAGGTCATTCACAAAAAAAATTCAGCAATCGAGGGATGACATTAGAAGAAGATATTAATTTAGCCAATAAATATTATTTAGCTATAAACAAGGCGGTCATACATAAAAAACCGACACCAGTGCAAGTTGTTCGCGTTCATTATCCAAAGCGTAGTGCAGCTGTTGTAACAGAAGGTTATTTTAAACAAGCATCAACAACAGACTATAACGGCATTTATCGTGGGAAATATATCGACTTTGAGGCAAAAGAAACGAAAAATAAAACGGCTTTTCCATTAGCGAACATTCATGCACACCAAATCGAACATATCCGTTCAGTCGCTAAACATGGCGGTATTTCTTTTGTCATCGTTCGTTTTACAACCTTTCATGAGACATATTTGTTAAAAGCTGAACATCTATTATATTATTGGGATAGACAACAAAAAGGCGGGCGAAAATCAATTCCTTATAAAGCTTTTAAATCGCATGCCTCCCTAATTCCTATAAAATTTCAACCACGCATCGCCTATTTAGATTTAGTCGATGAACTTTATTTTTAAATCGAAGGAGACGATACAAAATGCCAAACGATCAATCACGTGTTGCAAGACGAAAACAACGACAGGCAAAAAAGAAACCTTTGTGGAAAAAAATAATGTTAACGATAGCTATTATTTGTTTAGCTGTCGGCATTGGAGTTGGAGGTCTATTTACATATTATATAGTGACAGCTCCAAGCATCGATGAAGAAAAATTAACTGATCCTTTTTCATCAACCTTTTATAATAAAGATGGCGATAGAATTGGAGATTTTGGTTCAGTTGAACGTACGAAAATTGAGTATGATGATTTACCTCAAGTATTAATTGATGCAGTCATTGCAACAGAAGATGCGCGGTTTTTTAAACATAGAGGGATTGATTTAAGACGAATTGGCGGGGCTATTAAAGCGAATATCACAGGTGGATTTGGTTCTGAAGGCGCAAGTACGATTACACAGCAAGTTGTAGAAAATGCATTTTTAAACCCAGAGAAAAAGCTTAAATTTAAAGTTCAAGAACAATGGCTTGCCCTAAAGCTTGAGAGAATGTATTCCAAAGAACAAATTTTAGAGATGTATTTAAATAAAATTTTTTATGGAAATAATGCATATGGTGTTGCCAAAGCTGCTGAAAAATATTTCGATAAAGATCTTGATGATATAAATTTAGCGGAAGCAGCCATTTTAGCAGGACTGCCACAACGGCCAACTGCTTACAACCCTCATGTCAATCCTGATTTAACGGAAAAACGAATGAATACAGTGTTAAATTTAATGGTACGTCATGGTAAGATTTCCGAAGAAGAAGCAGATGAAGCTAGAGACGTTGATATACCTTCTTTATTAGCCGATGAAAGTTCAGAGAAGACCCCTTATCAAGGATTTATTCAAAAAGTGCGACAAGAAGTTAAAGAAAAACTCGATGCTGATATTGATACAGATGGCTTAAAAGTTTATACGACATTAGATAATGATATTCAAGAGCATGTTGAATTTTTACTTACAGATAGCGATGAAAATCCTATCCCATATCCAGATGATGAATTACAAACAGGTATGGTTGTACTTGATACAGAAACAGGTGCCGTTCGTGCTATTGGTGGGCAGCGTAATGATGAAGGAACAGATGGATTAAATTACGCCTTTCAACAGTCCCAGCAACCAGGATCAACTGCTAAACCAATCGTTTCTTATGGACCAGCGATTGAATATCATAAACTGTCAACATATCACCAAATAGATGATGACCAACCTTATGAAACAGCTGCAGGCTCTATCCGTAACTGGGATCACCAATATAAAGGCTGGATGACGATGCGTCAAGCATTAACGGAATCGCGAAATGTTCCTACTGTTAAACTTTTAGAAGAAATTGGTTTAAATGAAGCTAAAGAGTTTGCAGAAGGTTTAGGAATGGAATTCGACGATGATAACATAAGCCTTAGAGATGCCATTGGTGGAACGGAAACAAGCGTAACCCCTTTACAGCTTGCCGGCTCTTATAGTGCTTTTGGCAATGAAGGTATATATAATGAACCATATACTGTTACTAAAGTTGAATACCCTGATGGGCAAGTTGTTGATTTAAAACCTGAACCTAAAAAAGTAATGTCTGATTATACAGCTTATATGATTACTGATATGTTAAAATCTGTCGTTGAAGAAGGTACCGGTCAGGCTGCCAATGTACCTAACTTACCTGTAGCTGGTAAAACAGGTACAACGAACTTAGCTGGCCAAGAAGGGGCACCTGATGCATGGTTTGCTGGATATTCAACGAATTATACAATTTCGATTTGGGCAGGTGGCTATACTGATGAAAATGACAATCGGGCGCCAATGCCTGAAGGTGGCACGAGAATTCCCCGTGAATTATTCCGACATACGATGGCTGAAATCTCTCAAGATATTGAAACACCGGACTTTGAAAAGCCTGACTCAGTTGTAGAGCTTAATATCGAAAAGGGATCTAACCCACCAAAAATAGCGAGTGACCACGCTCCATCAGATAAAACTGTTAAAGAATTATTTGTTAAAGGTCATGAGCCGACTGAAACATCTGATACATTTTCAGAACTTGATCCTGTCAGTAACTTAAATGCGTCTTATGACGATGATGATGAATCAATACAAGTAACTTGGGATTATGATTCTGATGAGGACGTATCATTTACCATAAGTAACAGCATTGATGGCGGGCAAATGAAAGAATTATCTACAACAGATGAAAAAGAATTGACGATTAGTGATGTTGAACGTGGTTCAGAATATACAATCCAAGTTGTCGCTATTGATGATGATTCAAACGAAAGTGAACCTAAACAAGCTAAAGTTTTAATACCTGATGAAGATGAAGAAGAAATAGAAGACGTTCCACCAGTTAGTAATTTATCTGCTCACTTCAACGAAAATAATGATACAATCGAAGTCTCATGGAGTTATGATGGACCAGATGCATCGTTTGAAGTCAACGTTTCACCAAATGAACAATCACAAACGACTCAGGCTAACAGTATCGATATAAGTGGCGTTGAACGTGATCAAACGTACGTTATTGAAGTAACACCGGTGCATGAAGGGGAGCATTATGGAGACACACAAACAGTAGAAGTAAATGTCCCACCTGAAGATGTTGAAGAAGACTCTGAAGATATTGAAGAAGACCCTGAAGATATTGAAGAAGATCCCGAAGATGAGCTTCCTCCCGACAATGAAGATGAAGGCGAAGAAAATAACAATGATGAAGAAACGATCGAGGAACAAAACATAGAAAACGGCAATCAATAACGATTGCCGTTTTTTCACGCCATTTCTTTTTGACGCATTCGCTTTTTCCCTTCACGACAAAGTTCAAGTAGCGGGCAATGGGCACAATTTGGCTGCCTCGCTTTACAATGATACCTGCCAAAAAAGATTAAACGATGATGACTCAAACTCCATTCGTCTTTCGGTATTTTTCGCATCAATGTTTTTTCAACTTCTAATACAGAATCTTTCCACCGGCATATACCTAGACGTTTAGTAACACGTTCAACATGTGTATCAACAGCAATTGCAGGCTCATTAAACGCAACAGACATCACAACATTAGCTGTTTTTCGTCCGACACCAGCAAGTTTCATAAGCTCTTCTCTCGTTTGAGGTACTTTTCCATCGTATTGATCAATTAACGTTTGGCATAAAGCTTGAATATTTTTAGCTTTATTACGATATAGACCAATGGAACGAATATCTAGTTGTAATTCTTCATTTGAAACTGCTAAATAATCTTCCGGTGTTTTATATTTTTGAAACAATGATTCAGTTACCTTATTTACGAGGGTATCTGTACATTGGGCGGAAAGTAATACGGCAATGAGTAATTCAAACGGATTTTTATGATTTAATTCACATCCTGCATTAGGAAACATCTCATCCATAACATTTAGACAATATCTAATCTCTTTAAGTGTTAGCATAAATTTAATCATCACCTTCTAACCAGTTATAATAAAGAAGTGATTGGCGCTTTTGTTCTTTTTCAGATAACTCAATAGGTCGCTTTGTATTATGATATTGATGTTTTCGAAATTCTCGACTTACGTCTCTTGCTTGCTCGACGGTTTGAATACCTTTTTTTTGCCAGTTTCGTAAAATCCGATCAATATACTTAAAATTTAACTTCCCCATGAGTACAGACTCTCTTAAAGCTGCTTTAATCAATGCTGGTGATAAATTGTCTTCATCTAACCATGCATTGATCGTTTCAATTTCAAAAGGTGATAAAGGTCTGCCGAATTCTTGTTCAAATAATATAAAAATCGTTCCTTCATGGTTTTCTTCCGTTGAAACTTCATTGTTAGAAAATAATTTTGTCCACAATGGATTTAAACTGTAAGACTCAGTTATTTTATTTTGGTCGTCTTTTAAGTGATTAATGGCTAAGAAGTTTTTTTGAATAAGTTTTCGTAATATATGTGAGCATTCCTTGGCATTTAAGGTTAAATACGAAGCAAGTTCATCCGGCGTTGGAAATTCTACACCTTTTTGCAAAAAACGATGGATTTGTAAAATGACCATGACTTCTTCTTCATTTAAACCTAACGACGAATACCGTGTTAGCAACTCTGACGGTATGTGTACTTGGTTTAATAACAGTTGTTCAATGGTTATATTTTTCATCTGTTATCACCCCCTATTGGTGATCAACTTCATGATAGGAAAATCCCTTGCGATGAGCAAGGGATTAAACAAACCGACAAAACTAAGGATAAAGTCTGTTAAGCAATCTAGGAAATGGAATTGTTTCACGAACGTGATCTACACCTGAAAGCCATGCAACAACACGCTCAAAGCCTAAGCCAAAGCCTGAATGTGGGACGCTACCATACTTTCTAAGCTCTAAATACCATTCATATGCTGGGCCACTTAAGTTATATTGTTTATATCTTTCTTCCATCAACGTTAAATCATCGATTCGCTCAGAACCGCCTATAATTTCACCATATCCTTCCGGTGCAATTAAATCAGCACAAAGGACGACTTCCGGACGTCCTGGGACTGGCTTCATATAAAAGGCTTTTATATCTGCTGGATAATTAACAATAAAAACCGGCTTATCATAATGATCGGCAATCGCTGTTTCATGAGGTGCACCGAAATCTTGTCCCCATTCAATATCAGTAAAGCCTTTTTCCTTTAGCAACTCAATCGCATCGTCATACGTAATGCGTGGAAATGGCGTTTGAACTTTTTCAAGTTTCGATGTATCTCGTTTAAGTATTTCTAGTTCAAGCTGACAATGTTTTAACACAGATTGTACGATGTGTGTCACGTATTCTTCTTGAATATTTAAGCTTTCATCATGTTCAACAAAAGCCATCTCTGGTTCAATCATCCAAAATTCAATTAAATGACGACGAGTATGCGATTTTTCCGCACGAAATGTTGGGCCGAAGGAAAATACACGGCCAAAAGCCATCGCGGCTGCTTCTAAATATAATTGACCACTTTGTGATAAATAAGCATCTTCATCAAAATATTTCGTATGGAATAACTCCGTTGTTCCTTCCGCAGATGATGCCGTTAAAATTGGCGGGTCGATTTTAACATAACCATTTTTATAAAAATAATCATACGTTGCGCGGATTAATTGATCACGGATTTTCATAATTGCATACTGACGTCTAGAACGTAGCCATAAATGACGATGGTCCATTAAAAATTCGATACCATGTTCTTTCGGTGTTATCGGATAATCAACTGCTTCATGAATAAGTTCAATATGACTTACTTGCATTTCGTAACCAAATGTTGATCTCGCGTCTTTAACAATCGTACCTGTTATGTATATTGAAGATTCTTGTGTCAAATGTTTCGCTAAATGAAATACCTCATCTGATACATCGTTTTTCGAAGCAACAGCTTGCATAAATCCTGTGCCATCTCTGAGTTGTAAAAATACAATTCTTCCGCTAGATCGTTTGTTTTCTAACCAAGCACCAATGGTTACTGTTTGTTCTACATAATGTGATACATTTGATATAGTCGTTTTCAAGAAGCATTCCTCCTACGATGATTGATTGTTGATCACAAAGCGCTTTATACGTTTGGCAGCTTCAATTAATAAATCTGTTGATGTCGCATAAGATAATCGTATATTTTCCGGAGCTCCAAATGCTGAGCCTGGAACTAAAGCAACTTTCTCTGCTTCAAGCAATGCTTTAACCCATTCATCTGTACTGGAAAAACCATTCATGGCAACAACTTCTTTGACATTTGGAAATAAGTAGAAAGCACCATGAGGTTTTCGGCATGACATACCAGGAATATCCTCAATCAAATCATACAAGGTATTTAAACGTTCAGCAAATACGTTTTTCATCTCATCAATTGAAGCCGACTGTTCACTATAAGCTGCGAGTGCTGCATACTGGGCAATCGTTGTCGGATTTGATGTAGTGTGTGATGCATGATTCGTCATCGCCTGAATAAGCGATTTTGGACCAGCGGCATAACCAATCCGCCATCCTGTCATAGCATGTGATTTGCTAACACCATTAATAACGATCGTTTGGTTTTTTAATGATTGTGATATTTCAGCCATTGATACATGATTGACATTTGTGTAAATTAATTTCTCATAAATTTCATCTGATACAATTATGATGTTATGTTTGAGGCATACATCCCCGATTTTCTCTAGTTCATTACGTGTATACATCATTCCTGTAGGATTACTAGGTGAATTAATTACAAGTGCTTTTGTTCGATCCGTAATCGCTCGTTCTAATTGATCGGCTGTCAATTTAAAATCGTTAGCCTCTTCTGTTTCGACAATAACCGGTATGCCACCTGATAATTTAACTTGCTCTGTATAGCTAACCCAGTAAGGCGCGGGAATAATGACTTCATCACCTTCATCTAAAATCGCTTGAAAAGCAGTATATAAAGCATGTTTAGCACCTGTTGTTACAATAATTTCATCAAGTGTGTAATCTAAATGATTATCATGCTTAAATTTGCGGGCGATTGCCTCTTTTAATTCAACAATACCGCCTGAAGGTGTATATTTCGTTTGCCCATCTTTCATAGCTTTCACGGCCGCCTCAATGATAAACGCTGGCGTATTAAAATCAGGTTCTCCTACACCTAAACTTATCACATCTTCACCGCTTTTTTTTAATGCTTGGGCTTTGGCGGAAATGGCTAACGTTGATGATGGCGTTAATGTTTGCACTCGCTTAGATAATTTCATTCTGTACACTTCCCCTTCCTATTTGAACATTTGCGTTAGCTGTAACCGTTCATACATCGTTCCATCAATCATTGATACGTAATGAAACGTATACATATCATCATCATTATATGTAATTTCCCATAATGGTTCATTATCGATCATTGCTGGTGATATTTGTATAAGATCACAATGTTGACACCTCGCACGCCATTTTTCATAAATTTGTTCTTCAGCAATTATATCTTCATTATTTATCACGACCATCTCGTCATCATGCAAAGGAACAAATAAAAACTTTTCATCATTATTTTTAGTTTTACCAAAGACGATATGATAAGCCTTTTCACTTTGAAATTGTTGCACATCTTCAATGTAGGCGATATTAGTGTCTGCTAACACACGCTGTTTCGTTTGTGAAAATGAATCCTTTTGTTCGTTCTGAATATGAATGTAAATATAAACAGTGTAACTTATAACGATGACAATGAAAAAACATAAAGATATTAATGTCCATTTTAACCATTTGGGAAGAAAATTTCGTAACGGTTTATACCTCACAGTCTCTCTCCTAAGCACGTTAAATTTTAAAAATATACGTTCGTATAATTCACATTTATAAACTTACAATGCTTTTTCATCCTTATCAAAAATTGTAAGTTATAGTTCAGTTCATGACGCAGACACTATTTCATGATGTTATATAAATGAACAATTCATCATTTATCATAACAAGTTTTTAAAATATAAGCGACGATTAAATGTCGTTACAACAATTTTCACCCACACCGTATCATCTCACTGATGCTTATATCCTGATATAAGCATCAGTTTTATAACCATTCTTCAACCTTTTTCATCAATTGATGTGTTGAATCATAAGTGGTCGGTACTTTGGGAATTGACTCGAGAAAAAACTTTCCGTAACGCGCTGTCATTAAACGTGAATCACAAACAAATACAATTCCACGATCTTTGGTAGAACGAATTAAGCGTCCAAAGCCTTGCTTAAAACGAATGACGGCATGAGGCAACGATAATTCAAAAAAGGCATTTTTTCCCAATTTTTTGAAGTGCTCTGATTTAGCTTCATATACTGGATGATGAGGTGGTTGAAAAGGCAACCGAGCGATGACGATACATGATAAGGATTCACCAGGAATGTCTATACCTTCCCAAAATGAACTCGTTCCTAATAAAATAGACTTTTCAAATGTTTGGAAGTTTTTCTTTAGCCGAGATCTGCTCCCACTTGAGATGCCTTGGGCAATCAACATATACTCATTTAAATCTAATGTATCTTTGAGTAAATGGTAAGCTTTATTTAGCATATCATACGAAGTAAACAATACGAGCATTCGACCTTTAGTAATTTGTGCAAGTGACAAAATAGCTTCACACGTAGAATAAACGTAATCATCGATCTCACTCGTTTTAATCGATGGAAAATCATTTGGGATTAAAAGTTGCACTTGCCGGTCATATGGAAAAGGCGAATCGATCATATGCGTTTTAACTTCATCAGAAGATAAGCCTAATTGTTTTTGCATAAAAGCAAAAGAGCGTCTAATCGTTAATGTCGCACTCGTTAAAATGACGCTTTCTTTCTGATGAAAGAAATCTTTCATTAAATGTGTTGAAACATCTTTTGGTTCACTGTAAACGTAAACAGCATTTTTTGCACCATAGGCATCAATTTCTATCCATTTGATCATTTGTTGAGCATTCTCATTTAAAAATAAACAATTCATTGTATCGATAAATTGTTGTAACGTCTTTATATAGTTTTTTAAATCATCTTCATCATATTTATCCAATGCGTCAACTTTAACAATGTGTGTTAATTGCTTGATCATATCATTTAGCGTAAATGTTATACGTTCGGCCATATCTGTTAAAAGTTGCCAGTATGTCTCTTCTTCTTTATGATTTAAAAATCGATATTGTATTCTACCGATATCACTAAATGATCTATGCTTTTTTTCTTGACGGAGCACATATTGAAAGATGGTTCGAAAAAATTCATCAACATCATATAATGCTTTTTCAACTAAATGATTCCACTTTGGAAGTGAAAACATATGATCAATGTTAGGATATTTAGACATAAGGTTATTTAACCATTTACGATCGTTTGTCGCTTTCATTCGTGTTAAAATATAATTCATACTTAAATAATCAATATGCCGTCCATACTGACGTGAAGCGTTATCCTTTAAATGGTGAGCTTCATCAATAATAACTTTACGATAAGATGGTATAAATTGATACTCATAGTATATATCTGTACATAAAAGCGCATGATTCGTAATGATTAAATCAGCTTGTTGCGCCCGCTTCTTTACGCGTTGATAGTAAGACCATTGGAACCATGGTGACTTAGGATCAATGCTTTCTTCAGATTCTGCAGATATCGAGCGAAAGAAAGCATAACCACTAGATGGCAATTGAATTTCGTCAATATCACCTGTACATGTTTCTGTGAGCCACACTAATATAATCGCTTTTGTTAAAGCGATGTCGTAATTATTTTTTTGTTTGGACATTAAAGCACGTTGAAAACGCTCCAAACTAATATAATGACTTTTTCCTTTAAGTAAAACGGTTGTAAAGTTAAATGGTACTAAATTCTTAACAAGAGGTATTTCTTCCTCTAATAGTTGCGTTTGTAACTGTGTTGTATGTGTACTAATAACAATCCGCTCTCCACTCGTAACAGCTTCATAAAGAGCCGGGATTAAATAGGCGATCGATTTTCCTGTCCCTGTTCCTGCTTCAATTAAAGCATGATCCTTCGCTTGAAAAGCATCGTACACATACTCAGACATTTCACGTTGTCCAGTTCTTTTTTCATATCCGATTATGTGCTGCTGCATCGTTCCACCAACACCATATATATCATCTAAATAATGACCAAACGACTCATTGTATGTTTCATCGTTTGTAGATGTTTGCTTAGCAAATTTTTGAAAGGCAATACCACCGAAAGAAACAATATCCGGCGGATTGTTAAGAGAAGCTAATCTTTGTTTACAATCAAACAATATATGATATAAATCCGAGTGAAGATGCTTTTCTAATGATAATAAATGGTTAATCGTTTCATAAGGGAGGGTCTTCAATTTTTGTTTTATGTGCAAAAATAAGTGAGCTGTAACGACAGCATCTGATAACGCTCTGTGTGGCGCATCATGTGTTAAATTTAAATGATCTGCAAGCTGACTTAATTTGTAGCCAGGAGATTTAGGATATAAAATGCGTGATAGTTCAACTGTGTCGATCATTGGATTTTGTAACGGTGTCATATTTGCTTGTATTAATTCTGCATTTAAAAAACCTACATCAAATGGAACATTATGAGCGACTAAATAACTGTTAGTGAAATAATTGGCTATATCTGCTGCTTTTTTATGAAAACTTGGTGCATTTCTTACATCATCATTGGTAATGCCAGTTAAATTCGTTATAAAAGGTGGTATATTTCTTCCTGGATGTATTAATGTAGAATATTGATCGACAATCACGTCGTTTTGTATAACGACAATGCCTACATCAATAATTTTATCATCATCTGCCGGTGAATTTCCGGTCGTCTCTAAGTCAATTACGACAAACTTATCCATGCTTAAATGACTCCCTTTTTACGTTGAATCAAACAGTTATGGTGAATGATCGTCTTCAGTATTAAACCAATCTATTTCTGCAGAATATATTTTTTCTGTCTCTCCTGAAGAATTTTTGACTAAAAGTGCGCCATCTTCTGCGATGCCTAGAAAATGAGCATACCATGCTTCCTTTAAAGTTTTTACGCGTATAAATTGTCCTACCTTAAAGCCATAATTTTCCCATTTTCTTTTAATATAAGGAAAACCATGTTTAACATACATCTCATAACTTTTCTCAAAACGATATAGCAACTGATGAATAAATGTTTTAATGTTCCATGTTTTTCCTGTTTCTCGTAATAAAGATGTTGCCTTTAATTGAATATCTTCCGCTAAATCTTTAGATGTTTGATTAACATTTAGTCCAATACCGACAATAACATATATCACACGTTCTTGCTCGGCTTGCATTTCCGTTAAAATACCTGCCACTTTCTTTTTTTGTATTAAAACATCATTAGGCCACTTGATTTGTGGCTTTTGCTGTGTATGTTGGATTATCACATCAGCTAATACTGTAGCTGTTAATAGGGTCAATTGTGGCGCTAATTTCGGGGGTATAGACGGTTTTAAAATCATACTTAGCCATATACCTTTATTTTTTGCCGAGTGCCATCTACGATTCATCTGGCCCTTTCCATTCGTTTGCTCATCAGCTACAATCACCGTTCCATGTTTTCCACCTTCATGAGCGAGTCTGTGGGCTAATGTTTGTGTTGATGATACTGACTGCCTGTGAATTATGTGTTGACCTAACCACTTTGTATTTAATCCTCTTATTAAAGTATTTTCGCTCACTTGTTTTGGCTCTCTAACGATGCGATAACCTAAGTGTGATTCAAATTCTATATGATAGCCATCCTCTTCTAATCCCTTCATATATCTCCAAATTGAACTTTGCGAAATGTTTAATTTGCGGGCTAATTGTTGACTCGATATATATGTATATTGATGATTTGCTAACAATTGAATTAATTTTTTTCGATTGGATTGCATTTGATCCATTCCTTTAATCGATGATAATCATTAGGAATTTTTTTCAGGACGATGTTTTTTTCGAGTTGTTGCAATAGTTTTTCAATCCATGGACCTTTTTTTATATCTGGAAACAATTGAATAATATCATGTCCATTGATCGACATATCTTGACGCTTATGAATAGGTAATCTTTGATATATATCTATAAGTTGTGACTTGTCAATTGTAACACGGGGATAGAAAATATCCATCAGTCTAATAAAACTAGAAAAATTGGTCGGTTTAAGGTTATAAATTAGCCATTCATCTAGCGTATATTTGCGATAATATTGCATCGCTTGAGTGAGTATAATTGCTTCTTGTCGTGTACGATTTGAACATTTCCATGCATTAGTCCACGTTTTAATAGAGACACTTGGCGCTAACAAATGTAAAAGGGCAATCACTTCCCCAAAAGAATGGAGAGGCTGAATCATTTGTTTAAGTTTGCTTACAATATCTGGATGATCTTTTAATATTGGCAAATGTTCATATGTTTTTGTTTCAATTAAATAAGTGATGCCCTTTTCGACAAATGGGCTTGCAAATAATTTTTCACATTCATTCGCAATACGTTCAATCGCAATATGATCAATATGTGCTTTGACAGTGATCATATGTGATAATGTCCTTTTTTCAATTGAAAAACCGAGTTGACTAGAAAATCTAAGGGCTCTTACAATTCGTAATGGATCTTCCACAAACCGCTTATAACCGTTTCCGACCGTTTTAATTTGTTGCTTCTCTAAATCATTTTTACCACCGTAAGGGTCAATAATTTCACCATGTCTATCCATAGCTAAAGCATTTATCGTAAAATCTCGTCGTTTAAGATCATATTCAATATCTTCAACGAATTCAACATAATCGGGGTGGCGCTTGTCTGAATATTTACCATCTAGACGAAATGTTGTAACTTCAAAAGATTCATTTTCAAAACGAACGATAACCGTTCCATGTTCAATGCCTACTGGGATTACTTTTGAGAAAATGCGTTGAACATCCTCTGGCCGTGCAGATGTTGCAATATCGATATCGCCAATTGTTCGATGAAGTAAAAAATCACGGACACAACCACCTACAAAATATGCTTTATATTGATGTTGTTCTAATATATCTAAGATTTTTTTTCCTTTATTAAAAGCTTTGTCGAGCACATCTATCACCAATTTCTAAGACGATGATATAATTCGATATATTGGTCTACAATTTTTTCAGAAGAAAATCGTTGCTTAATACTTGCAATAGCTTGTTTAGAAAGTTGTTCATACAATTTATCATCCGACAATAATTGAAGCGCATAACGACCTGCTTGTTTCACATCACCAAGTTCAACGAGATAACCTGTTTCATAATGTGTAATGACTTCAGGAATACCTCCAACGTTTGTACCAATACATGGCACACCACAAGCCATTGCTTCTAACAAAACTAAGCCAAAACTTTCCTTATCAGATAGCAATAGTTTAAGATGTGCGATTGATAGTAAATCACTTACTTTCTTCTGTTTTCCTAAAAATAATACATCGTCCGTTAATTGTAACTTTTTCACCGTTTCAAATGCTTTAGCACATTCAGGACCGTCACCGACGAGAAGCAATTTTGCTTTTGTACGATGCCGAATATATTTAAACGTATAAATAATGTCAGATATTCTTTTAACTTGGCGAAAGTTAGATATATGAATGATTACTT
>Ga0209487_1000153_pt1 | contig 63415 bp, 50 predicted proteins | sample Poulit2012_FD_187524 | JGI IMG/M metagenome (GOLD analysis project Ga0209487, IMG submission 187524) | Agricultural soil microbial communities from Georgia to study Nitrogen management - Poultry litter 2012 (SPAdes) (version 2) | ecosystem: Environmental > Terrestrial > Soil > Agricultural land...
CAAGCATTAGAAATGGTTTTACGTGGAGGAGAAATAATTTTAGATGTAGGGACTGGTTCGGGTGTTTTGACTATTGCTAGTTCACTTTTAGGTGCTGCAGAAATTTATGCGTTTGATTTGGATGATATTGCTGTACAGTCTGCTAAAAATAATATTCATTTAAATGAATTAGCAGCAAAAATTACAGTGAAAGAGAATAATTTATTAAAAGATGTTACAATAAAAGCAGATGTGGTGGTTGCAAATATTTTGGCTCCTATCATATTAGAACTAATACCTGATGCTATGCGTGTTTTAAGACCAGGTGGAACGTTTATTTCATCAGGAATTATTAAAGAACAAGAAGAAGAAATCTTGACTGCATTAAAAAATGAAGGGTTCAAAATCCGACAAATTAATCAAATGAAAGATTGGATAGTTATTATTGCTCAAAAACCATTAAATAAATAATAGCTCTCTATATTTTAAAATTTGGATGATTTAAAACTTTATAAAAAAGGGGTATTTATTCATGGAAAACATTGCTCAATATATTGACCATACAATACTAAATGCGGATGCTACAAAAGCAGATATTCAAAGAGTTTGTGAAGAAGCAAAAGAATATAACTTTAAAACCGTTTGTATCCAACCGTACTGGGTAAAATATGCAAAAGAAATATTAGGAGACTCAAAAGTAGGGGTGACTACAGTTATTGGTTTTCCACTAGGAGCAAACACAACTGAAATTAAAGTAGCCGAAGCTAAGTTAGCAGTAGCTGAAGGGGCATCTGATGTTGATATGGTGATTAATATTGGTGCGTTAAAATCTGAAGATTATGACACCGTCTTAAAAGATATTCAAGCAGTTGTAGATGCCGTTACTGGCCAAGCAATCGTAAAAGTGATTCTTGAAACTTCTTTACTCACAAAATCTGAAAAAATCCGTGCTTCAGAGTTAGCGAAACAAGCCGGTGCAGATTTTGTTAAAACGTCCACTGGTTTTTCAACTGGAGGAGCTACATTGGATGATGTCCAATTAATGCGTGCCACAGTTGGTCCAGATATGGGGGTAAAAGCTTCAGGAGGGGTTCGTACCTTTGAAGATGCTAAGGCAATGATTGAAGTAGGTGCAACTCGCATTGGTGCCTCAAGTGGCATTTCAATTATAGAAGGCTCTAAAGAAGTAGAGTAATTTTAATTAAGAAAAATAATGAAATTTCTTTCATCATGGGCTTAAATGAATCAGTTGAAAACAAAGACCATAATCGTTATAATTAAGAGAACAAACCAGCACTGACCAGTGCTGGTTTTTGTAAATCATTTGTAGGATAAAAAAAAGAAGGTGTCTGAAATGACGAAAAAAACAGATTATACAGCACAAGAAGTCATTGCATTATGCTTAACTTATATGAACAGTGAGCATGTTAAATTCGTCAATAAAGCGTATGAATTTGCAGCGAATGCTCATAAAGAGCAAATGCGAAAATCGGGAGAAGAATATATTATTCATCCGATTCAAGTTGCCGGTATTCTCGCTGAAATTAATATGGATCCTGTAACCGTCGCAACAGGCTTCCTTCATGATGTTGTTGAAGATACAGAATATTCATATGACGATATAAAAGAAGAATTTTCTGAAGAAGTAGCTGATTTAGTAGAAGGGGTTACTAAATTAGGAAAATTTAAGTTTACGTCGAAGCGTGAACATCAAGCAGAAAACCATCGAAAAATGATTCTAGCTATGGCACAAGATGTACGTGTAATTTTAGTGAAATTAGCTGATCGTTTGCATAATATGCGTACTTTACGATTTCATAAAGTTGAAAAACAAAGAGATATTGCGACAGAAACACTTGAAATTTATGCCCCTTTAGCTGATCGATTAGGTATGAGTCGTATTAAATGGGAATTAGAAGATTTATCTCTTCGTTATACAAATCCACAACAATTTTATCGTATTGTCCATTTGATGGATTCTAGACGTGAAGATCGCGAACAGTATATTAAAGACTCTATCGAAGCAATTAATGAATCGATTGAAGAATTAGATATTCAAGCAGATATCACCGGACGGCCCAAGCATATTTACTCTATTTATCGAAAGATGAAGACGCAAAAGAAACAATTTGAAGAAATTTATGATTTATTAGCTATTCGTGTTATTGTTGATTCCATAAAGGATTGCTATGCGGTTCTAGGTGCGATTCATACTCAGTGGAAACCAATGCCTGGCCGTTTTAAAGATTATATTGCTATGCCAAAAGCAAATATGTACCAATCTTTACACACAACGGTACTTGGTCCAAATGCGACACCACTTGAGGTTCAAATTCGGACTCATCAAATGCATGAAATTGCAGAATATGGGGTAGCCGCACATTGGGCTTACAAAGAAGGGGTCACGACAAAAGTTCAAAATGATCAATTAGGTGATCAGCTTTCTTGGTTTAGAGATATTATTGAACTGCAAAGTGAATCAAATGATGCGTCTGAATTTATGGATGCGATTAAACAAGATTTCTTTACAGATAAAGTGTACGTTTTTACCCCTGGTGGCGATGTAATGGAACTTCCAGATGGTGCCAGTACGCTTGATTTCGCTTATCATGTTCATTCAGAAGTTGGCGATAAATCAACAGGAGCCAAAGTCAACGGAAAGATTGTCCCGTTAAATTACAAATTGAAGACAGGAGATATTGTAGAGATTATTACTTCCTCTTCTTCTGCTGGCCCAAGTAGAGATTGGCTGAATTTTGTCAATACATCCAAAGCTAGAAATAAAATTCGCCGTTACTTTAAAACTCAAGATCAAGAAAATGCCATTGAACATGGACAAAAGATTGTTACAGATCTAATCTTGGAACTCGAATTAGATCCAAAAGATTTCATGACTGATGAAATAATGAATAAGCATGCAGAAAAATTTAATTATAAAGATAGTGATAGTCTCTATGCAGCTATTGGCTTTAATGAGATTAGACCATTAACCGTCGTTAACCGTTTAACAGAAGAGGCCAGAAAAGACCGCGATAGAAAATCATCAAAATTATCAAACGAAGCGACGATTGAGAAAAAGCAAGAACCTGAAAAAGTGACCATTCATCATGAAGATGGTGTGGTTGTAGAAGATGCTGAAAATCTATTATTACGATTAAGTAAATGTTGTAATCCAGTGCCTGGAGATGAAATTGTAGGGTATATTACAAGAGGACGAGGAATTTCTGTTCATCGAAAAGATTGTCCAAACGTTGTAGCAGAAGCGGACTTAGAAAATCGTTTAATTGAAGTCGAATGGGAAAATAAAAAAACAGAGAAAATTTATGATACAGATTTAGAAGTTTACGGTTTTGATCGATCAGGTTTATTAAATGATATCCTTGAAGTGATTAATAGTATGACCAATCGATTAAGCAATATAAATGGCCGTGTAGACAATAATCAAATGGCAACCATTCGAATAACGATTGGTATTCATAATATAAAAGAATTGGAACGTATCATTGATAAACTCAATCAAATTCCAGATGTCTATTCCATTCAACGAATTACGTTATAAAAATTAAAATACGAGCGAAGAAAGTGGTCGAACAAAGTGAGAGTTGTGATTCAACGTGTATCAAAGGCGAATGTAGTCATTGATGAAAAAGAGAACGGAGAAATTGGGCGTGGTTTTCTTTTACTGGTAGGTGTGGAAGAAGAAGATACAAAGGAAGATGTAGATTATTTAACTCGAAAGATTTCTAATCTACGCATTTTTGAAGATGAGGCGGGAAAAATGAACCTCTCTTTACGTGAAGTAAAAGGAGAGATTCTTTCTATTTCTCAATTTACACTTCACGCAGATACCAAAAAAGGAAATCGTCCCAGCTTTATAAAAGCCGCTAAGCCCCAAAAGGCTGAATCGCTTTATGAAGAGCTTAATCAAAATCTGCGCAATGAAGGATTTAAAGTAGAAACTGGAGTTTTTGGAGCAGATATGGCTGTTTCTTTAATCAATGATGGTCCGGTAACGATTCTAATCGATTCAAAAAATAAATAAAACAAAAACTCAGTAAGTAAAAGCGACAAATCGTTGCTTCTTTACTTACTGAGTTTTTTTATTTTTAATTATTGGCTATAATATTCACGTAAAGCTTGATAAATAGCTTCTACAACAGAGGCTTGATAGGATTGTGAATCAATATATTGTAGATCTAAATCGCTGTTCATATAGCCTAATTCAAGTAGAACAGCTGGTTGTTGATTGGTTCGCAATACATAATAATCACCCATCCGCACACCATTATTAGTTAAAGGAGCACTTTGTGTTAAGTAACGATTAATTGTATTGGCGAGCTCAAGATTTGATTCATAATAATAATAAGAGGTTGTACCACTCATCGTATTGGCTTGTTCAACAGCATCATAATGTAGGCTAATAAACGCATCAGCATAGTTTGCATGAGCAGTTTGTACACGTTGTTCTAATGAAATATATTGATCAGATGAACGAGTCAAGATAACATTTGTTCCTGCATCTTCTAAACGATTTTTTAATAATTGAGCGGTATTCAATGCTACGTCTTTTTCAACAATTGATTGATTGGATGCCGTTGCTCCTGGATCATAACCTCCATGGCCCGCGTCAACAACAATTGTTGCTTCAGCTAAAGAAGACACCGTACGTGCATATTGTGCTTCATTTGTTTCGGTAGTTGTTTCTGTCTCATCGGCTTCTGTGTTTTCTTCAACAATACTAGAAACCCAAGCGGCTACATAACCTGTAGTATTTTCATCGATTCGAACATGATACCAATCTTCATTGTTTTCAATAAATTCAAACCTTTCGCCCGGTTGAGCCGTATGGATTATTTCGCCTTCGGTTGAAGGTAAGGTTCGAATGTTTGTTGGAGTGTCTCCCATTTCTACAAAAGAGGTGGAGGTGTCTGAATTTGTTGTTTGACTTTCAGCACTCTCAGCATTTGTAGGTGCATCGATCATTTCTATGTAACTTCCATGAATCCAAGCGACTCGTCCCATATATAAAATTTGATACCAATCACCATCTTGATAAAGGACTTGTAATTCAGCATCTTTATAAACAGTTCCTAAGATTTCTGATTCAGCATTTGAAAACTGTCGGATATTTACTGCTTCTCCTGTGACTTTTGCAAATTGTGCGTCTCCTTGTGTTATTTCTCCGGAGCTGACTAACCAGCTAGCCACCCAACCCACTTGATCATTGTTTAAGCGAACTTTATACCATTTGTTTTCTTCACCCAAAAGAAATAAACGATCATTTTCTTTTGCTTGAGTCAAGACTTCATGTGACAAACCGGGTCCTAAACGCACGTTCAAAACAGCCGTCTCCACTCTGACGGTATTTTCGTTGGCTAACGCAACCATCGCACCAAAAGTTAAACTGATTAAAAGAATAAAGAAAGCAATAAATGCTTTTTTATTGGGTAATTTGTTCTCTATCTTTTTTGTAATTGTGTTTGAGGACATAAATTTACCTCCTATTTAGCTGAAAACGGCTTATATAATAAGAATAGTATATCAATCTTAAATTAGTTTGTAAATACAAGCATTAAACAAATTGTAAAATGAAATTAATTTTTTTACTACATAACTAAAAAACTCTCTTTTTTAGTTATATCTGGGTGTTTACGCAATTGACAAAAGGGGGGGCCTATGGTAGGATTACTTGTGATAACTTTTTAATAAGTGAGATCCAGAGACAGAAAAAGTAATTTTATTTAAACTATTTACAGAGAAGGTTTTGTAGTTGAGAGAAGCCAATAGTAAATAAAATGAAAGACATTCTTGAGGATGACAGGAAAACTGTCACGTTAAAGGCGTTAACAAAGAGGGAATAATTTGTTTTATTCCAAATAAAGGTGGTACCACGTTACGTCACACTAAATATAAACTTACACGTCCTTGTTCGAAAGAATAAGGGCTTTTTTTATTGAAATTTTACAGAGAGGGAGAAACCATGAAATACCAAAAAATAAGAGGAACTGCTGATTTGTTACCTAATGAAACCAATAAATGGCAGTATGTAGAAAATAAAATAGAAGATTTATTAGAAAAATATTCTTACCAAGAAATTCGTTTGCCTATTTTTGAACAATTTGAATTATTTGCTCGCGGGGTAGGAGAAACGAGTGATATCGTTTCAAAAGAAATGTATGAATTTTACGATAGAGGGGATCGACATCTAGCTCTTCGTCCTGAAGGTACAGCAGGCGTCGTCCGTGCTTATGTAGAAAATAAAATATATGGACCTGAACATCATAAACCTGTTAAATATTATTACACAGGCCCTATGTTTCGTTTTGAGCGCCCACAAAGTGGTCGTATGCGTCAATTCCATCAAATAGGTGTTGAAGTGTACGGTAGTAATAATCCTGCTGTAGATGTTGAAACTATGGCATTAGCGATGGATATTTTTAAATCTTTCGGTATTAAAGACTTAACCTTAGTGATTAATTCATTAGGAAATACGGAATCTCGCTTGGCTTACCGTGAAGCTTTAATTGATTTTTTAACTCCTCATTTTGAAGAATTAAGTGACGATTCTAAAGAACGTCTGCATAAAAATCCTTTACGTGTCTTAGATAGTAAAGATAAAAAAGACCAAGAGATTGTAAAAGAAGCACCTTCTGTTTTAGATTACTTAGATGAAAACTCTAAAAAGCACTTTGAAGAGGTAAAAGATATGTTAGAACTTTTAGAGGTTTCTTATGAAGTCGATCCAAATATGGTGCGCGGTCTGGATTATTATAATGATACCATTTTTGAAATAATGACCAATGATCCAAATTTTGGAGCCAACACAACGATTTGTGCTGGTGGACGTTATGATCAGTTGGTAGAAGAGGTTGGGGGGCCGGCGACTCCTGGTTTTGGTTTTGCTATTGGTCTTGAACGTTTAGTGATGTTACTAGAAGGCATTCATTATGATTTTCCAAAAAGACATCAACTTGATGCTTACATTGTAACAATTGGTGATGAAGTGAATAGTGAAGCTTTAAAATTAGCAAATGTACTAAGAAAACAAGGACTAATTGTAGAAAGAGAATTTATTGGCCGTAAACCAGGTAAACAATTTAAAACTGCAGATAAATTAAATGCGAAAACAGTATTTACTTTAGGTACTCAAGAATTACAAAATCGTACAGTAAATATGAAACTTTTATCAACAGGTAAAGAAATTTCATTAAATCTTGAGGAAATATACGCCGATAACTTTAAAAATGAATATTCGAAAATACTAAAAAAATTAGAAGGTGAGGATTAAAAAATGAGTAGAACAAATTATTGTGGAGAAATCACTAAAAAGAATATAGGAGAAACCGTCACCTTAAATGGTTGGGTACAAAAACGACGCGATTTAGGTGGCATGATTTTTATTGATTTAAGAGATCGTACTGGTTTAGTTCAAGTGGTATTTAATGCAGAAGAAGGGAATGGTTTATTACAAACTGCTGAAACACTTCGTGCAGAACATATCCTTGAAATTACAGGAAAAGTAGTTGAACGTTTAGAGGGCGCAGTCAATCCCAATATGGCAACAGGTGAAATTGAGATTGAAGCAACAGAACTAAAAGTTTTAAATACATCTAAAACCCCTCCGTTTGAAATTACGGATCAAATTAATGTGTCAGATGATTTGCGACTAAAATATCGCTATATTGATTTACGACGTCCTCGTATGCAAGAAAATATTTTAATTCGTCATGAAGTAAAAAAAGCAATACGCAATTATTTAGATGATCATGGATTCATAGATATTGAAACACCTTATCTAACAAAGTCGACACCTGAAGGAGCGCGTGATTATTTAGTCCCTTCTCGTGTCCATCAAGGTAAATTTTTTGCTTTACCGCAATCTCCACAGTTATTTAAACAATTATTGATGAGTTCTGGCTTTGATCGTTACTACCAAATTGTTCGTTGTTTCCGTGACGAGGATTTGCGTGGAGATCGTCAACCTGAATTTACACAAGTAGATATCGAAACTAGCTTTTTAAGTGAAGAAGAGATTCGTCAAAATACAGAAAAAATGTTGAAACATGTCGTTAAAGAAGTCAAAGGTCTAGAAATTAAAGAAGACTTTCCAATGATTACTTACGATGAAGCTATGAATAATTACGGAAGCGATAAGCCAGATATTCGTTTTGAAATGAAATTAAAAGATGTAAGTTCTGTGGTAGCTAATTCTGATTTCCGTGTCTTTACTTCTACAATTGAAAATGGTGGTTTTGTAAAAGGATTAGCTGTTAAAGGCGCTGCGGATGAATTTACTAGAAAGCAAATTACTGAATTAGAAGAGATTGCTAAAATTCATGGCGCAAAAGGATTAGCTTGGATTAAAGTAACCGATAAAGGATTAACAGGTCCAATTTCAAAATTCTTTGCGGAAGAAGAGATGTCAAATAAATTATTAGAGGCAATGGATGCTGAAGCTGGAGATTTATTGTTATTTGTAGCGGATAAAAAAAGAGTGACGCATGATGCCTTAGGTGCTTTACGTGTTCATTTAGGAAAAGAATTAAATCTATATGACCCAGAAGAATTAGCCTTTATTTGGGTAGTAGATTGGCCTTTATTAGAATTTGACGAAGATGAAAATCGTTATGTAGCTGCTCATCATCCATTCACCCATCCAAAACCTGAAGATGTAGATAAATTAGCGACCCATCCAACAGAAGTTTATGCTCAAGCCTATGACATTGTATTAAATGGTTACGAGATTGGTGGAGGTTCTATCCGCATTCATGAAAAAGAATTACAAGAGCAAATGTTTGAATCATTAGGATTTACACAAAAAGAAGCTGAGAGTCAATTTGGCTTTTTACTCAATGCTTTTGAATATGGTTTCCCGCCTCATGGAGGTATTGCTTTAGGATTAGATCGACTTGTTATGCTTTTAGCAAATGAACCAAACATTCGTGAAGTGATTCCATTCCCTAAAAATGGTCGAGCAGTTGATCCATTAACGGATGCACCTACAGTTGTGTCAGACAACCAACTGCATGAATTAGCCTTGCAAGTTACAACAACTCCTAAAGATAAAAATTAAAAAAGATAAAGAATTAAAACAAAGGAGAATGTAAATGACACTATTAGGGTCACATGTGAGTATGAAAGCTCCCCATATGGTCTTGGGTTCAGCAAAAGAAGCCACTTCTTATCAGGCAAATACATTTATGATTTATACCGGGGCACCACAAAATACGCGTCGTCGAGCAATAGAAGATTTAAAAATCCCAGAGGCTCATGAATATATGAGCCAAAACAATATAGACGTGAAAGATATTGTGATTCATGCTCCTTATATTGTAAATCTGGGGAATACATTTAAACCTGATAATTTTGAATTTGCGATTGAGTTTATGAAAGAAGAGATTCGTCGAGCGGATGCGATCGGGGCAACCCAAATGACAATGCATCCAGGTGCACATGTTGGTGCGGGCCCAGAAGCAGGGATTGATAAAATTGCTGAAGGTCTAAATCGTATTTTAAGTGCTGATCAAAATGTACAGATTGCTCTAGAAACGATGGCTGGGAAAGGGACAGAAATTGGTCGTTCCTTTGAAGAATTAGCTCAAATTATTGAACGTGTGGATTTAGAAGATAAACTATCTGTTACATTAGATACTTGTCATACCCATGATGCGGGGTATCCGATTAAAGATGATTTTGATTGGGTTTTAGATGAATTTGATCGAATTATTGGTCTAGATCGCCTAAAGGTTATTCATGTGAATGATTCAAAAAATCCACAAGGTGCAGCAAAAGATCGTCATCAAAATATCGGATATGGTGAAATTGGGTTTGAGAGTTTGAATCATATTGTCCATCACCCTAAATTAGCCCATTTACCTAAAATTCTTGAAACGCCTTTTGTAGGGGAAGATAAGAAAAATAAAAAAGCCCCTTATGCCCATGAAATTTATATGTTAAAACAAAAAACTTTTAATGAAGATTTATTAAAAGATATTATGAACGAAACACCTATAAATTAAATAGTAAAAAAGAAGCTTAAAAGTGTAGAATGAATACATTTTTAGGCTTCTTTCGTTTTTTTGAAACTAGGTAGCTTATCATTGACAGAAGATCTTAATTAAAAGAATTCAATGAACACCTATGCTATAATAATAAAGTAAATAAGCAGAAGGGGTGTCTCGTAGATGAAGGATAAAATTATTGTCATTGTTGGACCAACAGCTGTGGGCAAGACAGCATACAGTATAGAACTCGCTAAACAATTTAACGGTGAAGTGATTAGTGGGGATTCTATGCAGATTTATAAAACTTTAGATGTTGGTACAGCAAAAGTTACCCCTGAAGAAATGGATGGGATCCCTCATCATTTAATAGATATTAAAGAAACGGATGAATCTTATTCAGTGTCAGATTTTCAAAAAGATGCCTCCGAAGAAATCGAAAAAATGATAGAAAAAGGAAAAGTTCCTATTGTTGTTGGAGGAACAGGATTATATATTGAATCATTATTGTATTCTGTATCTCATAGTGGAGAAGCAGAGCCAAATTTTGAGTTAAGAGATGAATTAGAAGAATATGCAAAAAAAAATAGTAACCAGGAATTGTGGAAAAAATTAGATAAGATTGACCCAGAAGCTGCTGAAAAAATTCATCCCAACAATGTTAGACGAGTTATTCGTGCGTTAGAAGTGTATTATGAGACGGGTCAGTTGTTTTCTTCTTTTCAAAATGAGCGGAAGAAAAAAGAGGCTCGATATGAGGCTTATATAATATGTTTGAATACGGATCGTTCATTACTTTATGAACGAATTAATAAACGAGTAGATATTATGATAGAAGAAGGGCTGGTTGAAGAAGCCCAAAGTCTTTGGAAAAAATTAGGCCCCCAAGCAAATGCTCAAAGTACGAAAGGAATTGGCTATCAAGAGTTGTTCCTTTATTTTAATCATCAGATAACTTTGGATGAAGCTGTAGAAAAAATTAAACAAAATTCTAGAAGATACGCTAAACGACAATTGACTTGGTTTAGAAATCGATTAGAAAAGGTTCATTGGTATGATTTTATTTTAGAGCCTGAAGGAAAAGAAAAAAGTTTTATAGAAATCAAAGAATTTTTAAAGGATGAGTGATATGGACAGACCCGTTGAAAAAGGAATAGTTGTTGCGATTCAGACAAAGGAAACGGATGAAGATTTCCATTATTCCTTAGAAGAGTTGAGACAACTTGTCGAAAATACAGGTGTTGAAGTCGTGGGTGAAGTCACTCAAAAAAGAGAAGCTTTAGACAGTCGTACATTAATAGGTAAGGGAAAATTACAAGAACTAAAGCATCTAGTAGAAGAATTAGAAGCTGCCGTTGTTGTATTTAATCAGGAGCTATCACCTAGTCAGGTACGTAATATCCAAGAAGAGATTGATGTGAAGGTCATTGATCGTATTCAAGTTATTTTAGATATTTTTTCTTTGCGAGCGACCAGTAAAGAAGGTGCCTTACAAGTTCAACTGGCACAACTGAATTATTTATTGCCAAGATTAGTTGGACATGGAATTAATATGTCCAGACTTGGTGGTGGAATTGGGACGCGTGGACCTGGAGAGACAAAATTAGAAACGGATCGCCGTCACATTAATCGCCAAATTAATGAGATTAAAAAAGAACTAAAAAAAGTTGAAGGTCATCGTAGTCGCCGAAGAGAAAGGCGTCAACGTAGTCATTTATTTAGAATTGGATTGATAGGGTATACAAACGCTGGTAAGTCAACAGTTTTAAATGCTTTAACAGATAGTGAAACGTTTGAGAAGGACGAGTTGTTTGCGACATTAGATCCTATTACAAGACAATTAGAATTACAGTCAGGTCTCCAAGTTACGCTAACAGATACTGTAGGATTTATTCAAGATCTACCAACGGATTTAATCGAGGCTTTTCAATCGACTTTAGAAGAAACCAAAGATGTTGATTTGCTTTTGCATGTAGTTGATGCATCTTCACCAAATATCGACAGTCATGAAAATACTGTGTTAGAACTAATGAATGATTTAGATATGGATAATATCCCCATGCTTACGGTATACAATAAAAAGGATTTAGTAAAAGGAGCATTTTATCCAACATTATTTCCAAATATTATTATTTCAGCGATTAAGCCCGAAGATCAAAAACACTTAATTGAAAAAATTGAAGATACGATTCGAGGCTTATTGGAAGAATATAAAGTAGCTATTCCTGCTAATCGTGGAGATGTGTTAGCAAAATTAAGAACAGAGACAATTATTACCAATCAAGAATACGATGAAGAGTCAGAGAAATATCTTGTGACGGGCTTGACAAAAGATAGTGATTGGCTGGATTATTTATTTAATGATTTATAAAATTTCTCAAAGAAAAGGTGTTTATTTTTGAGTAATGAAAAAAAGTTGATCAATTTAAGTAAAGAAAATAAAATTGAAACAAAAGGCAAAACAGAAAACCTAAATCGAAAGCTAAAAAGTGAAAAAGATAAAAAGAAAAAACAAGATAATTCAAATAAAAAAGTATCTTCTAAGTCATTTCGGATGATTTCAAAGATAGAGCCGCAAAAAAGAAAAGGTCGTTATAATATTTATATTAATGATGACTTTGCTTTTGGCGTGGATGAAGAGGTATTGATTAAATTTGAACTGAGTAAAGGACTACATGTAACCAAAGAGTTGCAAAAGAAAATAGAAAATGAAGACTCTTATTACAAAGCCTATCAAAAAACACTAAACTATCTTAGTTATTCCTTGCGTTCTGAAAAACAAATCAGAGATTATTTAGCTAAACACGAACTTTATCATTTTAGTGACCGAATGGTTGAGCAATTAAAAAGTATGCGCTTGATTGATGATTTAAATTTTGCACAAAGTTTTGTTCGCTCACAAGCAAATATTAACCAAAAAGGTCCTAGAAATATCGAGCAAGATTTGAAAAAAAAAGGAATTAAGGAAGATTTTATTTTAATAGCTCTAGATGAATATCCTTATGAGCAACAATTAGAAAATGCGATACATCTAGCTTCCAAAAAATGGGAGAAAACGAGGAAAAACTCTGAAATTGAAAGTATTCAAAAAGTAAAAGCGTATTTATTAAATAAAGGGTATTCTTTTGATTTAGTGGATGAAGCCATGGCTGCGATAGATACGAAAAAAGATAAGAATGCTGAATACAATGCCTTAGTAAATCAAGGAGACAAAGCGCTTAAAAGGTATTCTCGCAAATATGAAGGCTATGAGTTGTCCCAAAGGATTAAAGGTTATTTATATAATAAAGGCTATCCTACAGAATTAATTAATCGTTATATAGATGAGAGGGAAATGGAATAAATTGTTTAAGATTGAATATACTAAAAAAGAACTCAAAGAAAAATTTAATATTGAAATGTGGACGGATGAAAAAATACGTTCATTTCAGAAAATTTTGATGGATTGGTACGACCAGCAAGAAACAGATCATAATTTTCCATGGCGAGAATCTGGAGCACCTTATAATATTTGGGTCTCTGAAATCATGCTTCAACAAACAAGAACCGATACAGTTATTCCATATTATGAAAGATTTATTGAAGCGTTTCCGACCATTAAAAGTTTAGCAGAAGCTTCTGAAGATCAGGTGTTAAAGATGTGGGAAGGCTTGGGTTATTATTCAAGGGCACGAAATTTAAGAGAAGCAGCTCAACAAATTATGATTCATCATGGGGGTATTTTCCCAAATAATCCAAAAGAAATTATTCAACTAAAAGGAATTGGTCCTTATACAGCTGGTGCAATTAGTAGTATGGCCTTTGGCTTACCTACTCCAGCAATTGATGGTAATTTAATGCGGGTTTTAAGCCGTTTATTTGAAATTGATTTAGATATTACAAAAGCTAAAAATAGAAAAGTTTTTGAAACGGTTGCTTTATATTTAATAGATGAAGAAAGACCAGGAGACTTTAACCAAGCTTTAATGGATTTAGGTCGTACAATTTGTACTCCGAAGAATTATTTCCCGGAAAGATCACCTGTGAAAGAGTTCAATGCCTCTTATCTTAATGATACTTGGCATAAATATCCTGTAAAAAAGGCGAAAAACAAACCAAAACCGGCTACTTATCTTTCATTAGTTATTCAAAATGAAATGGGAGAATATTTACTCGAAAAACGTCCAGATACTGGGTTATTAGCAAATACCTGGCAATTTCCTATGATTCAAGTGGAAGAAATTGTAACAGACGGGACTTGGAAACCCTTTGAACCAATTATTTTAGAAACTTTAAACCGAGAAAATAAAATGTATACTGAACAATTTATCGAAGAAAAATATAATTTGCCGATTACAATAAATGATCAAACTTCAGGAGTAGTAGAACATATCTTTAGTCATTTAAAGTGGTCAGTGTCAATTTTTAACGGAGAAAAAATTGCTTCTTCTCTAAATCAAGAGATTCCTAAAAACTGTGAGTGGGTGAAGCCACAAGATTTTGATCAGTACACTTTTTCAACTGTTCAGAAAAAAATATGGACAAATTTTACTGAAATTACTTTATTTTAAAGGGAATGGAGGAATAAAGAACGAATGAATTATTATTCAAGAAAAAAGAATACATCTAAGAGTAACATAGGGCGATATATTGGAATAATCATTGTATCAATTCTACTAATCGTTGCCTTAATTATAGGCTATAAATATTGGACAGGTAAACAAAGGAAAGAAAAGGCGAATGAAGTAGCGACTTCTTTTATAGAAGCGTTGGAAGCCAAAGATTATGACCAACTGACTAACACCTTATCTCCATCATCTTTAGAGGAAATAGGGTACACAGAAGAAAAAGTAAAAGAAAGGTACGAGACTATTTATGGTGGAATTGGGGCAAATGATCTTGAAGTGGATCATATGGAATTAGAAGAAAGTGAAGAAGACAATTCCTTTGTGCTTCGCTATGATTTAAACATGACCACTTCACTAGGTGAATTAGAAACCCAATCCTATGAAACAAATCTTCAAGAAATAGATAATGATTTTTTCGTTGCTTGGAATACACATTTAATTTTCCCAGATATGGATGAAGAAGATACCATTCAAATTCAGTTTACTTCAGGTAAAAGAGGAAATATTCTTGATCGAAATGGCGAGTTATTAGCGGGAGAAGGCAAGGCTTGGCAAGTCGGTTTACATCCAGCACAACTTGAAGAAGGTGAGGGAAAAGAAGAAAATCTCCAAAATATTGCAAAAACATTTGATATAAACGTGGAACAGTTGGAGCAGTTATTATCTGCAGAGTGGGTAACCGATGAAAGTTTTGTTCCTTTCGCTTTAGTAGATGAAGGAAAAACTCCAGAAATAACAGGTGTTGTTTATCAAGAAACTACTACGAGATCCTATTTTTTAGGTGAGGCAGGAGCACATCTGATAGGTTACATAGGGGAAGTTTACGCAGAAGATATTGAAGAAGATCCCTCCTTACAACCTGGAGACATTATTGGAAAATCTGGTTTAGAAGCTGCTTTCGATGATCGCTTAAGAGGAGGTAAAGGAGGGGAGATTAATATCCTAGATGAGGCTGGGGAAACAAAAAGCACCTTACAAAAAGCTCCTGTTGAAGATGGGGAAGATATTACATTAACCATTGATTCTAAGTTACAAAAACGTTACTTTGAAACTTTTGAAGGTGAAAAAGGTGGAGCAGTGGTGACAGATCCCACTTCTGGAGAATTACTCGTTTTAACTAGTTCACCTTCATATGATCCAACATTAATGGCCCGAGGAATTAGTGGAGACAAATATCAAGAGTATGCGGAAAGTCCAGATTCTCCATTTTTAGCTCGTTATGCAGCTCGTTATGCTCCAGGATCAACCTTTAAAATGATTACAGCAGCCATTGGTTTAGAATCGGGAACAACGAACTTAGAAAAAACACATACAATTACAAGTCTACAATGGCAAAAAGATGATTCTTGGGGAAATTATAAAGTGACTCGAGTTAGTGATCATCCAACAGAAGTAAATTTAGAAGATGCACTCATTTATTCTGATAATATTTTCTTTGCTCAAGAAGTTTTAGAAATGGGAGCTGAAACATATTTGGAAGGATTAAAGAAGTTCCCGTTTGATGAGACTTTTGATTTACCTATAAATATGAAAAAGGCACAAATTTCAAATAGTGGTTCCTTTGATTCACAACCCCTACTCGCAGATACAGCGTTTGGGCAAGGGCAGTTATTAATGAGTCCTTTACATCAAGCAATTTTTTATAGTGCATTTGCAAATAATGGAACGCTTACTTTCCCAAAGCTGGAGTTAAATTCTAACGAACCAGAAACCATGCAACCTATAGAGCCAAAAACAGCAGAAACGATTGAAAAAATATTAGTTCAAGTGGTCGAAGACTCAAACGGAACAGCCCATGTACTCAACAAATCTCCGTTATCTTTAGCAGCTAAGACAGGTACGGCAGAGTTTAAAGGTGAAGAAGAAGGAAATGATACAAATGGTTTTGTAGTCGCTTTTGATGCAGAAAATCATTCCTTCCTATCTACGATTTTTATCGAAGATAAATCAGGAAGTAGTGTCGCTAATCAATTTGCCTCCGTTTTAGCACAACATGAATAAAGTAAAGTAAGCTTCATATTTACAAATCTTATTTTGTTTGATTTGAGTATATTTATGTTACAATTTTAGGTGAGAGTTGTTTATTATTTGGAATAATAAACAAAAGAATAACTGAGAGTTGGCTAAATAAATGAAAAACAAACCAAAAGAAGGAGACATTATAACACTAAAAAGTTATAAACATGATGGAAGCTTACATCGCACATGGCGTGACACTATGGTATTAAAAACAACGGAAAAAGCGTTAATCGGTTGTAATGACCATACCCTAGTAATAGAATCAGATGGAAGACGATGGCGAACGCGTGAACCAGCTCTTGTTTATTTTCACGAAGAATACTGGTTTAACATTGTCACCATGATTCGTCAAAAAGGAATTTCTTATTATTGTAATTTAGCTTCTCCTTTTTTAATTGATGAAGAAGGCGCAAAATATATTGATTATGATTTAGATGTTAAAATATTCCCAGATGGAGAAAAACGTCTGCTTGATGTCGATGAATATGAAGTCCATGGGAAAAAATATAACTATCCAAATGAAATAGACCCTATTTTAAATGAACATGTGAAAATATTAGTGAGCTGGATAAGAAATGAAAGAGGACCATTTTCAAAAGAATATGTTGATTTATGGTTCAATCGATACAAACAACTAACAGGTAAAAAATAAAAAAAGCGATGTAGAGAAATCTACACCGCTTTTTTTTAGGAAAACAAAAAAACGTATCGCTTCGGTGTAATCACGGCAAAACGATACGTTAGTTAAGCCATTGAGTAACACCGTTTTATGTCAGCACATATCAGCTTACTGACATAAAAGGGTGGGTCAAAAGGCTTATAAAAAGTATTATAACATAGGTGATTATTAATGCAAATAAGAAATTTACTTAATAGTAGTACTTGCTTTCATCATTACTCATATTTTTTTCCATTGCTTCCTCAAATTTTAATAAACCTTCTTGAGTCTTTAAAATGGACTTTTGCGTTAAGTCATTTAATCTGTATGCAAGGTCTTTTTTAGTATCAGTTCCCTTTTGTGGAGCTAAAAAGAATGCACCAGCTGCTCCTGCAATTGTTCCTACGATAAGTCCTAAACTCATTAAATTTCTCGTTTTATTTTTACTCACAGTTTCCCTCCTAAAATATCGATATAGTATTGCTACGATTATATAATAGATTTCAATTAAGTTACAATTATACACTATTTTAATTGTAAAAATTGTTCAATAAGCATTTAAAATAATAGATTATCTGGCTCAAATCATTTATACTAGTTGCACAATGAATGTTTAATTTAAGAAAATTGAAAGAGAGAATGATTAATTTGAAGATTGGGGCTAGAACATTTAAAACAAGCCTTGCAATCCTACTTGCAATGATAATACCTAGATATATCGGCTTAGAAGATGGTGTTGGATTGGCAGCAGCTGCTGTTATATTTTCTATGATGCCTTCCGTTCAAGAAACATTTGATAAAATAGGAAGTCGGATGATATCTAATATTATTGGAGGTATCATTGCGTTTTTAATATCAAATTATATTGGTGATAGTAGCTTATTGATTGCAGTGGCTTCTGCTGTGCTAATTGCTATTTTAAATCAATTAAACTTAGGTAATATGATTGGACTTTCAACATTAACAACAATTAATGTTATGTTGTATCCAGGAAGTAATATTTTGCTAACAGCCATTCAACGAGTGGCAGCAACATTAGTAGGAGTGTTGATTGCCTTTTTTGTTAATACTTTTGTGCTTCCACCAAAATATGATGTGAAATTTTATCAATTAACGGTAAGTTTAACCGATAATTCAACGAAATATGTACGTTCTATGTTAAGAAAAAATGCTCAATTTCCTATAATGTCAGAAGATTTAAAACAATTAAATAAAGACCTTCGAACTTTGAATAAATATCATAAATATATGATGGATCCTGTTTATAAACGATTTATCAGTTCAAAATATTATTCATTATTACGATTTTTAGTAGTGTGTAGACAATCTATTAAAGTAAATCAAATTCTTTACGAAGTAGCTTTTATCATGCACGAATCAGAAAATACTATCAATCATTTACCAAAGGAATTACGAACATTGATACGTGAACGTATGGAAACTTTAATGACTGCCCATGAACAAATTTTATTAAAATGGAATGGTCGTGTTCTTCCAGAAAATGTAAACTTTATGAAATATAAAAATGATTTACGAAAATCTTTCATGGAAGCTTTTTATTTAGAAGCTTCTACTGAAGAAGCGATGGAGTATGATTTTTCTAAAGGAAATGATTTATTAAGAATTATGACCACAATTTTTGAATATGATAAGGAACTTCAACATTTTAATAAATTAACAAACAGTTTTGTTAAATATAAAAGAGACGATCAAATAAAATATAAATATGACTAAAAAATAATTTTTAAATGATTTAGAGTGTTAATGGAGGCGAGAGCTGAGCCATTGACACTCTTTTAATTGAGTTTCATCTTTTTAAAATCTTACAAATATTATTCCATTTTTGTTATACTAATAAAAGAATAAGGTTGGGAGGGAGTAAGGTGGATAATATCGCATTGAAAGAACAAATTCGCCAAAAAGCTTATGAAATTGGTATCGATAAAATTGGCTTTACTCATGCTGAACCTTTTTATGAATTGGAAAAATCCATTACAGAACAGCATAAAAAAGGGCATCAATCTGGATTCGAACATAAAGTTCTTAAAGAAAGAATTTATCCAGAGTTAATATTCGACCAGCCCAAAACTCTCATTTCCATCGCTTTGGCATACCCTTCTAAAATAAACGATCAACCTCCAAGAGTTCGTGGAGAACGAAGAGGGGAGTTTGCACGTGCCTCATGGGGATTAGATTATCACTTAGTTTTACAAGAGCATATTAACCAATTGGTTGATTATATGAAAAATGTATTAGGAGAAGACGCTGAATTTAAATCCATGGTGGATACAGGAGAGCTAATAGACGTAGCCGTTGCAGCTCGTGCGGGAATCGGATTTATTGGTAGGAATGGTTTATTAATTACTAAAGAGTTTGGTTCCTATGTTTATCTGGGAGAAATTATAACTAACATTCCATTTGAACCCGATCCACCAGTCGAATATGATTGTGGCGATTGCAGGCGTTGTATAGATGGTTGTCCAACGCAAGCATTACTTGGGAATGGTGAGATGAATGCGCAGAAATGTCTTTCTTATCAAACCCAAACCAAAAATTATATGCCTAAAAAATTCAGGAAATCCATGCGAAGTGTAATCTATGGTTGTGATATTTGTCAGATAGTTTGTCCATACAACCAAGGAATTGATTTTCACTTACATGAAGAGATGGAGCCAGATTATGAAAGGGTTCATCCAAAGTTAGAGCCGATGCTTACAATTTCGAATAAAGAATTTAAAGAACAATTTGGACAGATGGCTGGTTCTTGGCGTGGAAAGAAGCCTTTACAAAGAAATGCAATCATTGCTCTTGCCAACTATCGTGATCGGAGTGCTATACCGACTCTTTTAAAATTAATAGAAGAGGATCCCCGGCCCATGATTCGTGGAACAGCTGCATGGGCGATTTCTAAAATGATGGAGAAAAATCCAAACAAAGAAATTATTTCTTTTTTAAAAGAAGCCATAGATAAAGAAGAAGATTCTGAAACGATTGAAGAGTTTACTGAAGCTATTAGGCGTCTTGAAGAAAATATGTAATAAAATATTTAATTAAAGTTAATATAGAAAGAAGATATTGTACATGAACCATATCGTATTATATAAACCACAAATTCCACCAAACACGGGAAATATTGTAAGAACCTGTGCGGGGACGGATGCTCATTTACACTTGATTTTTCCGTTAGGGTTTAGCTTGGAAGATAGAATGCTTAAACGAGCAGGGTTAGATTATTGGAATGAACTAAAAATTACTTCTCATAAAAGCTTAAAATCTTTTTTAGAATATGCTAAGGATGGACAACTTCATTTAGTGACTAAATTTGCTCATCAAACATATACAGATGTTGACTACTCAAACACTGATGAAGATCATTATTTCATTTTTGGTAAAGAAACTACAGGTTTACCTGAAAAATTTATGAGAGAAAACGAGGAAAACTGTATAAGAATTCCTATGGATGACACACATATTCGTTCTTTAAATTTATCGAATACTGTTTCTATTATTATATACGAAGCGTTGCGGCAGCAGAATTTCCAGCATATGGATTTAACGAAACACTATGAAAAAGATAAATTAGATTAGGCTAAGTACGAAAGTACCAATTAGGAGGAAATATACAAATGACAAAATCAATTACCAAAGATGAATTAATTGTAGAAATATTCAATGCGATTACACATGGAGTTGTGGCTTTGCTTGGTGTGGTTGCAATGATTTTTCTGTTGGATAAATCATTGACTGGTCCCCAAATCGCAGTGTCTGAAGTGGTTGCATATAGTATTTATGGAACAAGTTTAATTATGTTGTTTTTAGCTTCAACCTTATATCATAGCTTTAGCTTTTCAGCTTATAAAGATCTCTTTCAAAAAATCGATCATGCCTCCATTTATTTATTAATTGCGGGAACCTACACTCCCTATCTAATGATTACTGTAGGGGGAGCAGTGGGCTACATCTTTTTAGCGATTGTTTGGATAGCAGCCTTAGCAGGTGTTATTTTTGAGGTTGTGTGGACTAATCGTTTCCCTAAATTAAGTACTTACTTATATTTAATTATGGGCTGGATGGCTGTCTTCTTAATTTACCCTCTATACAAATCTCTTCCAGTGAATGGGGTTATCCTTTTATTTCTCGGGGGACTTTCTTATTCAGTAGGAACGATTTTTTATAAGATGAAACATTTAGATTGGATGCATGTTATCTGGCATCTATTTGTGGCTGCCGGAGCTATATTTATGTATTTTAGCATTTATTTATATGTTTAAAATACATAAGGATTGAATGAATATTTAAATGTAAAAATTAACAGCTGGCCTTCTTTTACTAGAATAGTAGAGAGAAGGCCAGCTGTTTTTATGTTTAATATAGAACAAAAAATAGTTAATTTACATTTCATCAGGTGCTTGAATACCCAAGATTCTTAAATCTTCTTCAAGCATTAAAGCTACAGAATATACAAGGGCTAAACGACTATCTTTTTCAGGATGGTCATCTAGGACTCGTACATTCGCATAGAATCGGTTAAAGGCTTGGGCAACACTTAAAGCATGTTTTGCGATAATAGAAGGTTCAAACTCTCGATGTGCTCTAGTTAGAGTATCACTAAATGATTGAATAAGTTTGATAATAGACCAACTGTATTGATCGGTTAGTGAATAAGGGGTATCATCAATAAAGTCAGTTGCGTCTACATTTGCTTTTTTCAAAATACTTAAAGCGCGGGCACGCGTATATTGGACGTAAGGCCCAGTTTCTCCTTCAAATTGAACAATTTCATCTAGATTAAAATTAAAGTCATTGCGACGATCGTGTTGTAAATCGTGGAATAAAACAGCTCCTACACCAACTTGTTCGGCAACTTCTTCTTTATTAGAGAGCGTAGGATTCTTTTCGTTGATTAATAGAAGGGCGCGTTCTACAGCTTCATTTAATACATCTTCTAATAAAACAACTTTTCCTCGACGGGTAGACATTTTTGCGCCGTCAATAGAAATTAAGCCAAAGATAATATGGTGGATATCTTCTTCCCACTCATATCCCATCTTATTCAAAACAGCTTTTAATTGATTAAAGTGGTAAATTTGATCTTGACCAACAACATATAAGGCTTCATCGAAGTCATAGGTTCTTTTTCGATATAAAGCAGCAGCAATGTCACGAGTAATGTATAGCGTAGCTCCATCTTGCTTTTTAATTAGTGCAGGCTGTAAATCATATTCATCTAAACGCACGACTTGAGCGCCTTGATCTTCAATAAGTAGCTCTTTTTCTGTTAAAATATCTATGACTTCATCCATTTTATCATTGAAAAAGGCTTCGCCATCCATAGAATCAAAAGTAATTCCTAAGCGATCATAAATCGCGTTAAATTCATTTAAAGACTCTTTACGGAACCAGCGCCATAACTGTACGGCTTCTTCATCTCCAGCTTCAAGTTTTCGGAACCATTGACGACCAACACTTTCTAATTCTGGGTCTTCTTCTAGTTCTTCATGGAAACGAACGTATAACTCATTCAATTCAGCAATCGGGTTGGCCCGAACCTTTTCCTCATCTCCCCAAAGCTTATAAGCAGTGATTAGACGGCCAAATTGTGTTCCCCAGTCTCCCAAATAATTAATTTTAACAGGATTATAGCCAAGTTTTTCTACAATATTCGCCAACGCATTTCCAATAACTGTAGAACGCAAATGGCCCATAGACATTGGTTTTGCAATATTTGGAGAAGACATATCTAGGGGAATATTTCTTTTATTCCCGATATCGCTTTTCCCATAATTTTCTTTTTTAGAAAGGATTTCTCCTAATACTTCCGCGCTAACTTTTCCTTTATCTAAATAAAAATTTAAATAAGGACCTACAGCCTTAACGGAAGAAACAGCTTCAGAAGAAAAATTTTCTGCTAGATTTTCTGCAATCTCTGCCGGATTTTTACGAAAAACTTTGGCTAATTGGAAAGTAGGAAAAGCTAGGTCACCATGTTCTTCAATTTTTGGCTTTTCAAGTAAGTGGTATATTTTATCTGTTGTTAAATGATCACTCAATTGAGTGGATAAATCTTCAGCAATTATTTTTTTATAATCCAACCCAATACCTCCTCATAATATTTACGATCTTATTGATCTATTCATAACGTATAAATTCGCTATGATATTATAGCAAATACGAAACTTTTCAGCAAATCTCACTTTTATATTCAAAATTAAAGGCAAAGAATGCAGTGCATCACTTTGCCTAAATAAATCGTGTTTATGAAAGATTCATTTAACTCCAAACCCAATAATCATTATTATTTTCTAATAATTCGTTGGCTTCTGTAGGTCCGTTTGTATTTACTTCATATAAATAAAGAGGGCTCTCTGCTTTTGACCAAGCTTCACGTATGGAGTCAATATACTTCCAAGACTCGGCTAATTCATCCCAGTGTACAAAATTTGTTTTATCACCCATTAAAGCACTTAATATTAATCGTTCATAATCGTCTGGAGCATCAGCCGATGGATTAAAGATCAAATCAATAGGCTCTAATTCAAAAGCGTGTCCAATTTGTTTATTGTTTAGTTGAAGAGAAAGTCCCTCGTTTGGACCAATATGAATACTTAAAATATTCTCTTTAACTTCTTCAGTAGAGAAAAAGTTCATTGTGTCCTTTTTAAATACAATATTTATTTGCGTATTTTTTGCTTTCATTCGTTTTCCTGTTCGAATATATATTGGGACACCTTCCCAATTTTCGTGGGTTGATTCAATCTTGCCAGCAATAAAGGTTTCTACGTTCGATTCAGGATCTACTTCATGTTCAGAAACATAGTCTAAAATATCTGGATTATCTTTTGAAGTCGTATACTGACCACGCACGAAATTTTGGTTAATATTTTCTTGATTCACTGCTTTTAAATTTTTTAAAGCATCCACTTTTGCTTTGAGAATGGCTTTTGAATCATTTGAACTCGGTTCATTCATGTACAATAAACTCACAATTTGTAAAACATGATTTTGAACCATATCTCTTAAAGCTCCACTTTGTTCATAATAAGCTCCACGTTCTTCGACCCCCATATCTTCAGCAAGGGTAACTTGAATATTTGAAATGAAATGTTTATTCCAAATTTGTTTGAAGAGGGGATTTCCAAAACGAAGAGCTAGAAGCATTTGAATCATCTCTTTACCTAAATAATGGTCAATTCTGTAAATTTGCTCCTCTGTAAAAGATTCTAAAATATCGTTATTTAGAGCATTAGAATTTACAAAATCTGTGCCGAAAGGTTTTTCAATAATTAAGCGATTAAAGCCATTTTCAGTAATGAGATTTTCAGCTCTTAAATGTGAAGAAACAGTTCCAAAAAGGCTTGGAGATACAGAAAGATAAAAAATACGGTTTCCTTCAATGTCGTATTTTTCGTCTAATTGATCAGCTAATTTCAATAAGGAAATATAGTTTTCAGTATCATTTACATTGTGTGATTGATAACGAAAATGGCTAGCAAACTCTTTAGCCTCTTGATCAGATTCTTTAATGTCTTGAATCGAATCATAAACCACTTCTTGGTAATAAGAATCTGACCATTCCCTACGAGCAGTTCCAATCACTGCAAAATTCTCATTTAAATAGTTCTTTTTGTACAATTTATATAGAGCAGGATATAATTTCCGATAAGCTAAATCACCTGTTCCACCAAAAATAATAAACAGAGCTTTTTTATTCTGTGACATTTTTAATCACCTTTTCTAATTTACTTAATTCTATTTTACTTTTTATTTAAACATGAAGCAAATCTCATGAAGCAACAAATCTAAATATAAGACTAGCACTAGAAGTTCGACTTTGGTAAAATATTAAAGAACCTAGTTAGGAGAGGAATAAGGAATGAAAAATAATTTTGAACAATTTAATTTAAAGCCTTTTTTATTAGAGGCAATCTCTGAATTAAATTTTAAAGAACCCACAGAGATTCAAACGGAAGTTATTACAAATATTCAATCTAATCGAGATGTTATCGCACAATCCAAAACAGGCTCAGGAAAAACACATGCATTTTTACTGCCATTACTAAATCAATTGGATCAAAAGGCAAACAATGTCCAAATAGTCATTACAGCTCCCAGTAGAGAGTTAGCTGAACAGCTCTATCAAGCCACGATTCAATTGACAAAAAAAGCACCATGGGATATTGAGGTTTCACGTTTTATCGGGGGAACTGATAAAAATAGACAAATTGAGAACTTACAAAGTAGCCAACCTGATGTGGTTATTGGAACCCCAGGACGATTATTGGATTTGATTCAATCTAATGAATTAAAAACAAATACGGCCTATGCCTTAGTCGTTGATGAAGCGGATATGACACTGGACATGGGATTTATTGAAGAAGTAGACCAAATAGCAGCAACTCTTTCACCTAATAGTCAGCTTCTTGTATTTTCAGCCACTATTCCTCAAAAGTTACAACCATTTTTACAAAAATATATGAATCATCCTATTAGAATTGAAGTGGAAAATAAAGAAGTTATTTCAGATTTAATTGATAATTGGTTAATTTCAACAAAAAGTAAAGATCGGACAGAAGTCATTTATGATTTATTGACGATAGGGAACCCATATTTAGTTTTAATCTTTGCAAATACCAAAGAAAATGTTGAACAGTTAACTAAACAATTGATTGATCGAGGACTCAATGTGGGGATGTTGCATGGTGGATTAGACTCAAGAGAACGTCGGAGAGTCATGCGAGAAATTCATAATTTAGATTATCAATTTATTGTGGCTACAGATCTAGCTGCACGAGGGATTGATATTGAAGGAGTCTCTCATGTAATTAATGCTGAAGTTCCACAAGATTTGTCCTATTTTATTCACCGAGTAGGACGAACAGGAAGAAATAATCTATCTGGGATTGCGATTACTTTATATTCACCTGGAGAAGAAGATGAAATTCAAACCATTGAAAATATGGGGATTACTTTTGAGGAAAAAACAATAAGAAACCACGAAATTGTTGATGCTCCTGAAAAAAGAGCGGAAAGAAAGAAACCGACAAAACCACTTGAATATGATGCTGAGATTGCAGGCTTGGTGAAGAAATCTAAGAAAAAAGTTAAACCTGGTTATCGTCGAAAAATAAGATCAAAAAGAAAAGAATTAAACAAGCAAAAGAATCGTCAAAAAAGAAAACAAAATAGAAAAAATAGATAGTAATTTATTTGAAGATAGGTTCAACTTTAATCGATGAATGAATGTTAAAAGAGACGAAAACCCAACATGTTTTGGGGTTCCCGTCTCTTTTTTAAATGATTTAATGGGGCTTTTTTTGCTCGTCAATGCGCTTTTTCATTTCAGTAATGCTTATATAAAATAAAAATAAAGAACTGAAAAGAGTGATTTCGTATTGATAAGCCACTTGAATTTGAAAAGCACTCAAAATTGCGATTAAAATAAAAGGTCCCATTGAAGCAAGTAAAGCAATTTTTGCATTTTGAAAGAAGGTCATATGGGTTTTTTGAACAATTGAAAGCAAGTTGGCAAATAAAGAAATGGGTATCAGTTGAATAATATAAAAGATTAAATTAAATATAAGTAATATAATGAGAAGAAGGATATACATTCCTATAGTAAAGTTTCCCATATTATCCATTGCTTCCATTAGAGAGTCAGCAGTCAAATAAGTGAAATCGTCATATGTAAATGAATATGTTGCATTTGCTGCATTAAAATAGATCTCATCTTTTAAAAGTCCGATAGAAATGGGAGCTGCTTGAGTAGGTATGTTTGATTCAATATCGTCAGTAGTTATTCGGTCCTCGCTATCAAAGTAGAGCATAATACTATTTGTTTGATAAATATAACTTCCCGTATCACTTTCTAATTGACCATCTACGAGTTCAAAGTCAGGAATGGATGCTTTAATTTCTTGATAGTCATCAGAAAATTGAACCGCTATGGGGAACATTTCAAAGATAGATAAAAAAGTTAAGATTAAACCAGTAAGAAGTATCAGTGAAAAGTAGTGAGAATTTTTCATGTTTCTAGCTGTATATATTTCTTTAGGTTTAGTAAAGACGGTTTTTATATAAGTAAACATAGCTTTCTCCTTCTGTATAAGATTGCGTACTTATTTTAGCGAAAGGAAAGCCAAAAGTAAATGAAGCCAAAAGAAATATATTTTGACGAATTGATGAATTTGTTATATATTTAAACAAATTTTAGTACATAATAATTTAAGAGAATAGATATTTAGGAGAACAAGATGAATAAAAAAACAGAGGTATTTCAACTAACGATTCTTAGTATGCTTTTAGCTATTTTAATTGCACAAACCTTTATTCCCATGCTTGGTTATATTCCCTTAGGGCCGATTGATGTCACGATTGTTCATATTACAGTCATTTTGGCTGCTGTTTTATTTGGGAAAAAAACAGGATCAATTATTGGATTAGCTTGGGGACTTTTAAGCATGTTGAGAGCTTATATGCAACCAACCCCTTTTAATGTAGTGTTTTTAAATCCATTAATTTCAGTTGTTCCTCGATTAATTGTGGGGTGGATAAGTGCTGTTGTGTTTATTTTCCTAAGCGAAAAAATATCTGACAAAATTTCTTATGCAATAACAGCAGCAATAGGGACGTTTGCGAATACTTTTTTCGTGTTAGGTGGAATATATTTATTTGCGAGTGAAGCTTATGCAAAAGCTCTAGGTATTCAAGAATCCGTACTATTAGGAGCTTTAGGAACAATTGTTGCAACCAATGGTGTAATTGAAATTATTGCAAGCGTTATTATTTTACCTTTAGTCGCTTTGCCTTTGAAAAAAGTAATAAATCGAAGAACCCCCTCTTTATAAGGATTGCTATTGATTTTTTTAGGAAAGAATAGAAGTCATTGGAGTTAGTGCTAATTATTTTACCTTAAAATTTATATGTGCTACACTGCATTTAAGTGTTAGAAACAGATAATAATCAAGGAGGAGTTTTTACATGACTTATAAATTGCCAGATTTACCGTATGCATATGATGCCCTAGAACCATATATTGATGAAGAGACGATGAAACTTCATCACGATAAACATCATAATGCTTATGTAGAAAAGACGAATAAAGCTTTGGAAGGTCACGACGATTTACAAAATCTATCGATTGAAGAACTTGTAACAAAATTAGATGAAGTGCCTGAAGACATTCGTACAACAGTTCGTAATAATGGTGGAGGACATGTGAATCATTCATTATTTTGGGAAGTGCTTTCTCCAAATGGTGGCGGTGAGCCAACAGGTGAATTAGCGGATGCAATTAATGAATCGTTCGGAAGCTTTGATGATTTTAAATCAGAATTAGAAACAGCTGCAACTGGTCAATTTGGATCAGGATGGGGCTGGCTTGTAGTAGATAATGGAAATTTAAAAGTTACAAGTACACCAAACCAAGATTCTCCTCTAATGGAAGGACAAACGCCAATTTTTGGAATAGACGTTTGGGAACATGCTTACTACCTAAATTATCAAAATGTACGTGCTGATTACGTGAAAGCAGTATGGAACATTGTTAATTGGGATGAAGTCGCAAAAAGATATAAAGAAGCTAAATAATTTTATAAAAATACAAGAATGAAATATTAAAGGTTTAATCATTGGTTCTTTGTACCAGTGATTAAACCTTTTTTATGATTTCTAATGCAAAACACCTCTCAATTTGTTAAACTACCATATAGAAATAGACGGTAAGAAATTGATGAGATTAAAGAGGTATAATGAATGGAAAACAAAAAGAAGAATCGAAAAGATCGTAATAAATCACATATTCCTTTTCGACTAAATTTATTATTTTTTATTATTTTTTTATTATTTGTAACTTTGATTATTCGTTTAGGATACTTGCAAATTATACAAGGTGAAGAATTTAAAGCTGAAGTTGAACGAACAGAAAGTACGACTGTTCGTGGGAATGTACCTCGTGGAGAGATCTTTGATTCCAAATTAAGACCTTTAGTCGCCAATGAAGCGAAAAATACGATTATGTACACTAGAGGAGCGAACACCAAAACTGAAAATATGGCACAAGTTGCGGATAACCTAGCACACTTAATTGATTTGCCACATACATCACCTTTTCAAAATGATGACAGCGATTTGACTGTACGAGATTTGAAGGATTATTTTTTTGCGACTAATGATGAAATGATGAAAGAGCGTATTGAAAAATATACAACAGAAAATAATATTAGCGAAAATGATTTTTCTTATTCCGATCAACTTGAATTAATTAGTGATGCAGAAATTATGGATTATTCAGATCATGAGTTAAAAGCGATCGCTATTTTTACAAAAATGAATTCAGCATATGCTTTAAGTACAGTTAACATAAAAAATAATGAAGTCACACAAGATGAAATTGCTCGCGTAAGCGAAAATTTATTGTTGCTTCCCGGTGTAACAACTGGAACAGATTGGGATCGAATTTATCCTCAAGAAGATACTTTACGAAGTATATTAGGGTCTGTTTCTTCGGAAAGTCAAGGAATCCCTAAACAACAATTAAATAGTTATTTAGCGAAAGGCTATTCAAGAAATGATCGAATTGGTCAAAGTTTTCTTGAAGCTCAATATGAAACAGTGTTACGTGGAAGTAAATCCACTTCAAAAACAGAAACAGATAATTCGGGAGATATTATTAGTCAAGAAGAAATCTTTTCTGGAAGTAAGGGAAATAATTTAATTTTAACCATTGATATGGACTTTCAAGATCGTGTAGATGATATTTTGTTAGATGTTCTTTCCAATAGACGAGGTTTAAACGAGAGTGTTTATGCAGTGGCTATAGATCCTAAAAATGGAGATATTTTAGCTTTAAGTGGAAAAAAAGTTGTCAATGGAAAAGTTAAAGATGATTCATTAGGTGTTATTTCCAATGCATTTAATATGGGGTCTTCGGTTAAGCCTGCGACTGTTTTGATGGGTTATATGGATGGGGCCTTAACCTTGGATAACAATACTATTGTAGATACACCTATGCGCATGAAAGGATCAAATAATATTTCATCAGTCTTTAATCGTTCTGGTTCCGTTTCAGTTAATGATATAACAGCCCTTCAATATTCATCTAACGTATATATGGCTCAAATTGCCTTGCGTATGGGAGGATATTGGAATTTCCAACAGGATCAAGGTGTACCAATTGATTATATAAATACAGTAGATAATATGCGAAGATATTATCGTCAATTTGGATTAGGTAGTGAAACTGGTATAGATTTACCAAGTGAAGCAACTGGTCAGCAAAGCGTTCCTCAAGATGCTGGTCAAGCAATGTTCTTGGCTTTTGGACAATTCGATACGTATACTCCTTTACAGTTGGCTCAATACTCTTCTACGATTGCAAATGGGGGAACAAGATTTGCTCCTCGCTTGGTTTCTGAGATTAGAGAAACAAATCAAGATACAGGAGAAGTTGGCTCTCTGGTTAAAGAGATAGAGCCCAAAATAATGAATACGATTGATGTTTCTCCAACAGTCATCGAACGAGTTCAACAAGGAATGTACCAAGTAGTAAACGGAAATTATGGGTTTGTTCCTGGTATATTTAATAGTGCTCCTTATGTTTCAGCAGGTAAAACAGGAACGGCACAAGCCTTTTATTGGGGAGCGAATAAATCAAAACAAGGGGAGAGTGTAACGAATGTTACTTATGTAGGTTATGCCCCTTATGATGATCCAGAAATTGCTATTGCAGTTGTAGTTCCTTATTTACCGAATCATAATACTGGGACCGTTCATGTGGACACATCTAGAAAAATATTTGATGCTTACTTTGAGGTAGGGGAGTATGAGAATGAAGAACCAACATCTGATGAAATACCAGAAGATGCAGGAGATCCTCTAGAAGATGAATAAAAAAGATGGGAAAAATTTCCCATCTTTTTAGCTTATAGAAAAATATAAACACTTCCTAATTCTTTTATAAAAGAATAAAGCTTCTAACTTGTTCAAAAGAACTAGTTAGAAGCCGTTATTTCTTACTTTGATGAATTATTTTTTAGTTTCACGGTGTAAAGTCATTTTACGTTCACGTGGGCAATATTTTTTCATCTCTAAACGTTCATCATTCGTTTGTCTGTTTTTTGTAGTAATGTAATTTTGTTCTCCACACTCAGTACATTCTAATGTAATATTTACGCGCATATCTTTCCCTCCAAATCAGAAAATAAAGTATTTACAAATCGAGTAAATACTTTGCGAATAATAGAATACCACGACTCCGATAATTATTCTAGTCTTTTTTGGTAAAAGTTCATATTCTTAAAGTAAATTATGTTATAATTGTAAAAGATTTCACTGCACAACGAAAGGGTTTATTCATGAAGACTAATTTAGATAATAGGTTTTATAAACTAAAGAGGCAGCCATTTGTGACTTATGGTTTATTGGCGGTGACTATTTTAATGTATTTGCTCATGACCTTTAACGGTGGAAGTGAGAATCCATGGACTTTAATGATTTTTGGAGCAAAAGTGAATGAATACATTGTTTATGGAGATTGGTGGAGATTAATCACCCCGGTTTTTTTACATATTGGTTTTACCCATTTATTATTTAATGGATTAGTCATTTATTTTCTAGGAATTGAATTGGAAATGATTATAGGCCATTTTCGTTTTTTATTATTATATCTATTAAGTGGATTGCTTGGAAATGCAGCCAGTTTTGCGTTCAATAGCTCGATTTCAGCAGGGGCTAGTACAGCGATTTTTGGAATGTTTGCGACAACAATTGTTTTGGGCAAGTTATATCCGTATCACTCCAAAATCCAAAGATTATCGAGAGATTATATAGCATTGATTATTATTAATGTGATCAGTGGTTTTTTCAATCAGTCTATTGATAATGCAGGACATTTAGGAGGAATGCTTGGTGGATATTTGATTATGTATGTTTTATCTTCGAAAAATGCGATCAATAATCCAACTAAGAAGCGAATGAAATATGGTCTGATTTACTTACTTAGTTTAATTATACTTATAGTCATAGGCTATATTAGAACAACCTCCTTTGTTTTTTAAAGGATTTAAATATACATTCAATTAAAATAACAATTGTAAATATATTAAAGGTAGGAGAATTTAAATGTTAGATAAAAAAGTCATTGGAATTGATTTAGGGGGTACAACTGCAAAGTGTGCCATTTTAAATACAAAGGGAGAAATCCAAACGAAATGGAGTATTGGAACAGATATTTCTGAGGAAGGCTCAAAAATTGTTCCAAATTTAATTGATTCGATTAATCATCAATTAGAGCGTTTTCAATTAACGGCTGAAGATTTTATTGGTATTGGAATGGGTTCACCAGGAACAGTAAATCGAGTGGAAGGAACGGTCATAGGTGCTTATAACTTAAATTGGAAAACAATGCAGCCTGTTCGTGAACAAATTGAAAAGGGAACTGGAATTCCTTTTTTTATTGATAATGATGCAAATGTTGCAGCTCTTGGAGAACAATGGGTAGGTGCAGGAAATAATGAACCGGATGTTGTTTTCGTTACATTAGGTACAGGAGTAGGTGGAGGATTAATTTCTGACGGGAAGTTATTACATGGAGCGATTGATGCTGCCGGAGAAATTGGCCATGTGACCGTAGAACCAGATGGTTATTTATGTACTTGTGGTAAGAAAGGATGCCTCGAACAATATGCTTCGGCTACAGGAGTAGTTCATCTAGCGCGAGATTTATCTGAAGAATACGCTGGAGATTCTCAATTAAAATATTTAATTGATGATGGACAAAAAGTGGATGCTAAGATTATTTTTGATTTAGCGAATGAAGGCGATGCTTTAGCGGAAATGATTGTTGATCGTTTTGCTTATTATTTAGGTTTTGCTTTAGCAAATATTGCAAACTTATTAAATCCATCCACTATAGTTTTAGGCGGCGGAGTTTCTAAAGCAGGAGAATTTTTAGCCGAGAAAGTTCGAAAAGTCCTAATCGAATTTTCTTTTCCAACCATTCGCGAAGTAACAAAAGTAAAAATTGCTGAATTAGGCAATGATGCGGGTGTAATAGGGGCGGCTTCTTTAGTTTTAAATGAAATTGAAGACGTGCTAAAATAAATCAATAAAAATTAATTTTGTAGATGAAGAAAGGAATAATGATTTTGTTGAATGGAATTAAGAATTTTATTAGTAATATGAGTACATTTGCCTTGATTTTGTGGATTATCTTAATTTTGTGGGGAATTTGGGAGTTAATTCAATACTTTCGTAGAAAGAGATCAGCGGTTGCTTTGGAAAGTGAAGAATTCAAAAAAGATTTACGTAAAAAACAATTAATTGATGTAAGGGAAAAGGATGAATTTGATGCTGGTCACATATTAGGTGCTCGTAATATTCCTTTTTTTGAAATCAAACAAAGATATGTTGAACTGCGTAAAGATCAACCAATTTATTTATATGAAGCAGGAACTTATGCTGCTTATAGAGCCGCTATTGAGTTAAGAAAACATGGATTTGAAGATTTATTTGTACTTAAAGGTGGCTATGACAATTGGGAAGGTCGCATTAAACGCAATAAGAAAAAATTAGAAGATTAAAAATTTAAAATGGTGTAGAAAAGTAATAGTCAATACTTTTTTACACCATTTTATTTGTTTACTTTATTGAAGAGTAAATGAAGAGGGTTATTATCTATTTTCGGGTTTTTTAATGATGTGATGTAAACCTTCTTCATTTAAATAATTCACAATAGTACCTGCTGTTTCTTCAATAGATTTGTTAGCAACGTTGATAATTCTACAATTAAGTTTATTGTATAATTCATTTGCATAATCAATCTCTTTTTTTATGCGGGTCTTGTCAGAATAAACCGTCTCTGGATCTAATCCATAAGCAATCATTCTTTCTTTTCGTATCTCACTTAAAACTTCTACATCATTCGTCAATCCAATAATACGACTAGGATTTACCTCCCAAATTTCTTCAGGTAATTCAGATTCAGGCATTAATGGAAGATTAGCCACCTTATAATTGGTGTTATTGGCTAAATAAATACTTAGTGGCGTTTTTGAAGTTCTTGAAATCCCCAAAATAACAATATCCGCTTCTAAGAATCCTTTAGGTTCTTTCCCATCATCATGTGCTACCGCAAACTCTAAAGCTGTAATACGATCAAAATATTCTTTATCTAGAGGAGTCTGAAAATCTGACTCGGCAGCGTTTGAGGTTAAACCGGTGACTTCTCCAACTCGGTTAACGATTGGAGTTAGGATATCATGGTAGTCATCACAAATTCCTTTAGCTTCATTCTCTAAATATTCAGACATATTTTGATTGGCAAAAGTGTGAAAAACAATAGTGACCTCCGTTTCACTTTTTAACTCATTGACTATTTTATCAATTTCTGCAAACTCTGTAATAAAAGTATAATCTTTTATTACATATTCTAACTCAGAAAATTTGTTTAAGGCAGCTCTAGCAATATTTACAGCAGATTGGCCAATAGAATCTGAAACAACATAAGCAATTAATTTTGGCTGGTTCGACATAGATAAATCCTCTCATATCATAGTAAAATAAGTTCTTGTAAGTTAACGTTCATTATATAGTAAAAGAGTTAAGAAAAAAAGCGATAAAATAAATTCCTTTCTTTTAAAAGATGTTTGAATGGAGTATACTGTTACTTGAGATAAGATTATAAAACATTGAAGGAATAATAGCATTACAAGGGTGATGAATTATGCCGTTATTAAAAGAAGCATTAAACATACTCAAAGAAAGTGATTTAAAAATAACAGAACGAAGAGTTGAAATGATTGAAGTGATGTATCAATCAAATCGTTATTTATCTGCTAAAGAAGTAAAGGCAGAATTAGAGGATAGTTATCCTAGTATAAGTCCAGATACTATTTATCGGAATCTTCATTCTTTTTCAACTTTAAATATATTAGAAGAAACAGAGATTAATGGGGAAAAATTCTTTCGAGCCAATTGTTATTTAGATGAACACCATCACCATTTTATTTGTACAGAGTGCGGACGTTCACTAAAACTTCCTATGTGCCCATTAGATTATTATAAAGGGGAAATTGGGAATGCAGAAATTACGTCACACCGTTTTGAATTATTTGGTAAATGTGAAGAGTGCTTAAAAAAGAAAGAAATGACTTAGCTTATTATCTAAATATGATAATAATTTAAAAATAAATCTTTTATTAATTGACCTAAAATTCATTTTTGTTTATAATGTATTATAGACTGTTAAGTTCAATAGCTTACAGAAAACATAACATTCCAATAGTTAAACTATTTGGATTAAGGGAAGACAAATTGTGAATATGAAACAAAAACTGTCATCCCCTGGATTGATGAGGGGAGGTAAGAACGTTGACTAAAACAAATATAAGAGATGGTGAATCTCTAGATGATGCTCTTCGTCGATTCAAACGTTCCGTTTCTAAAACTGGTACTTTAAGAGAAGCACGAAAAAGAGAGTACTATGAGAAACCAAGTGTTAAACGCAAGAAAAAATCAGAGGAAGCTCGTAAGAGAGAAAAAAGAAATAAAAGACGTTAATAATTTTGACAGCCCAGCGAATCGATTTTCGATTGTTGGGCTTTCTTTACATAAAAAATAAAGGGTGAGTTATATGAGTATTTTAGATCAATTAAATGAAGATATGAAAGCTGCAATGAAAGCCAAAGAAAAAGAACGTTTGACAACGATTCGAATGGTTAAAGCAGCACTTCAAAATGAAAAAATTGCTAAAGGTCGTGAATTGACTCCTGATGAAGAAATAACCATTTTATCGCGTGAGAAAAAGCAAAGAATGGATTCTTATGAAGAATTTTCAAAAGCAGGGCGAGAAGATCTCGTTGAAAAACTTGAAAAAGAATTAGAAGTAGTTAACCAATATTTACCCGAACAACTTTCTGATGATGAAGTTCGCTCAATTGTTAAAGAAACAATTGATGAAGTTGGGGCTGAATCAATGAAAGATATGGGGAAGGTCATGACAAATATTATGCCGAAAGTAGCAGGCGCTGCAGATGGCAGTAAAATTAATCAAATGGTTAAAGAAGAGCTATCCAATCATTAAAATTAATAATTAAAGAAGAAATCAAAAGAGTGGAATGTAAATGTTTCACTCTTTTTTGAACGCTTATGTAAAACAAAAAAATGATGAGAGAACCTTTTGTTTTAATCGAGATAGCAGACAAATATAGCGTAAGATATGCATATATGATAAAATCAATTTATAATAAATTAAAAATAGAAAGGGTGTTTGATTCTTTGTCCAAAGAATTGATACAATCCATCCGCACGATGAAAAGTGATGAGCTAGCGATGTCAGTATTTGGAGCACAAAATAGTAACCTACCGATTTTTGAAGATGAGTTAGACATTACTCTTAATACAAGAGGAAAACAACTTATTATCAATGGGACTGAAGAAGCTGTGTTCGAGATGGGTGAAATTCTTTCTCAACTTGAACACTTAACTGAAAAAAAGATAACCATCCAACCGATGGATATTATCAATGCGATTCGCTTATCAAAAAAAGGCAAACTCGATCAATTTATTCGTATGTATGAACAAGAAATAACACGTGATTATAACGGAAGATCTATTCGTGTAAAAAATGTAGGACAAAATGATTACTTTCAAGCGGTTAAAAATAATGATATCGTCTTTGGAATAGGTCCAGCAGGTACTGGGAAGACTTTTTTAGCGGTGGCAATGGCCGTTGCTTCATTAAGAAAAGGTGAAGTGAAAAGAATTATATTAACCCGTCCAGCCGTGGAAGCCGGTGAAAATCTAGGTTTCTTACCTGGAGACTTGAAAGAAAAAGTAGATCCGTATTTAAGACCTTTATACGATTCTTTATATCGAATTTTAGGGGTTGAGCACACGGGGCGTTTGTTAGAACGAGAAACTATTGAGGTTGCTCCTTTAGCTTATATGCGTGGACGAACTTTAGATGATGCGTTTGTCATTCTCGATGAAGCCCAAAATACAACCATTCAACAAATGAAGATGTTTATCACCCGTCTTGGATTTGGATCAAAAATGATCATTAATGGAGACATCACACAAATTGACTTACCACGGGGGACAAAAAGTGGGTTAATTCATGGTCAACGCACATTAGACCACGTGGATGGAATTGGTATGGTTCAATTTGATTCTTCAGATGTTATCCGCCATCCTTTGGTTTCAAAAGTAATTACTGCTTATGAAAAACAAGAGAAAATTGAAAAAGAGAATAAGAAAAAATAATTTTTATTAATGACTGGATGTGACAAAATTGGATATTGCATTATACGATGAAACAAAACGTGTAAAGCAAGAACAATTAGACTTGATTGAAGAGTTAATTCTTGCAACAGCGAAAGAATTAGGATTGGATCAAAACTTTGAAGTCTCGATTACAATAGTCGATAACGATAAAATTCAACAAATTAATCGAGATTATCGTTCTATTGATCGCCCAACAGATGTGATTAGTTTTGCGATAGAAGATAATGATGAAGAATTCGAATGGTTATTTGATGAAGAATTTAGTGAATGTACAAATGATCTCCCTAGATTGCTAGGTGACATTTTTATTTCATTTGATAAAATAAAAGAACAAGCTTCAGATTATGGACATTCTTTTGAGAGGGAGCTGGGTTTCTTAACTGTTCATGGATTCTTACATCTTAATGGATTTGATCATCAGACCAAAGAAGATGAAAAAGCAATGTTTTCCCTTCAAGAGAAAATTTTGGAGGAGAATGGCCTTGAGAGATAAAAACAGTAAAAACAAACCTTATAAAAATAGAACATTTTTTGATTCTTTTCGTTATGCTTTTCAAGGAGTTTGTACAGTTTTTCAAGAAGAAAGAAATATGCGTTTCCATATTTTGACAACCATTGTCGTTATTTTTGTGTCTTTATTTTTATCTTTATCAATGAATGAATGGTTATGGATTTTTTTGGTCTGTTTTTTAGTCATTATTATGGAAATTTGGAATACAGTGATTGAAAACACAATAGATATGTTTTCGCCTGATTATCATCCACTAGCAAAAAAAATAAAAGATATGGCAGCAGCGGCTGTGCTATTTACTTCTATTTTTTCTGTAATAGTTGGTGTAATCATTTTATTGCCTAAATTATTGGTATTCTTTCAGTTAGTCTAATAATATATATAAAATAATTAAAAAGGGGTCAGTTTATGGCAAAACTTTCAGATGAAACATTAACAAAAAAAGCAGAAAGTATGTTAGAGCAAGCTTATGTTCCTTATTCAAAATTTCCAGTAGGAGCGGCTTTATTAACTAAGGAGGGCGAAGTTTACACGGGATGTAATATTGAAAATGCCTCCTACCCGTTATCTATCTGTGCTGAACGTACGGCATTTTTTAAAGCTGTTTCTGAAGGAAAATTTGAGTTTGAAAAATTAGTGGTTACAGGGGCAACAGAAGGTCCTATTTCCCCGTGTGGAGCTTGTCGACAAGTTATGGCAGAATTTTGTGATCCAGATATGCCTGTTATTTTAACCAACACTCACGGTCATGTCTATGAAACAACAGTTGCAGGATTGTTACCCGGAGCATTTACGAATAAGGATATGGTTTAATAAAGATGATGAATAATAATGAAACGTTTAAATCAGGCTTCGTCTCGATTGTTGGTCGACCAAATGTAGGGAAATCTACTTTGCTTAATCAAATTATGGGTGAAAAGATCACAATAACGAGTGATAAAGCGCAGACAACTAGAAATAGAATTCAAGGGATTTATACAACAAATGAAGAACAAATCGTGTTTATTGACACACCAGGAATCCATAAACCTAAACATCAACTTGGGCGGTTTATGGTAGATTCTGCATTAAGTACCTTAAATGAAGTAGACTTGGTTTTATTTATGGTAAATGTTTCTGAAAAAATGGGCCCAGGAGATCGTTTTATTATGGAGCGATTAAAAAATGTGAGTACTCCTGTCTTTTTAGTTTTGAATCAAATTGATAAACTACATCCAGATGAATTATTACCAATAATCGAAGCTTATCAAGATGAAATGATATTTGATGAGATTATCCCTATATCCGCAATGAATGGGAATAATGTGGATCGTTTATTAGAAGTGATTTCCGCTTATCTAGTAGAAGGTCCTCAATACTATCCAAGTGACCAAATATCAGATCATCCTGAATATTTTATTGTCCAAGAATTAATTAGAGAAAAAGTTTTACAATTAACGCGAGAAGAGATTCCCCATTCTGTAGCAGTGATTACTGAAAGTATGCAAAGAGAAGATGAACATTTAATTGAAGTTCAAGCAACGATTGTAGTAGAGCGCAATAGCCAAAAAGGAATTATTATTGGAAAGCAAGGAAGTATGTTAAAAGAAATCGGCACGCGTGCTCGTTTAGATATCGAAAAGTTGCTAGGAAGTAAAATATATTTAGAGTTATGGGTGAAGGTAGCCGATGATTGGCGAGATACTCCACGAGATTTAAATCGATTTGGGTACAAGGATGAAGAATATTAAGTAAATTAAATATTTAATCTTAATAGTCAGGAGCCTAAAGGAATCAATGAAATAAAAAAGACTAAACAATAAAGGGAAAGTGAGGTTATATGGCGCATTTAGAAGAAATAGAAGGTATTGTGTTGTATCAGCGCAAACATCGAGAACGCGATTTTTTGGTTAAAATTTTCACCGAACGTTTTGGAAAGATTATGTTTTTTGTTCGTGGCGCTAAACGACCTCAAGGAGAAATCTATCAAGCAATTCAACCCTTTACTAAAGCAATCTTTATTGCAGATATCCGTGAGAATGGCTTAAGCTTTTTGCGAGGGGCAAAGGAAATTAAACAAAAAAGGGCTTTGCAGCTGGATATCTTCAGTAATGCCTATGCAACGTATATTGGTGCGCTATCAGATGCAGCAGTAGAAGATCATATTCCTTACCCTTCTTTGTATCGACTTTTTGATACTGGTCTTCAATTAATTGATGAGGGCTATAACCCAGAAGTCATTTCGAATATTTTAGAAGTTAAATATTTAGTGGTTTTCGGTGTTAGCCCCAATTTTAGTGCATGTAGTATTTGTGGGAAGACAAAAGGTATTTTTGATTATTCGGATAAATATCATGGAATTCTTTGTTCAGAACATTTCTTTAAAGATCCTCGAAGATTGCACGTTGATCCAAAAGCTGTTCACTTAATCAGATTATATTCTGTTATACAATTAAAAAAAATTGGGGATATTTCCATTAAAAAAAATACACAGATAGAAATCAAACGTTTAATTGATCATATTTATGATCAGTTAGTTGGTTTAAATTTAAAAAGCAAGAAATTTATTGATAATCTTTATAAATGGGAAGATATGTTAAAAAAAGATGATTGACAATTTATTTTAGAAGTGTAATATTAACACGTAGGATTTATTTTATAATATGGAAGAGTACATGTAGAAATTCTTATTGTTTCAGCGAATCTAGGAAAGTGAGAGCTAGGTCAATAAATACATTGGAAGGCACCATATTTATTTAAAGATAGGATTAAAAGTGCTAACTTTTTGTTAGAAATAGGGTGGAACCGCGAGAACTCGTCCCTATACTGATTGGAAAACAGTCAGTATAGGGACGAGTTTTTATATTTAGAGGAGAGAAGACAATGACTAAAAAAGCATTAACCTTTCAGGAAATTATTTTAACTTTACAGCGTTATTGGTCAGATCAAGGTTGTTTATTAATGCAAGCTTATGATACTGAAAAAGGGGCTGGGACAATGAGCCCTTATACTTTTTTACGTTCTTTAGGACCAGAACCATGGAATGCCGCTTATGTTGAGCCCTCACGAAGACCAGCTGATGGCCGATATGGAGATAATCCTAACCGTTTATATCAACACCATCAATTTCAAGTAGTTATGAAGCCTTCACCAAAGGATATCCAAGATTTATATTTAAATAGTTTGGTTGCTTTAGGCATTAACCCATTAGAACACGATATCCGTTTTGTTGAAGATAATTGGGAGAATCCTTCATTAGGATGTGCAGGCCTTGGTTGGGAAGTGTGGTTAGACGGTATGGAAGTGACTCAATTTACTTATTTCCAACAAGTAGGTGGGATTGAAGTAGATTCTGTAACGGCGGAATTAACTTATGGTTTAGAACGCTTAGCTTCTTATATTCAAGATGTAGAAAGTGTCTATGATATTGAGTGGGCTGATGGGGTAAAATATGGAGAAATTTTTAAAGAACCAGAATATGAACACTCTGTTTATACTTTTGATGAAAGTGATTTAGATTTACTCTTTCATTTATTAGATGCCTATGAAAAAGAAGCCACTTTGCTTATCGAACAAGGATTAGTGCATCCGGGATATGATTATGTTTTAAAATGTAGTCATATTTTTAACTTAATTGATGCACGTGGAGCTGTTTCTGCTACGGAACGTCCAGACTATCTACGTAGAATACGTACAATGGCACGCAATGTTGCAAAATCTTTCTTAAATGAAAGAGCAAAATTAGATTTTCCATTATTAAAAGAAGATACCAAAAAATGGATTGAAAAATATCAAATAGAAGAGGAGGCAAAATAAATGACAAAGACATTTTTACTCGAAGTGGGTTTAGAAGATATGCCAGCAGGTGTCGTTTTAAACACCCAAAAACAATTAATGGATAAAACAAGAACCTTCTTAACTGAAGCTAATCTAACTTTTAGTGAGATTATAGGCTATTCTAGTCCTCGTCGTTTTGCTGTGATGGTTAAAGAATTAGCTGAAAAACAACCTGATGAAACATTAACGGTTCGAGGTCCGGCTAAAAAAATTGCCCAAGATGAAGAAGGGAATTGGACAAAAGCAGCTATTGGTTTTTCAAAAGGGCAGGGAGGTTCTGTTGAGGATTTAATCATCAAAGAAGAAAAAGGAAAGCCTTATGTCTTTATTGAAAAATTCGTACCAGGAAAATCTGCTCAAGAAATATTAGAAGGAATGGACGAGGTTATTTCAAATCTTGAATTTCCGAAAAATATGAAATGGAGCAATCTTTCCTATCATTATGTAAGACCGATTCACTGGTTAGTAGCTTTATTAGATGACGAAGTGATACCATTTGAAGTGTTTGGGGTGACTACAGGAAGAACTTCACAAGGCCATCGCTTCTTAGGAGAACCTGTAGAAATTACAGTTCCAGAAAAATACGAAAGTTTATTAAATAAACAATCAGTTATACCAGATCGCGCAGAAAGACAAAACATGATTATTGAGCAAATTCATGGTTTATGTAAACAACATAACTGGGCTGTTCCTGCATTAGAGAGTGAACTATTAGAAGAAGTCACGGATTTGGTTGAATATCCTACTGCTTTCTATGGTCATTTTGATGAAGAATATTTAAAATTACCACGTGTTGTTTTAGAAACATCAATGATCGACCATCAACGTTATTTCCCAGTCCGTGATGGAAAAGATACTCAAGCGTTATTACCTTATTTTATTTCTATACGTAATGGAAATAGTGAGCATATTGAAAATGTTGCTCGAGGTAATGAAAAAGTACTAACGGCACGTTTAGCGGATGCAAAATTCTTCTATGCTGAAGATCAAAAAACAGAGATAATTGAATTTGTAGAAAAACTAAAAAATGTAGCCTATCATGAACAATTAGGTTCAATTTACGATAAACAAAATCGAGCAATAAAGATTATAGATGTTCTAGCAGATTATTTTGCTTTATCTGGTCCTGAGATTAAAGAATTAAAAGAAATTGCTGCGATTTATAAATTTGATTTGGTGACACAAATAGTCGATGAATTTCCAACACTCCAAGGAACAATAGGTGGTATTTACGCTAAAGAACATCATCTATCTGATGAGATAGCCGATGCCATTAGTGAACAATATTTACCACTTTCACAAGTTGATCCACTTCCTTCGACAAAACTTGGAAAGTATATCGCTTTAATTGATAAGTTAGATACCTTAATTCAATTTTTCTCTATTGGATTAATTCCAACAGGTTCAAATGATCCCCATGCATTGAGAAGGCAGGCAGTAGGAGTGGTTCGTTTAATGCTGGCATTGGATGTAAAAGATATCGATATCATCCATCTAATCGATGATATGGTGATAGCAAGTGATCTTCCAAAAAATCGTACAGCTCATCTGGAGGAGAACATGCAAACATTAAAGGACTTTATCTTAGCTCGATTAGAACAAATCATGAAAACAGACTATCATTTTTCTTATGATATCCGCCAAGCAGTATTAGCAACAAAGAATAAAAATATGATACGAATGGTAGAAGCTGGTGAACGATTAGAACAACATAAAGACGATGAAAACTATAAAAAACTTGTAGAATCTATCACTCGTATTCTCAATATTACAAAAACAAACGGGAAAACCGGTGAAATCAATGAACAACTTCTAAAAACAGATTCAGAAAAAGAGCTTGCAAAAGTTATTGACCAGTTGGCCGAAATCTTTAATCAAACATTAGATGCAAATAAACGTTATACTGCACTTGAGAAGATACATGAACCAATAACTGAATTTTTCAACCACAATATGGTCATGGTTGATCAACCAGAAATTAAAGAAAATCGTTTAACTTTGCTTAACAATCTAGCAAATATTACGATGGACTTTGCTGACTTTAGTCAATTAATTGTTTAAATGAATATACAACAAAAGAAAGTCACTTATTATACACAATTTTATTGTTTTAATAGGTGATTTCTCTTTTTGTGTGATATATTGTCAAATTTTTGTTATAATAAGATGATAGAAACTTTAAGGTAAAAAGGACTGAATTATTTGTTTAAAAAACAATTTTTTCCTGAAGCAACAATTAAATCTCTAGCAGCTAATCAATCGATTTATGAAAAAGGAGTTATGCTATTTAATAATGGCCAAGTCAAAGAATTGTCATTAAATGAAGGCAATCGATCCGTAGAATTTACAATTTTTGATGAACAGAATCAAAAAACGTATTTAAGTTTTTTAAAAAATGGACTTGCCCAAAAATATTCTTGTAATTGTACTGTTTTTCAAAAGCATTCGGGTGCATGTCAACATGTGATAACGAGTATGATGTATCTAAATACAATTAACCAAGATGCATTTAATGCTTTAAATGAAAATCAAACGATTGATACAAAAGAACCTTCTAGCCAGCTTCAGTTATTGCAAAAAAATCGGAGATTATTAGATCATTTATTTGAAGAAGCAAATAAAGATATAGAATCTAATGCAATGACTTTAACAAAAACACCACTTCAATTTGAATTTGTGTTAAATATGCACAAATCTAATCAGTCATTTGAATACGAATTGTATCTAAAAGCAGGGGTGGATCATTTATATGTGATTCATGATATTTTAGATGTTACGAATCATTTATTAGAAGGAAATGAATATACTTTTGGCAAACAGCTTAAATACACCCCAAAAGAATATTTTTTATTTTCTGAAGATCGAAAACTACTCACTTATATTAATGAGATTGGTAAAGCACAAGAAGAAATCTTCCAAATGCTTTATGTAGGTCATTCTTTAGAGCGAAATGGTGTATTATCCATACCACCAAAAAATGTAGCGACCTTGCTTGAATTACTAAGTAATGTTGAGGGAGGTTATGTTCGATTAGCTCCACCTCCTCGTTTACTAAGTTCAATTAACCAAATACAACATCCTTTAATCGCAGAAGAAGGGAAAAAATTACCACTTATTTTTTCTATTGAACAAAAGAAGGATTTCTTTACTTTAGATATTCAAAGTAAATATAATAAGAGAAATATTATGGTTCATCCTGAGGCCAATATCGTTAATGTTGATTCAGTGTTTTATTTATTAAATAATAAACAATTTAATTTGGCTCAATTATTAATTGAAACAATGAATAATATGACAGAAGAACCCTTTAAATTAACCAAAGATGATTTAACTTCCTTTTATTCTTTGATTTTACCCAATTTAAAAGAACTTTTTTATTATGAAATTGCGGATGGAATTGAAGAGAATATCGAACATGAACCTCTAATGACTGAATTGTACATTGATTACGATCAAGAATCCTTATCCATAGAGCCTCATTTTAAGTATGGCGAAAATACACTTAATCCTCTTATTTCAGGTACAGATGAACAATCTATTGATGCCTCTTCTGTATTTATCCGAGATATGTATAATGAAAAGGATACACTCAATGTATTGTCTCATTATTTCAAGAAAGCTGAAGTTATTGAAGGAAAATATGTTTTCAATCAATTCGAAGATATCAGTACTTTTATCTATGATTCTTTGAGTGAAATTTCAGAACTCATGGAAGTTTACCTTTCCTCTGATGCTAAAAATCTAATTTATGACCAAGAGAATAAACCTGGTTTATCTATTGAAATGAATAAGCAAACAAATTTGTTGGATATAAAATTTGATTTAGCTGAGATATCTGATGATGATTTAGAGAATTTAATTATACAGCTACAAAAATCAGATTCCCGTTTTTATAAACTTAATTCAGGGAAAATAATTGATTTAAAAGAAGATCGTTTCGAAGAATTCTTTGAGAATGTGAATAAATTAGAATTAAAACCTTCCGAGATAGCTAAAGAGACTTCTGTTTCTTTATTACGCGGTTTATCTTTAGAAGAAGAGGATAACGTTTCTATCGGAAGTGAATTTAAAGAATTTATTAAAGAATTAAAAGAACCTAATCACTTAGAATTTGATCTTCCAAAAGGTTTAAACGCAACCTTAAGACCCTATCAAGAAACAGGGTATAAATGGTTAAGAATGTTAGATTATTATGGTTTAGGCGGCGTTTTAGCTGATGATATGGGTCTTGGAAAGACAATTCAAACGATTTCATTTCTTTTGTCTAAAATTGAAAACAAGGGTGGCAAATATTTAGTGGTCTGTCCATCAAGTGTTGTATTTAATTGGGAAAGAGAATTTAAACAATTTGCTCCCCATGTGGATTGTTTGGTAATTAGTGGCTCGATTGAAGAGCGAAATGAACAATTAGAATATGCTTTAAATGACAAGAATCTCGATGTGTTAATTACCAGTTATCCCTTGATTCAACGGGATATTGAACATTATAAAAAATATGTCTTCCAATCCATTATTTTAGATGAATCGCAAAATGTGAAAAATGATGCAGCGAAAACTACAAAAGCGGTAAAAAAATTAAGAGCCCAAAACATTTTTGCTTTATCTGGTACGCCAATTGAAAATAATTTAAATGAATTATGGTCTTTATTCTCAATTATATTGCCAGGGCTCTTTCAATCGAAAAAATCTTTCAATGAATTATCAGAAGAAGAAATTTCTCGAAAAATTGATATTTTTGTTTTAAGACGGTTAAAAGAAGATGTACTAGATGACTTACCACCTAAAACAGAAACGGTAGAATTTATTGAGCTTTCTGATGAACAAAAAAGACTCTATCAAACCCAATTATCTCTTATTAAAAATGATGTGGAGTCATTGATCGAACAGGATGAGTTTGAGCAAAATAGAATGCGTGTTTTAGCAGGTATGACTCGATTACGACAGATTTGTTGTGACCCAAGGCTGGTCAATCCTGATTACGAAGGAGGTTCTGCTAAATTAGACCGACTCTTGGAATATTTAAGAGAAGCATTAACGAATAAAAAACGAGTGGTCTTGTTCTCACAATTTACGAGTATGCTAGCGATCATTCGTAATATTTTAGATGAACAAAATGTTGATTATCACTACTTAGATGGAAGCACACCAAAAGAAGAACGATTAGAATTAACGACTCGTTTTAATGAAGGAGAAAAGGATTTATTTTTAATTTCTCTACGTGCCGGCGGAACAGGCTTGAATCTAACAGGTGGGGATACCGTTATTTTATATGACTCATGGTGGAATCCAGCCATTGAAGATCAAGCTGCAGATCGAGTCCATCGATTTGGTCAACAAAAATCTGTTCAAGTTATTCGGATGATTATGCAAGGGACGATTGAAGAAGGGATAAATGAACTTCAGGATCAAAAAAGAGAGTTAATAGATAATGTCATACGCAAAAGTGACAGTAAGAAAAGTCGTTCACTTACAAAAGATGATATTCTAAAATTATTAACCCATTAAGAAATATGTTGTTTATTGAAACGGGTGAGGCAAAATAATTGACATGTAACCTATGAATGGTATACTAAAAATCGGATTTATCCTAGGGTTTTTATATCGTTTTATAATAAAATATAATTATAGGAGGTGAGCATAGTGGTTCGAATCCCTGATGCGACGGTCGATGATATCAGAAAAAATACAGATATCGTAGATATCATTTCGCAATATTTACAGTTGAGAAAGTCAGGGCAAAATCATTTTGCTCATTGTCCTTTTCATGAAGACAAAACGCCTTCTTTTTCTGTAAATGATCAAAAACAAATTTTTTATTGTTTTAGTTGTGGTCGAGGAGGCAATGTCTTTAATTTTCTTAAAGAAATCGAAGGACTGACTTATCCAGAAGCGATTATAAAAACAGCCGAACTTATTAATTATCCTCTAGATCAAAATTTAATTTCAGAAGTTTCTAACCAAAAAGAAAATGAAGATTCAGCAATTGGTAAATTGTATTCAATTCATCGATTGGCTAAATCTTTTTATCATCATATCTTGGTGAATACGCAAATTGGAAAAGCTGCTTTAGATTATTTACTAGAACGCGGGATGACTAGAGAAACAATTGATGAGTTTGAATTAGGTTTCTCGCCTCCTCAGCGGAATGCTTTATATCTATTTTTGGATTCCCAAAAAGATGTTGATTTTGAATTGGATACTTATCAAAACTCAGGATTATTTTCATCAAAGCAAGCATCCGAGGAAGATGAGTTTTTAGATCGTTTTTCAAACCGAATTATTTTTCCGATTCATAACGAACAAGGAAGGGTGGTCGGCTTTTCAGGAAGAATTTTTGACAATGAAAACAATTCGTTTCAAACAGCCAAATATTTAAATACACCTGAAACACCGCTATTCAATAAAAGTAAAATTATCTATAATTTTGACAAGGCAAAAGCTTCTGTTCGCCGCGAAAATGAAGCAATATTTTTTGAAGGATACATGGATGTCATTTCAGCGTGGCAAGCAGGCGTTAAAAATGCGGTTGCCGCTATGGGAACCAGTTTAACAGAAGAACAAATTAAAAGTATTGATCGCTTTACTGATCATATTATTTTAGCTTTTGATGGTGATGATGCTGGAAATGATGCAATTAAAAGATCCATTGATTTTTTAAACAAACAAACTCATTTTAATTTAGAAGTTATAACATTTCCTAGCGGGTTAGATCCAGATGATTATATCCAAAAATTTGGGAAACAAGCATTTATTGAGTTTTTAACGCATGGTCGCGATACAGATATTGGTTTTTTAATGCAGTATTATAGACGTGACAAAAACCTAGCAAATGAATCAGAGCGAATCACTTATATTGAAGAAGTCCTTCGCGAATTGACTCAAGTGGATTCGCTCATTGAACGAGAGATATATTTAAGTCAATTAGCTGAAGAATTTAAACTATCTTTAGATACGTTAAAATCACAATTTGAATCCATAATGGAAGTTGTTCAAACAAAGCAGTTAAATGAGATGAAACAACGACAAAGGATGCAAAAAAATGAAAGACCTTCTCTACAAGTATCGTATCAAGATAAACCCAAATTCACTTTAGTTGAGCAAGCGGAACGAATGTTGTTGAATCGGTTATTTTATGATGAAGAAGCTTGGATTACTCTAAAGAAACTTGATCCCGATTTTCACTTTAACCATGAATCTCATCAATTAATTTTTATTCTATTTGAATCATATCGTGAAGATGATTTAGAATTAACGGATACTGAAGGGTTTTTAGACTATCTACAAGATGACCAATTAAAAAAGAAAGTGGCAGAAATTTTCTTAATTGATTTAGGAGAACTAAAGCAGGGAGAGATTAGTGACTATGTTCACGTTATTAAAAATATTTCACCCGTTAAAGAGACCATTGCACAAAAGACAGAAGAGCTAAAAGAAGCTCAAAGACAAGGAAATACAAGTAAGCAAAATTCCTTAGCTATTGAAATAATTAATTTAAATAAAAAGTTAAAAAATAATAAGCAATAAACAAGATTACTACTACGGGAGGCAATAATCTTATGGCAGAATCCGCAGATATAAAAAAAGATTATAAAACAGCACTTAATGAAATGATTAGCGAGATTAAGTATCTAAATCAAGATACTATTTCTTATATAGAACTTAGTGATAAGTTAGCTAAACCATATCATCTAGATGAAAAGGCAATGGACGATTTAATTCAAAAGCTTGAAGATGAAGGAATCGGAGTTGTCGATGAAGACGGAAATCCATTAGCAAAACAAGTTGAAAAAGAAGAAGAAATTGTAGAAGAAGCGCGTGAAGAACAATTAGTTGCTCCACCTGGAGTTAAAATTAATGACCCAGTACGTATGTATTTAAAAGAAATTGGTCGTGTCGATTTACTTTCTGCCGATGAAGAAGTTGAACTTGCGAAACGTATTCTTGAAGGAGATAAGAGTGCAGAAGATGAATTAGCCAGTGCTAACTTACGTTTAGTAGTTTCTATCGCTAAAAGATATGTAGGTCGTGGAATGAGCTTTTTAGACCTTATTCAAGAAGGTAACATGGGGCTTATGAAAGCAGTAACGAAGTTTGATCATACGAAAGGCTTCAAGTTTTCAACTTATGCCACTTGGTGGATTCGTCAAGCCATCACACGAGCAATTGCTGATCAAGCACGAACGATACGTATTCCAGTCCATATGGTTGAAACAATTAATAAATTGGTTCGTGTTCAAAGATCCTTGCTTCAAGATTTAGGTCGTGAACCGACACCAGAAGAAATTGGCGCAGAAATGGATTTACCTACTGAAAAAGTAAGAAATATTATTAATATTTCTCAAGATCCAGTTTCTTTAGAAACGCCTATTGGTGAAGAAAATGATTCTCATTTAGGTGACTTTATTGAAGATGGAGAGGCAATGGACCCTGAAGATAATGCCTCATACGAAATGTTGAAAAATGAATTAGAAGATGTTTTAGAAACCTTAACAGATCGTGAAGAAAATGTTTTACGCTTAAGATTTGGTTTAGATGATGGTCGTCAACGTACACTAGAAGATGTTGGTAAGGTATTTGGTGTTACTCGTGAACGAATCCGTCAAATTGAAGCAAAAGCTTTAAGAAAATTACGTCATCCAAGTCGCTCTAAACAACTAAAAGACTTCTTAGAATAAGACGAGCTAAAAGCATGGAGAATTATTTTTACCCGCTTTTAAAATGAGAAATAAAGGTTGAATGAATTTTAATAACTTTATTTGCTAATTTTTTTAAAATAAGATAAAATGTTTTGTGGTACTTTGCATTAGGGTAGTAAATTTGATATACTTATCCTTGATTTATTCAGATAAGAACTGAATGGTATTAATATTGAGTGGAAGGTGAAATGCATGAAAATTGTTGCGGAAAAACGCGCAAAAACAGGTACGTCTGCTTCTAAACAAGCACGTGCAGCTGGTAAATTACCTGCTGTAATTTACGGTAAAGCTGTTGATTCATTACCTGTGTTAATAGATTTAAAAGAATTTGAAGATGCTATTCGTCAAGTAGGATCTAATGGGGTATTTTCATTAGAAGTTGATGATGAAACTTATCAAGTATTCGTTAAAGAATATTCATACTATGCTACAAAGCCAACTTTATATCACGTAGATCTACAAGCATTTACTGCTGGTGAAAAAGTTGATATGACTATTCCAGTTTATGTTGAAGGTGAAGAAGAGATTTTAGAAGGGATTCTATCTCAATCTATATCAGAAATTGATATAGTAATTGCTCCTGAAGACGCTCCAACAGACTTTACAATCGACGCTTCAAAACTACAAATTGGAGATAGCTTAACTGTTGCGGATATCGAACTTCCTGAAAGTGCTGAATTATTAACGGAACCTGACGAAACAGTTGTTTCTGTATCAGCTCCTGAAGACATTTCAGATGATTTAGAAACAGAAGATACTGCTACAGACGTTATGCCTGAACCAGAAGTTATTGGGGAAGACGACGAAGACGAATAATTAACTTTAAAAGCCTCTTTCGGACAAAGTTTTATCTTTTGTTTGAAGAGGTTTTTTTGCATTATCATTGAAGAATATAAATTAGGGGATACCATGGGAAAAATACGTTTATCAAAAAGGTTAACGAAGGTAAGTCAGTATGTAAAAAAATCTGCACCATTAGCCGATATTGGTTCTGATCATGCACAGTTACCTATTTATTTAGTTCAAAACAAACAAGTCCCAAAGGCTGTGGCGGGAGAAGTCGCTGACGGACCATTCCAAATCTCAAAAAATGAAGTAGAAAAACATTCTTTAGAAGATAAAATTTCAGTTCGTTTTGGAGATGGCTTAGCAATACTAACACCAAAAGAAGAAGTAGGGACCATCACGATTTGTGGAATGGGCGGGCTTTTAATTAAAAGAATCTTAAAAGAGGGCATAGAAAATAAAACCCTCAAAAAAAACACTCGGCTCATTCTTCAACCCAATAACGAGGAAAAGGAATTAAGAGAATTTTTACAACTAAATAATTATGAAATCATTGCTGAAGATTTAGTTGAAGAAAACGAAAAGATTTATGAAATTATTGTTGCAGAATCTAGTTCAAAAGAGATTCATTATACAGATATTGAATTAACCTTTGGCCCATTGTTATTGAAGAAGAAGCCAGCCATTTTTTATAAAAAGTGGGAAGCAGAACTGAAAACCAATCAATATATTATTGAGCAACTCAAGAATACCACACATAAAGAAAAATTAAGAAACACGCAAAAACAAATTGATCAAATAAAGAAGGTGTTATCATGACAACAGTAAAAGAAATTGTTTCAAGGATTGAAAAGTTTGCTCCTAAAAGCTTGGCTGAGGATTGGGATCCAGTCGGTTTGGCTTTTGGTTCAATGAATCAAGAAGTTCATAAAATGATGATTGCTTTAGATTTAGATGCCATGACTTTAAAAGAAGCGCAAGAGAATGATGTAGACTTTATCTTTACTCATCATCCACCAATCTTCAAATCCCTCACAACTTTAAATGAACATGATACCCGTCGGAAAGAATATATTGAACTGATTAAATCGGATATTTCTTTATATGCTGCCCATACAAACGTTGATGCAGCTGAAAATGGGATGAATGATTGGTTAGCGAATTCTTTGTCTTTAAAAAGTCCTATAGAAGTGCTTGATACAACGACTGAGAGTTCTTATAAATTGTTGGTGTTATATACACCTTTAGAAGATGCAGAATCTATAAGGCGTGATTTACATAAAAAGGGAGCCGGTCAAGTCGGAGACTATGATAACGTTTCTTATAATACAAGAGGAACTGGCCGATTTATTCCCAGTGAAAAAGCAAAACCTGCAATTGGTCAACCAAACAAAGCAGAACAAGTAATAGAAGAACGAATAGAAGTATTAGTCAAAGAATCTTTAATCGGTCAAATTATTCAAACCATTTATGAAGTTCATCCTTATGAAGAACCTGTTTTTCATTTGTTTGATATCGGAAAGAAAGACAAAGAGTTTGGTATGGGGCGAGTAGGTTCTTTAGCTGAACCTATAACTATTCAACAGTTAGTTGAAAAAGTAAAGGAAGCCTATCATCTTCCTTTTGTTCGCTGTGCGAATGTAAATTTAGAACAAAAGGTAGAAAGGGTAGCTATTCTAGGAGGTTCTGGAGAGAAATATTATAAAAAAGCCTTGGAAAAAGAAGCAGATATTTATATTACAGGTGATATTTCTTATCATGGGGCACAGGATATGATTCGCGATGGATTACCCTTTATTGATCCCGGTCATTTTATAGAGAATATCTTTGTTGAAAAGATGACCGAAAAACTTAAGAAGTGGAAAGAAGAAGAAAATTGGTCGTTAGAAATCATACCGGCCTCAAAACAAAAAGATGTCTTTACATTTAAATAGAAGATTTAAAATTTAGAAAAAGGTGAAGGAATGTATACAAACTTAGTCGATCGATTTATAAAATATGTGAAAATAGAAACGCGTTCAGATGAAACGAGCCAAACAGTACCTTCTACACAATCTCAGGTAGAATTTGCTAAAGTTTTAATGAAAGATTTGAAAGATATCGGTCTATCTGAAGTGGACTATAATGAAAACAATGGCTTTGTTACGGCAACACTCGAAGCAAATTCCCAAGTTGAAGCACCAACAGTTGGTTTTATTGCTCATATGGATACAGCGGATTTTAATGCTCGGAATGTAAATCCTCAATTTATTGAAGATTATGATGGCACAGACATTGTTTTAAATGAAGAATTAGGAGTCATTCTTTCTCCTAACGATTTTCCAAATCTAAAAAATTACAAATCTCAAACATTAATTACAACAGATGGAACCACTTTACTAGGCGCAGATGACAAAGCAGGAATTGTTGAAATTATTAGCGCTGTAGAATATTTATTGAATCATCCTGAGATAGAACATGGAAAAGTACGCCTTGCATTTGGTCCAGATGAAGAAATCGGAGCAGGCGCTGACCGCTTTGATGTAGAGCAATTCAATGCAGATTTTGCCTATACTGTTGATGGTGGCCCAGTAGGTGAATTACAATATGAAAGTTTTAATGCAGCTGGAGCAAAAGTTCATATTCAAGGGAAAAATGTTCATCCTGGAACCGCAAAAAATCAAATGGTTAATGCATTAACTCTTGCTATGAAGTTAAATGAACAATTACCTGAGCTTGAAGTGCCAGAGCACACGGAAAACAGAGAAGGCTTCTTCCATTTAACTTCTATGTCTGGGACTGTTGAAGAAGCAGAGTTATCTTATATTATTAGAGATCATGATCGAAAGAAATTTGAAAAGCGTAAGCAATTACTTATAAACGCTATTGATCAGTTAAACGAATCATTTGACCAAAAGCGTCTAACTATCGAAATGAAAGATCAATATTATAATATGAGAGAAGTTATCGAAGAAGATATGCGAGCAGTAGAAGTCGCACAAAAAGCCATGGAATCTTTAAAGATTGATCCAATCATAGAGCCTATTCGTGGTGGAACAGATGGTTCTAAAATTTCATTCATGGGCTTGCCCACTCCAAATCTCTTTGCTGGTGGAGAGAATTTTCATGGTCGTTATGAATTTGTAGCTGTCGAAAGTATGCAAGCTGCCGCAGAAGTTATTCAAAAAATTATTGAGTTAGTGGTTCAGTAATTAAATAAAAAAGGTTCAAGCGAAGTGTGTATTTATGCTTCGCTTTTCTTATAGGTAAAAGAATCTATGAATGGTTAATCGAAAAAGAAATGGGAAGTATGTTAAAATGAGAATTAATTCATTAAAGAGAGGTGTCGGTTAATGCCTGTTCAATTTATCTTAGGAACAGATCCTAACAATAAACGAAATTTTTTAATTGATGAAATGCATGAGCAGTTAAAGAAAGATCCTAAGGCACAAATGTTGTATTTAGTCCCTGACAACGTGAAATACGAAGCAGAAACAATGATTTTAAAACAATTCAAAGATAAAAACGAAAACGCCAAATACAGTGGCATGATTCGTCTTCAAGTCTTTAGTTTTAGTCGTTTAGCTTGGTATTTATTACAAAATAAAGAAATCTATCAAAAACCACAGCTAACGGATAGTGGGCTGGGTATGTTAGTCAAAAGAATTTTACAACAAGAAGAAGAGAATTTAACCATCTTTAGAGGGGCTAGTCAACAGACAGGTTTCGTCGAACGTTTGGTGTCTTTATTTAGTGAACTACGGAATGGAAAAATTGATCCTATTGATTTATTTGAATTAAAAGATACAGCTGAACAAAAAGATAAAGAAAAAAACAATGATTTTGCACGCAAAATGGATGATCTATCTCTTTTATATAGTAAATATGATGAAGCCTTAAAAGGAAAATATGTTGAGCGTGAAGATTTATTCCAAGAATTAATAAAATATTTTGAAGCCAATCGTCAACGTTTTAAACATACAACCGTTATTATTGATCATTATGAACACTTCTCCGCTCAAGAACAAGAGCTAGTACTTACACTTTGTAAACATACTCAAAATGTTCAGATATGCTTAACGTTAGATAGAAAGGCATTGACTACCGCAAATGATTTAAATAATATGTTTTATCGTCCAGCTAAAACCTATCAACAATTGGTTCATGAATTAGGAGCGAATCAAATACCTGTAAAAGAAGATTTAATCCTTCCTTCTTATAATCAGGTTCGTTCCAAAGAAATAACAGAATTAACGGATTATTGGATGGAAAGCACCGGTCCTATGACACAAGCGGATGTAGAAAAATATAAAGACCAAACGTATGAAAATATTGAATTATGGGCAGCTGAAGATACGGCGACGGAGGTCTCTCATATTGCGACCAAAATTAAAGAATTGGTAGCTACCGGAGAATATCGATACAATGATTTTCAGATTATGACACGTGATTTGGAAAGTTGTGCGCTAAATGTAGAAAAGGCTTTTGTAGAAAATGAACTTCCATTCTTTATTGACCAAGCCAATACCATGTCACATCACCCGATATTAGAGTTCATTAATAGTTTGTTTCTTTTGAAGAAAAATCATTATCGTTTAGATGATGTTTTCAGATTTCTACGGACTGAATTATTTATTCCTGATTATGATGGGCAAGATACGAGTAAGGAAGCTTATCAAAAACAAATTAATGAATGGCGTCAAAAGATAGATATTGCTGAGAATGTGGCTTTGGCTTATGGGTACCATGGAAATGATTGGATTAAAAATGAAGAATGGATTTATATGGACAGAGCTCTTGATGAAGAGAGTCCATTAAATGACCATGACCAAAAAATTCAAGATACCGCAAATAGTGTACGACAAGCGGTTAAAGATTATATTGTTCCGTTTACAGACCAATTAGAAAAAGGACAAACGAATCGAGAAATTGCAGGACGTTTGTACCATTTTATGCAAAGAATCGGTGTGATTGAACAATTACAATTATGGCAAGATCAATTAATTCAACAAGGCGAATTAGAAGAAGCGCGAGAACACGAACAAGCGTGGAATACGTTTATATTATTATTAGATGAGTTTGTTGAAGTGTTAGGGGATGAAGAATGGGATATTGATTTATTTCTTTCTATTATTGAAACAGGATTTGAAGAAGCCACTTTTGGAATGGTTCCACCTACAATTGATCAAGTTTTAGTTACAAACTTTGATCTGCCTAAAATACAGCCGAAAAAAGTTGTATTCCTGATTGGTCTAACGGATACACAGTTGCCGCAAGTACAAGGAAATCGTTCTTTATTAACAGATGAAGATCGAGAGGTTGTTGAAAATTCATTAAGCTCTGAAAAATATTTAGCCGTCTCCGAAATTGAAAGCATGGCCAATGAACCTTTTAGCTTTTATTTAGCCATGTTACAAGCCAAAGAAAAAATTATTTTTACTTATCCAATTAGTAATAATGATAATGGTGAAAACCGTATAAGTCCTTACTTAACGCGTCTTAAAAATGCTTTATCTCTTAATTTACAATTTAAACAATCAACCACTATAAATGATGGTTTAACTCGTCCAGAGGATTACTTGGCGTTTATCGGCTCAAAGATGCATACTTATGGTCATATGCTTATCAGTTTAAGAGAGGCTATTGACCGTCAAAAAACACCCGAAACTTTTTGGCTTGGGTTATTTAAAAAACTATATCATCCTGAAAATAGCCGTCAAAGAAGATTAATCAATAGTTTAAGCCATAAAAATATTCCAAAACCTTTACCAGAAGATTTAGCTGAAGAGCTCTATGGAAAAGAGTTATATTTGTCTGTGTCACAGCTTGAAACTTTTTATGCAGATCCTTATAGTCATTTTTTGATTTATGGGTTGCGTTTAAAAGAACGACAAATTCAAGAGTTAACACCTATTGAATCAGGGATATTTTATCACGATGCGCTTGATTTAATTAGTCGCCAAATCGTTTCTTTGGATCGAGACTTAGTCAGTATATCAAAAGAGGAGCTTCATCATGTAACTCAAGATATTTTTGAACTTCTTTTAGAATCAAATAAATATCGATTAGCCCAATCATCTCATCGAATGAATTTTATTTTTAATCAATTATCAAAAACAGTTGAGAACATGGTTTGGTCAATGATCCATCAAGCGAAGCGAACAAAATACCGAGTCAATAAAACAGAATTAGTCTTTGGACAACTGGGTCAAGAAAAGGGAATCACAGGATTATCACTTCCTTTAAACAATAACAGAAAACTTCATTTGCGAGGTAAAGTAGACCGGATTGATACCTTTCAAGAAGGAAATCAACTGTATGCAGGAATTGTGGACTATAAATCTAGTGACACAACCTTTAATTATCAAAGTATTTATTATGGTTTAATGCTACAAATGATTACTTATTTAGATACTGTCATCACTTTTTCGGAAGATATTTTTGATCAAAAAGCTAAAGGAATTGGAGCATTTTATTCAACGATTAAAAATCATTATGTTGACTTGAAAAAAATAGGAAATAAGAATTTAGAAGAAGAATTATTAAAAAACTATAAATTAGATGGACTAATCATTGACCAAAGAGAAGTTTTACAAGCAGCGGATACTTTATTAGAGCCTAAAGAATCTTCTCCAATATTCAATTTATATTTAAATAAAGATGATCAGTATACAGGCAAAAAAATATTGACTGAAGAAGAGTTTGAGTTATTGAAAAAATTTAATCGTGATAAAATCATTGAAGCTGGAAATAGTATTTTAACTGGAAAAAATAACTTGTATCCTTTCGATCAAAAAGAGATAAGAGTTCATACTCCTTCCATTACAGGGCCTTATCGAGCCATCTCACAATTTGATGCTTTGCTTCCTGAAAATAATTATAAAGATGTTATTAAAATGGATAAAGATGAATTCTTTGATTATTTAAGAAAATTGTATTCAAACAAAGAACTAGATGATTAGGAGGTTAACATTTATGGAAAAATTACCATTAAAAACAAAAGATTCACTTTTTACAGATCAACAATGGGAAGCCATTCATACTACAGGAACCAATTTATTGATTTCAGCTTCTGCAGGATCTGGGAAAACTATGGTTTTAGTGAATCGGATCATTGAACATATCAAAAAAGGGATATCAATTGATGAATTATTGGTGGTCACCTTTACCAATGCAGCAGCCAAAGAAATGAAACAGCGTGTTCAATCTACCATTCAAAATGAAATCAATAGCGACCCAGACCCAAAAACACGTCACCATCTTGTTCAACAAATTCCCAAACTTGGACACGCAAATATTTCAACCTTACATTCTTTTTGTTTACAAGTGATTGAACGTTATTATTATTTAATTGACTTTGATCCTGTATTTCGACAACTAACAGATGATACAGAGATAGAGCTTATTAAAGAAGAAGTCTGGGAAGAGTTATTAGAGAGTCTTTATGAAAAAAGAGAAGATTCTTTTATTGAATTTATGGAAGCTTATTCTGGAAGTAGAGATGATGATCAAGTGACTGAGATGGTTTTTCAGTTACACGATTTTTCCAGAGCCCATGAAGAACCAACTCAATGGTTAAACTCTTTAACTAATTTATATGAGATTCCTTCAGGAAAGTTAGAAGAATCTGATATTTATCAAAAATATTTAAAAGAACAATTTCTTGAAGAAATCGATTATTTAATACAATTGATTGATCAAGCCATTGATTTATCGAATCACGAAGAAAGTTTAGAAAAACAGATTAAAATTTTTGAAAAAGATCGAAATCATTATGTAAATGTGAAAAATTTGATCGAACAGGATCAGTTAAATGAATGTTATCAGCTAGTAAATTCTGGTTTCAAATTCTCACGTTTAACAGGGCCTCGAAAAAAAACAACGCCTGATGAAGTAATGGAAATTTATGGTGAAGAAATTAAGCCTTTACGGGATGAAGCAAAAAAAGCTTATAACAAATTTATAGAAAATTTTGCTTTGAGCCCGAATAAACAAGTTAAGATTATTCAAGCCACCAAAAACCATGTGGAAGTCTTGGCTGATTTGACGAATCAATTTTCAAAAAACTATCAACAATATAAAAGAGACCGAAAATTGGTTGATTTTAACGATTTAGAACATTTAACTTTACAAATTTTAAAAAGTGAAGAAAATGGAGAAATTTCAGAGGCTTCACGGTATTACCAAAATAAATTCCAAGAAGTGTTAGTTGATGAATATCAAGATATTAATGCTCTTCAAGAAGCTATCTTATTATGCCTCTCTCATTCAGAAGATCAAACAGGAAATTATTTTATGGTTGGGGATGTTAAACAATCCATTTATGGTTTTCGACTAGCTGATCCTAGTTTATTTTTAACAAAATATAAAGAGTATGCAGAAGGAGAGAATGGAAAAAGAATTATTCTAGCTGAAAATTTCCGTTCCAGAAAAAGTATCTTGAGCTTCACGAATTATATTTTTACACAACTTATGGATATAGAGGTCGGAAATTTAGAATATGATAAAAATGCGGAACTCATTTATGGAAATAATGATTTTATAGAAGACGATAAATATGCCACTGAACTACTCATTTATGAAAAAGAGAATAATGAAGAAAAAAAAGAGCTTTCTCTTAACGAAGAAAATGAGACAACGAATGAAATAGATATTAGTACAAAGACTACGGGCGAGATTCTAATGGTCGCTACCCGGATTAAAGAGCTTATCCAAGAAGGATTTGAGATTTACGACAAAGAAAAGAAACAAATGCGGCCAATTGAATTTCGAGACATTGTATTATTAACTCCAACGAAGAAAAACAATTTGGAGATTCAAGAAATTTTTCAAGAAGTAGGCATTCCTTCGATCATTAATGAGACACCCAATTTTTTCCAAACGACTGAAGTAACGATTATGATGTCTTTATTAAAAATTATTGATAATCCACAACAAGATATTCCTTTTGTTGCCGTTTTACGTTCTCCAATAGTTGGCTTAGATGAAGTAGATTTAACGTATATACGATTACAAGATAAGCAAGTCAATTTTTATGAAGCAGCTGTTGGCTATGCTGAAGCAACTTTTGAAGATCCAAAAAATATTCGTTTACAAAAAAAGCTCCAATCATTTTTGAAGAAATTAAATAGATGGCGTGAATATGCTCGTAAACATAAGGTAGTAGAGTTAATACGACTTTTGTATAAAGAAACAGATTATCTTTACTATGTTGGCGGAATGAGTGGAGGGAAACAACGTAGAGCTAATTTAGAGGCATTATATGAACGTGCAGCATCTTATGAAAATACTTCATTTAAAGGTTTGTATCGTTTTATAAGATTTATCGATAAAATGCAAGAAAAAGATAAAGATTTAGTGGAGCCCATTGCTATTTTATCTGAACAAAATGCGGTTCGGGTCATGACAATTCATGCAAGTAAAGGGTTAGAATTTCCACTCGTTTTCTTAATGGACATGTCAAAACGCTTTAATACAAGTGATTGGACTGGCTCTTATAACTTTGATCGAAAGTTGGGTGTAGGGTTGGAATACAAAGATCCAGAAAACTTTGTTAAAGCTTCAACACTTGTAAGCGAAGCGATTAAAACTGTTAAAAAAGAAAATGGCTATGCAGAGCAATTGCGCTTATTATATGTCGCTTTAACTCGTGCAGAACAAAAATTATTTTTAGTTGGTTCTATGGAGTCTAAAGATAAGGCCTTTGACTCATGGAATAAAGGCAATAGTCGTGTAGATCATTTGCTTTCTGCAAGATTACGTTTACAAACAAATAATTTTATGGATTGGATAGGATTGGCCATTGCCAGACATCAATTAGTGGAAGAGGAAGTGTCTTCTTCACAAAAAAACAAACAAATAAAAAATTATCCGGTCCAATTTTCTTATCATTTCTATTCGAATGAAAGTATTATGGAAAATTTACAAGAATTAAACGGAAATGAAGAACCAGCTTGGGTAAGGGAAATCGCTGATAATAAACTCTCACTCACTATAGATAAAGAAACAGAAAATGTTGTAAATACCGCAATGGATATTATTGAATATGATTATCCATATCAATTATCTACGATTACGACAAACTATCAATCTGTTTCAGAGGTGAAACAATTATTTGAAGAACCTAATAATGAAAAATTAGCCAAGATTGATTGGACAGATGAATCAAGAATTAATCGATATACGAGGAATTCACTTGAACGTCCTAAGTTCTTACAGGAAGAAACGACACCTAAACCAGCTGAAGTCGGTCAAGCTACCCATTTTTTATTGCAACATATAGATTTCAATCAAAAAATAACCGCAGAAAGTATAAAGAAAACCATTCAACAAATGATTGAAGAGGGTGTCATGAGAAAGGAAGTTGCTTTAAATATTGATATTGAAAAAATTGCTCAATATTTTCAAACTCCTTTTGGTCAAGAAATTATTGAACATCAAGCGGATTTAGAAAAAGAAGTCTTGTTTTCACTAATGATGGAAGCAAGAGATGTATTTACTGGGATGGAGACGGTAGATGATCCAATCTTAATTCATGGGATTATCGATGGCTATTTTAAACGAGAAGAGGGGATTGTGCTATTTGATTATAAAACAGACCATGTAGCACATCTTGGCAAGCAAGCTGAAAAAGAACTTGTACGTAGGTATCGAGGACAGCTAATCTTATATAAACAAGCTCTTGAATCCATTATCAAACGACCAGTAATTGAAACAAATATTATTTCATTAGACTTAACAAAAACAATCTCAGTTCATCCATAAGTCCGTTTAAGATAGTCATTTACTAAACAATAAAAAAACACCGAGAAGATCTATTTAGATCTTTACTCGGTGTCTTTTTAACTTTTATTCAAAAGTATAAGTTGCGCCTTCTGAATAAGTATTTCCAGCATTCCATAATAAAAATTCATGAATGCCATTATCCGCTAAAGCGCGAACTTGATCAGTTACTTCAGCAGCACCATAGTTTTTATAATTTCCAGCACCTAAATAAGAAGCTGTGAAATCTTGAAGCCATGGGCGAGTAGATGGTGCATCATCACCTAATTCATCAAAAATTTCTGACTCAATTTGCATATAGTTGTTGACAACATTATAAGGTTCTAAATCAGGAATGGCGATGTCTAAGTTTCCTAAGCCCCAATGACTAGGGTAAATCATACTAGAAATTACATCAACTTCTTTAGCTATTCCAGGGAAACTTTGACCAATCCCTTCAGTTTCGCGAACAACAGCAGCATAACCAAAGATATCAACAGAAACATCGACTCCAAATGGTTGTAATTGCTCTCTGGCATAGCTTACAAAGTCTGTAACAGCTTGATTTCTAAACTTCATATTAATCACATCTACATCATCATCTCCATAATGGCCATGTCCATAGTCTAGTTCTTTATCGTATTTTTCAAAGCCTTCTGGGAAGCGTACATAGTCAAATTGAATTTCTTTAAAACCAAGTTTCGCTGCTTGAGTAGCTATCTCAAGGTTATAATCCCAAACCTCTGTAAGATAAGGATTTACGAAACTATCTCCTTTATTATTAGACCATAAATTTCCATCAGATCTTGTAAAAGACCATTCAGGTTTTTGTTTAGCAAGTAAAGTATCTTTAAAGACAACAATACGAGCAATAGGATAAATATTATTTTCCTCTAAAACATTCATTAACTCTTCTGCATCAATCATATCTACTGTCATTTCATTGATTAGTTCATTATCGCTATTTAAATTAAGTGTGACATTTCCATAATCATCTTTAATATCGATAACCATGGTGTTTAAGTCAGTATTATTAATTAAATCAGTTAGATATTCCATTCGACTCCCACTCGCTGAATGGGCCGTTACGTAAATACCTTTTACACCATCTTCAGGATAGGGAATATCTACGCCGCTATCGTAGACGAACTTTTGTGGGAAATGGTTAGGGATCGTTAGCAAACGATCATAATTGAGAACTAAAAAGTCTGTTTCAGGTTCTACTTCTTCATCAGCCTCAGCTTCAGTCTCTTCTGTTTTCGCGTCATCATCTTCATTTTCTTCGGAATTTTTTTCATTAGCTGTTGCTGCTTTGGAAGAGC
>Ga0209487_1000154_pt1 | contig 63060 bp, 47 predicted proteins | sample Poulit2012_FD_187524 | JGI IMG/M metagenome (GOLD analysis project Ga0209487, IMG submission 187524) | Agricultural soil microbial communities from Georgia to study Nitrogen management - Poultry litter 2012 (SPAdes) (version 2) | ecosystem: Environmental > Terrestrial > Soil > Agricultural land...
CGCGGTGCCTCTGCTGGCGGGTTCAGGCGAACGACGTTCTGGGCCTTGAGGCCCTTCTCCGCATTGATCACATCGAACTCGACCTCTTCGCCCTCGTAGAGGACCTTGAAGCCGACTCCCTCGATCGCTGTGTGATGGACGAAGACGTCGGGACCACCTGGTTGCTGGAGGAAACCATAGCCTTTTTCCTGCGAGAACCACTTCACAGTACCAACGGTACGAGCCATCGCCGTACTCCTGCTGAGAAGAAATGTGACTGTCGGGGGCGCGGTCGCGATCTGCCGTACCCACTAACCGACTATACCGTGACTTATAGCGCTCACGGCTAGCGCAAAGACAAAAAATCGGAACCCTCAGATAGTAGCAGGTCCCGATACAATGATTCGATAGCTCCCGCATTCATCCTGACCGTCTCCAGCATCGGCGACAGTCCCACTAGGCGGCCAAAATAAGGGGCATCTACTCAGCTGTCAAGGCCAAGCCACCCTGCTCGGCCAACAATGGTTTCGTCCTGGCGGGTGGACTAGCCGACCAGCGCCTAGGATGACAGATTATACCCATAGAGGCAACGCCCCCAGGGGGCGGATAGAAAACGATCAACCACGTTTTAGATCTGAGATGTCTGAAATTGGTAGACCGTCCGGCGGGACAAACGATTCATTCAGGTTTCGCGTCTCTGATGCGGTCGAGATTCCAAAGCGCGGCTATCTCCTCAGGCTACGCCTCCTCGATGGTGCGCCGCGCATATCCGATTTTCGGCCGGGACGAGAGATCGTCCTACGTGCCCCGGATGGTGCCGAGCGCGCAGTGACAGTGATGGACCTTGCGGTGACCGGTGGCAAGCCGAGCCAGGCACGACTGGATAGGCTGAGAGAACTCGATATCGTCATCTCTCTCGAGGACGCGCTCGCTGACGATCAGCCAGTCAAGATCGGCTGGTTCGTTGTCGGTACGGGGGTAGGACGGGGTAAGAGAGCGGCCTGATGGACCTTGGAGGGAGGGGAGCGGTTATAAAACTCTCTGAGGTCCCACCTCCGGCGCTGTGGGGCTGAGTTCACAACCGACGATCTCTAGAGGCCATGAAAAGACGGAACTGGATCCTCGCCCTCCTCTTAGTACCATTATTTCTAGTTCTGGCCGTACTCGGGGCGGTACTCCTGATCCCGACCGAGAGGGTCGGTGCACTTGCTGCCGAACATGCAAGCACGCTCCTCGATCGAGAGGTCACTATCAAAGGAGTATCCCTCAAGGTTTTTCCTCGCCCAGGGGTTTCACTCGACCAACTCGAGGTCGCGGGCAGGGTCCAGGATGAGAGGCCCGTCGCCAGAGTCGGGCGCGTCGAACTCAGGCCACGCCTCCTGCCACTCCTCAGGCGTCAGGTAGTAATCGACGCTATAGTCATAGATCAGCCCGATATTCTCGTTGCGATCGATGCAAATAGTATCTCGAACCTCCCCCTCATAGAGCGGCTCGGCGAGGGCGATGAGCTCGATGCGATGGCCTCCTCGAGGAAGGAGGGCGCTGAGCTCGCCTTCCTCGTCCGCCGACTCGAGATCAATGACGCACATCTGACCTACCACGATGAAAGGACAGGGACGATCGTAGGGGTCGATGGGCTAACCCAAAAGCTCACGATCGCAGGCGACCTAACAGGAGGTGCGCTCGAGAGAATTGCTCTTGGAGGTACAATCGCGATCGACTCCCTCTCGGCGATCATCCCAGAGGTGCTTGCCTTCCCGATCGAGGGGCTACACCTCCAACTCGCCCATGATGCCCTCCTCGATCTCGCGGGAGATAGCCTACACCTCGAACACCTCGCACTTGGGATCGAGGGGATCGAGCTGTCAGGCCAAGGATCGTTCTACGGACTAGCAGATCCGGCAGTCCGGCGAGTCGCTCTAGATTTAGGTGCGGGACCGGTCGACCTCGACCAGCTCCTTGGAGCCTTGCCCGAGGGAGTGCTCGCACTCCTTACCCCTGATGGGGCGAGCACGAGACCAAAGCTGAATGGGGAGGTCAGAGTCGATGTCAGTCTCGTAGGTCAGCTTGGGGGCGATTCTGTTCCTTCGGTCACCGGTATGATCGAGTTCGATCAGTTTGGCCTCGGACTCGTCGATCCTGGAGACCTCCTCTCTGAGCTGAGGGGCGCGATCGCTTTCTCGCTAGATTCAGTCGTTACTCCGGGATTAGATGGCTATCTCCTCGGTGCTCCCCTGAGCCTCGCCTTTCGGGCTGAGGATTTAGCGGATCCCGCTATCGAGGGGAGGGTCGGTGCTCAGATAGACCTTGCCCGGGTAACGGAACTCGGACTCACCCCAGACTCCCTCGAGTTGGCCGGGCATATCGGGGTCGATCTCCAGCTCGCAGGCCGTGCTTTGGCACCTGCAGAAACGCGAGTAGATGGCTCTCTTGGTTTCCGTACTCTAGAGATCACGAGCCCAGCATTGCAGGAGAAGGTAGAGATAGACTCTGGCCTCTTTTCTTTCGCTGATAACCGGGTCGATATAGACGACCTCGTCCTAAGGCTTGGGACTAGCGATCTCAGAGTTGGGCTCAGAGCGAGTGAGTGGCTCGGCCTCGTCCTAGGCGATACCCTCGTCCTACCGAACGTGAATCTCGCAGTCCATTCGCGCCTGCTCGATCTGGATGCGCTCCTTGGCCCTCCTGATTCCCTGACCTATGGGACCCTTCTCTTCGCTCGAATGGCTGAAAGACCGATAGGAGACCGGCGCGTAGAGGAGGTTGCGGAGGAGTTGGGCCTGGGACTTCCAGCAATCCCACCTATGCACCTCGATGGAGAGATCAGGATCGGTGAACTCCGCCGTGAGGTGCTGGTGCTAAACGACCTCTTCGTCCACCTCACCGCAGCGGGCGAGGTCCTCGAGCTACAGGAGGCGAGCTTCGATCTCTTCGGTGGAGGAATCAACCTAAGTGCTGAGATCGGAATGCCTGTGGCAGTTAGAGGTGATGAGGCCGAGATCCACTACCCAGTCGACTTCTCATTCCAGGTCGAGGATATCGGGGCAGCCCCCTTTCTCGACCGTTTTACACCGTTCCGGGATCACCTTTCGGGCTCAATGAAGGTGAGCGGGAGTGGTAGTGCGACTCTGGACGAGTACCTCCTCCCGCTCAGGGAGACAGTCTCCACTAGTGGCTCTATCGATCTCACCGAAGGCAGGTTGGTCAACTGGCCTGCGTTACGACGGTTCGGTGAGCACCTGAGCCTCGCCGACTTCGACACCCTGACCTTCCAAGACTGGACGGGCCGATTCAGTATCTCCGGCCCCCGGATCATCTTGCATGAGACGACGATCGGAGGAGGTGAGCTCGGGATACGTGCCGCTGGAGAGCTCGATTTCAATGGCACGCTCGATCTGGGCGCGACGGTCGATCTCCCCGCTCGACTGGCGCGTCAGGTTCGAGGCGAGTTCGCTACACGGCTCGCTAGTGCTGTCGCAGCTGAGGATGGCTCCATCCCGATCGGTGTGAAGGTCACCGGATCCGCGACTTCTCCCAAACTGGAACTCGACCTCTCGAGCACGGCACGGAGCCTAGCAGAGGAGGCGAGGAAGGCTGCGGCTGAGAGAGCGCGTGCAGCGGAGGCTGAGGCACGAGAGAGGGCCGAGGAACTCGCTCGTGAGAAAGTCGAGGAGGTCGAGGCACAGGCACGTGAGAAGGTGGAAGAGAAGGCCAGGGAAGCAACTCAGAGAGTGCGCAGCAAACTGACAGATAGGCTGACCGACCGGCTACGGCCGAAAAGAGACTCGGTCCCTCCCCCTGACTCGGTGCCGCAATCAAAATGAGGGATATCGTCTCAATCCGTAGCTTAGACAGGATGAGAGGGCCGTGGTGTCGGAGCTCCCTAGTCACGGGGTGGCACAGCTCTAGTTGGTCATCCAAAACGATGCTCACTAAGCTTTGCAACAAACCCTGCCGTACGTTGTGTAGTTACTGACAACTAAGCTCCACTTGTGCCCCCTTCATCACTATAATGGCTCTAGTGATGAAGGTCATTGCTCCCTGCCACCGAGTGAGTTAGTCTTCGTAGAGACGCCCTGTCAAGTCGCATGTCAGTAGGAGGGACGGATGCCTGAGACTCGCCTGGTCTTCCTCACCGGTGCCACTGGCTTCATCGGCTCACGACTCGCACGTGAGTTGGCCAATATGGGGCATAGGCTCCGCTGCCTCGTCCGACCAACCTCTGATATCGGGGCACTAGAACGATTGGGTGCAGAACTCATCATTGGTGACCTGACCGATGGCAGGGTCATCGAGGAGGCCCTCTCTGGCGTTGATTTAGCTTATCACCTTGCGGCTATCTACGATATCGGGGTCGTTGACTCGTCAGCTCTAGAGCGCACGAATATCGAGGGGACCCGTGCTTTCCTCGAAGGGATCGAAAGGGCTGGCGTGCAACGCGCTATCTATGTCTCGACCACCGCGGCGCTCGCACCTGTCGACGAGGGAGAGGGCGATGAAACCTCTGAGGTCCCGCCAGGGACCCGCCACTTCCCCTCGGTCTATCATCGTACCAAGACTGAAGCCCACTGGCTCGCACGGGAGGCACAGAGCCGGGGTGTGCCGGTCATTATAGCCTGCCCCGCCTTCGTCTACGGACCGGGAGACGATGGGCCTGCGGGTCATTTCATCTCCGATCTACTCTCAGGTCGAGTTCCTGGACTCTTACGCCGCCCCGGCTGGTTCTCTTTCGTGTATGTGGACGACGTCGTAGACGGCCTCCTCAAGCTGGGCGAAGGAGAGAGAGGACGCCCCGGCGAGGTCTATATCTTGTCAGGCGAGCATGCGTCGATGAACGACTTCGCCATTCGGGTCTGTACATTGGCTGGGAAGCGACCACCGCGCCTTCGTTTTCCAGTGCCCCTGGCATGGCTCACTGGAGCAATGCTCGATGGAGTCTCACGTCTGACCGGGATCAGATTCCCTATCAGCCGAGAGAATGTACAGGTTACAGGAGGTCCGCGGTGGGTGCACTCTCATGCGAAAGCGGGGCAAGAACTGGGCTGGAGCCCCCGTCCTCTAGCAGAAGGACTTCCGCCCACTCTCGCTGAGTATATCGGACAGAGGGAGGGACCCTAATCTGGTTCACAGGATATAGACTACCATCGACCTACTACTCTGAGAGTCTACTGACGAAGGTATACAGATGACGCGCCCTGGAATGCATGAGTACTTCATGCGGATCGCGATGACTGTCCGACTTCGAGCTGACTGTACCGGTAACAGGGTCGGCTCGGTCATCGTCCTCGACCGTAGGATCGTCTCGACTGGATACAATGGCACACCAGAGAAGATGCCAAACTGTACTGAAGGGGGGTGTGAGAGGTGCGCGAATCGTGAACAATACCCCTCAGGTACTGGCTACGACCTCTGTATCTGTGTCCATGCAGAACAGAATGCACTCCTGGCAGCAGCTCGTTTCGGGATCGCCGTGGAGGGGGGGACACTATACACCACGATGCGACCCTGCTTCGGCTGCACCAAGGAGATGTTGCAGGCACGGATCCATGAAGTCTACTACCTCCACGACTGGATCTACCCCGACGCCACTAAACATGCCCAGTACGAGCGAATCCAGGCGCGATTCCCTGGGGGCATCCATCGGCTCGAAATAGATGATCCCGACGCCGATTGGGCTATCACCACTCGTCGTCCAGCAGCAGACCTCGAACCAGACGAGATTGGGCATACAGCCCTCTAATTCGCCCCTATATCCACCGAACTGTGGAAAAGCCAGGAGAAACCTGTGGACAATGGACGGCTTTTCCACAGGCTTCCACAATACCTGCCCCTGATATTCTGGTCAGATTGGCACTCCAATAGCGTGCAGAGCCGTGTCGGCCACCTTACGAACGATTGGTCCACGAAGTGGCCGAATGTACCAGGGAAGATGTGGCCTGACCAATGGCTCGACACGTTTACGAAGATACTTCCGGAGCCTCCCTCGCTCTTCCTTCGTCAGATCATCCGCTGTGACACTGATCGGCGCAGGATCGTAGTCCACCCCATCTTGTGGAGGATAATCGAGGAGTGGCTCTCCACTTTCCTGATCTCTGATCTCCTCGAGTAGCACGGCTCGCGCGTCTCTCCTTCCGCAAAGGAAGTCATGTTCTCTCCACTCCTCTCTGAAGAACCCACCGAAGTTGAAGAGAAAGTCTCCAGCTAAGGGATATGGTTCATCGCCCTGAGGCGCGATCAGGTATAGGGGCATCGGTTCCTTATCCCTCAGTCCAGCGGCACACTCGACTATGAAGATCATCGAGAGCATTGCCTCTCGCGCCTTGTCTCCTAGACCTTCGAGGGCTTCGGCGTACCTCGGATCATCCTCTATCCTCTGGAGGTTGGCTCTGAGGTAGCTCTCGACCTCATCGTTTAGTGGTGGGAATGGTCTATTGACTCCTCTCTTGAAGTGAGCGATACTCCGCGCCTGATCTTCTAGACCGCTCGCAACCTGTGCTGCGATTCCTTCCTGATCGGCCATCGCGAGTTCGATCAGAGGACGTAATCTCTCTATGACGAATCTCCTCTGCTCTGCGAGCCTCCAGTTGACCTTATTCGCCCTGATCCAGTCTTTGGCATTACTCTGACCATGTACCGCAGCTGCCAGGGTTGCCAGCACTCGTGTCAGAGAGCTCGGTTCCGAGAAGACCTCATCATTCACGCCCACTCGATTTTCAGCTAGGTACGGATCGATGAGAATGTACCGGTAATCGAACTGCTGGTGACTTGGGTTCTCTTCTACGAGATCTTTGGCGAGTCCTACCGGCTCGTTATCAAAGACCCCGCCATCGACATACCACATCGGGACCTCTGGGCCGAGCTCGGGAGCAAAGACCGCTGGGAAGTAGTCGATTACGCGACGTCGTATAGATCTTGGGGGGAAGGCGCCAGGGAAGGCGGCCGAAGCGACAGCGGCATCCCCAATGCGCTGCCAGACACCAGCTTCTGGCTCAGACTCATCGAGTTCGAAGGTAATATGATCGGCGTGTATCCGTGTTGAGAAGTAGGTGTCTATCTCATTTGCATAGTCGAGTCGGAACCTGACACCTCCTAGATTGGAGAGTGTTATACCGATGCGGAGGGGTGAGGTGCAGAAGGGCTGCCACTCCCGATAGTCGGCCGGTCGATAGAAGGTCTCCGCGGCCAAGCGGTCGATCTCTCGTGCTGATAGGAGTGCACGGGGATCATACCCTTCCTCTTCAGCCCCTAGGAGTGATTCGATCGAGATCTCTCGCACCCAGATGCGGTGCAGATCGGCGATCGCCGCGGGAGCTGTGGTGAGTGCTCTAGCGAAGAGAGCGGCCGAGATAGCCCCCGCTGAGGCACCCGAGAGCACCTCGATACGGACCGGGGCCACATTACCTGTTCGGCCACGTTGCGCTTGATTTTGAAGAGCCCAGAAGATTTCGGTCAGAGCACCCGCGATGTACGTTCCCAATGAGACGCCACCGCCCATTATCAGAACGAGTCTCGTATCTCGCATTCCCGTCCTCCTGGAATAGGTCCATTTATACTCCAAGAGATGCGCCCGACATCCAGGTGGGTGCCGGGCGCACTTACTCAAGCCTGCGAAACGATCCTAATAGGGCGAGGGCGAATCAGTAGTTCGGGTTATTATCCGTCTCAGAGGCCGACATCGGCATGCAGGTCTGATCACCGATCGTGCCCTGGCCCGGCTTGTAGTAGGTACTCCCTGCTGGGAGGATATAGGGTACATGATCGGGATTGCGACGCCAGTCACCGAGTCTCTTCCCCTCGAGCCAGAAGTCGCGTGCGCGCTGGTCCATGAGTTCAGCCAGTACCTCATCCTGGTCGGTCGAGGAGAAGGTGCCCCCTTGACCACTCGCTGCACGTCGTTCATTGATAAGCTCGACCGCTCCCGAGAGATTGGTGGCGAGCTCGGCTTCCGCGATGATGTACCGTGCCTCGAGACCAGAGGCGAGCCGGATCGGTGAGCCATACCCCTCGTACTTCGTCTGCTTATAGAGGTGTAGCTCGGCGTCCTGTGCTACCCCCCCAGTATCGAAGTAACCGATCCGTGTATCACCTGCATCGGCAAGGGCTCTCCACTCAGGCCCAACATTGAGCGACTCACGGGCGTGGGTAAAGTAGTAGACATTGTTGCCCAGCCTCGTCCTATTACTCGCGTCGTCTACGTAGATGACATCGTAGACGAAGTCAGCTGGAACGAGCTTCGCCACCTGCGCGGCCTCCGCCAACTCGCCCCGCTGCAGGTGTGCGCGAGCCAGACCGACGCGCGCTGCATTGGCCATATCATTATCCCCAGCGGCAGATGCAGTACTAATTGCCTGCTGGAAACGTGTCTTGGCATGGTCGAGCATCTGGCCCTCATCCTGCCGGGAACCTAGGGGCTCGACTACACCATAGCAGAAGTTCTCTGCCATCAATTGGACGGTGTACCCCGCCGCCAGTGCCACCCTTGCGACATCGACACTACTCTCAGCGCCCGGTGCACCACCGAGGGTAGCGAGTGCATCCTCGGTAGAAGATAGTGCTCGTGCGAGGGGTATCCAGACCTCGTCCCGGTGTGTTCCATTCCGGTCATCTATCCGACGCAACCCGAAATCGTTCCGAGTCGGATAGGTATCTCCTACCCGTGCCTCATTCGTAAACCAGGCGCCGTAGACGATTAGGCCCCCGTATGCTTCAGAGAAGTTCTGGTATGCCGACCATGAGAAGAGCTCAGCATCGGCCTCTGGGTCGACTGTCCCAGCATCCACGATATTCGGGCGCCTGACTTCGTAGAAACTGTCGCTGCACCCCGATAGGGTGAGGGCCGCGACTAGAGCCGCGATCCCCCATCTCTGCTTGGTATAGTTGATCATCAGCTTCCTCTTCCTCAGAACTGAACGTTGACCCTGGCCACGAACCTACGCGATGTCGGAACAGTCAAGAAATCCGACCTCGAGAAGGCCCCACTACTCGAATTGATCTCCGGATCAGGTCCAGAGTACTTCGTCCAGAGCGCGAGGTTACGAGCTGCTAGGGTGATCGATGCGCTCGACGCTCGGAAGTGGCTCGCCAAGTTCTGCGGCAGGAAATAGGTTGCCGAGATCTCGCGGAGACGGGTGAAGTCACCTGGTTCGATATACTCAGTATTGACTGAGTTGAAGCCAATGGTCTCTCCACTCTCTGTAATGAATGGCCCCCAGCGTCGTGCATACTCCTCATCAGAGAGGATCTCATCCCGCCGGACGAATTCCTCACTATTCTGTGACTGCCGGTCCCGCCACTGACGTGTATTGTTGTAGATGTAGAAATCGCTCTTCCTATCGAGCTGAGCATAGAGCTGTAGGTTACCCTTGATATTGATAGTGGTGCTCAGACTCCCTTCGAATGTCGGCAGGAAGTTGCCGACAAACTCGAGGGTATCGGAAACGACCATCCTCGTGCCGACATTACCATCAGCATCAGTGTATTCCTCGAGCCCCCTGAAGGCGTAGCCATGGAAGGCCGCGATCTGGATCCCCTCCGCTCGCTTATTCATCGTGCCGAAGGGTGCGACATCTCCCATATCGGTGATCTCGTTATGTAGGGTATTGAAGGCGGCGCGCGCACTCCACGCGAAGTCCGGAGTGGTGATCAGGTTCGCATTGGCGGCGAACTCGAAGCCCCGGTTCACTACCCCACCGATATTGACGGTCTGGTTCAGAGAAAAGCCCTCTGAAGGGGCCAGTGGCCTACTCAGGATCAGATCAGTCGTCTTCTTATTGAAGTAAGTGACCTCGAGTCCGAGCCTCTCATCGAAGAGGGACGCATCGAAACCGATCTCGACCTCTGTGCCCTTCTCGGGACGCAGATCTGGGTTACCCTTATCGTACTGGATGACGCCCGCGCCCGTTCCTCCCACGCGCGCATAGGGCGCTGAGTCGTAGGTAGTTAGCGCTCCAGAGCTCGGGGCTCGTCCTGTCGTACCCCACGCACCGCGCATTCTGAAGCTACCGAAGAATTCGGGCATCACCTCGTCCCAGAAGGCCTCCTCCGAGACCACATAGGAGAGCCCAACCTTCGGGCTGACGAAGGCCTTTGCTTCAGTGCCAAAGGTCGAATGTTTATCTAGGCGCACCCCCGTCTCGAAGAAGAGTCTATCCTGCCAACTGAGGTGCAGGTGTCCGAGTGCCCCCGCCTCGCGGTGTTCCGAATAGCTCTGTGTTCCAGTCCTCACCGCGGCCGCGCTGACCGAGTGTGCCGCGTTCGTGAGAAGTCCTATCCCCGTTGCGGAGGTCAGATCGGTACGAGTCGTAAGGAGCTGTGCGCCGATCGAGATATCAGCGGTCAGATCATCGCTGAAGTGGTGCGTGATATTCCCCATATAGTCGAGGGTGATCGCGTCCCGGTTTTCCCGGGCCTCTACGACGCGCCCACTATTCAGCTCTTCGGTACCATACCACCCGATATTGTTCTTGGCGAACATCTGCCGGGCCTCAGAACGAGTCAGATCTGCCCCCACTGTCAGCCGGTGTGAGAACCAGTCGAACGGGGTGTAGTTGACAGTCAGTCTCGGCTGCATCCGGAGTGTAACATCCCTAGCTGTGATCCCAGCCGCTGACTCCCTGGTCCTATTGGCCACCTCCCACCCATCGGCAGCATCGCCCACAGTGTTGGGTCTTCCCGGCAGGGCAACACTGAGGAAGCCGTAGATATTGTTATCGTTCTGTGGGAGATCGGTCTTCACCCGGAGCACACCGAGACCCGCTTCGAGGCGGAGTTTCTCGCTTGGGATGAAGCTGAAATTGAACCGCCCCGTATTCCGGCCATACTCATTGCCGGGGAGCGTTCCGACCTCATTATCGCCACCTAGGGTGAGGAAGAAATCATAATTCTCCCCTCCGCCTCTACCACTCCAGGTGAGTGAACGGAGTTCTCCGGTCCGGAAGACCTTGTGACGATCGAGTGGGTTGTCGTGGATCAACTTCCCCACTGGCTCCCCGTAACAGAGGATCCGGCTAGGATTGTCGATATCGGTGTCGGTGCACCGACCCCAGTTGTCGGGGATATCCCAGTTCGCATCGATCGCATTGTACTCGACCGATACGTTCTGGGAGAAACCGCCACCGGCCCTTCCCTTCTTAGTGATGATCTGGATTACACCAGCAGATGCATCAGCACCGTAGAGCGTTGCAGCCGCTGGTCCCTTCACGATCTCGATCGACTCGATCTCATCGGGCCGGAGGTCGTTGAGCCGGCTACCCGACTGACCACCGGCATTTACGAGCTGACGATTCCTCGAGTCAGCCCTAACCCCGTCGATGATCACTATCGGCTCATTAGAGAGCGAGATCGAGGCGGCACCCCGAATTCTAATCGTCTGTGCCGTGCCCGAGGTGCCCGAGGTCTGCTGTACTGAAACACCTGGCACTCGAGACTGAAGAAGGTTACTCACACTAGCAATTGGTGCCGACTGCGCGACCCGACTGGCATCGACACTCTCGATCAGCGCAGACTGAGCCTTACGTTGCTGACGGCCAGCTGTACCTGTAACGACGATCTCATCGAGGACTACTGCCTCCTCCTGGATCACGATATCACGTCGGTGGACACCTGGGGCGAGAGTGACTGATACCTCCTGGGATCGGTAGCCGATACGAGTTACAACCATCGTCGCCTCCTGGCCTCGAGCCTGATCCCCCGAGACTATCAGCTGGTAGTTACCAGCATCATTGGCAACTGTGGATATACCGAGACTCGGGATCGCTACATGAGCTCCCGGTACCGGTAGTTGACTCTGGCTCCTCACCGAACCGACGACTGTCGCACTCTGTGCATTTAGCCCGGCGGGGATGAGGAAGGCAGCCAGAACCAGGCCGAACCATGACTTCCCGTGCACTATCACACCTCACATGTCCATGACGGTGATGATCTCCCAGACAACTTGTCTGGAGCAGGGACCCAGGCGAGTCGGGGACGCCGCACCCCTAATGGTGCCCTATACCTGCACACCCTGGTCGCCCCTCCACGGCCCCCAGAAACTGTATGCTATGCGGTTGCGCTCCCTGACCGTAAGGAAAGGATGGGATGTCAAGGAAGCCTTAGAGAAGACCGGGCAGAAGATAGAGAGATCGGCAGTGCTACCGAACCAGTACCTTACTGATCTAATGCCTAGAGGTATACCACTCCAAGAGTGTCGACATCCCCCGATCGATATCACGAGGCTAGCGCGCTTCACCACATAGGGCGGAGGAATCGGGTATTATACATCTCGACCAGCAGGCTGTCAAGATTTATTACTACTATGGCCGCACTATGGAAGGCTGGTTACCCACATCCAAAGGGGGTTGTGCACAATGTATCCACAGACCTTTCCAGGTTTTTTCCACAGGAAGGATACCGCTGATAGATACTGGGGTCCTCGTGCGAGTCACCCGCTCTCCTGGTTTCAGAGCGATTCGTCCTCCCCTCCCGCCACTCGAGCCTCTTGCAAGGCAAGTTCAGGCTGACCGGTGATCAGTCGGATCCCGCGCTGGTAGGTGAGGTATGCCCATGACCATTGGAGCATGACGAGGAGTCGGTTTCTAAATCCGACTAGGTAGAGGATATGTACGAAGACCCAGATCAGCCATGCCAGGAGCCCGCTGAGCCTCATTCGAGCTATCTCCGCGACTGCTGCTGCGCGCCCGATCGTAGCTAGGTTTCCCTTATCGATATAGTGGAAAGACTGCCGTTCTTTATTGATGAGATCGGCCCTGATCATACGTGCCACATGTTTCCCCATCTGGATCGCAGCAGGCGCGACACCTGGTACGGGTCGACCATCACCCCTATCTATAGCAGCGAGGTCGCCGGCGACGAAGACCTCTGGGTATCCAGGTATCGAGCAATCGACTTCGACCTTGACTCGTCCCGCCCGGTCGAGTGGTGCTCCGAGTTGAGCGCCGAGTGGAGATGCGGCGACACCTGCGGCCCAGAAGACATTCCCGGCATCGATCGACTCCGCACATCCAGTAAGAGAGGATAGCTCCCCTGCCCCATCGCCACCTATCCAGACCCTACCTGGTTCGATCTGTGTGACCTTTGCGTTGGTCCATACCTCGACCCCGAGTTCCTCGAGTTGTCTCTGTGCGCTCGCTGATAGGTCAGGGGGATAGACTGGGAGGACACGCGGTCCTCCTTCGAGGAGGAGGATCCGCGTCGTCTTCGTATCGATCGCGCGGAAATCGCGAGGCATGACCTCTCGAGCGATCTCCGCCATCGCACCGGCTAGCTCGACTCCGGTCGGGCCGGCCCCGACGATAGCAAAGGTCAGGAGTCTACGCCGCGCGACTGGATCCGCCTCTCGTTCGGCGGTCTCGAAGGCGAGGAGGAAACGGCGTCGGATCTCGACTGCATCATCGACTGTCTTCAGCCCCGGCGCGAGTGGTGCCCATTCGTCATTTCCGAAGTAGGCGTGTGTAGCACCGGTCGCGACTATGAGGTAGTCATATCTCAATGTCGTATCGGTGAGGCGGACCTCTCGTCTTTCGACATCGATACCATTGACCTCGCCCATCCAGACTTCGACATTCCTTTGTTTACGCAGCACGGTTCGGATCGGCATAGCGATATCGGCGGGGGAGAGAGATGCCGTCGCGACCTGGTAGAGGAGGGGTTGGAAGAGGTGATAATTGCTCCGGTCGACGAGGGTGATACGAACTGGTGCCTTTCGTAGTGCCCGGGCACAGGTGAGCCCTGCGAACCCACCTCCTAGTATGACAACATGGGGCAGACCTTTGGCCATGGGAGACCTCCCCTGGTTTCCTTCATCATCTCGGGATGACCTTCTACCCCAAGCTCTCTTCCACGTTCAGTTGAGTCTTGGATACCGATCTCTGTACGGAGGGTCAGAACTCTGCTCGTCCTACTCGCCAGATAGTCAGGGTTAGGATTGCTAGTATCCATCCAATGAATACGGTACCTGCGGTGGTCCAAATGTAGTCGAAGGCTAGTCGCCCTGTCTCGAGTTCTGCGGTATCGAAGGGTATCGTCTCGAGTCCTACGAGGGCACCGATTCGGAAGACACCCGCCGGGTTGACGAGGAGGAGTGTGACGAAGAGGGCGGGCAGGCTAGCGATCCCCCCTATCTCTGCGAGGACGAGTAGTCCGAGTTCCCAGCCAGCGACGAGGATAACCCAGGACATCAGTACGGCTAGGAGCCCTGGTACGGGAGCAGCGCTGAGACCGATGAGGAGTCCCGCAGAGAGGCAGACCAATGCGTATCCAGAGGCTAGGAGAATGAGAGTTAGGAGCGTATCGGTCATTCCCGCCTGGATCGCGGCTGGAGCCAGGAAGAGCAAGAGGAGGGCGAGGCACCAACTCCCGGCGCCGAGTACCTTTCCGACCACTAGCTCTCCCGCTCCGATCGGCTGCGCGAAGAGGAAGGCGCCCTCTGCTCGGGCCTGCTGTCCACTACTCCAGCCGACTAGGAATGCGAGTAGTGATCCGAAGAAGAGGATCACCTGGATCGCTGCCATTGCGAGCGTCTCTGGCGCCGGTGCGGCAGCGAGGAGTGTGACTCCACCCAAGATACTCGCGATTGCAAAGGCGAGCATGAACCGGTTGCGCAGTGCTAGTAGTAGTTCCCACCGGAAGATTGCAGCGATACGATTCACTTCTCACCTACCCGATTACACCTTCGACGACCCTACCACCCTCACAGTGCTGGTACCGAGCATTCGGTCCCCAGAGCTCGTGGATCTGGCTCGTGACAAGGACTGCAGCACCACCTTCAGCCACTTCGTTAGCCCAATCAGCGAGTTCAGATCTCCAGTCGGGGTCGAGGCTACTAGCTGGCTCATCCATCACGACGAGTTTGGGGCCGAAGAAGAGGGTCAACGCAATACCTAGTCTCTGTTGCATTCCACCGGAGAGAGCACTGACACGCTGCCTCACCGATTCTTCGAGCCCGACCCTCTCGATCCACTCATAGGCAGGGCCCTGGCCTGTGCCCCGGAGTCTCGTATGGTGATCGAGCAGTTGTTCGACCGTCGCACCTGTCGGGAAGTTCACCCTCTGTGGGAGGAATCCCCACTCCTCGCGTGCCTTTCGCCACTCTGTCAGGCGCGCACCTGTCAATCTCTCGCCGCGCCATAGAATCTCCCCCTCGTCTGGTCTTCTCAGGCCAACGAGGATATGCAACAAGGTCGTCTTTCCACTCCCATTGTCCCCGGTCAGGACGACACACTCTCCAGGTGCGGCTGAGATCGATGCCCTATCTAGGACTCGACGTTTACCATATGCCTTCGAGAGTTCCAGTGCCTCGATCATCCCCTCTCCTTCACTCGATGATTAACCAAGGGGTGCGGATCGGTGATGTACCGCATGCCAGGTATAGGTGCCTTCCGCAATGCCCACTCTACTATCTTGATTCCCATACTACCAACGAGGAGCTCGACCTCGGGGAATCGCTCGCGTCGCTCTGCCAGTAGGTCGACCTCATGATGGGGCCACTCGGAGACCCCGTCCCCAGTCAGGTCGAGTGGAAGTGCATCACTCCACTCATTCCCCACTCCATCCTCCGCCCAATCGGTTGGAGGCACAGGCCCGGTCAGTCCGATCTGCCTGAGGTTGACCCCAAACTCGTTACGTGTGAGGAGGTTGTCCCTAGAGGAGCTATTCATAGTCATGCCGAGGAGATTCCCAGTCAGTCGATTCCTACGGAACTCATTGGCGCTACTGTTCTGGAGTCGCATACCTACCCGGTTAGCTCGAATCTCATTGGCCGTGAATCTCGAGGCATCGACATTCTGGAGGAGGAGACCATAGGCGCGGAACCCACTATGATCGTACATAGAATTCTTTCTGACTTCGAGGTTCCGTGAGAACATCAGGGCGGGCCCTGCGACATTGCCCCAGAGTTCATTGTCCGCTATGAGATTGTCACTCGAGTACATATAATGGATCCCGTAACGAGAGTCGTGGATCCTATTCCTCTCGATCCGCGCCCGATTCGTATGAGCGACATAGATCCCATCACGCACATGATGGATATAGTTACCCTCAACGGTTGCGCCATCGGCATCGAAGAGGTGTATCCCATTCCCCATCAGGGACTGTGTAGTCGGCGGTGAGTGATGCATATGGTCGCTATCGACTGCATCGGCACCGATCACCTCTGGCTCCTCCTCTGTCGCAGCGAGACCTATGATCTCTAGGCCTGAGAGCCTTGCCTCTTCAGCTGAGAGAAGATAGACGCCATGCAGATTCTCTCTGAGGACGAGGTCCTTCAAGACAGCTCTATCACCCAGGACCAGGATCCCGGCATCATCTTTGGAGAGGTCCCTACCTGACCGACGGATGATCAGTCTCTCGAGTCGCACATCATCGGCGACAATCTCGATGACACTCCCCCGTCCGTCCCCGCTTATGACGGTTCCAGGCTCGCCCCGAATCGTGACTGGTGTCTCTATCGTGACTGGTCCCTGGTACTGACCCCGTCTGAGGAGGAGTGTGGCGCCTGGCTCGGCCGCAGCGACGAGTTGCTGCAGATCTCCGCGTTCGATCAGTACGTCCTCCTCCCCCGTGGTTGGGCTGACGTCCCCCCTTCCCCGCTCTGGGCCAGCCACTCCGATGAGGATCGTGAGGGCGAGACCTAATCCAAGCCTGTGGCGCCGGTGCCTCATACGACTCCTTCTACCGCCTCGACATCTCCCTCATAGACCGGAACCTCTTGGCGCGAGAAGAAGACTGCGAGGATCAGACAGACGAGGGCGCCAGCGATCAGGTAGCTAGCCCCACCGGGCAAACTCGTCTGGGTCATATTTGCGATCTGCTTCGTCCCGATCAGAGTCGGCCAGAATGGCTCGACCTGTATCGCCGCACCTGGATCGAGGTCATGCCCATATGAGTAGAGCCGGTATACGAAGGCGGCGAGGGAGAAGAGTGAGAAGTAGAAGAAGAGCACGATATTGTCGATCAGGTGACTCATCACCCCGAAGACCGCTGCCCGAAGTCCGAAGAGGATGAAGAAGCCAAGTGCGAAGGGGATGATACGCATCTCGTAGAAGTCGGCTTCGTGTATCTCCTGCATCCCGATATAGTGGTTGAGGAGATTGATCTCGAAGAGGTCCTGGCCCTCATTTCCTCCGACGAGCTGGTAACTATAGATCCACATATCGAGGCCCTCTCGATACTGCGGTGCTATCAGGTTGATATGCCAGAGAGGAAAGAAGAAACTGAGCACCAGGAGTATAGAAGCAGCGATTATCCAGAGACGTGACCACCCACTCAGCCTCTTGTTCAAGAACCTCTCGGTCCTGCTCAATGTCTGATCGAATGAAGTACGCATGACCTCACCCTTACCTCATCTATGACTACGAAAAGGATTGGCGCCCAGGTACCAGGGAGGGGCCTGGTACCTGGCGCCCTCGGCCAGCGAGTCAGTTCGCGGGGAACTCACCCTCTGGATAGACCACTATATATCCCTGCATCTCCTGGTGCAGTGCAGAGCAGAAGACCGTGCAGTAGAAGGGATAGACCCCCGGCTCATCCATCACGATGGTGACCGTACGAGTCTCACCCGCATTGATATCGACATTCACATTGTGTCCCCCGACCCCGAATCCATGGCTCATCCCATGTGTCTGTTCGACATTCGTGATATGGAACCGTACCGTATCACCCTGCTCGAACTCGAGGTTGTCAGGGACGAAGTTGCTTCGAACCGCGCGCATTCCTACATCGACGACCTTCCCATTTCGCCTGACGAAGGTCTCATCCTCTGACCAGACTTGGTAAGGGTGATCATTCTCCGAACGGCGATAGAAACCGATAGGGTTCACCTTGTCTGCCCTGATGATCTGGGCAAAATGGGGTTCCTTATCGGTGAAGGCCTCGTAGACCATCTCCATTTTCTCTCCAGTGATATCGATCAGCTGGCTCGTCTCGGGGAGTTGAGGCCCAGTCGGTAGGGGGCGTCCGGCAGCGTCCTTGTTCATCGAAACCAGCCAGTCGCCGTAAGGCTCGCGTGTATCACTCCCCCCGATCACGAGGTGTCCTGGGTTGGTGTGGACATCGATCCGGTCGACGACGACGCTCTCTAGGTCCGCCTTCTCCTCGTCAGTCCAGGGCGGGAGGCGGAACTTAGCGACCTTAGAGTCGATGAAGAGGGTCGTATATCCATTCCCGCGGCCATCGAACTGGGTGTGTAGCGGTCCGAGCCCAACGGGGACCATCCCCTCAGCGACGGCGTCGTGTCGTACGACGGGCACGCCACGCATCTCGTCTTCGAAATCCTCGGCCTCGATCGCGGCCTTGAACTTCTCGAAGCTATAGACAGTGACCGAGGGCTCTAGCTTACCCGAACCGACGATCCACTCCCCCGTCGGGTCGACATCGATCCCATGTGGTGACTTGGCAAGTGGGACATAGTACATCATCCCTGGCACATCAGCAGGGTCGATCACCGGTACGCCATTGAGCAGCTCATAATTACCCTCGGCGACCGCCTCTTCAGCGCGTTGCCAATTGATGAAGGCAGCAAGGTCACGCTCGAGCTGGCTCGCTCCGATCTCGAGCCGGGTGTGCGCCATCTCGGTATTGTAAGAGGTCACGAAGAGCCAACCATGGCTGGGCCCCTTACCAGTCGAAGAGAGATCCCAGTGGAAAGGCGGTGTCTTGATCTGCCAGGCCACACTCATCTCACCGCTCTCGGGATCGACTGAGATCGCGGTGAGTACGCCATTGTACTCTTCAGCGAAGTCCTCTAAGGGTGCTGCGGTACCGCGCGGGAGTGGCATCGCGAAACGAGATCCGCCGAAGAGGTACTCCGTATTATCGGTCACAAAGGAGGACCCATGATTCCCCGATGTATTTGGGAGTGGACCGAGTATCTCGACAGTCCTCATATCGCGGAGAGAGATCCGCGCCACACGGCTATGCGCATTGTCGTTTACGAAGAGCCAACGACCATCATAGACCCCATCCGTTTTCGAAAGGGCGGGGTGATGCACATCGCCCCAGGTAAGACCATTCAGCATCTCCTTGGTCTCGTCATCATAGCCGTAGCCATAGGCCGCATTTGGGTTGAAGACTGGTATCGTCTTGATCTGACGCATCGATGGGAGACCAGCAACACGGACATCCCCGCCATGACCACCTGAGTAGAAGAGATAGTACTCATCCATCTCCCCGGGTGGGACATAAGTTCGCTCTGCCACACCCAGATCCCGGTCTGCACTCGCCCCCTGACAACCAGTCAGGAAAGCGACTCCTACAACTAGGGGTAAGATCGCCCACGCCATTCGTTTGATTCGCATCTCGCACCTCACTCATCTATCACACTTGGACTCATCGGACTTCCATCGTCCCATTCATCTGGCCAAAGTGACCAGGGAAGGAGCAGAGGAAGGGGTAGTCACCCGCCTCATTTGGAGCCTGGAACTCGACAACGACGGTCTCACCACCACCAGCTATCGGGGTGAAGGCAACGACACGGTCGCGGAGTGACTCAGGGACATAGTCATCGTGCAGACCACCGCCATGCTCCCCTACATCGGCACCGAAATCGAAGACATCGTCATCTGGATAGATGACTACTACATTGTGGCCCATAGCCTGTGCTGGAAGAGATCCGGTATGGCGTAGCGTCAGACGAACCATATCACCCTTCCCAACAGCGAAATGATCGAGATCGAAGGTTATCCGGTCATCGGCCTCGATCACTATTTCGACCACAGAACCATCATCCTGGAAAGCTTCCATCGCTGATGGGATAGAGAGACTCGAAGCCTCCGCCGCCGGAGTCGCGGCCGCCGGGCTAGATGAAGTATCCAACTCAGGGCGCGGCTCAGAGCCACAACCACTAACTAGCAGAAATACGAATAGGAGCCCTAAAGCTCCTCTGGCCGACCCCGTACGCATGAGCTACCTCACTCGTGAACTAGAACCCAATCGCTCCAGAGAGTGCACACACTACCGGCGCACAAGGAGCACTCCCGATTGGCAGGAGAGTACGAATTCGGTTGCTCGACCGCAGTCGGGTAACCGTGGATTCTCATCAAGGCAATACCCGACCCCTCTGTCGGGATAAATCCCACATCCAGGTGATCAATACAGCCTACAACGCCGGGAGAGACAGGGGGACAGGAGGAATGGGGATGTGGAGATCTGGTGGGAGGGCTAGCCCTCTCTGTTCTCAGGGCCTACGGACTTTTCCACAAGCACCCCAGCCCTTTCCACAGGCCTAACCACACACCTTTCCACAGGATATCCACAGGGCGCGCCTTGTGGTTATGGGACAAGGATTTAGGACTGTCCGCAGCCATCGTGAGCACTCTGGTTCTCGAGTTTGTCCACAGGATATTCCATATCAGACCACAAAGTTTTCCACGATGGTTGCTCCTTTCGGATCGAGCCATTGGTTAGTCAATGCCACAGCTCTTTCTCTGAGAACAGATGTTACACATGTACTGTCTCTGGCTAATAGTCGATCTGCTTCTGGCCGAGAGATACGATTATGCAGACACTTGACCGGCTCTGGAGTGGGCTTGGTGTTCATGCGCCCGCTCTACCGGTGACTGGGATCACGACCGATTCGCGTGAGGTAGAGCCGGGGATGATCTTATTGGTTCTCCAGAGCCAGGAGCGTGATGCGGACCGACGCGGCGGTGCTCGGGCTGGTCGTCGGGTCGAAGGAGAGGTCGTCGTCATCATGAAGAACGCCGCTATCAGAATGAACCACATTCATCCACCCCCAGCTAGCGAAGCCAAATGGCCGGCGGCACCCGTCTGGGTGCCACCGGCCATTCGACGGAGCGTGCCCAAGGTAATGGGACCGCTACGGCGAGAGCAATGATGTTGTGCGGCCGGTATCCTGACCCGCTAGTTGGCTGCTGTCTTTGGCGTCTCCTCTGGCCCGATCAACCAGTGCTCGAACCACTGCCTCAGCCGTCCGAGTCGATCTACGAGGAGCCAAGGCTCACCGGTACGGGAGAGGTCGTGTGTCGAACGGGGGTAGCGTATGAACTCGACCGGCACACCCTTCTTCTTCAGGGCGGTGAACCACTGCTCGGCGTCGGTCATCGGGGTTCGGTGGTCCTCCTCGGACTGGACGATCAGTGTCGGCGTCTCCACGCGGTCGGCGAAGCGGATCGGGGAGAGGGTGTCGTACATCGCGATATTGTCCCACGGCTTGCCGTAGAACTCGAACTCGGTCAGCCCCTGCGCATCTGAGCTCCCGTACCATGACCACCAGTTGCTGATCATCCGGTCGGTCTGCGCGGCCTTGAAGCGGTTGGTCTTGGTCGTGATCCAGGCGGTCATGAAGCCACCGTAGGAGCCGCCGGTCACACCCATCCTAGTCGAGTCGACATCGGCGCGTTGGGCGACGATATCGACCGCCTTCATGATATCCCGGAAGTCATCCCCCCCCCACTCACCCCTAGTGGAGTAGGTGAAGTCTGCTCCATAGCCACTCGAACCACGGGGATTGGTGTAGAGGACCCACATCCCTGCTCCGGCGATATTCTGGAACTCATCGAACCAGTTCTCACCATAGGCGGAATGAGGGCCACCGTGGATATAGAGTACGAGTGGGTACTTCTTCCCTGGCTCATACCCGTATGGCTCCATCAGCCAGGCCTCGATCTCGAAGCCACCGACCGACTCGTAGGTAAAGCGCTCCGCATCTGACCAGGCGATCTCGGTATTGAGCTCATCGTTGAAGCCGGTGAGGCGCCGCTCATTCTTCCCGTTGATATCGGCAATATAGAGCTCGGTTGGCTTGTTGACCGAGGTCGCGACGTAGGCGACACGGCGATACCTCTCGTCGTACGAGAAGCCGGAGAGACGACGTCGTCCTCCTAGAACCTCCTCTAGCTTGCCATTCCTCGGGTTCAGCCGGTGCAGTGCGGTCCTTCCCCCCTGGTTCAGGGTGACGAGCATCTGCCCATTCGGGAGCCACTCATAGTTGACGAGGTCGAAACGGTCTGCGGTCAGGATCTCGCGGGGCTCGCCCCCATCCCGGTCGACGAGGTAGAGCTTGACTGGACTCGTCCTCGTCTCGCTCAGGAGGAAGGCTAGCTGCTTCCCATCTGGTGACCAGGAGATATTCCGCTCACTCCCAGTCAATGAGACGAGACGGCGGGGCTCGCCACCACTCGCCGGGATGATGAAGATATCGCTGTCGTTACGTGGTGCCTCGTCACGGATCGGGTCGTAGGGGAGCTTCGCGATCGAATCGCGCTCTGCGGTCACGACCGAGTCGGGCCGCAACTCGGCGTCTGCGGTGAAGGCTATCCACCTTCCATCTGGGGAAACGACGGGGCTACGGTGCGAGTACTCGGTATCGGTGAGCTGGGTACGAGCGGTATCGCCCGCCTCCTGTCTCCAGAGCTGTGCTGGATCGTAGCGCCTTGCCTCGCGGGGGTTGGGGATATAGCCGGGCCCATTCCTCTTATAGCCGAGCTCGACGATATGGCGTCCATCGAAACGTTTCGGGTCGAGGGGCTCCGTGATCGCTCCATATGGTGGCCGGGCCATCGGCTGCATCCCGGCGTAAGGATCTTCTCCCTTGGTCGAATCCGAACGTGCAGCGCTGCCAGGGAGCTGGCCTCCCGGTCCACCAGGTCTGCCACCACCCCAAGGGCCTCCCATTCCGCCGCCACCACCAACAGGCCCAGCGGTGATAGTGAAGCTCTTGTCTTTGGGCTGTGATCCACGGGGCGGCACATAGTCGGGCTGGTAGGCCTCCCCTGGCTGATCCATCCTCAACGCCCAGGTAGAACCACGTCCCCCCGGTCTATTAGAGGTGAAGTAGAGGATCTTTCCATCATCTGACCACCTCGGATTCGAGCTCTCTGTACCTGGCGAGGTGAGACGGACCGGTTCGCCACCATCGGCACCTACGAGCCAGATCTCAGAGTGCCGCTTATTGGCGGACTCATTGACCGTAGTCACCGTGAAGGCGATCTGCTTGCCATCAGGCGAGAGGGCTGGAGAACTGACGGTAGTAACACGATACCAGTCAGCGGGGGTGAAGGCGCGGCCCCTCTGCCCCTCCTGTCCCACCAGTGGTGCGGCAGAGGTGACCGCGAGGATGGCAATAGCCAACGACACGCGTAATGGACGCATAAGTTCTACTCCAGAGTTCGGTGGGTTATACCGTGGCTGAGGATAGGTAGATTAGCGCCTACTATACGACTAAGTCAATTGGCTTGGGCAGACTCTCATCTGAGTTGAACCAGATTCAGCTCCGCCGCTCTATCCAGATAGGTCAGGACCGCTTCGGGGGTGACCACACCATAGTAGTGCTTTCCTGCCTCCCGAGCCTCGGCAGCGACATACCGATAGATATCGATACCAGTGCGAGTACCATCAACTGCATTGAGGATCTCGAAGGCCATGATTCCATGGAGTCCTGCGACACCACCAAGCATCCCACGCCGTTCCAGGAACTCGGTCGGTCCCGCGGTCAGAGCGGGCCGGATCGCCTCGAGACGACGTTCGATTGGAGTTGGCGCCGCCTTAGCCGCTGGTGCTCTCCCCCCACTGAGCGCCCGATAGGCGCCTTCTAACTCATCGCGTGCCTGTTCGATTCTATGGTCTAGTCCGGCGAGGAGCTCTGGTACCCGTCGCGCGGTCGAGTTCGAGACCTCACCGAGTGAGGTCAGGGCGCGACGCTCTCGCTCATACACGTAGTCGAGTTGTTCGACCCCGAGGTGATAGGCCGCGCTCAGGTCATCGGCATCGGCCAGCCAGGAGAGGGCGAGTCGAAGGTTGTTGGCGAGACGATTGATACCGCGACCGACCGTCTCTGCGATGAGGGCAGGAGCGGTCTCATCACTCGCATTCGCCATCGCATATGCGATCAGAGCGGTACTCGCTGCATTCCGTCCTAGCTGGGTCCGATCGATATTCCACAGGTCATCATCCGAGGTGTGTATATAGGCGTCGGGCCAATTCGTAAAGGTGATCCCTGGAACACCGATCGGCGCCTCGTTGAAGGGCATGTGATCGGTATTGTTGTGGTGGAAGATCATCTTCGCGTTGTACCGGTGCCTGGTCCCGAGCCGAGAAAGGTGTGGCTTCGGGTAAGGGTCTCCACTCCCCGCCTGGACCTGGGCGAGTTCTGAGTTGTTGGCCGCGACCATATAGTCGATGACCGCCTCGGCAACATCGTTGAGGAAGTGGAAGCGGGTCGCAGGCAACCTGGTGATATTCTGGACACGCATCAGATCCTGCGCCTGATTGGCGCCGACCATATCATTATTGATATTTACCCACATCCTGTGGTGTGCCGTAGGGTTGTCGGCAAAGTACTGGCGCTGGCTCGAGATCTCGGTGACCCACCAGAACCGAATCGTCCGACGCGGACGTGGGATCCTTCCACTCTCGATCAGGCGATTGAGAGCACGGCCGATCTCGAGGATACTCGCAGTCCCACTCGCGTCATCATTCGCGGAGAACTTCTCCTCCTGGAGGTGTCCAGTAAGGATTATGTCCTGCTCGAGTTCGGGCTCAGCACCGAGTATCTTGGCCTCGACCATCACCTGCCAGGGCTCCGAGCCCTGCGGTGAATCAAAACCAGCACGGATATCAGCGCGGACGATGACGGGGCCCTCGGCGAGTTTATCACGCAAGTCCAGACCCTGTCTGAGCGAGAGGATGAAGGCGAATCCCTTCCCACTCTCCTTCGCCTGTATCGCCGGGAGGCGCGACCACCTGATCTGATCGGGATAGGAGACACTCTGCTCGTTATATGGGGAGGGATACCAGACTATCCCCTCAGCCCCACGCTCGAGTACCGCCTCCCGATAGACAGCAGCGAGTGGGCCATGAGCGAGGACGATCTTCCCGGAGATCACCTTACCCTCATAGTCGGAAGGGTCGGTCCCCTCACCGATATCGACCAACTCACTCTCGACCTCGGCGGGATTGCTGTTGTCTGCAAGATGGAGTGGTGTCTGGAGGGTACTCGCTACCCGGACCGCTCTGTCGCCACTGATCCAGATCTCACCTAGCTCCGCGTTCCATGGCGGATTCGCTGTCTTCTGCTTTATCAGTTTGACATTGACGAGGCCATACTCCCGGGCCTTCTTCTCGTAGTACTCGGCGACCTCCCAGAGCCCTTCAGCCCCACCAGTCGGCCGGTGGAACTGTGTCATATAGCGGATATGTTCGTATGCCGCGTCGCCTGAGATCTCCTCTAGGATCCAATGCGCCTCTCGTGGATGCACGACCCGCAACTCTTGGGCGCCCGCCGGCTGGGGCCCAAATAGGAGGGCCCCAATGATGGGTACGACCACTCGAGAGATTCTACCACCTAGCATCATACTACACCGTAGGCTAGTGAGACTGGACGATCTACCTGCAGACCTCTGATCGATCTGTTCAGGTGTCGATATTTGGATTTCCTCTCTTCTCTGACTCTGGTAAGGGCATGCAGGTTATTGGACCATAATCGTGCCCCTTGTGGTCTAGTCCTGTTGGGAATGGCAAGTCATGGCGCAGCATATCATTCAGCCGGTGTCCCTCGAGGAAGAGTTGTCTTCTCCTCTCCTCGAGGACATCAGCCAGGTGATCACCCGAAGGTGTATAGGGTGGGAGGCCCTGGCTATCCCGGAGCCGATTGATCGCAGCCTCTGCCTCGGCCGGGCGAGCCTCCGCGATGATCAACTGTGCCTCCTCCCACGAGGCGATCGGGATCGGTGAGTCAGCGTTCGGGTATTTATCCTGGTAATAGTGCTGAGTTATCCCATCATGACCGAAGAGCCCTGGGTCGGTCACACTGACCCTAATATCAGGCACTCCATCGACCTCGAGGCCCAGATAGCCATTGGGCTGGACCGAGAGGTACCGGTTCCTTCGATTGATATCGTAGACCCGATTCTCACGCCTCGGGTGTACCGTCGAATACTCGGCGTACCAGACGAAGCCCTCGGGGATCTGCTCCGCGTCTTGTGCTGCCTCCTCGAGCTTACCGAGGTTGAGTCTTGCCCGTGCCCTACCGACCAGAGCCATCAGTTCGAGCTCCGTATTTCCAGCAGCTCGTGCATGACCGATCGCAGTGGTGAACCTCTCTTCAGCGATCGCGATCACCTCCTGCGGCTGCATGAGAGGACTCTCATCGAGTGCCATCTCGCAGTACCCCTCGCCGAGGAGTGAGATCGAGTAGCCGGCGTATGATGAGAGTAGTCCGAGCATCTCTTCTCGATTCGGCACCGCCGCCTCGTCGAACTCCTCGATGAGCCTATATCCATCCTCAGCGAGGTATCTTGCCTGCTGCAGGGGTGAATAGGCACCTAGTTGGTCAGACCCCCTAGTACTCGGACAGATGCCATTGATCGTCTGCAAGCCGAGACCGCGCCAACCCCAGTGGTTGATAGCGGCCCAGAGAGATGAATTGATCAGCTCATCGGCTAGGACCGCTGTAGAAGCTATGTAATTGGTATAAGCGCATTCGAACTGTCCGAGGGCACTATTTACCAATGTGGTGGCGAGTGCTGGGTTCTCTAGGTCATCGGCCTCGACGCTGCCAGGCAGCTCGACATCTAGGAGCCCATCGCAGGCGGAGAGCCCACCGATCAATGCGACCCCGACCAATGCACTGAGACGTCGCCGCAGAGTCTTTCGTCCACCGCGCCTCTGCACCATACCTACCTCCGTTCGTACTACTGACATCTCTCTCTCCACTCCAGACCCGGTTTCGATATCGATCATCATCCCCCCTCAGAAGCCCAGTCGGAGTGTTATGGTTGCGTTTGCGGTCGGTGGCAAGACCGTCTGGTAACCAGCCGATGCCTGCCCTGTCGACCTCACCTCAGGGTCCCAGACGGTGAGTCCACCTAGTTCCTCTCGGATCGAGCCGTCCCTAGGGGTGCTCCACCCATGTCGAGCTGTCCAGAGCATCATGACATTTCTCATCCCGACAGCGATCGAGCCATTTCGCGCACCGATCTTGGCCGGCACCCATTCGGGGAGGAGGTATGTGGCCGAAACCTCCCGTAGCCTTAGGAACCCTGCGTTGTAGAGCCCAGTCTTATCGATTTCGTAGACCCGGGTCGCCTGGAGGATCGGGTTGTCGCCCTTGACCGCTCCCTCGGTGATCTGCGAGTTGTGAGCGGGACGGGCATCGAGCATGATCTGCTTGTGCCCACCATTGCCCTCGACCCTCATATAGAAGGTGAGGTTCTCACCGATCGTGAAGGTGTTGCCGAACCCGACCTGCCATGTCGGCTGGGTATGGCCGGTCCAGACCTGAGGCGCCTCAGCACAAGGCACGGGAGCACCACCTGGATCGACGCCCTGTGGCCCAGTCCCGCCATCGCAGAGGGCAGACAGGACCTGGCCATCCTCATCGATTTCAGCTGAGAGGATACGCCTGGTGAAGAGATCGCCGACCGAATACCCCTCCCTGTGCTGCGCCTGTGTCGCGAGTGCGATATAGCCGAGGCCACCGAGGTCCTTGATCGTGTTCTGCATCAATGAGAGCTGCGAGTCGAACTCCCACCTGAAGCTCTCTCGCTCCAGCAAGCTCGCTCGGAGGCCGAACTCGTTACCTGATGCCTCTAGGAGACCAATGTTGACGACCTGTGAGCCGGTGAAGCCCGTCGAGGGAGCGAGAGGCCGGTTGACGATCGCGTCCTTGACCGACCGTCTATAGTGGGTGTACTCGAGGCTGAGCCTACCCTCCCAGACCGAGGCATCGAACCCGACCTCTAACTCTTCACCGCGCTCGGGCTTCAGATTTGGGTTGCCGTATGCACCTGGGACTAGAGCGGACTGATCCTTGTATCCTATCTGCGGGGTGTAGAGCCTCGTTGCGTCGATCGTACCAGGCTGCTGCCCGGCCGCACCCCAGGCCATCCTGAGGCGTAGCTGATCAAAGAAGTCAAACTCCCAGAAAGGCTCCTCGTTGATCGTCCAGGTAGCACTCAGCTTTGGGTAGATCGCTGCATTGAACTCGGAGCCGAAGGCACTGTTGGCATCGGCCCGGACAGCACCTGTGACGAAGATCCTATCCTTGATCCCAACCTGTTGCTGGAAATAGACGCCAGCAGTTGCATTCTCGGTATAGCTCTCCCCGCCATCCCGGCTCGCTCCACCGGAGACGGTAGTAATCGGAACCGCTGGGAACTGTGAGCCGGAGGCAGAGATCGAGGAGGCCTGGCTCCGGTAATACTGGAATCCGACCGAGGGAGTGAGGGAGTAGTCGCCCAGGTAGAAGTTCGCGCTACCAGAGTAGTCTAGGGTGACGAACTTTCGCTCACCGCGCGTGACCGACTTGCTGCCGAGTCCATCCTGACCGAAGAAATGCTCGGCCCCCTCGGGCTGCTGCGGATAGAGCATCCACGATGCCTCGGAGTTCATATCGAGCCCAGCGACGAGTCGATGGGTCATCCAGCTCGTCGGCTGGAACCTGAGTTCGAGGTTCGTTGTGCTCCGGTTGTTGTCGAGCCGACTCTCCGCCTTGCCCCACTCTTCCGGAGGCGCGAAGAACCAACCCCTTGTAGGAGAGTCGAGGAGCCGTGGATCGGCCCAGGTCAGATTACTAAAGGGATCGATCACGAGGGAGCCCTGCGCGAGTCTGGTCCTCGATTCGATGTACGAACTCCCGAAACGAACACTCCACTTCTCAGAGAAATTCAGCTCGAGATTGCCGCGGACCGCGAGTCTCTTATTCCAGTTCCAGTCGACGATCCCGACATCATCATCATTGCTGACCGAAGCGAAATAACGGACTGCATCGGTCCCACCCCTTGCGCTGACATTGTAACTCTGCAAGAGGCCATAACCGAAGATCGGGCCATCCCCCTCGGTCCGTGCATGTTTGTAAGGGTTGTAACTGACCACTCCGCCCGGATTGCTGGGGTCAGGCATATATCGAAGTCCAGTCCGGCCCTCCGGGTTCCACATCCAATTAGTCCCGAGACTAGTGCTAACATTGAACTGAGGTGCTCCGGTCTGCCCACTCTTCGTAATGATCTGGATGACCCCGTTAGAGGCCTCCGTGCCATAGAGCGTTGCCGCTGCAGGGCCCTTGATGATCTCGATACTCTCGATATCAGCTGGATTGATATCGTTGAGCCTGCTCACATTCGCACCACCGCGCTGGCTCGGACCGCGCCGCGGATCACTGTCCATCCGGACACCATCGATATAGATGATCGGCTCATTTGCGAGCGAGAGACTACTATTGCCACGGATCCGGATCGCCGAACCGGTCCCCACCTGCCCGGTACCAGGCATCATCATCATCCCTGGACTCCGCTGGGCGAGGAGCTGGTCGACATTCTGGACAGGCGCCTGTTCAGTTACACGCCCTACATCGATCGTTTCGACGACGTTACCGATCGCGCGCCGCTTCGTGCCACCGGCCGTACCGGTAACGACCAACTCGTCGAGGGCGAGGACCTGCTCAGAGAGTTCGAAGGTCAGGCTGGCAACCTCTCCCGCACTGACGACGACGGTCTGTGTCATCGCTGCATAGCCAATGATCTGGGCCTGTACTGTGTGCTCTCCGGCGGGCACACCTACTAGTAAGAACCGGCCCTGCGGGTTAGTGGCCATACCGATCCCAGTCCCCGGGATATCGACCTGGGCACCGGCGATAGGACGCTTGGTACGACTATCGACCACTTGCCCCTGGATCGACCCCGTCCTCCGCGGCGAGAGCCTCTTCAGCGCTAGGACACCAGTGGGCGAGTTCATGCCATTAGTCGCACCAACCGAGACTCTGGGTGATAGACCCTCGACTAGTGGGCTGGACTCCTCGACTGGCTCGACGAGTACCTGGCTCGCGAATTCCTCGTACCTGAATGGGGTGCCTTCGAGTAGGTTGTCCAAGGCCTCAGCCACACTCAGGTCTGAGCAGTCACAGCTGACCTTAGGTGAGGTTGGAAGGAGGGTCGGACTGAAGGCAAGGGGGACACCTGACTTGAGTTGCAACTCCCGCAATGCAGCCGAGAGCTCGACTCCACTGATCGTGAGTTGTGCACGACGAGTGAGGAGTGATCTCGTCGAGACAACCTCTGCTGAGCGCGGGCTGATCGACTCAGCCGTCGCCATCATCTGTGCCTCCGCCCCCGTGACTAGACCCAACGTCAGGACGACGGTTGCCAAAGATCGAACGCCGACTCTCATACTCAACTCCTTCATCGAAACACCCCATGGCGACGATTCGTGCGACCAATACATATCGGGCTCATCGACCGGTGGTCTACCCGGTTCCGATGAGCCTGTAAGGGTGCACGACTCGGATCGCCAATCTCGAGAGACTCGCTACTACTCTTTAGAACACCTGAGCGCGCGAGTTATACTATTGGCAATCGATCCCGTTATTCGATGTAGATAGAAGAGTTCTGGAAGGAGCAACTGGCGTCGGTGATCCGACAGAGGATAGCTACGATCTCGTCTAGACTCTGATCGGTGAACCAAGCGCTTACAGTCCGCTCGGCGAGATCAGCATCACCGATCTCGACTTGCACACCGTATCGACGTTCTAACTCACTCGCTATAGTGCGGAGTGGGGTGGCTTCGAAGGCGATGAAGTCATCGATCCAGTCGATCAACTCGAAGACATCATCGACCCTTCTTACCGTCGGTTCAGTCCCCTTGGCCACCTCACTGATCTCACCTGCACCGAGATGTGCGGTATGGGCGCCAGAGTTGAGGGAGACCTCCCCCTCGACAACGATGAGCCTTAGGTCGTCCTCATCGGCCATGATCTCGAACCGTGTACCGACGACGAAGGCATCCCCTAGCTCTGTCCTGACCGTAAAGGGACGCCGATCAGCCGTTACAGCGAAGAAAGCACGGCCACTCAGTGAGACCTCTCGGGCTTTGCGAGAGTAGTGAAACTGGAGTCTGCTCTTTGGAGCGAGCCTGACCACACTACCATCGTCGAGGACGACGGTCGCCATCTCAGACTCACCGGTGACGAACTTCGAGACGTTGAGTTGATTGGTGTGGGGTTGGAAGAAGAAGGTCGATACGAGTAGAGTGGCTGTAAGGAGGATGGTAGCAATAGAAGCAGCCACGAGCGCGAAGGAACGCCTGTTGGAAAGGAGGTGCGACCACCGATGCCGCCCCTTCGGACTACTTGCCAGGCTGATGAGTTCCTCAGCAGTTGGAGGGATACTCACCACCATTGGCCTGGCAAGCTCGGTAAGTCGCCAGACCTCGGCCACCTCGGTGTAATATTCCTCATTGGCAGTCGCCGCGCGTCTCCACCGCGCAAGGCGATCTGAATCCAATTCCCCTGCACGCCCCGCAAGGGACCGGAGAATCAACTCATCCACTCAAGCTATTTCTTTCAAGGGTCCAACCCTGGTCGAAGGGTTACCTGACCGGTCGACCGGACCGGGAGGATACCTGCGACCACCAATCTAAATATATAACACCCGGCCGAACCATTCTCTACTATGCCGCCTCACGACGGTTTTGTCCCGTCGCGAGATCGGCCAACACTCACTCCATCAGAGCATGGTCCCTCAGATACTCTCTCAGCTCTGTGAGTGCTGCACTTATCTGGTTGGCAACAGTCTGGGGCGATATCCCCATGACCTCGCCGACCTCGCGGTAGGTCAGCCCATGGAAGCGGGTCAGGAGGAATGCCTCTCTCCTCCTCTCGGGTAGGGCAGCTATCGCACCCTCGACCACTTCGGCCAGCTCGCGTTCCTCTAAATCTCGATCCGGGCGCGGCCCCTCTGAATCGTACTCGAGAGTGAGTTCTTCCTGCCAACGGGTGCGCACCGAGCGACTCCTCTGCTCATTCAGAGATAGATTTCGCGCTATCCTATAGAGATACGCCTGAAGGGAGCCACCACGTCGCCAGCGATCTCTCCGCTCCCAGAGCCTGATGAAGACCTGTTGGGCTACATCCTCCGCAGCATCGAGCGACCCGAGCATACGCTCCGTGTACTGAACGATGGGATTCCAATACCGGAGGAGGAGTTCATCGAGGGCGGAGGGGTCATCGTGATGACAGACCTTCTGCATCAGTTCATCATCACAGAGACTAGATGATGAAATGAACTCATTCTCACCGATGCGAGATCTTCTGGGCAAGATCTTCCCCCCGAGAGCTACCCTGGTATCGTGCTCGATCCGGATCTGAGAGATCAGAAAATGGGCAACGGCAGGGGGCGGCAGCCTGGTCTGGTCGGCGAGATAGCCGGTCTCAGCCGCCCGAGACGCCGTCTTCCACCTTACTACCAGAGATGAAGGGTGTCAAACTCTGTTGCCAACTTCTACCAAGGCGCTCACCCTCGCCAACCACGGGACAGGGATGTATCATCTCCGATGAATGGACCATGAGGTATGGTCCGACTCCGCGTCGAGTCGATCTTCCAATTCAAAGATAGTCTGTGATCCAATGGCACCAAGGCGACCTCTACGCCCCGACCTTGCAGGCCTCCGCCGCGAGTATATGAGAGCTGGCCTCGACGAGGCAGACCTAGCGCCCGGCCCGATGGAGCAATTCCAACTCTGGTTCGAACAGGCCCTCGCAGCAGAGGTCGAGGAGCCCAACGCGATGACATTGGCGACTGCGAGCCCTGAGGGTCGTCCATCAGCTCGTATCGTTCTACTGAAGGGGCTCGAGGAGGATAGCTTCATCTTCTATACGAATTATGAAAGCCAAAAAGGACGCGAGCTCGATGCGAACCCGTACGCTGCACTCGTCTTCTTCTGGCCTGAGCTAGAGAGACAGGTCAGAGCGACGGGAAAAGTCTTACGACTCGAGGCCTCCGAGTCGGAACGATACTTTTCCAGCCGGCCACGAGGGAGTCAGATAGGGGCCTGGGCCTCTGCACAGAGTGGGGTGATACCAGGACGACAGGTGCTCGAGGAACGCCTCGCAGAGCTCGAGGCAGAGTTCGCAGACCGAGAGGTCCCACTCCCCCCCTTCTGGGGTGGGTATCGAGTCGTGCCGGAGGTGGTGGAGTTCTGGCAGGGACGGCCGAGTCGACTCCATGACCGACTCCGTTATCGCCATGACCGCAGAGGAGGGTGGATCTGCGAGAGGTTGGCGCCCTGAGAGAGAGGTCTCGCTGTGGCTATCCCCTTGCGCCAAACCTATATTAGGGGCTAACCTCCCATCGTTTCATCGGATTCGTTGGGGACTCAGAAGCATCTTTCAACAGACCCAGCCATAAAGGAGAACCGAATGCGCAGAACCTTTCGTGTCGCGACGCTCGGCGCTCTCCTCCTGACCTGGGCGTCCGCCCCCGCGGCGGCCCAGATCGTACAGGAGAAGATCGATTACGACGTCATCGAACGGATCAGAGATGAGGGTTTCAATCGTTCCCAGATCGAGGAGTTGGGTGGCTACCTGACTGATGTGATCGGGCCACGCCTCACCGGCTCACCCGCTATGCTCGAGGCGAATGAGTGGACCGCCTCGAAGCTCCGCGAGTGGGGTTTCGAGAATGTCAAGGTCGAGCCATGGGGCGAGTTCGGTAGGGGCTGGGATCGGGTCTCGTACCAGGGCCGCTTCCTCGAGCCATTCGTCCAACCTCTACACGCACAGCCGGTAGCCTGGACGGCGAGCACGAAGGGCCTCGTGACCGGAAATGCTATCGTCATCGAGGCAGAGAGTGTCGAGGACCTAGCTCAGTACAGGGGGAAGCTGAAAAATGCTTTCATCCTGACGCAGCCGCCAGCTGAGATCGGACCGGAGTTCGATCCGATCGATAGGCGCCTCCCACTCGATGAGCTCCTCGACAATCCATGGGAGATCGTCCCACCGACCGTTGCTGGCCAGCCGCAGGCCGACCGCCAGAGGATGATGGAACGGTTCCGGCAGATGCAACAGGTCCGCGCCGAGCTCGAGAAGATGGCGCGTGAGGAGGGTGCAGCGGCGATCTTGAACCCCTCACCTTGGACCTACGGTGTACTGCGTGTGATGGGCTCGTCGGGTAGGGATCCGAACCAGCCGACCCCGCCACCGACCCTCGTCGTCGCCCATGAGCAGTACGGCCAGATCTGGCGTAATGTGAAGCGTGGAGTACCGGTCAAGCTCGAGGTCGAGATCAAGAACCGGTTCTATGAGAAGGACCTCAAGGCATACAATACCCTCGCTGACCTCCCTGGGACCGACAAGGCCGATGAGTATGTGATGATCGGAGCGCACCTCGACTCCTGGCACACGGGGACCGGGGCGACCGACAATGCTGCTGGCTCGATCATCATGATGGAAGCGATGCGTATCCTGAAGGAGATCGGGGTCCAGCCGCGCCGAACGATCAGGATCGCTCTCTGGAGCGGCGAGGAACAGGGTCTCCTCGGCTCACGGGGTTGGGTCAGGAACAATGAGGCGCTCTGGCCGAAGATCTCGGCATACCTCAATGTCGACAATGGTACCGGGCGACTCCGGGGAATCTGGTCTCAGAGCAACGAAGCGGTCATCCCTATCTTCGAGCAGATCCTCTCGCCATTCAAGGATCTCGGTGTCGTCGTGACCCGACATGGGGATACGGGAGGGACTGATCACCTCGCCTTCGATGCAGTGGGCGTCCCTGGGTTCAACTTCATCCAGGACCCGATCGAGTACTTCCTCCGCACACACCACTCGAATGCCGATACCTTCGAGCGGCTCGTGATCGATGATCTGAAGCAAGCCGCAGTCGTCGTTGCCGCGACTGCATATCACCTCGCGATGCGCGATGAGATGATGCCGCGTAAGCCAGCATCGGCAGAGGACGATAACTGACGAAGAAGTACGTCAGAGGATATCGATCGAGTCGGGGGGTAGCCGCCAGTCGGGTCGCCCCCCGATCTTCTGTTACTGTGCCGGGTACTGATCGACGGGTCCCACCGCTGGACCAGGGGGCACCGCTCCCCTAGAATGATGTCTGTACCAGGTCACCCACTCGATCTAGGGTGACAGGATGACCAGGAAGGCAAGACACGATCTCACTTAGAGTGGATGAGTTGAGATGTCACGACGGAGAATGGATCGAGTACTCGGTGCACTCGTACCTATCGCCCTGAGCGCAGTCCTCCTCACCTCCTGTGGAAGTGGGATGCCCTCATACGGCGAGGTCGGATCGAGGGCGCCCGAGTATGGGGCGAAGACAGTCGACGGCGATTCCATCACCCTCGCTTCCCTCGAGGGCGCACCAGTACTACTCAATATCTGGGCGACCTGGTGTCCCCCCTGCCGTAAGGAGATGCCCGACCTGCAGGAGCTCCACGAGCGGTACTCGCCCGCGGGACTCCAGGTAGTAGGGGTGAGTATCGATGCGGGACATGCCGACGAGGATGTAGTAGAATTCCTGGAAGAGTATGGTGTGACCTACACGATCCTGCGCGATCCGACCGACCGTATCTCCTCTGTCTTCATGGCGCAGGGTGTGCCAGTCACCCTTCTGATCGGGGCTGATGGCACCGTTCTCTGGCGCCGGCTGGGACCGGTCACCGCCGAGGATGAAGGACTCCGCTCGGCCCTGGCGCGGGCGCTCCCCGAGGCCGAGATCTGAGGTGAACTGGCTAAAAACCGGGGCCGGCCGACCTGGAGGTCCCGGAGAATGTGATGTGTATTCCAGCTAGGCGGAGTCATTCAGCCATCTGACGAGGATTCTGGCTGCGCCCGATGGCGGCATCTGGATCCTGGACCAACAGGTGGGTCTTCGACCTGGGTCATCAACGGATAACCACCTTCACCTGGGAGGGGGAGTTCGTGGCAACCTCCCTGGAGACGCCGGTCGACGTGTCGCCCCCTGAGGCTCCGCCCCCTAGCTATGACCTTCAGAGCTACCCCCTGACAGCCGCACCCGCCGGAGTAACTGCGCGTTCAGCGCGACGATTATCGTGCTGAGCGACATGAGCACCGCCCCGAGTGCTACCGGCAGTAGGATCCCGACCCCCGCCAGCACGCCCGCGGCCAGAGGCAGGGCGATGATATTGTAGCCCGCCGCCCACCAGAGGTTCTGGACCATCTTTCGGTAGGTCGCGCGGCTGAGCTCGATGATACGAGGCATGTCCCGCGGGTCACTACGCACGAGGACGACGTCGCCTGCCTCGACCGCGACATCGGTCCCCGCACCGATCGCAACACCGACATCTGCGGTGAGGAGAGCAGGAGCGTCGTTCACCCCATCGCCTACCATCGCGACACGTTTCCCCTGCGCCTGGAGCTCGCGGACCCTCTCGACCTTCTCATCGGGAAGGACCTCGGCGAAGATCCTCTCGATCCCGAGTTCGGCGCCGACCGCGCGCGCGACCGGCCAGGTATCCCCGGTCAGGATCGCGACCTCGACCCCCTCCTCATGGAGCCGTCGGACCGCGTCGAATGATTCGGGCCGGATCTGGTCGGCGATCGCGAAGGTGGCACGGGGCTCGTCGTCCTCCAGGAGGACGATCGCCGCCTGCCCGCGAGCCGCGGCGCGCTCCACGCCCACCTCGAGCTCGGAGGGCAGAGCGACGTTGAGCGACCTCAGGAGCGCCGGCCCGCCCATCCGGAGTACCCGCCCGGCGACCACTGCGCGGACCCCCTGACCGGGGATCGCCTCGAACTCGCTCGCCGCTGGAACCTCGAGCCCCCGCTCCTCGGCGCTCCTGACGATCGCACGCGCGATCGGGTGCTCACTATCGTGCTCGACTGCAGCAGCGAGGCGGAGGGCCTCATATACGTCGAGCCCGGCGAGCGTCGTGATCTCGACCACACCATACTCGCCGAGGGTCAGCGTCCCCGTCTTGTCGAAGACGACGATATCGACATCCCGTGCCTTCTCGAGTCCGCGCCGGTGGCGTATCAGGAGACCATGGCGCGCACCGAGCGTGGTCGAGATAGCGACGACGAGGGGGATCGCGAGCCCGAGCGCATGTGGACAGGCGATTACGAGGACCGTCACGACACGCTCTACAGTGAAGGCTCCGGGCGCTCCGAGGAGGAGCCAGACGAGTGCCGTCACCGCACCCGACCCGATCGCGATGAGGGTCAATGCGAAGGCGGCACGATCAGCTAGGGCCTGCGCCCGGGACCTCGAGTGCTGGGCCTCACTCACGAGGCGCATGATTCCAGCGAGTGTCGTCGCCTCACCGGTCTTCGTGACGACGACACGGAGTGAGCCGGACCCATTCGTCGTCCCCCCTATCACCTCGTCACCTTCTGACTTCGGTACTGGCTGCGACTCGCCGGTGATCAGCGCCTCATTCACCTCACTCCGGCCCTCCCGGACCTCGCCGTCGGCGGGGATCCTCGCACCAGGACGGATGAGGACGATATCGTCCACCTCGAGTTCGTCTATCGGGACCTCCTCGGTGCGGCCGCCATCGATCACGCGCGTAGCCGTCCCTGGGAGGAGTCGGGCGAGTTCGTCGAGTGCGCCACTCGCCTGCTCTATCGAGCGCATCTCCATCCAATGCCCGAGGAGCATGATCGTGATCAGGGTCGCGACCTCCCACCAGAGCGCCATCCCGGGGAAGCCGAAAGTCACCATCAGTGAGTATATGAGGGCGACGAGGATCGCAAGGGAGATCAGGGTCATCATCCCGGGGAGCCGGTCACGGAGCTCGTGGACCGCACCGACGAGGAAGACACGGCCACCATAGATGAAGACGGCGAGGCCGAAGATGAGGGGGATATACGACGAGCCGAGAAATGCCGGCGCTGTATAGTCGAACCAGCTCTGGAAGAGCTCGCTCCAGATGAGGGTCGGGAGTGTCAGGAGTAGCGAGATCCAGAAGAGATCGCGAAAGGCTTCGGGTGAGTGGTGGGCGTGGGCGTCATGGTCATGATGACTGTCGGGTCCCGGCCTCTCCTCTCCCCGGTCCAGTCCACTCTCCGGTCTGTCCTTCATCCTGTACCACCCCATCTTGCTGTCTAACTAGTGTGAGCTACAAACCCAAGGGGCTCTGGCCTCCCATCAGCTGCACAACTCTCGAGGTCCATGGCTTGCGACAGGTCGGGTGTAGCCATGAGGTCGCCGGTCGCGCTATCATCAATGACACCTGTCAGGGGCTGGCTGCCGATACGAAATACCTTCACCTGCGGCGACATGCTGCAATCAGGGGTCAGATTCATGCCTGAACGAGCCGGTAACCGAGAAGATAGATGGGCCCAGCTGAAACCGGGGAGGCGACCTGAGCCGCGTACCCTCGCTGCCGTCCGTCGCGGGATCCAGGCGGGACTCGTAGCGAGTGTTCCCCAGGTACTTGGTACACATTACGAGGAGCGTCTCTTGGGCCTGCCGCGCGGGACGGCGAATATCGGGCCGCGATTCATCCAACGCCTCGGAGAGCTGACTCGCCAAAAGCTCTCCGAAGAGACGAGATGGTTGGGCGCATCTACCTTCCACTTCGGCTACGCTGCAGCCTGGGGCGCGATCTACGCACTCGCCTATGAGCGACGACCGGTGCGACCTGCACTGGGCGGGCTGCTCCTAGCGAGTACGATCTACCTCCTGACCTTTCCCGACTGGGGCGTAGCCACCAGGACACGCACCGAGCGTCCCCACAGTCGACGAGATTGGAGAGATGAACTCCTACTCCTCACCCCGCCCCTGATCTTCGGTATGGGGACCGCCCTCCTCTATGGCCGCGGCCCCCGGCGCGCAGAGATCGAACTCGCCGCGGAGATCCTGGACGACCCGCTGCGTCAGGAAGAGTCTCGTCGTCTAGAGAGCGAGGGGGCGGAAGCACTGGGTGTTCTAGATCGTCAGGATGTAGGACCGAGCTCGCAACCTGAACGATGACTCCACCGCGTAACCGGCACTCTGTGGCGACTCCGCGCGCCGTCGTCGTCGGGACTGGTCCCAATGGTCTCGCTGCCGCGGTCGCCCTCGCACGGGCTGGGTGCGGGGTGACCGCTTTCGAGGCGCACGAAGTGATCGGGGGCGGGACCAGGTCAGAGGAGCTGACATTACCTGGCTTCACTCACGACCACTGCTCAGCGGTCCACCCCCTCGGGATCGGCTCGCCCTTCTTTCGGACACTGCCCCTCGCGGAGCATGGCCTGACCTGGATCCACCCTGAGGCCCCCCTCGCGCATCCCTTCGATGATGGGACCGCAGCACTCCTGCGCCGGAGTACAGTGGAGACGGGCGAGAGCCTCGACCGGGCCGATGCGCGCGCCTGGGCACGACTCCTCGATCCCTTCGTCGATCGGTGGGAGGGGCTCTTCGAGGATGCGCTCCGTCCCCTCTTCCACCTCCCACGACACCCCCTACTCCTCGCCCGACTGGGACTCTATGGGCTCCAAGGGGCCGATCTCCTCACGCGGACCCAGTTTTCGGGCCCACGGGCGCGCGCCCTCTTCGGGGGCATAGCTGGCCACTCTCTCCTCCCCCTCTCACACCCGATCACTGGTGCACTCGGCCTCGTCCTCACGATCGCTGGGCACGCCGTCGGCTGGCCGATCACTGAGGGTGGATCACAGGGTATCGCCGATGCCCTCGCCTCGATCCTCGAGGCGCATGGGGGCGAGATCGTGACCGGTCAGAGGATCGACTCACTCGACGAGTTACCGGCCGCTGATGCGATCCTCCTCGACCTGACAGCTCGGCCGGTACTCGAGGTTGCAGGTGAATACCTACCACCGGGGTACCGTCGTCAACTCGCGCACTACCGGTATGGGCCCGGGGTCTTCAAGATCGATTGGGCCCTCTCGGAGCCGATCCCCTGGCGGGCACCAGAGTGCAGGCTCTCGGCGACGGTACATCTCGGGGGCACCTTCGAGGAGATAGCGGCCTCGGCACGGAGGGCGTGGCTAGGCGAGCCGGAGGAGAGGCCCTTCGTCCTCCTCTCACAGCCGACCCTCTTCGACCCGAGTCGGGCACCGGAGGGGAAGCACACCGCCTGGGCTTACTGCCATGTGCCAAATGGTTCCACGGTCGATATGACCGCTGCGATCGAACGACAGGTCGAGAGGTTCGCCCCTGGCTTCCGTGAGACGATCCTCGCCCGGAGCACCTTCACCGCTGCTGAGATGGAGGAGTACAACCCGAATCTCGTCGGGGGCGAGATCAATGGGGGCGCCGAGACACTCTACCAGTTCGCCTTCCGACCTGCTCGCCGACTAGATCCCTACCGAACCCCTACCGAGGGACTATTCCTCTGCTCTTCCTCGACCCCGCCTGGTGGAGGGGTCCATGGGATGTGCGGTTACAACGCGGCACGGAGTGTGTTACGGACCCTCTGATAGCCGGAGTGCCACGACTGGATCTCTCCTCTATCCTGGCGCGCTCTCATGATGGGGGTAGTCCTCGAGCCAGGCCGCGACCCCGCCTCCAAGGAGGATCGCTAGGGCGGTTATATAGAGCCAGACGAGGAGGACGACAGCGGCGCCGAGGGTGCCATAGGTCAGGTCGTACTTCCCGAAGTTGTTCACATAGAGTTGGAAGAGAAAGGTCGCGAGGAGCCAGAGGAGTGCTCCCGCCCCCGCGCCGATGAAGAGGATCCCCTTCCTCTCCCTTTGCGACCTCGAGGGGAGGAAATAGTAGAGGATCCAGAAGACGAAGACGACGATCAGGTACCCCGCCGGCCAGCGGAGCGCCTTCCAGAGGGCACCGATCCGGAGGAGCCGTGCGAGCTCGGGTCCGGCCAGGATCAGGATCGCTGCGGCGATGAAGAGGAGGGCGCAGACGACGAGGACCCCGAGCGCGAGGAGTCGGGGCTTCCAGGGGCCACGGGTCTCCCTGATACCATAGATCGTGTTGAGCGCCTTTCGCACCGCTCCGAGCCCACCCGCTGCGGTCCAGAGGGCGCCAATTATACCGAGTGAGAGGACGGCGGGCCGAGAGTTATCGGTGATCTCAGCGACATACTCCCCGACGAGCCGCGCGGTCTCTGGTGGGACGACGCGTGCGATCGATGACATGATCAGCTCGAAGGCGTGGTCTCCACCTGCGATCCCGGTCAGGGCGAAGAGTGCGAAGATCAGGGGGAAGAGGGATAGGAAGAAGGAATAGGCGATCGCAGCGGCTAGGGTCGTCACCCCATCGGCACCGACCTTCTTCCCGAACTGGACGAGCTCATCGATCATCCCTCTCATCCCCCTACCCTCCTCCTTCGACCCTCAGCCCCCTGCCCACTCGGGCACGTCCAACCCCACATGATCCCTCCTCGTCCCCTCTATGCCTCCCCCTCACTATTCCCACCGCCAGGACTATTCCCGACTGGCCGTCAGGGAGCTGAGACGATATTCTGATCAGTGGTCTCCTTGGCCACTATTCTCTCCCCACCCACCCCTGAGGTGCAACCTTCTCATAGGAGGAATGCCGATGTCACTCTCTAGAGAACAGGATACCACCCTCCACCGTCTCTTTGCCACCCTCCTCATCCCCTTGGCGCTCGTCCTAGTCACCATACCCGCCCAAGCCCAACGCTTCCCCACTACCGAGGAGCTGAAGGCTGAGGTCGCAACCGAGGTCGCCTCCCTCCAGAAGCTCTCACAGGAGATCGTCGATATGGTCTTCAGCTTCTCGGAGCTCGGTTTCCAAGAGTTCTGGACCCTCGACTACCTGACAGGGATCCTCGAAGAGGAGGGTTTCACAGTCGAACGGGGCTGCGCAGGTATGCCGACCTGCTATATCGCGAGCTGGGGTAGTGGTAAGCCGGTGATCGGGTTCATGGGCGATATCGATGGCCTGCCCGAGACCTCGCAGAAACCTGGTATCCCCTGGGAGGAGCCCCTGATCCCCGGTGGGCCTGGCCACGGCGAGGGTCACAATAGTGCGCCCGCAGTCGATATCGTAGCCGCGATCGCGACGAAGAGGGTCATGGAGCGGCATGGGATCCCAGGCGAGCTGAGGGTCATCCCCGGAGTCGCCGAGGAGCTCGTTGCGAGTAGGACCTACATGGTGATGGCTGGCCTCTTCGATGATATGGATCTAATGCTCTCGACCCATGTCTCGAATGATATGACGACGAGCTATGGGATCAGCGGCTCGGGCCTCGTCTCGACGACCTATACCTTCAAGGGTCGGAGCGCACATGCCGCCGGCGCACCATGGCTCGGGCGAAGTGCGCTCGATGCCGTTGAATTGATGAATGTAGGGTGGAACTTCAGACGCGAGCACCTTCGTCTCCAGCAGAGATCGCACTATGTGATCCTCGATGGTGGGAGCCAGCCGAATGTCGTACCCTCAGAGGCCACGGTCTGGTACTACTTCCGAGAGTTGGACTACCCGCGTATTAGGGAGCTGCATGAGCTCGGCACGACGATGGCGACCGCCGCCGCGATGATGACGGGGACGACCGTCGAGGAGCGAGTCTATGGCTCGGCCTGGCCCTCGAACTTCAACAAACCCCTCGCCGAGGCGATGCACGCCAATATCCAGGTCGTCGGTATGCCCGAATGGAGTGAGGCCGATGAGGCACTCGCCAAAGCGGCACAGAGAGAACTCGGTGTCGACACGGTCGGACTGAGGAGGGAGGTCAGAAGAGAACTCCGCGAGTCCGAACAGGGTATGGGTGGACCGAGTGATGATATCGCTGAGGTCTCCTGGAATATCCCTACCGTCCGTCTCTACTACCCCGCCAATATCCCAGGGATGATCGGACACCACTGGTCTAGTGGGATCGCGATGGCGACTCCGATCGCGCACAAAGGCTCGAACTATGGCTCACGGGTGATCGCTATGACCGCGATCGATGCCCTCACGAGCCCCGATCTCCTCGAGGAGGCGAAGACCTACTTCGCTGAGGTCCAGACGAGAGAGTACCAGTGGACCTCCCTGATCCCTGAGGGCACGCCACCACCGATCCACCTCAATGAGGAGAGGATGGCGAAGTACCGCCCCCTGATCGAGCCCCTGATCTACGATCCATCTCGCTATGGTACATATCTCGAACAACTCGGGATCGAGTACCCGACGGTGCGCAGGGAGACTGCCTCAGGCGACTTCCCTTCGTCGCCGATGGGATCTAACTTGGATGAATGGGATGGAAGAAATTAGAAACCGACCCCATTCTCGGTGAGTTCATAGCCCTCGAAGCGCTGGGCTCCTCGTTGGTCGTGCGGAGGGGGTACGAACCCTTCGCCGAGCTACTCACACCCGAGGGGCTCAGCGCACCTGACCTGCCCATCGAGGGCTATACCTCAGGTGGGAGGGCGGCGCACCCCGTCGTCCTCTTACCGAATGGGGAGCGCATCCTTCTCCGCGAGTATAGGCGCGGAGGGTTCATCAGACACTTCAATAGACGACGTTACTTCTTCGGCCACCGCGCCTTCGAAGAGCTACGCGCGACCGCTCACGCCGCGGCGGCTGGGGTCCAGGTCCCCAGGGTGATCGCGGCCGCTGAACGCCACTCCGGGCTCGGCTATACCGCGACTCTCGCGACCCTCTGGATCGATGGAGTCACCGAGGCCGCCGAGTGGCTGAAAGCTGCTAGCGCGCGGGCGCGCGCTGAGATACTCAGGGTGGCGGGCCGCCAGATCTCCACAATGCACAATGCAGGTATCGCCCACCCCGACCTGAACCTGAGGAATATCTTGATCAGGGAGAAGGGTGAAGTAGCTGACGAGGTCTCGGTCTACCTGATCGACTTCGACCGGTCGGTCATCACCCCGCACCCCGTCGTCTCGGCCCGTCGAGCGCGCGATCTACTACGACTCGGCCGCTCAGCACGCAAACTAGGCCTCCCACTCGAGGCCAATGATGGCTGGTCCGCGCTCCGGTCCGGGTATGGCTCCGGCTGGCCGGAGGGTAGTGGTATCCCTACACGGAGCTGATCCTCAACCCTTCGTCGGGCTATAGGTGAGGGCACATGCGACCGTCGTGCTCACACCGCCTACTGTAATCCTCTTCCCGGGCTATTGGTTCCGGTACTTCTTCTCCCATATTTCCAACTTCTCTACTACATCGTCGAGCATGATTCGGGGCATCCTCCCTGGCCTTCGCTTCATCGTGATCGGTACTACCTCACCCCGATCATGGTATGCATCTACGATCAGGTCATGAAAAGACCGATAAGGTCCAGTTCGTCCAGGGTGCGCATTGGACATCAGGCTGATCACAGGTGTCCCGACCGCGACCGAGATATGGAGGGGCGCACTATCGAGTGCGATGACGAGCGCGGCGCCATCGAGGATACCAACGAGCCGTCGCAATCCACTACCGAGGGCAGAAAATGGCTCGTACCGCGCCGCACGAGTAATCGCCAGCTCATACTCCAACTCCCGCGGCGAGCGACCTCCGACGAGTACCGGTTGTAACCCGTACCTTTCGACGAGGATATCGATCAGGCGCGCCCAACGTTCAGGGATCCAGTCTCTGTCCGTACTCGTCGTCGCGATATTGAGTGCGACCACCGGTCGGTCGAACTCTTGGAAAAACTTCTCCTGCCACTCCCTCTCCTCTGGCCAGGGTCCAATACCCCAGTCGACTGGCTCATGTGGGATACCTAGGTACTCGAGGAACTCGAAATATTGGGCCTGCACATGCTGGGGGGGACGTGGGGGAATCCGATGCGTCGTGAAGAGCCAATTCAGATCCCGAGCTCGGCTCCGATCGAAGCCGAGCTTGATCGGCGCGCGCGTCAGGAGTGTCACGAGACCTGCTTTGAAGGCGTCTTGTAGGTCGATCACCAGGTCGAACGGATGTGCGGCTAGGTGGCGACGGAGTTCGAGGAAGCTGCCCAGACCACCATAGGGATTGAACTCGATGATCTCATCGACTGAGCGGTGTCCGCGGACTAGGGTCGCAGGCCCCGGCTGTAAGATCCAGGTCAGGTGCGCAGAAGGGTAATGGCGCTTGAGGGCAGTGACGACCGACATCGCGTGGACCGAGTCGCCAATCGCACTCATCATTACGACCCCGATCCGCTTCCCAGCCAGATCGAGGGAGGATAGCTCGTCTTTAGACATATCAGCCCACCCCAGGCAGAGTGCCCAGGACTATTCGATAACCTTGGAACGCAGAACTGGTAACCTAGAAGACGACGATTCGTTCCGCCACGCCCTACTCTGCACATATCTTGCGCCATACGCCGATGGTGTCGTAGGTGCCCCGATATCGAGGAGGGATCGGCGATGGCCGAAGGTGAGGATAGAGAACAGAAGGGAGTCAGACTCCAGGTCGCAAGTGCTCGCCCAGAGGATGTCGGGCGCGGGATTGCACGACTAGACCAGGAGGTCCTACGAGAACTCGGACTCCGCGAGGGCGATATCATAGAGATCGTCGGGAAGAGAGCAACCGCTGCGATCGCATTACCACCCTATGCCGAGGATGTAGGCCTCCGTCTGATCAGACTCGATGGCTTCGAAAGAGCGAATGCGGATATCGGGATCGGTGATATCGTCGAGGTCAGACCAACCGAGGTCAAACCCGCACGTAGGGTACAGCTCGCCCCTGCCCAACGTAATATCAGGATCTCGGGACCAGGCGAGATGCTACGCCGAACCTTCTTTCAGCGCCCACTCGTCGCCGGCGATATCGTCTCGACTACTAGCTCGGCCTCACGACGGCCAACGATAGCGCCAGAGACAGGCCTCTTCCCAGAGGACCTCTTCAGGATGCTCTTCGAACAACCCGCGTTCGGGCTGCAGGAGATCAGATTACGGGTAGTTTCTACACAGCCACGAGGCGTCGTACAGATCGTCGACGATACTGAGATCGAGCTCATACCAGAGTATGTCGAGCCCGCCGAGGAACCGCGAAGGGCCGATGTGACCTACGACGATGTAGGAGGACTCGGGGCAACGATCGATCAGGTCCGTGAGATGATCGAGATCCCCCTCAAACACCCCGAGCTCTTCGCTAGGCTGGGAATCGACCCGCCAAAGGGGGTCCTACTGCATGGCCCCCCAGGGACTGGGAAGACACTGCTAGCCAGAGCAGTCGCCAATGAATCCGATGCCGCCTTCTTCCATATCGCCGGACCAGAGATCATGGGACGGTACTATGGCGAATCCGAACAAAGACTCCGAGAGGTCTTCGAAGGCGCACAGGAACAGGCCCCATCGATCATCTTCATCGATGAGATCGATTCGATCGCACCAAAGAGAGAAGAGGTCACTGGAGAGGTCGAGAGACGTGTAGTAGCACAGCTCCTCACCCTGATGGATGGCCTCGAACCGAGACAGAACGTAGTCGTCATCGGTGCAACGAACCGAATCGATGGCGTAGATGAAGCACTACGCCGTCCCGGCCGCTTCGACCGCGAGATCGTCGTCGGCGTACCTGATGTCGAAGGCCGACAGGAGATTTTGACAATTCATACAAGAGGGATGCCGCTGGCCGAAGATGTTGATATAGTGGAGCTTGCGCGGATCACCTATGGCTTCGTCGGGGCCGATCTGGCTGCTCTGGCACGAGAGGCTGCGATCGAGACTCTCCGCCGTCATCTTCCTGAGATCGAGCTCGAGGAGGGAACGATTGCCCCTGAGGTCCTCGAGAAGCTCGTTGTTACTCGTCGTGACTTCCAGAATGCGATGAAGCGGGTCCAGCCCTCGGCCCTCCGTGAGATCATGATTCAGATCCCCGATGTCCGTTGGGACGATATTGGGGGTCTCGCCGATGCGAAGCGTTCTCTGCAGGAGGGTATCGAGCTTCCATTGAAGCATCCTGCGGCCTTCCATCGTCTTGGTATCCGTCCTGCAAAGGGCTTCCTCCTCTTTGGTCCTCCAGGTACTGGTAAGACTCTCTTGGCGAAGGCGGTCGCACGCGAGGCGGAATCGAACTTCATCTCCGCTCGTTCTTCAGATCTCCTCTCGAAGTGGTACGGCGAGTCTGAGCAGCAGGTGAGTCGTCTCTTCCAGCGCGCTCGTCAGGTCGCGCCCACTGTGATCTTCCTCGATGAGATCGAATCTCTCGCCCCGCAGCGTGGTGGTGCACTTGGTGAGCCAGCGGTCACAGAGCGGGTGGTCAATACGATCCTTGCTGAGATGGATGGTCTAGAGGAACTCGAGGGTGTGGTCGTGATCGGTGCGACTAATCGTCCGACCCTGATCGACCCGGCCCTCCTCCGTCCCGGTCGTTTTGACGAACTAGTCTACGTGACCGTTCCTGACGAGGAGGGCCGTCGTCGGATCCTAGGTATTCACACTGCAGATATGCCCCTTGCCTCGGATGTAGATCTGGATCATCTCGCAGCACAGACCGAGGGATATACTGGGGCCGATCTAGAGGATCTAGTCAGGCGCGCAGGTCTACACGCACTTCGTGAGAACCTCGAGGCAGGTGAGGTTTCGATGCGTTTCTTCGAGGCTGCACTGGGTGAGGTCAGAGCCTCGGTCACTGCGGAGATGGAGCGGGAGTACGAGAAGATCGCTCAAGAGCTCAAGGAGCGGGCGGCAGAGCCCCGTCGCATCGGGTTCGTCACCCCCGAGCCAGATGAAGAGGAGGATGAGCGGGGTTTCGGCGAGCAACGTCGGGCGGCCTAACTAGTGTCGCTATCTCTCCTCTCTACCCTGATCTATTGTGGAAGGGCTGGGTGCCCCAGTTCTCTCCCTGATATTTGCGTGGAGATGGCTGGGGCCTCGTCCCCCTATTCCCCTGCTACCTGTTCGTGGAGGGTCGACAGCTCTAAGAGTAAGAATCTCCGTTCTCCGATTGGGAGCTCGATCGTGATCTCATCTCCGACTCGTGCGCCGAGGAGTCCCTGTCCTAGGGGAGATGCGATCGAAATGTGTCCTGCATCGAGATCCATATAGTCGCCCGAGACGATTAGGTACTCGAACTCGTCACCTGTATCGAGATTTCGGATTCGGAGTTTGGAGCCGAACCCGACTCGGTCGGTCGGGATCGTCTTCACATCGATCTGTGAGAGCTCCTTCATCCTCTCTGTCAGGTGCCCGATCCGAGCCTGCACGAACTGTTGTCTTTCCAGCGCAGCTTGGTACTCCGCATTCTCGCGCAGGTCGCCCAGTTCGACTGCCTTGCGAATGGCCAATGGCAGGGTGACCGAGAGCTCATGCCCGAGACGCTCCAACTCGTCGGAGATTTTGGTCTTGATCCCTTCGAGCATTGTAAACTCCCGCAACGTCGGTGACTGAACCCGCCGGGAAGGAATTCCGGTGGCGACTACTGAGATAGACAAGGCCCCCCGACACCGACGGTCGCGAGTGTCGTAGGGCCACTCTATTGACTATCTCGAATATAACTCAAAGTCAGACCCGTGGGAATAGTCTGCAACTCTCGCTCCCCCAGGTCGAAAAATGGCAGCGGACACCTATCTCGAGGGAGTCTCACAGGGTAGCAGGCGGCTCTAACCCATCGACCAACTCTGCCCTATATTGAAGTACTCGGCTATCTGGTCCCGGTCTCTGAGGAGGAGAGCCTGTCTCAACTCAGAGAGCTGCCTCTCGACTCGATCGAGTGCGGGCACGAGGGCGCGGAGGTTGTCTAGTACTATCTCTGTCCAGAGATCTGGGGGGCTTGCGGCCAACCTGACCAGGTCGCGTCCTCCCGGCCCCAACTCGCCGGGCCCGACCCCCTTCTCTCGGAGGGCGAGGGCGAGAGCTGTCGAGAGGGACTGTGGGAGGTGGCTGAGCCATGCCATCATCTCGTCATGCGCTGCGGGCTCGACCTCTTCCGGAGTGGCTCCGACCGAATGCCAGAGCTCATGTACCGCTGCTAGCGCCCTCCTCCCTGCCGATCCCGAGGGGGTTAGAAACACCCTAGCTCCCCTGAAGAGGCCCTCCCTAGAGGCGGGCCAGCCCCCCCTATGGTCACCAGCGAGGGGGTGGCCCCCGATGAAATGTGAGCCGAGGCCAAGGCCCTCTGCTGTCTCGACGACTGTCCTCTTCGTGCTCCCGACATCGGTTATCACCCCAATCCGAGATCTTCTAGAAGCGAGCTGAGCCAGGAGCCGTACCGTCTCGCTCAGAGGTGTAGCGATGATGATCATATCGACCTCATCGATCCCCTCGAGGCGGGAACCGAGACCACCGGCTAGTACCCCTTCGGCCCGTGCCTCTCTGACGACCTCATGATCCTGGTCATACCCGACTACCCTCCTCCCTCGGCGGGCCAGATCACGTGCGAGGGAGCCACCGATCAGGCCGAGTCCAATGATAGCGACGGTCATGCGGCGTCTCGCTCCGTCGCCTTGGTAAATGGCATCCTCCTCCCTGCAGCCTCCGCGATCGGTCTAAGTCCTTCGACCAAGAGTTCGAACTCGGCGGGACGGAGTGACTGATCGCCATCGGAGAGTGCTTGCTCTGGCTCAGGGTGGACCTCGATCATCAGACCATCTGCCCCCGCTGCGACAGCTCCATAGGCGAGTGGTGCTACTAGGTCGGCCCTACCACCAGCATGGCTCGGATCGGCGATTACAGGGAGGTGCGTCTCCTCCTTGAGGACAGGGATAGCAGAGAGGTCTAGGGTATTGCGTGTAGCTCTCTCGAAGGTCCGGATCCCCCTCTCGCAGAGGATGATGTCTCGCGCGCCCTGCGCCATCAGATACTCCGCCGCCATCAGCAGTTCTTCGATCGTAGCTGAGGCGCCCCTCTTGAGGAGGACAGGACGTCTGATCCGTCCGAGCTCGGCGAGTAGTGTGAAGTTTTGCATATTCCTTGCCCCGACCTGTAGCATATCAGCGTACTCGGCGACCAGATCGATCTGTCTTGCGTCCATTACCTCGGTCACGACGGGCATCCCTGTCTCTCTCCGCACCTCTGCGAGATATTCGAGCCCCCTCTCTCCGAGCCCCTGAAAGGAATAAGGTGAGGTCCTAGGCTTGAACGCTCCTCCGCGGAGGATTCCTGCTCCTACCGCTTGGACTGCGGTCGCAGTTTCCCGCAACATCTCGAGGCCTTCGACCGAGCAGGGTCCCGCGATCAGGGCGATTTCATCCCCACCGATACTCGTTCCATCCCTCCCTCCAGCCCTCACGATCGTCCGCTCAGCTCTGAACTGACTGGCGACGAGCTTGTATGGCGTCTGCACCTTAGTGACCGACTCCACACCGGGTAGGGAGTTGATCTCAGCCTCTAGGCCCTCATGTAGATCGCCGATACAGCCGATGATCACCTTCTCCGCTCCCCTCGAGAGGTATGTCCGGCCCCCATGTGCCTCAACTCTCTCCCTGATCAGATCCAGTTCGTTCTCACCGATCGTAGCCTGACATACGATGACCATTCTCCCTACTTCTCCTCGTCAGTCACGCCTCATCTGGCCTAATCTCCAAACCATCCGGCTGGCGTGGGTACAAAAAAAGCGGCCCGTGGTCATTTCCACGGGCCGCTGGTGGTTTCGTCGAGCGTTATTACTTACCTATCCGGTACGCATACGTCGATCTCCACGGCCCGTGTCACGGGTCGCGTAATAAAAATAAAAGTAGGCGTAGACGAATGCGTTCCTGCTCATGGCTGGAAGTAATAACATGTGATCAGCCTATCCGTCAAGGGCCATTACCCGTTCTCACCCGACTCTCACCCATTGGATGACTTCCTTCATGGTCGGGCGCCTCCCTGTTGAGAGCATGCCGATCCGGTAGATTCGTGCCGCGATCCAGAGGAAGGCTACAACCGCCCCCAGGATCAGGAGCACCGAGCCGAGGAGCTCGATCGGGGCGATTTCGGTGACCGCTGCCCTCATTGGCATGACGATCGGTGCGGTGAATGGGACTAGAGACCCGATCACCGAGACACTACCATTTGGGTCCATCATCACGGGTGCCATCATCATGATCCCTGCGACGAGGAGGAAGATGACAGGTGTCTGGATCTGCCCCGCCTCCTGCTCGGTCGTTGCGATCGCGCCGACCGCGGCGTAGAGAGTGGCGTAGAGGAGGAAGCCACTCGCGAAGAAAAAGAGGAAGATCAGCCCGACCGATAGGGGCACAGAGGGGAGTTCGGGTAGAGTTGCGCCGAACTTCGCGGCGATCTTATTGCCCTGTGTGAGTCCGAACGCGGTGACCGTAGCCCAGATCCCGACCTGCAGGAGTCCAGCCGCACCGATCCCGAGCACCTTACCGACCATGAGTTGCTCCGCCCTGATAGAACTCATGATCACCTCGATGATTCGATCTCTCTTCTCCTCGAGGACGCCGCGCATAACCGTAACCCCATAGATGATAACGACCATGTAGATCGCCAGTCCCATGAAGTATGCGAGTCCCATCAGCGCGCCCGTAGTACCGGTAGCAGTCCTACCCCCGGTCCGACGGGCGTCGAAGGGTACCCGCTGCATCGCTAGTCCGACCTCGGCCGGATCGATCCCTGAGTGTGCGAGGCGAGCCCCTTGCACGACAGTCTGTACCGCACCCCGCAGTCGCTCCATATCGAAGAGGCTGGAGGCGTTCTTACCATCGTACGAGACTGTCCCTCCCTTCAAGACGTCGTCAGGGATCCAGAGAAAGCCATCGATCTCTTCCGCTGCTACCCGGGCGAGCAGTACCGTGCGAAGCTCCTCCGCATCGGTGTTGGCGCCCTCAACAACTTCGACTGTGATACGGCCGCGCTCCCCGTCTCCACCCTGCGCCATGAGTCCTACCATCGCCCTATCGAGCCCCTCTCCTGAGAGGTCGACGACGACGATATTCCGCTCTCTCTCGCTACCGGTGCTCGTGGCGAAGAAGATCTGAAGGGCAAAGATTCCGACCATGAGGAGAGGGGTGAGTATCGTCCCGATCAGGAACCCCCTCGTCCTCGTCATCTCAGTGAACTCCCGTCTGATCACTACCCAGGTCCTAGACATGCGTCACCTCCAGCGTCCCGCTCTCGAGCGCTTCGGGTATCGCACCTACTCGCTCGAGGAAGATCCTCTCGAGCGATGGTTCTATCACCTCGAAGCGTCTGATCCCGAACCCCAGCTCTACCAGTGCAGAGAGGAGTGTGTCTGGCTGATGTCCAGGGCGTAAGATCACCTCCATCTCATCACCCTCGGCATGCACTCTATCGACGAGGGTAAGTGACCTGACCCTCTCGACCGCTACCGGCGACCGGTCATTGAGACGGAGGGCGATCGCCCCATCGTCGTGCCGTCTCTTGATCTCATCGAGTGGGCCATCGATGACCTTCTCACCATGGGCGAGGATACAGATATGGTCGCAGATACGCTCTGCCTGAGCGATCATATGGGTGCAGAAGATGATCGTACGCCCCCTCCTCTTCAGATCGTCAATGATCTCGCGGAGAACCTGCTGGTTGATCACATCGAGGCCACTGAAGGGCTCATCGAGGATGACAATCTCAGGATCGTGGAGGATAGCGCTGATGAATTGGATCTTCTGTTGGTTACCTTTCGATAGCTCTTGTAGACGCGCATCACGTCGATCGGTGAGATCGAGCCTCTCGAGCCACTCATCGATTCGTGGTGCTGAATCTCGTGTAGACATTCCCTTGAGCTGAGCGAGGAAGGTGAGGAGGCGTTGTACTCGCATCCTGCGGTAGAGCCCCCTCTCTTCAGGGAGGTATCCGATCCGGTCCAGGGCTTTCTGTGAGACCGGTCCACCGAAGAGGCTGACACTACCAGTATCGGGGGCTATGATCCGGAGGAGAACACGGATAGCTGTCGTCTTCCCAGCCCCATTGGGTCCTAGTATCCCGTAGGTCGCTCCATAGGGCACTCTGAGGCCGAACCCTGAGAGGGCAGTCACCTCGCCGTACCTCTTGCTGATTTCACGCAACTCGATCGCTGGCCCCTGCGGATCTGCTAATCCCATATTTCCTCATATAGTAAGGGGGACGAGATAGCTCCACGATCTCGATCAGGTCGTGGAGCTTATGGCAGAGGCGCCTCTGAGCTCTTCCGGTCTGTAGAGAGGTGTTATACCCCCTAGCAGGAAGCCAGGGACGATCAGAAGAGGTGGATGAGCGCTATCACACTCGAAAGGACGATTGCGCCGACCTGCGCAACTCCTAACCAGGACCAGTCACCACGTTCCGGAACGACAATACGATCGCCCGCGCGGAGACTCAGTTGATCGAGGGTTCTGCCCTCGATTATCGCCACCTGTAGATCGTCGCCCATCCAGATCCGCTCTCTGCCGCGCTCGACTCTAATCTTGTCGAGTTTGGCTCGATTCGTTGGGCCACCAGCAACCATGAGCAGATCGGTAACCAATGCCTCGGCAGGCACTGGATAAAACCCAGGGCTGGCGACCCCATCCAGTATAGAAACCCTTATCAGCGCAGTAGCGTAGACCACTGGATCGTGGATATAACCACTGACCGCTTTGCGTAGGTGCGGTTCGACCTCTGAGCGAAGCACCCCCCTCAGTGATACCGTCCCGATGACCGGCAGACGGAGTGCCGGTCCCTCCCTGTCCGCTACGACAGTAAAGGTACCCGTTAGCTCTGGCTCCCCTTCTACAGCCAACTCGATCTGATCTCCCGTCTGGAAGTCTCCAGCGTCGAGCCGTGCCCTGATGAGCTCGACCTCGCTACGTGAGAGGGCCCGCTCATCGCTTCGGGCCGATCTCGAAAGGCTCGCCGTCTCATAGATCGAGACGAGTTCTTGTAACTCAGGTCGAGTCATCAGGAGGCGAGAGGTGACATCCCCTTCCCTATTCTGGGCTACCACCAACGCTGGGGAGACCAAGAGAGCGAGCATTAGTGTAAGCAGGGATAGGAGTCGGCCTGAGAGGGGCCGAGGCTGTCTAAGCCGCCGCGATCTGAACATTGTCAATCTACCCTCCTACAGGATTCACGTCTAGAGAGTATCATCGATCTGATCTCTTCTCTCGGGTCTCTTTCAGGCCTGCGGGTGCCGATCCTGGAGTCAAATCGTTGCTCTCGACCAATCCGAAGCTGGAGAGTTGGCCCAGCTTTTCCAGGAAGCGCGTCTCTCTCTGTCCCCTCGATCCCGCGAGGAGATACCCACATTCGACACAGCATAGGGACTCGGCCCCCCTCCGGCCTTTAGGTAGTGAGGGATGGTCCAGGCCCTCTGGCACCTTTGCCCGGATTTTCTCGCAGCTAACGCAGAACATCTAACTCCCCTCACTAAGAGGCCACCTACCGTTGCCCCTTACTCTCTGTCAAAGTCGAGGCCGCTTGGAGATCGTGGAGGATTTGGGAGCATTGACGCATAAGATGTCAGGATCCACCATTTATCGTCCATTTCACAAACCCGCTGGAGGTCTGGGTCGTTGCAGGATCGCTACAAGGGTTCCTGGGCCGCTGCAGATGAATCGCTACCACGATGCTGCTATTGGCTCTCAGGTTCGAGTGCAATGACAATCATGCTAGATATTGGGAGCTACCCTTCTGATCTCTGCAGTGGGTGCAAGGCGGTCTAGGTTGCAATCCACCCACGGCCGTCTGCGCATGGAAGGTGCAGATCGCCGGCGATGAGATGAGTTGTCAGCTAATCGAACCTCTCATCACTCGAATACTATGTCTCCTCCTCTTGCCCTGATAGTTAGTGGAAGAGAGTGGCCCAGCCGCTCATTCGAGAGTGTCCTCTCTACCCGCGGGTATGTCACTCTCCGAGTCTATTCTCCTGCGCAGGCGATCTGGTACACGAGAACCGTGGCACCAGACCTGGTACTAATTGGAACAGACTTAGATAGGCCAGGTGAAGGGACCGACCTCTGCCGTACCTTGCGGCTACAGCTCACCACCTCGCTCGATACACCGATAATCCAGTTTTCGGATCGGCCGATAAGCCGCACTGAGAGATTAGAAGCCCTGCGGGCCGGGAGTTTAGCTGTACTATATCTGCCAGTAGATACCGAGGAGTTTCTGATCCGATTGGATGCGATCGAGAAAGGACGTGACTCGTTGGAGAAGATGCGTGCAGGTGTTCTCATAGACCCAATCACGGAGCTCTACAACACCAGAGGACTGATCCAACGCGTTCAAGAGATCTACGCCACTGCAATGCGTGATCATGCACCGATGAGCTGCATCGCCATAGGTCTAGCTCCTGCCTCTAAGCTGTCGATCGAGCTAGTCGCAAGAGTGATCGGGGAGTATTCGCGTCCAGGCGATATCATCGGTCGGATCAGCTCCGATGAGTTAGTCGTCTTGATGCCGGGTGCAGGCCAGGCGGGTGCCCTCCTCTTAGCTGGACAACTGCTCGAGGCGGTCAATGACTTCAACCCGGACAGGGAGTCTCCAACACAGTCAGACACTCAAGAACTCTTTGCTGGCCTCTGCGCTATATCTGACTGCTCTACCACCTCGATCAGGCCTGTCGAACTCTTGCTACGTGCGGCTCATGCCTTACGACATTCCCGATCTGGCAGTATAGCAACCCAGATCAGTTCCTACGACCTCACCGGTAATCTGGTAGCTCACTGAGCTATACACTCTATTCCCGTCCCTCAGCTAAGACCAACCCCGTCCCTGCCTCTTCATAGTCTGGCAGATAGGTATAGTATCTATAGGCTCCCCGAGGAGGTACAGCATTGAGAACCGCTCCCAGGATCCTGACTGGAAGCCGGTCGATAAGTGACAACTTCGCCTCTGTGAACTCCCGGTCAGTATAGTCGGCGCGCACGACCAGGAGCATCTCCCCAACGAGTGCACTGAGGAGGTAGGCATCGACCCCGGCGCCGAGGGGTGGTGAGTCGATGATGATCACCTGATACTGTGATCGTAGTTCCAACAGGAGGTTGCTCATCTCTTTAGACCCCAGTAATTCGACTCCACCCGCTGATCGCGTGCCACAGGGGATCAGATGGAGATTAGAATAAGGGGTCTTCCTGATTACCTTCTCGAGTTTGGCCTCCCCGCTAAGGTACTCTGCCAACCCAGGCTTGCCCGGGAGGTCGAGTCGACGGGCCTGTGTGCCGCGACGTAGATCGGCATCGATCAGGAGTGAATGGTACCCGTGATCGGCAAAGGTGAGGCAGAGATTGCTGGAGACAAACGATTTTCCGTCTCCGCTCCCTGAGCTCGTCACTACAGTGACCAGTGGCCCAGCTGTGCCATGTGCATGCGAGAGACTGAGTCGTAGCTCGCGGAAGGCCTCGATCACCTGTGCAGTCGGATCCCCTCCATCGGCACGGCGCGACCCCTTCAGCACTGGTATTGCACCGAGGATATTCAGTCTCAGCCCAGAGGTCACCTGATCCGGATACCTGACCTTGGGATCGAATCGACTACGTAGGAGTGCGCCGAAGACAGCTATACCCAAACTACCAACAAAGGCCATGGCAATGACGCGCAGGCTCATCTCCTTGACCGGTCTCTGCGGTGCGATCGCCTTCTCCAGTATACGTACATCGGGGATACTACTGACCGCAGCGAGTCTTGCTGTCTCGAATCGCGTTAGCAGATTGCTGTAGAGCTCCTCTGCCATCCGCATCTGACGGGTCAGACGAGCCTCCTCGAGCTGGCGGATCGGGACCTGTTGCAGCTCTTCTGAGGCCAACCTGATATTCTCTTCTATCTGTGCATCCCGGCTCTCCATCTCACGGATCAGCTCATGGGCGAGATACGGTATAGTAATCCGTTCGAGACTCCTGATCTCATCAGCCTGTAGGCGTACCTCTGGATGGTCATCGGTATACTGGATCCTCACCGCCCGCAACTCGGCCCTCCTCATGGTCAGTCGTCTGAGTGCCTCCACGAGTTCAGATGCCGTCTGGACGGAGCTTATGTACTCTAGTGATACCACAGAGATAGGCTCGGATTCAGCTCTTTCCAAGGCTCTCTCTATCGCCTCACGGTCTCTCCGGAGCTGGTCCTGCTCGAACTTCATCTCGAAGAAGTTTGCAAATACCGGATCATGTGTCTGCTGGAGGCCTGCTGCCACAGGAATCGCCTTCTCCGTCGGCATCGTGATCGTCGCTATACGGAAACTCTCTAGTTCGTTGTCTGCTTCCCGTAGGCTCTCCTCTGCTCGCTGGAGCTGCTCATACAGGATTGCAGCCTCCTCATTCAGCTTCGCACTCTTCAGCTCAGCGGCGACCTGAACGTACCTCTCTGCGATCGCATTGACAGTAGCAGTAATGCGGGCAGGATGGGATCCAGCCAACGAGATGCGCAGGAATTGGCCGGTCGGCATATCAGGAGTAATACGTGCACCCAGTTGATGGGCAATATCACGCGGGTTCTCGACTGTGAAGCGGACCTCGGCTCCGGGCCAGAGAAGGTGAGGAGGAGGCACCCACGAGAACCCCTGGTCCTGGCCAACAGAGTCGCCGACCAGACCCTCCTGCAAGGGCTCACCACCTCTATCGTAGAGGGTGAGACGTTTCCCGATCTCATCCACTGTCAGTGTATAGCGCCCTGGCCGAAACTTGTCTTTCAACTCGAAGTCGGTGAAGAGGAGTGAGTCTCCCGGTGCTGCTAGTCGCAGGTAGAGGCGCAGGTCAGCGACCACATGATCCAGGACCGTGAAGGAACTGAGGAGATCGATCCAGCCAGTAGTGTGGAGGAGTTGCGCGCTGCGAATCGGTCCCGGCGCCCCGGTCCCCTGCTCGGGCTCCTCGATCCAGATCGTCGACTGAGCCTCGTATACCGATGGATAATACGACCCGACCCATGCCCCGATTCCAGTTCCGATCAGGGCGATCAATGAGATCCAGAGGCGGTACCGCCATAGGGATTCCAGGTGTCGCCGGATCCCCCCCTGCCCCTCGGCCGTGTCCCCTCCCAGACCTTGGGTCGGTGGATGCATCACCTGGTGATCCACTGGGATCTGTTCTTCCAAAGGCCCCAGGGCATGATGTCCCTCCCCTGGTCCCATAGGGAGATTGTTCGACATTGATTAAACTCACTCCTAGTGAGGGATAGAGTTGCCCTGGCCATCAAACCTGGGCACGGGTCAGGGAGCAGATGTGGGCAAGGCGGATACCAGCTAACTGGGAAGGGTGCTGTGGTGGTTTGGGTCTATAAACCAACCCAATATCCAACAAGGATGTAGAATGTTGATGCGATGATTGATTCAGCCAGTGTCACGAGATATCGGAGTGGGATCGTAACAACACCTGCTGCACGGCCTCAGCAAACGAGGCAGGGGGCTACTGGCTGAGAGTATCGGCTGGGATCGGCTCAAGGGCATCGATAGTGTACCTACTCCCCGGGTTCCACAGTATCCACTCTCTGACTCCAGCATCATAGGTCGCCTCGATCTGGGCACGGACCTCCTCAGGACCATAACGTGGTGAGCCGAGCGAGAAGTCCTGCAACCAGGGTCGGATCGCCGCCGACCCCTCGATCTGGGCTGAGCGCCGGACCGCGTACCCGAGGGCGGTCCTAACCGTCCGATAGGGATCAGCATTCGGTACAGGGATCCCGTAGGAACCGTGAGCGAAGTGTGAGGGATAGATCATCGGCAGAAGTACATCGGTCACCGAAGCAAGCTCCTCCCAACGTTGACCGATCCCCATATCGTTCTGCACCGAGACGGTCAGGCCGAAGAGATCAGCGGTCAGGGGCACACCTAGATCGGCGAGTTCTGCTCGAGAATAGGCGAGGAATTCTTGGATCGCCTCGAGACGAGATCTGCCAGCCCGTGCCGGATAGACAGCACTCCGCATCAATCTCGTTGGCACATCAGGGAAGCGGACGTAATCCCACTGTATCTCCGAGAAACCGAGCAGGATCGCCTCTCTGGCGAGGGCGATATTATAGTCCCACACCTCTTCATTGTATGGATCGACCCAGAGGCTCCCCTGTGCATCACGCCAGTATCCACCCGCACTATCTTGAATAGCCCACTCGGGTCGGTGACGGGCGAGGATCGAGTCTTTGAAGACGACGATACGTGCGATCGGATAGATCCCCGCCTCCCTCAGTTCAGCCAGTAGTCGACGGGGATCGGGGATATGGTCACGGTCGGCGCCTATCGCTCGTGCCAATGCGACCCCGGTCCGATAACTGATCTCGCCGGCCTCCTTCACATCGATCACGAAGGAGTTGATCTCGGTACGCTGAGCGAGAGCGATGAGTTCGGCTCGCCGACGCGCGGAGCCTGCTGACCAAGAGTTCAGGTATATACCCCGCACCGCCTCGGGCTTCGGGACGAGTGGTGCGGGGTCGTCTGGAAAGAGATTCGCGCCTAGCTCAGTGGCCGGCGCGACTATTCTAGCTGGTTCGACTCCCTCGATCTGTTCCGGAGGTGGTCCCGTGGATTGATCCAAGGGCAGTTCGGGCGAGAGCTCCAGGGGTGGCGCTACTGGTTCGGGCACGGCACGCGGTTCCTCTCTGACCGGCTCCGTCGCCCTACCACCCCATTCCTTGAGTGCTACCGTAGCGGCGCCCGCCCCGACGAGGAGTGGGAGGCCAAACCTGAGGCTCCTCCGGACTCGGAGCCATAACTCCCTAGCCTTCTCTATCACTTCTTGGCACTTCGCTCTCAGCTCGTGGTCTGCTCAGCTCAATATTTCTGAATCGTCGGATCGACCTCATCGGCCCAGGCTAGGATCCCTCCTTTCAGATTGAGGATCCTTTTGAATCCGCGTTCCTGTAGCTGCTGCATGAGCCTCTCACTCCTCCCTCCCGAGCGGCACTTCAGCACGATCTCAGCCTCAGGATCCAGTTCATCGATCCATTCCTCCAGCCTCGATAGTGGTAGTAGGCGCGCTCCCAGCTCTTCGAGATTCGCGATTTCCCATTCGAAGGGCTCTCGGATATCGATCAGTTGTAGCTCATCGCCCCGTTCGAGCCTCACCTTCAACTCGCTAGGTGTTATCTCCGAGCTCGCCGGCTCCTCATCTGCCTCAGCAGATCGCAGTCCACAGAACTCTTCGTAGTCGATCAACTCGGTCACGGTCGGCTCATCGCCGCAGACCGGACAGTTCGGGTTCCTCCTCAACCTCATCTCCCGCCACTTCATGGTGAGAGCATCGAGGAGGAGCAACCTACCTATCAGTGGCTCGCCTATGCCCAAGACGAGCTTGATCGCCTCTAGGGCCTGGTGCGTCCCGACGATCCCTGGCAGAACACCTAGCACCCCACCCTCCGCACAACTCGGCACCAGTCCCGGCGGTGGTGGCTCCCGAAAGAGGCACCGGTAGCAGGGACCACCCTCTGCTCCGAAGACCGAGACCTGGCCATCGAAGCGGAGGATCGAGCCATAGACATACGGCTTACCGAGGAGGACACAAGCGTCATTGACCAAGTATCTGGTCGGGAAATTGTCCGTCCCATCGATGACGAGATCGTAGGGTTCGATGATCTCGAGCGCGTTTTCACTCGTCAGCCGTACAGGGTGCTGCACCACCTCGACAAGGGGGTTCAGTGCCCGGATCCGTTCTGCTGCTACATCTAGCTTGGGCCGCCCTATGTCGTCTACTCCAAATAGTACCTGTCTCTGCAGATTGCTCAGATCGACCTCATCGAACTCGACGACACCGATCGTCCCGATCCCAGCCGCAGCCAGGTAGAGCCCTAATGGCGATCCCAGTCCACCGGCACCCACTAGCAGGATCCGCGCCGCCCGCAACTTCTCCTGGCCTTCCCACCCGACCTCCGGGAGTGTGATATGGCGGCTGTAGCGGATCACCTCCTCTGGACTGAGGTCGCCTCCTACTCTGGTATCATTCCCGCCCGCGATACTCGGGACGATCGTGAGTTCATCGCCTGATTCTACGCCCGTGGCCTCACCTTCGAGGTGGCGAATATCATCGTCGTTCAGATATATATTCACGTAGCCACGAACCTCACCACTATCGGTGAAGAGGTGACGGCGCAGGCGCGGATAGAGTTCGACCACACTCGCCAGTGCCCCATCGACCGTCGTCGCTTCGACCTCCACCACCGTCTTTCCATCGGTGCAATGCCTCAAGGGCGCCGGCAAGTTTATCTTCACTGAACTCATGATCCCTCCTCTATATACGACTATCTGATCCGTATCTCTTGTTCTAGGAATCCCGTCCGGTCTTCCTTCATCTGCCAAGCACGGACCGAAACTATGCTGAAGCTCTCCCTCTCTTCATCTGGCTCCTCCCCCAGGGATCTCTGCACTCCTATGATCAGATAGGTGTACCAGGGCCACGCGGCCTCGAGATCGAACTCCGATGGGTACGCCTCCCTCTCAGGGTGAGAATGGTAAGTACCGATGAGCTCGAGTCCGCGTCCACGAGCCTCAGCCTCTATATCCCTGATCGTACTGGCTGGGATCAGGAAGTGGTGAGACCGGTCCCCAGGCCATGCGTTCGCAAGGGGCTGAGCCTTGATAATGACCCGCCGCCTCTCCCCATAGAATACGAGATCCCTACCCAAGAGTACACCGCAGGCCTCTTCAGGGTAAGAGGCGATCACATGACCTTCTATCTCAGTCAGGATTCGACGGGTAATCTGGAGGGGCGCCGGTTCGGTCATAGGATCGTCTGAGATAGCTGAGTACCGGCTCATCTCGATCGGATGCGGGGCTAGTTGGGCGTCTACGGGCCAGATGCCTCTAAGAGTTCATCGAGGAGTCGAGCATTACGAGCAGCGCCACCAAGGCGAGAGCGTACGAAGATGAGGGCCGCCGCACTAGCCTCGGCCCTCTCGACCGAGTTCCGAGCGAGCCGTAGCAAGGTCGTTTCCAGTGCCTCGGCTGTACGCACACACTTGCCTCCGCCCGCTCTAGCAAGATCGTAGGCCTCGAGTGAATTGCCCAGGTGTGGTCCGAAGAGGACGGGGATTCCTAGAGCCGCTGGCTCGACGACCGAATGGAGACCGGCATTGCCAAAGCCGCCACCGACATAGGCCAGGCTCGCCAGCGCATATAGCTCCGCGAGGATACCTACCCGGTCGACTACGATGACCTCGGGCAGTCGATTACCTCCCCCCTCAAGGTCGGCAAGGCGACGATGGCTGAGTCCAGCAGCATCGAGTCGTGCCTCGAGCCCAGTCAGATGAGAAGGGCTCGGCTCGTGAGGAGCGATGATCATACGCACCCCCTCGACCACTTCCCGAACCTTTACGAAGGCGGGGATAAGCCGCTCTTCATCGGCTGGCCAGGTCGAACCCGCGACGATCGTCAGGGCGTCAGGCTCGTCGAGCCGTCTGAGGAGGGGCCGAGACTTTAGACCCTCTATTCCTCCAAGATCGGTGATACGGCCCCATACCTGGTCGAACCGTGCGTCACCGGTGACCTCTACCCGCTCAGGATGCACACCGAGGCGAGTAAAGCGCTTTGCATCACCAGCGTTTACCGCACCGACTCGATCCAGTCTGGCATACCCCGGCCCTAAGAGGAACCTCGAGGGACCTCGTAGACGGCTGGAGTCCTCAGCGAGGACCGCATTGACGAGCGCGAGGCGCGTTCCACCGAGCTTCGCCTCTCTCGCCAGGATGGGCCAGATCTCTGTACGGGTGAAAGCGATCAGATCGGGCCGAAGGACCGATAGGACGCGACGTGACTCGGATGTGAGATCCCAGGGCAGATAGGCGCTCTGGTCGGCGCCTACCCTCTCGCTTATCCTCTCGGCAGAAGGTGAGAAGTAGGTGAAGATGAGTTGTGACTCCGGGCGCCGTTCCCGGAGTACACCGATGATCGCCTGAGCCATCAAGGCCTCACCAACCGATGGAGCGTGCACCCAGACTAGGGGCCGAGTCAGATCCCGCTCTGCCTCCCCCCACTCCACGAGTCTCTCCACAGCCTTCGCACGCCCAACTAATCCCCGAGAGAGTTTGGGGTGCAGGGGCGCCGCCAATCTAAGTGCTGGGCGGGCACTGCGGAGCATCGCCTCATATATCACCTCGCGAGTGTGCATAACTCTAAGCTAGTCTATCGCCCCCCTTTGGGACAAGGTCGGCCGACGCTAAGAAACTAAAAGCCCTAGTCAGGCACTGTGATGATCACCCCACCCACACTGGGTCAGGATGCCGCATGCCCCCTCAACTGATCCATTCTAAGGGTTTCGTAAACAGAGGTGTGTTGCGTTATTGCTCTATGGCCAGCTTTTTGCGAGGGTATAGGCCCCGAACCTGGCCCCAACCACACCGTAGCACCCATAGTGCGCACGATATCGACTGCCGCAGGTCGTCCATCAATAATCTCAAGATCAGTCACACCTGAGCACAGCCCCTGTGAGGGCTGTGGATTATCCTTTCTCCAATCAGGTAGATGAGATGGCAACCAGTTCCCTCGCGGCGGCGCGACCTCCCCATTCCCGGTCCTCCTCGATATCTGAGGGGGCGTCTCCTACAGATACCCAGTCCCCTATCTCCCTCGAGGAGAAGGCCAGCGTAGAGATCCTTATCATCGATGATGAGCACACCTTGCGTGAGAGTTGTGCTACTCTCCTGAAGAGCGAAGGGTATACGGTCACAGTCTCCGCGCGTGGAGACGAGGGCCGCATTCTCCTAGAGCGACGCAAGTTCGACATTGT